>Ga0187892_10000811_pt1 | contig 77974 bp, 71 predicted proteins | sample MA1701073metaG_FD_139345 | JGI IMG/M metagenome (GOLD analysis project Ga0187892, IMG submission 139345) | Bio-ooze microbial communities from a basaltic lava cave in the Kipuka Kanohina Cave System on the Island of Hawaii, USA - MA170107-3 metaG ... | reverse complement strand
CGTCATGACACGACCCGAGAGGCTGCCGGTAAGCCGTGTGCGGGAAAACCGCACGCACGGTTTGAAAGGGGGTCTCACGGAAACCCGCCCGCAAGGCGGGAGAAAGTAGATCTACCAATGCGGATCTGGGTGCTTCTCGGCGTCGCGGCGGCAGGTGCCGGTATCGGGCTTCTCGTCCGGCCGTCCGAGCGCGATCACGGCCGCACCGACGGCCGGTCCCCCCAGGCCCCCCCCGATCACCTCCCTAGCACGGCCGCGGGCCCGGTGGACCTCCTCCTCGACGTGCGGGCCTCCCCCGCGTCCCCCGCGGCCCAGAAGTCGCTCGCGGCCTTTGCGATCGCCCAGGCGGCGCGCGGCCGCGACGCGGTCCCGGACCTCGTGGACCTCCTCCGGAAGCCGGACATCGACTGCGGGAAGCAGTGGGAGTTCACGGACGGCCAGCTGCGGGAGTACCCTTCGGTGCGGGCCGCCTGTCTCGATGCGCTCCGGCGGATCGACACGCCGGACTCGACGCGCGCCCTCCGGTCGTGGCTCGACGTGACGGAGGTCGCGGGGGAGGCGTACCTCGTGGGGCTCGCGCTCTCGGAGCGCGGCGAGACGGGGTTCGCGCCGCGGCTCCTGGACGTCGCGGTCGAGGCGGACGGCTCGGTCCCCCTGGAGATGGTCCGGCTCGCGGCCGTGTCCGATCCGTCGGTCACGGCCCGGCGGATCGCGGACGGGGCTCCGCGTGGAGCGGAGGACCGCGACGCGGGCGTCCTCGCGCGAGGGCTCGCGTTCGTGCCGTGGGAACAGGCGGCGCCCGTTGCGCGCGGCCTCCTCGAGGAGACCGCCGTGACCGGGAAGGCGCGGGTCCGCTACGCGGAGGCGCTGCTCGCGCGGCCGGAAGCCGACGCGCTGCGCGTCGTCCGCGAGGCGTTCGAGCGCGGCGCGTTCCCGGCGAAGGCCGCGGGCGAACTCGCCGAGCATGCGGTCGCGGCCCGCGCGTTCGGCGAGGACTTGCGGGCCGCGCGGGAGGGCGACAGCGCGGCCAGGGCGCGAGCGGAGGCGCGGGCCGTCGAGGCGCGACGGCTCATCGACGCGGCCGAGCGCGCCGGAGCGGAAGGGACCGAGGCCCTCCGTTCGCGGCTCGCCTCCCGGCTCGAGCGCGGCCGCTGACCCCGGAAACGAAAGGGCCCCGGCGCGAGGCCGGGGCCCTGGGTTCGAGGATCTAGTCGCGGACGCGGAGGAACTGGCGCCGGTGGCCCGGGTCGTCGCCGGGCGGCGGCTTCGCGTAGAAGACGAGCGTCCCGCTCAGGTCGTCGCAGGTGCCGAGGCGCATCGGCGGGAAGACGTAGGCGCGCTGGTCGCGGCCCATGAAGAGGTTCGCCCCGGTCTCGTTGTCGATGATCTCGGGGGCGCCGAGCCACGACGAGCCGTTGAACTCCTGGTACCAGAAGTGGCCGAACGTCGTGAAGTAGATGCCGACGGTGTTCCCCGTCGCCGTGGCGAAGGACGAGAACGGGCCGATGTCGTCGTCGCGTCTTCCGCTCGGATGCACGGTCGGCGGCAGGAACTCCTCGTCGTTGTTGAGGCCCCCCATCCCCTGCGGGGCCGTGGCCAGACTCGGCGTGTGTGCCGTCATGAACGTCGCCGCCGCGTTGGCCGGGTTGAAGACGGACTTCTGGAAATAGCGCGTGCGGAGCGCCGCCTTCGAATTCTCGCCTGCACGCGCCTCCACCCAGAAGAGGTGGACGCGGATCCCGCCGTGTGCGCCCGCGGACGTGCTCGTCGGGGTCGTCTTCACCCTCAGGAACTGGCCGCCCTGCTCGGTGAAGTCATCCACGCCGTTGTCGTTGGTGCTGGGATTGGTGATCCAATCGTTGAGGGCGTTCTCGGCGCCCGGTCCGTCGGTCGAGACCAGTTGCGCGTCCGCGGGCGTGGCCGCGGGGATGCACGCGAGGCCGAAGACCCGGAGCTCGCTGAAGGCGCCAGGGGCGGCCGGATCCAGCGCGTTGTTCGCGTTGTTCACGAAGTAGACGAGCGGATCGCCGGCGGCGGTGCCGAGGTCCACGACCACGTTGGAGACGGTCGTGTCGAAGTCCCAGCCCTCGTTGGTCCTCGTGATGAGTCCCCCGCTCGAGACTGACGGCGCGCCTGTGGGCGGCGCCGCCGGGGCCGCCGAGAGCACGATCGTCAGGCCGTTGTGCTTCACGTCGATGAGGGGGAAGGTGCCCTCGTGCCAGAGGAGGTTGATCCGGTTCGGGTTCGACTGGATCCCGCAGCGCGGATCCTGCGTCCCGTTCGCGACCTCGCTCTGGAGGAAGACGCGGTTGTTGGCGGTGTTGAAGACGTCGATCGCCTGGTTCGGCGCGAGGAACGGCCCGCCCGCGACGAGCGAGTTCGCGAGCGTGCGCGCCGTCGCGGAGGTGCGCGTCTGGACGCCGTGCATGTGGATGCGTCGCGAGCCGGTGAAACCGGCGAGCTGGAGCGGCTGGGTTCCCTGGAGCCATGTGGCGAAGATCCACGAGTTGGTGCGGTCGATCCGGGTCTCAGGCGCCCAGGAGCTCTTCCGGCCGTTGAACCGTTGCAACACGCCGCTCGGGTTGATCTGCTCGATCTCGCGAGCCGCCTGGCCGAACGTCGCGTCGAGATCGAACTTGGCCGTCGCGACCCGGTTCGGCGAGACGTCGAAGAACGCGTAGAGGCTCGTGAGGCCGTGGTCGCCGCCGTAGACGTTGGTGAGCAGCGGCAGGCTCGGCGTCGTTCCGGCCCAGGAGGTCGTTCCCGGGGAGACGCTGTCGATCACGGACTGGGAGAGCTCGATCGTGCCGAGGTTCCCGGTCGCGTTGAAGCACGTCAGGAAGATGCCCACGGCCCCGGTGCTGGTGGCGGCCCTCCAGATCATGCAGCCGTTGTGGACGAGGAAGGCATCGTCGACCCCCGTGTCGTCCGCGATCGTCGATCCGGCGATGGGGTCAATGAGACCCTGCCCGAGCGCCGTCTGGACGGGGAGGGCGTTCCCGACCTGCGCGAGGTTGAACTGGAGCGCGAAGTACCTGTCCTGGATCCCCGTGCCGTTGAGGTCCGTCAGGTCCTTGTTCCACACGATCCAGACGAAGGTCGTCGGATCGCCGCTCCGGGTCGCCGGGGTGAGCGCGAGTTCCGATCCGTTGTCGTACTGGTTCGGCCACTCGGAGCTGTTTCGGTCCCGCTCGTCGAAGGCGTGCGTGAACCGAAGCGAGTCGCTGATGAACCCCAAGGACTCCGCATTGTCGTTTCCGTTGTTGAAGTCGATCACGGTGCCGGCCGATTCGAAGCCGTAGTGCACCGTCGCGTCCCCAGCGCTCGTCGCGTTCGCCGACTCCGACACGTCGAAATAGGTGCCGTAGACACGGAAGTTCGAGTTCTCGGCGGGGTCTGCGGGGTTCGCGTCGTCCTCGCGCGACCAGAGGATGATCGCATCGCCGTTCCGGCCACCCGTGGACGTGTTCAGGAAGAGGACGCGGTAGTTGTCGAAGCTCTCGAAATCGTCGTCGATGTCGTCGTCGCCATCTTCGCCGCTGCCGTCATCCTGGCTCGGGTCGCGCTGGCCGGGGCCACGGAGCTCGACGCCGGGAGTAATCCGCGTGCCGTCCCAGTGGTGCGCCCAGAGATGTTCCCCGCCATCGAGGTAGAGGACGATCGCGTGGCCGTTCGAGCTGTTCCAGAAGACCTGGAGTCCCTTGTTGACCTTCGCGTTGCTGTGGTTGACCGCGCGGCCGTCGTCCGAGACGAGGTAGTCGATGATCTGCGTGCCGGGGAAGTTGCCGACGAGCGTCGCACCTCCCTGGACGATCGTCGTGCTGCTGTCGTCGCAGCCCGCGAACAACGCGAGCGCACCGACGACGAGGAACCATGCTCGTGACCGCATGCCGGACCCTCCGTTTCCTTCAAAAAAGGATGCGCCGGCCCGGGCGCCGACGCACTTGACAACCCGTGTGGCGGGCAAATCTACCGAAAGGGGGGGGCGGCTACTAGCCCCTCAAGTCGTGAATCCGGGGACAAAATCCACGCTACGGGGGCCCGCACTCCGTCGAGTCTGCAAGCAACTCGCGAGCCGATCCGGAGCGCGAAGGGAGTGCACCGAGTCGTGGCGTCGCCCGCGCCGTGATTTCCGACGGCGGGTTTGCCCGCGGAGGACTACTGCGCCGCCGCGACGATCCGCTCGCGCTTCGCACCATCGGCCTTGAGCCAGAGCGCGAGCCCTGCCGCCAACTCGCCCCGGTCCGGCTGAACTGGCGCGAGAGTGTGCAGGAACTGCACGGCGTTATCCGACGATGGGTCGAGATGGAGCGCGGACATGGCCGCAAGCGCGGCGTCGAGCGGCTCCGCATCAGGCTTGCCGACGATGCGCCGCGCGATCGAACGGCTCTCGGCGAAGGGGCGGAACGAGTTCACGATCTCGAGGACCAAGGCCTCGGCGAGCGGGCCGCTCACCACGGTCCGCACGGCCATGCCATCCGGGCCAAAGGACATTGACCTCACTTCCGCGTCCTTCCCGGGGAGCCCACGCCGGATCCCCACGGTCGGTCCGGCGGCAACCGCGTATGCGGCCGGCTCCGGCCCGCCACCCATCGCCGCGATCAGCTCGCGCTTCACGCGGAGGAGCCGGCAATCGCGGTAGGACTCCTCGGGATCCTCGGGAACCCTGCTGGCGCTCGCCTGAAGCGCGGACCGCCGAAGCTGGTGCGCCTTGTCGAAGCGCCGGGAGAACTGCTTGTCATAGGCCGCCATCGCCCCGCGCCAATGCTCGATCTTCTCCGCGGCGCCCGGTTCGCTCGCGAGCGGGCCCCCGAACCCCCTCAGGATCTCCTCCCCGAGGCCCTCGCCGACCTTGCCCAGCCGCTCGAACTCGCGATCCGCGGGGGCGCCCGAGCCGTCGAGGATCTCGATCGTCCCCGTGCCGTAGTCGAGGCGCACCCGGAGGCCCTCGTCGCCGGCCGAGACCGCAAGTCCCTTGAGTCCTTCCAGCGGGGCCTGGAAGCTCGCGCCCCTGATGAAGACCAGCCGGCTCCCTTCCTTGGGTCTCTCGGGGATGTTCGCGCGCGGCGTGTCGTCGGTCAGCACCACGCCTTCGTCGGAGCCGCGCGCCTGAAGGAGCCGCTCCATGAGGGCGCTCTCGATCCGGCGCTCGAGCGGCGGCCCCTTGGCGCAGGCGGCGAGGAGGGCGGCGAGGAGCAGGGGGGGAAGGCGCATGGGGGGGCGTATCTTCGCACGTCCGCCGGGGGAGGAGGGGGCCTCGGGGGCCGGGCGGTCCGGGGGCCCCCGTGCAGCATTGGCAAATCACCCTATCCATGCGCCCGTGGCGGTCGGTTACGCTGCGTCGTGCCGTGAAGCCGGAAGACCGTCACCGGGTGGCCCAGGTCATCGAGAAGCACACCGAGCGGGTCGCGCTCGGGGAGCTCGCGGCCGCCGGCAAGAGCCACGTGCGCGTGATCTCCGGCGAGAAGACGCTCGCGATCATCGAGGCGATCGTCGACCAGACGATCGCGCGGCGTGCGGGCGAGCTTGCCGATGTGGACCGCGAGCGCATCGTCCGTGAGGCGAACGAGCAGTTCCAGCGGGTCGTGCGCATCCAGGCCGACGCCGAGGCGCTTGTCCAGCAGCAGAAGGAGCTGATCGCAGGGCAGGCCGCGCGGATCGCCATGCTCGAGCAGGCGGTGCGCAAGGCCGCCTCGGTCGCCAAGCGGCACGAGAAGCGCCTCGGGAACGCGCGCGAGACGATTCTCAGCTACGACCAGGAGATCGAGCGGCTCGCGGCGCAGGTCCGGCGCGACGCCGAGGCGATGGACGGCTTGAAGAAGGGGATCGAGGAGCGGGTCGCCGAGGTGCAGGAGCTCCGCGAGCTGATGCGCTCCCTGACCGCTGAGGTCACGGCGGGCCGCGACCGCGGGACGAAGGACGTCGCGAGCGAGCTCGCGGAGTTGAGGTCCGCCTTGAAGGCGCTCGACGCGAAGCCCGGCGCGGGCCACGAGGCCGTCGAGGCTCTGCTCGGGCGGCTCCAGGAGCGCGACGCCGCGAGCACTCAGCAGATCGAGCAGCGCTTCGAGGCGGGGCTCCAGAAGACGCTGGAGAAGGTCTCGAAGACGCTCTATAGCGCGACCGCGCGACCGGTCGACCGGCCGGTCGAGGCCACGGACGCGATGCTCGCGCGGATCTTCGACCGCGCGGACGAGATGGAATCGAACCTCTCCCGGCTCGAGGTGGAGATGTCCACCACGAGGGCCGGGATCGAGGACAGCCTGGACCGGTTGAAGCGCCTGAAGGACGAGACGCTCGGCGAGGGCGATGCGGAGGAGGCGGCGCCTGCCCCGTGAGCGTGAGAGAGGAACCAGAGGAGAGCACCCATGCCGACCGACCCGCAGCGCATCCACTTCGACAACACCGACGAGCACGATACGGACGCCCTCCCCCTGGGCGCGCCCGCGGGGGGCACCCAGCGGGCCACCGACGTCCAGGCGGGGAAGGGGCTCGACGTCGGCACCGCGAACCTGCTCTCCGCCGTCCGCCGCAGGGACGGCAAGATCATGGTCAAGCGCGAGCGGAACATGTTCCTCGAGATCCCGTCGACCGTGCAGCGCAACCGCGCGATGCTGACGCGGCTCGGCGTGCCTTACGTCTCCTACCGCGATCGTCTCTACGTGCTCGGCGACTCCTCGTTCGACCTCGCGAACATGTTCGGCAGCGAGGTGCGCCGGCCCATGCAGGACGGCTTCCTCTCGCCGAAGGAGCAGGACGCGATCCCGATGCTCCGGTTCATCGTGGAGCGGCTCGTCGGCGCGCGGTCCGTCGAGAACGAGCCCGTGTACTTCTCGGTTCCCGCGCCCTCCATCGATCGCGAGAACGACACGGTCTACCACCAGGGGGTGATCGAGAGCCTCCTCCGGAAGCTCGGCTACGTGCCCCACCCCATCAACGAGGGCCACGCCGTCGTCTACGCGGAGCTCGCGGAGAAGGACTTCACCGGCATCGGCATCTCCTGCGGCGGCGGCATGTTCAACGTGTGCGTCGCCTACCGCACGATCCCCGCGGTCACGTTCTCGGTGAGCCGCGGCGGGGACTGGATCGACGAGCACGTCGCGAAGGTGATGGGGCTCTCGCGCACGCGCGCGTGCGAGCTGAAGGAGAGCGAGGGCGTGAACCTCGCCGAGCCGCGCAACCGCGAGGAGGAGGCGGTGGTGCTCTACTACCGGAACCTCATCGAGTACGTCCTCCGGAACCTCGCGAACCGTTTCTCCCTCGCGCAGGACGTCCCGTCGTTCAGCGAGCCCGTGGAGATCGTCGTGTCGGGCGGCACGAGCATGGTCGGCGGCTTCGTCGAGGTCTTCGCGCAGGAGCTGAAGAAGGTCGAGTTCCCGCTCAAGGTCCTGGGCATCCGCCGCGCGAACGACCCGCTCACGTCGGTCGTCCGCGGCTGCCTCATCGCCGCGGCGCTCGAGCAGCAGTAGCGCGGGGCGAAATGGGGGGGGCGGGGGGGGCCCCGCCTCCGCTCCTCCGGCGCTGCGGCGGCACGATCCCGTGCCGCGCGAAGACGCGCGTGGCGAGCGGGTGCTCCGCCGCGATCTGGCCGACCTTCGTTTCGGTGGTGTCGCGACGCATGCGCGGCTGATTGACACGGCCCAGCGGATCTGGGACCTCTTGCCGCCGGGAGGATGCGACGTACCGGGTGCGCCGCCCCGGAAGCGCAGAGATGCGGACCGTCGTGCCGCATCCGGATGCCACAACCCGTTGCTCCGCAATGGATTGCGGCGGGAGGATGGCGCAAGGGATGCGTCAATCAAGCGTGTAGACGACGGCCTGCTCTTCGCGCGTCGACTGCTGCTGACGGCGCTCCCAGGCCACATAGTCGGACCGCACGCCCATGACGTGGGCATAGCGGATCGAGTAGTGCGGGATGTTGAGCTTCAGGAGCTCCTCGGAGAGGTCCCGGTCGCGCTGGATCAGCTCGGCGCGGCGGCGGCGGAAGGTGTCGCGGTCCATCGCCTCGACCTCTTCGACCATCTTCGCGTAGGTCTTCGCGCAGGGCCAGTCGGTGAGGGCGTTCACGTACCACGTGCAGAGCGAGCCGAGCTTCTCGATGAAGAGGTCCTGCTCGGGGCCGAACTTGAGGCAGCTCGCGTCGAAGTAGTTGCCCATGTTCGCCCACTTGTCCCAGTCGATGACGCCGAGATCCTTGGCGATCGTGTACCCGGCCGTGCCGGGGAACGGGTAGAAGATCGCCCAGCGGAACCGGCCCATCTTCACCTTCGCGCAGAGCCGGAGCGTCTCGTAGACCTCCTCGCGCGTCTCGTTCGGCAGCCCGAACATGATGAACGCGCTCGTGTGGAGGCCGTACTGGTGCGCGATCGCGGTCGTGTTCTCGATCTGCTCGTTCGTCATGTACCGCCAGAGCACGTCGCGGCGCACGCGTTCCGACCCCGACTCGAGCCCGTACTTCACGATGATGCACCCGCTCTCGGAGAGCGCCTTGCCCATCGCGTCGTCGAAGCAGTTCACGTGGGCGTTCACCACGTACGGGATCCCGATCCCGCTCGCCTTGTACGCCTTCGTGAACTCCATCACGTACTTCTTGTTCAGCGTGAAGAGGTCGTCGTCGATGATGAGCGTCCGGATGCCCGGGTGGTTCTTCTTGAGCGTCCGGATCTCCTCGATCATCCGCTCCGTCGGATAGGCGCGGAGGTACTCCTTCATCGACTTCGCGCCGCCCTCCTCCTTGTAGAGATCCACGATCTCCTTGTTGAAGCAGTAGGTGCACTTGTACGGGCACCCGCGCGACGTGATGAGCCCCATCCAGCCGTTCTTGGTCTCGACGATGTGCTTGATGTCGAAGAGCTCGTAGTCCGTCTCGGGCAGCGCGGCGAGGTCGGGGAACGCCCCGACCGGGTTGCGGATCACCTCGCCGGTCGGCGAGAACCGCTTCGGGATCCGCGTGTTCGGGATGTCGTGGCGGTTGCCGCCCGCCGCGATCCGGTCCACGAGATCCGGGAACGCGCCATCGCACTCGCCGACGAAGACCCACTCGAAGAGGTCGTCCGCGGTCACCTCCTCGGGCACCATCGTGCAGTGGACCCCGCCGATCGCCTGCGGCATGCCCGGCCGCCGGGCGCGCAGCGCCTTGCTGATCCCCTTGACCCACGGGTACTGCTGGCTCATCACCGAGAACCCGACCACGTCCGCCTTGAACGCATCGATCCGGTCGAGCACCTGCTCCGTGGTGGGCAGCTCCCAGAGGTTGTCGCAGACGTGGATCAGCCCGACATCGTGGCCGCGTGCCTTGAGGACCCCCGACATCGCGGCGATGCCATGGTTGATGCCCGGCGGGCAGTCGATGTTGGGGTAGACGAAGAGGACTCGCATCGGGAGCGCAGTCATGGATTCTACCCCGTGTCCTCAAGAGTGGCCAAAGGAGGGGGCTTCGGGGGCCGACCCTGCCGCCGGGGGCGCGGCTCGGTCTTTGCGGGTACGCTCAGCGCCATGCGTAGACTCGGCCTCCTCTGCATCCTTGCCTCCGCGAGCCCGGCGGACAACCTCGTCGAGCTCGCCTCTACTCAATTTGTCGGCTCGCAGGAGGATATCGCCGCGATCGCCGTCCCGAACGGCTACCTCCCCTCGATCCTCAGCCAACGTGAGGTCAACCGGGGCCACTGGCGTTCCGTGAGCCTCGGCCTCGCGACGGTGGACCAGACGAAGTTCGACGGGGTGGCCGAGGGGATGGACCGCCACGGCGGCATGGCGGTCCTCGTCATCCGGCAGGGCGAGGAGATCAAGGTCATCGAGCTCCACTACGACGGGCGCACGACCCATTCGACCGAGCTGGGATCCCTGTCCGTGGGCGGCCTCTTCCACGCGCGGCTCCTCCGCGTGGCCTCCCTGCGGGACAGCGTGAGCCTCGTCCTCGCGCACGACGGGGGCATCACCGTCGCGGCGGCGAAGCCGCGCGGGCGCGGCCGGGTGGACCTCATCGCGGTGCCGGGCGACGCGATCGCGGCGACCTACCCCTTCGTCGTCGGTCGCGACGGGAGGCTCTCGATCTTCGCCGTCGCCCCCGGCCGCCTCGTCCAGATCCAGCAGAACGGCGACGCGTTCGCGCTCGCCGCGCAGCAACCGTTCGCGGTCGACGGCTTCGCGCCCAAGGCGATCGCCGGCGAGGGGAGGGAGCTCTGGGTGGCAGGCGACCGGGCCGGGCGCGCGACCCTCCTCCGGTTCGATGCGCGGTCCCCCGCGACCCCCCCCGTCCAGATGGACCTGGGCGCGGGCGGCGCGGAGCGCCTCCTCTTCGTAGGCCCGAACGAGCTCGCGGTCGCCGGCACGAAGGACGGCCGCGCCTGGGTCGGCGTGGTAGCGATCGGCGCGCGCCCCGCGGTCGTCCACGAGGCGTACCTGAAGGGCGTGGGCGTCACGGCGCTCGGCGGGAACCCGGCGCGCAAGGGCTGGACCCTCGCTGCGGCCACGCCCGACGGGAGCGTCCACGTCCTCCGGCTGCCCGGAGACCCGGGGCTGCCGCGCGACTGGGATCCGTTCACGCTCCCGCCGGAGCCCGCCCCGGTCCCGCTCCCGGCGCCCGTGCCGGCACCCGCGCCGGAGGCGCCGCCCGAGGCGTTGCCGCCGGTCGAGGCCGGCCCCGGCGGCGCTCCCGCCCCCTGCGCGATCCTCCCGCGTGCGGAGGCCGTGCGTGGCGGCGCGGTGGACACCGAGATCGTCCTCATCAACCTCGGGCAGCAGCCGCAGCAGCTCTTGCTGCGGTTCGTCGCGGACGAGGGGCGCGGCGGATTCGCGCGCGTCACCGTCGAGCCCGGCCGGCGCAAGAAGGTGTCGGTCGGCCAGACGCTCTTCCAGCGCCGCTGGGCGGGCGGCGACTTCGACGGCTACGTCCGTGTCGACGGGGGTGATCGGGATTCCCTCGTCGTGGACGCGGTCATCCGCCGGCAGGGCGAGGCGCCGGAGGACGTGCGCCCGCACTGGCGGTGAGGCGGAGGGGGCCTCGGGGGCCGTGAAGAGGCTGGCGATCGCTCTCGTCGTCGTCGCCATCGCCGCCTTCGTCGTGGTGCGCCTGTCGGTGGCCTCGCGCGTGCGCGGCGAAGGTAGCGGCGGACCCGCCGCACCGCAGGAGACGCCGCAGCCGCGCGAGGATGCCGGCGAAGACGACGACGCCTCCCCCGCGAAGGTCCACTTCATGCGGAAGTTCGTGGCGGCGCTCACGGCGCCGCCGGAAAACCTCATGCCCTCCGCTGCGTATGCGCCGCTCCTCAAGGAAGGCGCCCCGCCGATCGGGTGCGTGGACTGCCACAAGAGCATGGACGTCGAGGCGAGGCTCTCAACCGATCCCGGCGCCGACGCCGCGCAGCCCTTCCGGATGCGGCGGAACTTCATGGTGCCGCTCATGGAGAAGTGGGTGGCGCGGCTGAACAAGCGCCACGCGGACCGCCTGCGGAAGGAGGTCACCTGCGCCGACTGCCACACCATCGACCCGCGCGACGAGGGCTACCGGACGACCATCGCGCCGCTCATGGGGCGTTTCGTCGGCGCGCTCACGACGCCGCCCCAGAACGCGAACCCCGCGAAGGCCTGGAAGCCGCTCCTCAGGGCCCCCGAAGCCCCCTCCAATCCCTGCGCCGCGTGCCACGGGGACGACCGCGAGGCGCCTCCCGCGTCGGCTCGGACGCGCCTGGACCGGGCGCTCATGGTCCGCCTCATGGAGCGGTGGGTGCACGAGTTGAACCGGCGGATGAAGGACAGGCTCGTGAAGGCCGTCGGCTGTATCGACTGCCATGAGATCGATCCGCGGAAGTAGGGCTTTTGCGCGCGCTCCACCGCGCGCTAGGATCAAGGTGGTGCGCTTCCTCGCCTCACTCTTGCTTCTCGCTCTCGCCGCCCCCGCGCAGGAATTCGGGGGCCCCGACGAGAAGCCCGAGACCGACAAGGCAGTCATCGAGGAGAAGCTCAAGTCGATCCTCGAGGAGTACGAGGCGATCTCGCGCAACCAGGATCTCGTGCAGACCCGCCGCCGCCGCGAGCTGGCGAGGCGGCTCGGGCGCCTCCCGCACGAGGACTCGGTGAAGACGCTCCTCCGGATCGTGGAGGAGGACGCCGACCTGCGGTCGCGGATCGTCGCGATGTACTCGCTCGGGAGGATCGGCGACCTGAAGGCCGTGAAGCGCATGTACCGGAAGGTCAAGGAAGAGTCCATGGCGCGCGATTCGGTGCTCGCCGACTACCTCGGACCGGCGCTCGCGCGCGCGACCGACCCCTCGGTCGGGCCTTGGCTCGTCGAGGAGGTGGTGCCGTCGGGGAACAAGCTCCTCCGCCTGAGCGCGATTGAGGCGCTGGGGTCGCTGCGCACGGCCGAGGCTGCCGAGCCCCTGCGGCACCTGCTCGAGAAGGAGCGCAAGAAGACGCAGCCCGACCCGCACCTGATCCACGAGATCCTGCGCGCGCTCGGGCGGATCGGCGACGACACGTCCCGCGCGATCGTGCTCGCCGCGGCGTCCGACCCCGACTGGCGCTACCGCCTGGCGGTCGCGGAGGTCCTGCTCCACCACGTGCGTGACGAGAAGGGCCTCGACGCGATGCGCAAGCTGCTCAAGGACGACGTCCCCATCGTGCGCGAGACGGCGGTGATCGCCGCGGGCAAGGCGAAGATGGAGCCGCTCTTCGAGGAGATGATCGTCCTCATGCGCGAGGGGAACCTGCGGGCGAAGAAGGCCTCGTACGACGCGATGGTCGCGACGAGCGGCGAGGACCACGGCTACGCGCCCGACGTGTGGGCGAAGTGGTTGCAGGAGAAGAAGAAGGGGGCGGCGGGGGCGGCGGGCACGCAAGCCGGGGAGCGGATCAGCGTCGCGACCTACTACGACTTCAAGATCTTCACCGACCGCGTCCTGTTCATCATCGACGTCTCGGGCTCGATGGACTGGCCGGAGAACCGGCAAGGCAGCCCGAACCGGATGGACGTGGCCAAGCGCGAGCTCATCAAGGTGATCAAGGCGCTCGACGAGAAGACCCTCTTCAACGTCGCGACCTTCGCGGGGCACGTGAGCACGTGGAGGAAGGACGGGGAGGTGCCGGCGACCGAGGCGAACAAGAAGGGTGCGCTCGCCTGGATCGAGGGGGCGCTCCTGCCGCGCGGGCCCACGAACACGTACGGGGCGCTGACCGAGGGGCTCGATCGCAACCCGCTCATCGACACGATCTACTTCCTCTCCGACGGGATCCCGTCGACGGGGAAGTACGAGGTGCCCGAGGAGATCCTCGTCAAGCTCCGCTACGCCAACCGCTTCCGCCGGGTGATCATCAACACGATCGCGCTCGCCATCGGCAAGCCGGCGATCGAGTCGGCGATCAAGTACGAGGACGCGGAGGAGATGTCCGCCTTCATGCGCCTCATCGCGGAGTGGAACGGCGGCACCTGCGTGGACATCCGCAAGCCCTACCTCGATCTCAAGGACTGACGGCTCTCACGCCGGCCGGAGCAGGATCTTCTCCGCGGCCGCGCGGCCCAGCACGACCTCGCGGCGGCCGCAGCGCATCGTGAGCGTGCCCGCGGCGTCGTCGCGCCGGCGGACCTCGACCGCGGCGCCAGGGCGGAGTCCGCGCTGCGCAACCGCCCGCAGGAAGTCCGGCGACTGATCGACCACGCGCGCGATCCTCCACTTGAGGCCCAGGGGCGCCCCCGCGAGGCGCGTGAGGCGCGGGTGGCGCACGCGGCCCTGCTGCGTCGGGATCGGGTCGCCGTGGGGGTCCGTCTCGGGGTGGCCGAGGACCGTGTCGATCCGATCGAGGAGCCGGTCGGAGATCGCGTGCTCGAGCTTCTCCGCGTCCTCGTGGACCTCGGCCCAATCCATGCCCAGCACGCGCACGAGGAGCAGCTCGACCAGCCGATGCCGCCGGAGCGTCCGCAGGGCCACTTGGCACCCCTCGGGCGTCAGCCGCACGCCAGAATACGGGGCGTAGTCGGCGAACCCCGCCCCCGCGAGCGCCTTGGCCATGGCGGTCGCCGTGCCGGGCGCGACGCCAACCGCCTCCGCCAGACGGCCCATGGGCACGACGCCCTCGGCGTCGGCCTCGAGGTAGATGCGTTTCAGGTAGTCCTCGACGGTGCTGCTTGCCATGGCCTCCGCGCTTTTGTATATCAGAAATCATGATTTTGACCACTAAAAAACTCGGTGCCGCCCTGGTTTCCTCCCTCCTTGCCGCGACGGCGGCCGGCGGCGAGGACGACCGGGCGAAGGACAAGAGCGGCTACACGATCTTCCGTCCTACGCCGCGGGATCTGATGCGGCCCTTGAGCACCGACCGGCCGGACGCGACCGAGAGCGCGTACACGGTGGACGCCGGCCACTTCCAGGTCGAGGCCGACGTCCTCGCCTACCTCCGGGACGTCGCCCGGGACGACGGCGCGCACATCGAGGGATGGTCCTTCGCGGTCACGAACCTCAAGGTCGGCCTCACGAACCGGATCGACGTGCAGCTCGTCGTCGAGACCTACCGCTCCGAGGAGACCGAGGTGGCGGGCAGCGAATCGACGGTGGACGGGTTCGGGGATCTGGTCCTCCGCGGCAAGTTCAACCTCTGGGGCAACGACGAGGGCGAGACGGCCTTCGCCCTCCTCCCGTTCGTCAAGTTCCCGACGGCGGAAGAGGGGCTCGGCAACGACCACGTCGAGGGCGGGATCGCCCTGCCCTTCGCTGCCGACCTCCCGCACGGCTTCGGGTTCGGCGCGCAGCTCGTCGTCGAGGCGCTGCGCAACGACGCGGACACGGGCTACGACGCGGGCCTCGGCGCGTCCGCGACCGTGAACCACGCGCTCGTGGGCCCACTCTCCGGGTTCGCCGAGATCGCCGCCTCGGGGCCCGCCGACGCGCCCTGGGAGGTCACCTTCGACACGGGCCTCACCTACGGCATCGGGGAGGACGGGCAACTCGATGTCGGCGTGTTCGTGGGCCTTAACCGCGCCGCGCCGGACCTCGTCCTCTTCGCGGGGATCTCGTGGCGGTTCTGACCGCCCCCGAGGCCCCCTCTACTCCTCGTGCCCCTCGGTCTTGCCGAGCTTCTGCGAGAGGTAGCGCTCGAGGCCGATCGACTCGATCACCTGGAGCTGGGTCTCCAGCCAGTCGATGTGGTGCTCCTCCTCGGCGAGGATCTTCTCGAGGATCTGGCGCGACGTGTTGTCGCCCACTTCGACGCAGGTCTTCACGCCGTTGTTGAGCCGCTTCACGGCCTCGACCTCCAGCGCCAAGTCGTTCTCGAACTGCTCCTTCACGGACTTGCCGATCCGCAGCTTGAAGTAGCGCTGCATGTTCGGCACGCCCTCGAGGAAGAGGACCCGGTCGATCATCTGCTCGGCGTGCCGCATCTCGTCGATCGACTCGGCCTTCGTGTACGAGGCGAGCTCCATGTACCCCCAGTTCGCGCACATCTTCGCGTGGATGAAGTACTGGTTCACGGCCGTCAGCTCGGCCGTGAGCACCTCGTTCAGGATCTCGATGACCTTGGCGTCGCCCTTCATGCCCAGATCGTACGCGCGGCGTGAAGCTATCGGGCGATCGCGGGCTCGCGTGCGCGGCGCCGCTCGAGGAACGCTTCGAGGTCGCACCGGCAGGCGGTGCAGGTCGCCGCGCAGCCCGTGCGCCGGCACAGGACCTCGAACGCCGCAATGCGTTCGCGGTCCGCGATCCGGGCGATCTCCTCGAACGTGAGTCCGGCGCATTCGCACCGGGTCATCGCGCGCTCGTTCACGGGTCGGGATTCTATGAGACCGGTTCTCAGAATCCAGATCCCGGGCCGGGAGGCAGAGGGGCCTCGGGGGCCGCCGCTACGGGAGATCGATCCGTTCGAAGAGCACCTCCTCGCCGCGCACGAGGCGGGCGAAGTGGAACTCGTTGTTCGCCCGGAAGATGAGCGTCAGGTAGGCGCCCTCCTCGCTCTCCGAGAACTCGATGTGCACCGGCTCGAGGTACCCGTCCGCCCCGTTCACGCCGATCAGGCGGTGGTCGCGCGGCTCGGGGACGCGATCGACGCCCGGGTAGAGGATGACCACGGACACGTACACGAGGTCCTCGTCCACTCCCGGCCGGGGCAGCGACTCGGGCACCTCGTCGTCGTCGAGAGCGCGGCACTCGTGGAACTTCGGCTTGTACGCGTGGGTGAGGACCTTCTGATTCGCCTCTGCCTTCTCGCCGGCCGGGCCCGCGAACTTCTGGGCGACCAGCACTGCGGCGACGGCGATCGCCGCGATGCCGAGGATCGTCAGGAGCGTGCGTCCCACACCCAATGCGTCGGCCATCCGGGGGGGCGGCTTGACCCGCCTTCGCGCCTTCCGCGCCACGGCGGGGCGGGCCCGCCCCGGCGGGGGGGTGGGCGGGTTCCCGCGCCGGAGCGGCGCCGGACGCGGCCCGCACCCTGACCCCTGCCCTCCCGGTCGGCGCGAAGGAGGGGAGATCAGGGTCGGTCTGGAGCGTCGGCCGCAAGGACCGAGTCCGCCGAATCCAGGACGACCTTTCGGACAGACCCTAGACTTGTGCCTGTGAGAGGGACGGCCGCGCTCGCGCTCCTCGCGCTCGTGGCTCGGGCGGACCCGCCGGGCGCGCCGGAGACCCAGGCGGAGGCGCAGCTCCTCGGCCAGTGGGCGGACGCGGATCCGGACACGCGGCGGGGGCTCCTGCTCCGGCTGGAGGAGGTCGAACGGGCCCGCCGGTACGCCGCCGCGCGGCCGGTGCTCGTCGACTTCAAGGGGCGCGCGACGCCCGTCGCGGAGCTGTTCGAGGAGGTCCTCGAGCCGGCGCTCAAGACGCCGCTCGCGCCCGAAGGCGGCGACGGGGACCCCGGCCTCGCGGAGGTCCACCACGACGCGCTCGCCGCGCTCGAGGCGTTGCGCGAAGCCTACGCGCCTCCCCGCCCCGTGCGCGCCGGCACGCTCAACCTCTTCCTCGGCTACGGCGCGCGCGCGCTCGCCGCGCACGCGCTGCCGGCGAACCTGAGGCTCCGCTTCTTCCGGGACGCGATGCGCAACGTGCGGTCGCTGGAGGGGCGCGTCGAGCCCGACGCCTTGACCGCGTTCCTCATCCACAACCGCCTCCTCCCGCCGCTCCTCGCCATGGCGCGCACGGCGAAACAGCCGGCGCTCCGCGAGACGGTCTCCGAGGCGGCGTCCCTCCTCTTCCTGCCGAAGATCCTCGACGAGCGCGCGCAGGCGCAGCTCGCGCCGCTCGCGGCGGGCGTCCACTCCCGCGACCTCCTCGAGCGCTTCTACGTCGCCGGCTCGCTCGACGACCTCGGGAAGGTCTCGCTCGCCCGGAGCGTCGTGGCGGAGGCGCGCGACGATCCCGCGTTCGCGGCCGGCGCCGCTCCGCTCCTGCTCGAGCTGCTCGTCGATCCCTCGCTCCCGCCGCGCGAGCGCGGCGAGCTCTGCGACGTCCTTCTCGCAAGGCTCGTGGGGGTCGAGGCGCTCCGCCCCGCCGCGCTCGACCTCCTTGCGGTCGCGTTCGGCGGGCCCCCGCGGTCCGCGGAGGAGTGGAGCGCGGCGCGGGAGGAGCGGAAGGGGCCGCTCACGCTCCCCCGCGGCGACGCGACGTTCCGCTTCCTCTCGATCGTGCTGGTGAAGGAGCGCGACGACCAGCCGCCCGCGGTCGCGCGCGTGGTCCGCCGCGATCTCCGCCACTTCGAGCCGCTCTACGCGGACGACGGGAAGGGCGGGCGCCGGTTCGTCGGCGCGCTGGTCCCGGACGCGCGCGGCGAGCACGCGGACTTTCTCGGCCCGCCCCCCGGGCTCGCCGCGGTGCGCGACATCCGGCTCCTCCGCCGCCCCCTGGACCTCGAGCGGATCGCCGTTCTCTCTTTCGGCGCGCGCGGGGAGGAGGTCGAGGTGTCGGCGACGCTTCCCGAGGACGCCTCCGAGCCCGTCCCCGCGGCGGGCGCGGGCCTCGAGCACGTGATCGCGCTCCTCGACGCGCGGCTGAAGATCACGACCGACGACGACGAGCGGCGCGACCTCGTGCGGCTCCTCGTGACGATCGACACCGATGCGGCGCGCGCGGCGGCCGCGCAGCGGGCCAAGGGGCCCTCGGTCGCGGAGCTCGTCCCCCTCGCCGAGCGCGGCTTCGAGCCGGCCGCGAGCGCGGTCCTCGCCCGCCTCGCCGACCTCGCGCCAGCGGATCGCGAGCGGGCGCTCGCGGCCGTCGCCGGCAGGCAGGAGCTCCGTCCCGAGCTGCGCGCGCGCTGCCGCGACGCGGCGCCGGCCGTCGCCGCGCTGTCCGCGGAGGCGCTCCTGGTCGCGGGCGATCCCATGGGCGTCGAGGAGCTCCTCGGCCACCCGGACAAGTACGCCCGCGCCTGCGCCGCGGGTCTCGCGCTGCGGCTCACGCCGCTCGCGGGCGCGCTCCGCGTGGCCCCCCCGGCCCCCCTCGATCTCGAACGGATGGCGAAGAGGGCCGAGACCGCGTTCGCGAAGGAGGACGGGGAGCCCTTCGCGAAGCTCGGCGCCTGGCTCGGCATCGCCCTGCGCGACCCCGACGCGGTGCGCCGGATGCGCCGCGAGCACCGGAAGCTCTACCTCGGCCCGCGCACCGTCGAGGCGTGGGAGTTCGCCGAGGCCTACACGCGCGGCGTGCGCGAGGGCAAGGAGGCGAAGCGCTGGCCGGCGCTCGCGGTCTTCCTCCTCGACCCGCGCGACCCCGGCGCGGGGATTCCCGGGCGCCATCTCGACCCGCTCCTCGACGCGCTCGCGGAGCGCGCGACCGAGGGCGAGCTGCTCCGGCAGTGGACGGACGCGCTCGTGGTCCTCGCGTGCGCGCAGTACGGGATGGAGATCGATCCCCACTTCGCGGAGCTGGCCGAGACGCGGCTCCAGAGACTCGCCGGGAAGGACGCGCCGCCGCGCGAGCGGCGCCGGCCCGGCATCCACTGGCCGATCTGGGCCGCGGAGCGCGCGAAGTGAACCTCGCGCGGCTCGGGCCGCTGCCGAGGGATCGCGTTCGCACCGACCCCGCGAGCCTGCTCGTCCACGAGTGCGACGCGCTGACGCTGTTTCGCGAGCGGCCGCGGGCGGTCCTCTACCCCGAGTCCACCGCGGAGGTCAGAGCGTGCGTCCACGCGCTCGCCGGGCACGGCATCCCGATCGTCGCGCGCGGCGCGGGGACGGGGCTCGCGGGCGGCGCGCGGCCGTGCGCGACGGGCGTCGTCCTCGACCTGTGCAAGATGGACCGCGTTCTCGCGATCGACGCCCTCCGGCGCACGGCGCGGGTCGAGGCGGGCGTCGTCAACGCGCGGGTCTCGGAGGCCGCGGCGCCGCTCGGCCTCTTCTTCGCCCCCGACCCGTCGAGCCAGATGGCGTGCACGATCGGCGGCAACGTCGCGTGCGGCTCCGGGGGCCCGCACTGCCTCCGGTACGGCACGATGACCGACCATGTCGCCGCGGTCACGCTCGTGGACGCGGAGGGCGACGTGCACGAGGTCGCGGACGAGTCGGTGCTCTCGCTCGTGGTCGGGAGCGAGGGGACGCTCGGGATCGTGACCGAGGCCGTGCTCCGCCTCCAGCCGGTCCCCCCCGCCGTCGCGACGCTGCTCCTCGCGTTCCCGGCCATGCGCGACGCGTGCGAGGCCGTGGCCCTCATCCTCGAGGAGGGGTTCGTGCCTGCCGCGCTCGAGATCCTCGACCGGCGCGCGGTCGCGATGGTCGAGGACTCGATCTTCCGCGCCGGCTATCCGCGCGACGCCGCCGCGGTCCTGCTCGTCGAGCTGGACGGGACGAGAGCCGAGGTCGAGGAGGCCGCCGCGTGGATCGCCGCCCGCTGGCCCGGCCGTCGCGCGCGCGACGACGCCGAGCGGGCGGCCCTCTGGCGCGGCCGGAAGGGCGCGTTCGGCGCGATGGGGCGCGTGGCGGAGGAGTGCTACGTCGTCGACTGCGTGGTGCCGCGCTCGCGGATGGCGGAGGCGCTCGAGCGGATCGACGCGGTGGCCGACCGGAGAGGCCTGACCCTCGTCAACGTCTTCCACGCCGGGGACGGCAACCTCCACCCGCTCATCGCGTACCGCCGCGCGGACGCGCCGAAGGTGCAGGAGGCCGGCCGCGAGATCACCGAGATCTGCGTCTCCCTCGGCGGCTCGCTCACCGGCGAGCACGGGATCGGCGTCGAGAAGCGCGACTTCATGCCGATGCTCTTCGACGCGCCGACCCTCTCCGCGATGGAGCGCGTGCGCGACGCGTTCGACCCGAAGAGGATGCTCAACCCCGGGAAGGTGCTGCCCGGCCCGAAGGTCTGCGCCGAGGCCGTCCGCCGGAACGACTTCCTCGCGGTGGAAAGAGGGGGGCATGGGGGGCATTGAGGACGGGGTCATCACGGTTCCGGGCGAGATGACCTGCGCCGAGGTCGAGGCCGCGGCGCGCCCGTGGCTCTTCGCCTCCGACCGCCCCGACCTGACCGTGCGCGCGTGGATCGACCGGGGCGGAGGCGACCTCCTCTGGGACTTCCTCGGGCCGACGCGTGCGCAGGTCCTGGGCATCGCCGCGGAGCTGCGCGACGGCCGCCTCGTCCGCTTCGGCGGCAAGGTCGTGAAGAACGTCGCGGGCTACGACCTCGCCCGCGCCTTCGTCGGCGCGCACGGCGAGCTGGGCAAGGTCGTCGAGGCGCACCTGCGCGTCCGCCCGCCGCCGCGCGGCTGGCGCGCCGCCGTCCGGCGTTCGACCGGGCGCGACGAGGCGCTCCAGGGTCCGGGCAGCGCGGTCTGGACCGGCGACACGTGGCGCTTCCTGCGCAACGGCGAGGAGACGCCGTGCGGCTACGAGGAGCACGATCCGCTCGCGGCGCGCGGGGAGCTGCGGCGCGGCTGGCGGTCGGTCCGCTCGTTCCGCGCGACCGGCGAGGGGGTCCTCCTCGCGGCGGTAGGCGTGGTGGGGTCCGGGGAGGAGGGGGCAACGGACCGGGGCCCTCTCTGGTCGAGGCTCAAGGAGGCGTTCGCATCGGCGAGGTAGGCCCGGCCTCCGCGACGCGCGCGTGCGTCCACTGCGGCCTCTGTCTCGAGAGCTGCCCCACGTACCGGGTGCTGCGCGAAGAGGCGGACTCCCCGCGCGGTCGTCTCCTCCTCCTCGACGCGCTGGCCGCCGGCCGCGCCGAGCCCGCCGATGTCCGCTTCCACCTCGACCGGTGCGTGGGCTGCCTCGCGTGCCAGGCGGTGTGCCCGTCCGGGGTTCCGTACGGCCGCCTCCTCGAGGAGGGCCGTGAGCGTCTCGGCGGCCCGTCGCTCCTCGCGCGCATCTTCCTGCGCCACGTCGTGAACCGGCCGCTCCTCCTCCGCGCGCTCGTGGGCGTCGCCCGGATGGCGGGTTGCGTGCCCCCGAGGCCCCCTCTTCTCCCGTGGCCGGAGGTCAGGAACCCGAAGGGACGCGTGAAGCTGCACTTGGGTTGCGTCACGCCGCACCTGTTCCCCAATCTTGCGGCGGAGGCCGCGCACGTGCTCGCGCGGCTCGGGTACGCGGTCGAGCCCGCCGGCCAGCGCTGCTGCGGCGCGCTCCACCGTCACGCGGGGCTCCGGTACGAGTACCCCGCGGAGGGGATCGCGCTCGCCGCGGGGTGCAGCACGACGCCCGGGCTCACCGACATCTGCAAGGTGCTGCTCGCGGAGCGGATCGAAGGCGCGCGGCTGCCGCCGGTGCGCGTGGCGTGGGACGCGCCGTGCCACCTGATCCACGCTCAGGGGATCGACGCCGCGCCGCTTCTCGACGCGATCGAGGGCGTGGAGCGGGTGACCCTGCCGGGCGCGACGGAGTGCTGCGGCGCGGGCGGCCTCTACATGGGGCAGGAGCCCCGTCTCGCGCGGAAGGTACGGGAGAAGAAGGTCGCGGAGATCCTCGCGTCGGGCGCGACGGTCGTCGCGACCCCGAACCCGGGCTGCATGCTCTGGATCTGGCGCGGGCTGCGCGCGGCGGGCGCGGCCGTGGAGGTGGTCCATCCGGTCACGCTGCTCGCGCGGGCGTCCGGGGCCCCTCGCGGCGGAAGCTAGAGGCTCGGCCGGCCGCCGCCTAGAATCCCCGCCGGATGTTCGGCGGCTCGACGCAGCCCTCGGCGCGCGGCACGCCCGCGATGGTCGCGGGGCTCACGATCCTCGCGCTGGCCGCGATGGCCATCGCGATCCCGCCCGCGCGCCTCACGCCCAAGGTGACGGGGTTCGAGCGCGGCGTGCTGGTGAGCGGCGCGAGCTTCAGCGACATGCTGGCCGAGCTCCTGAACGGGAACGGCTACACCTACATGGCGATCGACCTCACCCACGCGCGGCTGGGCGCAGGCGAGATCTGGCGCGTCCAGTTCGACGAGGTCTCGCGGATCTTCCCCGTGTGGGGCTGGGTGGACGCGCGCAGCGGGGCGGAGCAGGCCCGGAACGTCGCGGCGGCCCTTCCGCTCTCGGGGCTCTTCGTCTACGGCGCGAAGCCGGGCGATCTCGAGGCCGTGCGTGCCGCGAAGCCGGGGCTGCGCGTCGTGCCGGTCGTCCGCGCGGCCGGGTCGCGGCCGGGCGAGGGCGATGTGGCCGTTGCCCTGCCGCCGGAGCGATTCCCCGCCGAGGCCGGGCTGTCCGTGCTTCTCGCGGATCGGCTCGACGAGGCGGCGATCGATGCGCTGCGCGCGAAGGCGCCGGGCGACTACCTCATCTGTTCCATCCCGATCCTCGACTGACCGCCTAGCGAAGGCGGGGACCCCCCAGACCCCCCGCCATCGCCTTTTCCGGTAGCCTCCCCCGTCCGGGCTGTTCTGTGGTTGAATACTTGTGCGATGGGGCCAACCAACGGCGTCCTGTGCGAGCCCACGCTCGTTCTCAACCGGTCGTGGATGGCGATCACCACCACGACGGTGAGGCGCGCGCTGGCTCTCCTGTTCCAGGAGACGGCGCATGTCGTCTGCCCAAGAACCTACGAGGTGCACGACTTCGCGTCGTGGGCCTCGCTCGAGGTGAACGGCGACCCCTTCATCCGCACCGTCCGCAGCCGGCTTCGGATGCCCGAGGTGATCGTCCTCCGGAGCTATGACGCGCTCCCGTCGCGCACGGTCGCCTTCAGCCGGAAGAACCTCTACCGGCGCGACTCGTTCACCTGCCAGTACTGCGGCAAGCGCCCGGGCGCCGAGGACCTGACGATCGACCACGTGACGCCGCGCTCGCGCGGCGGCCGGACGAGCTGGGAGAACTGCGTCCTCGCCTGCGTCGAGTGCAACAAGCAGAAGGCGAACCGCCCGCCCGAGGAGGCCGGGATGCGGCTGGTGCGCCACCCGACCGCGCCACAATGGTCCTGGGACGTCGAGCTCGGGCCGGCGCGGCGCGACTCCTGGGAGGGGTTCCTTCCGCGGCGGAACGGCCACCACGGCCACGCGAACGGGAACGGCCACAACGGCCACGACGGACACGCCCCGAACGGGCACCACGGGCCGAACGGGCACCACTAGGGCCCGTCTGCCTCGGGTTTGACGCGGCCCAGGAGGGCGAAGCCCGCCGCGTAGAACACGACCACGAGGAGGATCGCCAGGCGCCGGCTTCCCGACGCGTCGGCGATGGTGCCGAACAGCGCCGGACCGATCACTGCGCCGGTCTTGCCGCAGAGTGCGTAAAACCCGAAGAACTCCGCCTCGCGCCCCTCGGGCACGAGCCGCGACATGAACGCCCGCGACGCGGACTGGATGCCGCCGATCCCGAGCCCCGCGAGCATCGCGGCGGCCCAGAGGAAGGGCTTCGAGCGGGCGAGGAAGGCCGCGACCACGACGAACACCCACCAGACGAGCAGCGTGCGCACCGCCCACCGCGGTCCCTTCGCGTCCGTCGGCTTCCCGATCAGGACGGATCCGACCACCGCCGCCACGTTGAGGCAGGCGTACATCAGCAGGAGCTCGCCCGACTCGAAACCGAAGTCCTTCTTCGCATAGACGGGCGCGAAGAAGATCACCGTGTTCACGCCGTCCTCGTAGATGAAGTAGGCGAGCAGGAAGCGGCGCAGGTTCTTGCGCTTGAGCACGTCGCGGAACGTGTCGAACGTCCGCCGGAAGCCGAGCTGCGCCGCCTCGGGGAGCCCCATCGCCGAGGGTCGGTCCTTGGGCAGCCGTGACAGCGCCAGCGCGCCCGCGAGGCCCCATTGGACGGCGCAGGCGACCCAGACCGCCTCGACGCCGCATCCGACCTTGTCCGAAAGCAGCGCTCCGGCGACGCCCAGCGCGAGGAAAGAGCCGGCGTAGCCGAAGGCGAACCCGCGCGCCGAGATGCGGCCCTGATGCGACGCGGGCGCGATCTCGGGCAGGTAGGCGTTGTAGAACACGATCGCCCCCTCGAAGGCGAAGTTCGCGAACACGCCGAGGGCGAAGCCCAGGAGGAGCGTCCCTTCTGCGACGGCCGAGAACCCGAGGACCGTCGCGATCCCCGCGAGCGTGTACACGAGCAGCATCCGCTTCCGCACGCCCGCGTGGTCCGCGATGCCGCCGACGAACGGCGACGAGATCGCGACAAGCAGCATCGAGCACGAGCCCACGTAGCCCCACCAGCGGTCCCCCGTCGTGCCGCCGACGACGTGCTCCGCATAGAAGGTCCCGAAGATGACCGGGAAGATCACCGCGAACGCGGAGTTCCCGAAATCGTACAGACACCAGCCGTTGACCGTGCGCCTGTCCATGGCCGCGGGGAGCCGCAAGGTAGCATGGGGAGAGCCTTGGTCGTCTCCCGTGCGCTCGAGAACGTCGGCTTCCTCTTCCTCCTCTGCCTCGCGAGCACGTTCCCGTGGTGGGCGGCGGCGGCGCTCGCGCGCGCCGAGTTCCGTCGCCCGCTCTCGGCGCTCGCATGCTCGATGCGCATCTTCTGCTATTCGATCTGTCTTCTCTGCGTCCTCGTCGCCATGCTGGGCCTCCGGCTCGCCCCGAAGGACCCGCGGAGCACGCTCCTCGGCTGGGGCCACGTCCTGGGCACGCTCGGGATCACGATCCCGAGCGCTTGGCGCTCGTTCCGCGTGAAGGGCTCGAGGCTCGCGCTCACGGTCCTCCTCGGCGGGGCCCTCTCGGCGGCCCTGTTCGGCCTCGCGTGCGCCCTCTCGCCCGGATTCCGCCTCGCACTCGTGTCGATGCCGGAGGTCCTGTCGAGGCGATGAACCCCGTCGAGACGGCCGTCCTCGAAGCGCTCAAGGAGAAGCCTGGGTCCGGCGGGAGGATCATCGAGCGGTTCCAGGCGCAGGGATCGGACCTCCTCCGCGGCCGCGCGGCCCTCGTCTACGGCGCGCTCGGCAACCTCGTATGCCGCAAACAGGCGAAGGTGGTCGGAGAGGGGCCCGGGGAGAGGGTTTTCGGCCTCCCCGACGCCCCTCCCGCCCCCCCAAGCACGGTGGGGTATCCCCCCTCGTTCAGCCTCACGGCCGCCGAGCTCGCGCTCGTGGAGCGCGAGGTCTCGATCCTGACGCGCGGTCTCCCCTCGCACTACTTCGAGGAACTGCGGCGGGTTGTGGTGGCCGACGCGGACCGGCGCGCCTTCAACGGCGAGAAGCTCCCGCGCGCGGCGGTGAGCGCGCTCGCCGATCTCGGGAGCCCTGCCGCGGCACGGGCGCTCCTGCGGAAGGTCGAGAAGGGGCGCGAGGTGGCGCTGCACCTGCGCCGCGCGCGCGGGAGGTGGCTCGTCGCGCCGCTCGTGATCGTCGCGCTCGGCGTCCTCGCGCGCATCTTCGTGGTCGGGGTCTACACGCTGCCGCCCGAGTCGATCTCGATGGCGCCGACGCTCGTGCCGGGCGCCGAGGGCGGCGACGCGATCGTGCTCGCGGACCTGCTCGCCTACCGGTTCTCGGCGCCCGAGCGCGGGGACATCGTCGTCTTCCGTCTCGTGCAGGGCGGCGACCTGCTCGTCAAGCGCGTCATGGGGTTGCCGGGTGAGGAGGTCTCCTTCCGGAAGGGCGATCTCGCGATCGGCGGGAAGGTGCTCTTGAAGGATCGCGCGCTCCTCGACCGGGTGAAGGTGCCGCTCCTCTCGTTCAGCGACTTCCGGCGCACGGACGCGGGCTGGGAGACGGAGCGCCAGCTGACGCAGGGGTTCCGGCTGCCGGACGGCTCGTTCGACGGGCCGGCGACGCCCGCCCGCGACGTGGTCGTCGTCGCGCGGGTGCGCGCGCGCAAGGCGCCGTCCCGGGTGGCGTTCGAACTCGACGAGGGCTCCGCGCGGCACACGGTGGTGCTGGAGACCGGCATCGATTCGAACGTCTACGTGGACGGCGTCGAGATCGAGGGCGCTTCCAGCGAGCTGCTCCGGCTCCGGCCGGGGGTCGAGCGCGAGGTCTGGCTCACGAACGCGGACCGGTCCCTCCGCGTCGAGGTGGACGGGCGAGCGGCCGCGCCCGCGGCATCCCTTGAGCCCGCGAAGGGCGCGCGGGTCTCGATCGTCGTGACCGGAGACGTGGAGCTGCTCTCGCTCGATGTGGCCCGCGATCTCGCGCACGAGGAGAAGGGATCGCGCACGCTGCTCCCCGGCGAGTACTTCGTCCTCGGCGACAACGAGGCCCACAGCCGCGACTCGCGCGCGTTCGGCGCCATCCGCGGGGAGTGGATCCTCGGCCGGGCGTTCGCAGTCGCGTGGCCGTGGTCGCGCGCCCGCCGCCTGAGGTAGGAAAAGACGCGGGGCCGGCCCGAAGGCCGGCCCCGTGACTCGCTTTCCCCCCCGATACCGAAGGGGGTTGGGGAGGGCCTCCCGTTTGGGCTAGGAGGTCGAGATGGACGGAGGTGAGGGGCCCATCCCCGGTGGGTGCAACGGATGGCTATCTTGTTTTGGAGGTCGCTCCTGGTCTGGCTCGGATCCCCGAAGGGTCCGGCGCGAGGCCTATCCCTGCGCGAAAGATGTCTATCGCAGCCTGGCCGCCTGTCAACCCAAGTACTTGGAAATAAATGACTTGCGACGAACGGTATCGTGAACGCCGCAATACCGCGCGCCGCTAGGCATCCCTCCTCATGAAGAACAGCATCAGCGCGCACGCCGAGAGCGAGTGGTGGATCTCGCCCTTGAGCACCATCTCCCGGACGTGCTCCGCCGGGTGGATCTCGACCGCCACGTCCTCGTGCGGGTCCGGACTCGGCGCGCCGACGGGCCGCGCGTCGCGCACGACGAAGCAGTAGGTCCGGTTGTCGAGGATCGCGGGGTTCGACGAAACGGCGCCCAGGAGCTCCGGCGGCGCGCCCCGGTGCCCCGTCTCCTCGAGCAGCTCCCGCACGGCCGCGGCCGCCGGATCCTTGTCCCTCCGGTCCACGAGGCCCCCCGGGATCTCGAGCGTCGTCTCCTGGATCCCGTGCCGGTACTGGCGGACGAGGACGAGCTCGCCCGCGGGGGTCACCGGGACGACGTTGATCCACGCGTTCGACTCGAGAACGTAGAACGGCCGCGTCGGGCGTCCCTCGTGCTCGTACGCGTCGCGCCGGAGACGGAAGATCCCCGCATCGAAGACGATCTCGCCCCCGAGCCGGCGCCAGTGCTCGCGCATGCCGGAAGAGCTACCAGCAGCCGGCCACGCGCGCTCCGGTTTCGTCCTAAGAGGGCCGAAGGGAACCGGTTGGCGCGGGCGTCCCCCGCGCTAAGATGTTGTCCTGCAGGCACTTGGGCGCATCCGAAACCGCGAGCCCCGCGAGGGGTTTGATCCGGTGGATTGAGCCGGCATGACCGGACGCTCCGACGTGGAATTGATGCTCGCTGTCAAGGCGGGCGACGAGAACGCGTTCACCGAGCTGGTCGACCGGCATCGTGACGCCGTCGTGAACCTCACCTATCGCTACCTCGGCAACCAGACCGACGCGGAGGACCTCGCCCAGGAGGTCTTCCTCAAGGTCTACCGCGCGCGCGGCCGGTACGAGCCCTCGGCGAAGTTCACCACGTGGCTCTACCGCGTCGCCGCGAACGCATGCCTGAACGAGGTGCGCGACCGGCGGCGCAGGCCGACGTTCTCCGCGGCCGCGCTCGGCGCGGGAGACGAGCCGTCCGCGCACGCCGCCGACCGTGCCGCGACGTCGCCGCCCGAGGAGGCGGAACGGTCGGAGCTCAGGGAGCAGGTGCGGACGGCGCTCGCCGAGCTGCCGGAGCGGCAGCGCCTCGCTCTCCTTCTCAACAAGTTCCACGGGCTCGGCTACGAGGAGATGGCCGAGTCGCTCGCGATGAGCGTGCCCGCCGTGAAGAGCCTCCTCGTGCGGGCGCGGGAGAACCTGCGCTTGAGGATCGAGCCCTACCTGCGCGCGGGCATCGATCGCGCCCCCGAAAGGCGCGGTGCGGGATGAGCGAAGAGCGGGAGGCGCAGGAACCCATGCGCGGGGAGCACGACGATCCGGTGCGCGACGGCGGCGACCCGAGGCTCCACGAGTACCTCGACGGCCGGCTGCCGCCGGAGGAGAGGGCGCGCCTCGAACGCGCGCTCGCCGAGGATCCCCTTCTGCGCGAACGCCTGCGCGAGTTGCGCGAGATCGATGCCTTGGTCGCGGCGCTCCCCGGCCACGCGGCGCCCCCGGATTTCACAGCCCGCGTCGCGCGCGCGGCCCGCGGCCGGCGCCTCGGCGGCATCCTCCGCCTCGCGGTGCCGCTCGCGGCCGCCGCGGCGATCCTGGTCGCGGTGCTAACGCATGCGCATCACCGTCCAGCGCGCAAAGCTCTCCTGCGGCCCGAGGCCGAGGCGCCCGCGCCGGCCGAGGACCGCTACATCTGGGAGTCGGACGAGGAGACCTACGGCAGCCTTGCGCTCACCGATCTCGAGGAGCTGATCCTGGAGGAGCTCGACGGCACGTGACGCGCGCGGTCCTCGCCCTGTGCCTCCTCGTCCCGGTTGCCGCCGGGCAGAAGGCGTCCCTCACCGAGGAGCAGCGCGCCGAGGTCGTGCGGCTTGTCGGGGAGGACGTCTGGAGCGGCATGCCGCCGTGGCGCCAGCGGATGGTGCTCGACCGTTACGCGCTCTACCTCCGGCAGGCGGACCGGAAGCGGGGGGCGATCGAGCGCATCGGGCTCCGGGAGTTCCTCCTCCAGCGCCGGGACGAGGAGAGACTGCCGCGCCCGCTTGCCGACGAGGCGCGCAAGCTCGCGCCGTCGCTCCAGCCGCTCGCGGAGAAGTTCGCCGCCGTGCGGCTCCGCCAGCTCCGCCTCGATCGGAGCCTCGCGAGGCTCCCGTTCGAGGAACGGCGCGAGATGTTTCTCCGCCTCTTTCCCGAGCCGTTCGAGCAGGAGCCCGCCCACGCGGCGTTCGAGGAGCTGCGCCGGCGCGAGGCCCGGAGCTTCGCGCACGCGCTGCGCGAGGAGATCGAGAACCGCGACGGGACGCAGGACGAGCGGCGCGCGCTTGTCCGCGAGGCGGTCCGCGCCGAGGAGGAGCGGATCCTCGAGCGCGTCCGCGCGGAGATCGCCCGCCTCGAAAGCGCCCACCCGGAGCGGGCGAGCGCCTTCCTCGACGGCTTCCTCGCGAGCGACAACCTGCGCTTCGTCACGCCCCGCCAGAGGGAGCTGATCCGGTACGCGGTCCGGCCCGAGGAGTGCCCGCTGGTCGATCCGGAGTTCCTCGGCCCGCCCCCGGAGGACCCCCGCGAGCGTCGCCTCTTCGAGAGCGACTTCCGCGTCCTCGCGCGCCTCGACCTCCTCGCCGAGGCGGGGTTCGGCCCTGAAATGGTGCTTCACCTCGCCGGCGCCGGGTCGCCGGAGGATTTCCTCCGCGCCGTGCAGGCCTTCCGGCGCCCCCCAGGCCCCCCTCGATAGGTTTTTGTTAGCCCCTTCGGGGCACCAGCTTCGGGCTCGCCGATGCCGATAGGGACCCGGAGCCATGCCCAAGTGCATCAGCTGCAACGAGGTCTATGCGGACCAGCTGCGGCGTTGCCCGCATTGCGGGTACACGGCGGAACCCGCGGCGCCGGACGCGCCCGCCCGCGCCGGCGTGGTCCCGGGGCGCACGCGGCGCGTCGTGCGCTACGCGGTCGTGGCCGTGGTCGCTGCCGGTCTCGCGCTCGGCGTGGTGCTGAGCTGGCCCTCCACGGAGGCGCCGCCGCCCGACGACCTGCCTCAGCGGCCGCACACCATCGCGGAGGAGGAGTCCGAGCCGGTCGCGCTCCCGAAGCCGGACGAGATCGAGTCCGTTCCGGTCGAGAAAGGCCTCGCGGTGACCGAGGCGCGGCTCGAGGACGGCGAGATCGTCGTCACGGGCACGTGCGCGGACCATGCGGTCGTCGAGGTGCGCGTGAGCGGGCGCCGCGCAACCGTGCTCCGCGACGGCACCCGCTTCGCTGCGCGCGTGCCCGACGAGGGGGACGCGGTCGAGGTGGTCGCGCTGGGCATCCGCGGCGACCGTGCCGTCGTGAAGAAGGAGGTGGTGCGCTCGGAAGAGGGGGAGGCCCCGGAACCCGTGCGCCTCGTGAGCCACGCGGACGGCGCCACGCTGCACGTCACGTCGGTCCAAGTCTCCGTTGCCCCTTGGATCGGCGCGGGGCCCGTTCGCGCCGTGGACGTGGTGTTGCCGAACGTCGAGAACCGATTCACGATCGGCGGCAGCCGGTTCGTGCTCTACCGCGCGCCCGCCGGGATCACCTATCTCCGGACGAACGTCGACGGCGTTCGGACGTTCCTGCGCGAGGCCGACGAGCAGGAGATGGTGCTCGTCCGCGGCGGCGTGTCGTGGCGCGGGATGGGCGAGGAGCCGCCGAACGGGCCGAGGCACCTCGTGGACCTGAGCCCGTACCTCATCGACCGCACCGAGGTGACCTGCGCCCAGTACGCGCGTTTCCTCGGCGCGGTCCGCCGCGGCCACGACATCCGCAGCCATCCGGAGGATCCCGGGGTCAACCTGCGCCCCGCCGGGTGGACGAGCGACGAACCGCCTCAGGGATCGCACGACCTGCCCGTGACGGGCATCCCCTGGTACGCGGCGTGGAGCTACGCGCGCTGGGTGGGTGGCCGGCTGCCGACCGAGGCGGAGTGGGAGCGCGCGGCGGCGGGCCCGATGGGCCTCGCGTACCCGTGGGGCGACGAGTTCGACGCGGCACGCTGCTGCGCGGCGGCCACCGGGCCGAAGCCCGTCGCGTCCCTGCTCGACGGCGCCGGGTTCTTCGGTCTCCTGCATGCGAGCGGCAACGTGCGCGAGTGGTGCCTCGACCGGTTCGACCCGCGCTGGTACGCACGCGGCGCTCGCCGGAACCCGCGGGGCCCCGCGCGCAACACGCACCGCGTCGTCCGCGGCGGCTCCTTCTGCTCCCCGGCGGAGACACTCCGCCTCCAGTTCCGCGACCACGTCGAGGCCACGAAGAGGTCCGCGGACGTAGGCTTCCGCGTCGTGCGACCGTGGGACGACCTCGCGAGCGAGGACGGCGACTGAGAGCTCGGAGGTCGCGCGCAGCCTCCGCACCGCCGAACGCGGGCCTAACGGATCGCCCCCGTTCGACGCGCCTGAAGAAAAAAAACCGGGATCGACTTGCCTCGTCCCGATTCGGGGCTAGTCTTCACTCTGTTCTCGGTCTCAAAAAGAGACTGGCTCTTTCGACCTGTCAGGGAACGGTACTCGGCTGAAAAGGCAAAGCCGGTGAAAGCCGGCGGCGCAAAGCTACAGGGCCTAACTCGCACCCGCGTGCGACACGGCAGCCAGCTGCCAAACGAGTCCGGTCCGCGCCTGAGGACGGCGCGCCCGGACGCTTAAGGCATCCGGACGCGCCGTCCTTTTTTGCCGATTGCCGCCTCGCTCGCGAACTCGGTGGGGATTGAGCAGGGAGGCAAAGGCATGCGGATCGACGATCGCCAGGTCCGGGACATCTGGGTCAAGTACAAGCGCACGCGGCGCAAGGTCTACAAGAACCAGCTCATCGAGACCTACCTGCCGCTCGTCCGGAACGTCGCGGAGCGCATGCTCATGACGCTGCCGGCCTCGGTGGAGGTGGACGACCTCACGTCGATGGGGACGTTCGGGCTGATCGAGGCGATCGAGCGCTTCGACCTCAACCGCGGCGTGCTCTTCAAGACCTACTGCGTGAACCGGATCCGGGGAGCGATCCTCGACGAGCTGCGCGCGCTCGACTGGGTCCCGCGCCTCGTGCGCCACAAGTGCACCACCGTGGATCGCGTCGGCGGGCGGCTCCAGTCGAAGCTCGGCCGCGAGGCGACGCCGTGGGAGATGGCCGAGGAGCTCTCGCTCGACGTGTCCGAGTACCAGCGCATCGAGCGCGACAGCAAGCCGGTCGCGATGCTCTCGCTCTCCGAGGAGTCGTCGGAGGGCACCGAGGAGGGCGGCAACCGGATCGTGGACCTCGTCAAGGACGAGAAGGGGACCGACCCGCTCCTCCAGGTCCACCGTGGCGACCTCCGCGACCTCGCCGCGAAGCTGCTCAACAAGAAGGAGCAGGTCGTCGTGTCGCTCTACTACTTCGACGAGCTGTCGATGAAGGAGATCGCGAAGGTCCTCGGGCTCACCGAGTCGCGCGTCTGCCAGATCCACGGCAAGGTCATCGAGAAGCTGCGCAAGGCGTTCGACCGGCTGCGCTGCGACCTCTTCACCGCCTGACCGGCGGGGAGAGGGGGCGCGAGCTCTCCTCGAGACGACACGCACGCGCGGGCGCGCCCGCGCTGGACCGCTGCAGGGGCCTCCCTCGGGAGGCCTCGCGCTTTCTCGGCGTGCGACAATGCCCTCCCTGATGCGCTGCTTCTGCCTTCTCCTGCTCGCGCTCCCCGCGTTCGCCGACGCGCAGGAGAAGAAGGAGTACGAGGACGACACGAACCCCCGTTCCCCCGGCACCCCCCTCCAGATCGTCTTCACCCCGTACTTCTGCACGCGCTGCCTTGCCGAGGGCAGCATCACCGAGTCGAAGGACATCCCGATGATGCGGATGCCGATGGCGGAGCTCGCGAAGACGCTCGGTCTCGAGGAGGGGTCCTGGATCGTCATCCAGTCGCCGCACTACAAGCTGCTCTCCACGCTGCGCCCGTCGAAGACCAAGCTCAAGGACAGCCGCTTCTGCCGCGCGGACCTCGAGCGGCTGAAGGTCATCTTCCCGAAGTTCGCGGTCGGCCGCGACGGCGCCTTCCTCGACGCCCACGAGCGCGCGCACCTCTACATCATCCGCGCGGAGCGGCTCTACGCGCACTTCGCGGCGCTCACCGACTGCCAGGCGCCGCACCTAGGGATGGAGGCGCCCTACGAGTTCTATCTCTTCGACGACTACGCGGAGCACCACGCGCTCGTGGACAAGTTCATCGGAAGCGCCAACGACAAGGCGGGCAACCAGCACCACGACAAGGAGCCGCCGAACTTCATGGTCTTCACCACCGCGGAGAGCCAGGTCCAGCGCACGCAGGGCAAGGGCGACGGCATCCTTGCCGCCCACGTGATGCACAACCTCGCGCACAACCTCACGGACGGCCACATGAACTACCACCGCGAGACGTGGGGGTGGCTCGAGGAAGGGCTCGCGCACTACTACGAGCGCCGCGAGCAGGAGCGGCACAACACGTTCTGCTGGTCCGAGGGGAAGCCGCCGGCGGACTTCCTGAAGCCGGACTGGACCTCCGTCATCTACGGCATCGTGCGTCGCGGCCGCGACGACCCGCTCGGCGAGTGGTGCGAGAAACTCCAGCCGGGGCAGCTCAGCGGCACCCAGAACGGCTTGAGCTGGGCCATCGTGAAGTGGATGGTGGAGACGGACCCCGTGAGGTTCACGAAGCTGATGCAGAAGCTCGAGGACTACGAGAACAAGCCCACCTGCGAGCAGTGCATCGAGTTCGCCTTCGGCGTGAGCCCCACCGTGCTCCACCAGCGCTGGCGCGAGTACGTGCTCAAGGAGTACGCGCCGACCAAGTAGCGGGCGAGGTCCAGGGGGTCCGGGGGCATGACAGGCGCGCGCAGATCCCGTATCCTGCGGGTCCGGAGGAACCATGCGCCGCACCCTCGTTCCGCTCCTCTTCACCGCTGTCGCGCTCGGCCAGGACAGCCAGTTCTCGTGGTCGGGCCGCGAGGCGCTCGCCGGCAAGTCGGACTCCGCGCCGACGCTCGCCGTCCTTGGCACCAGCATCCATCTCGTGCACACGGGCCGCAGGTCGGACAAGATCTACCACGCGGTCTTCGACGGCAAGAGCTGGGCCGGCGAGACCGAGATCCCCGGCCGCGAGAGCGGATCCTCGCCCGGGCTCGCCGTCTTCGACGGCGCGATCCACATGGTCTACGTGGGCCGGAAGTCCATGGACCTCTACCACGCGAAGTCCGACGGGCGGGCGTGGACCGCGGACACGCAGATCCCCGGTCGCCGCTCCCGCGGCACGCCGTCGCTCGTCGCCTTCGACGGCAAGCTCCACCTGCTCTACGTCGGCGAGAGCCGTCCGAACGTCTACCACTCGACCTTCGACGGCCGCACCTGGTCGCCGGAGGTCCAGGTGGCGGGGTTCGACACGAACAGCACGCCCACGGCCGCGGTTTTCGACGGGGCGCTGCACATCGCTTCGGTCCGGCGCGACTCGAACGAGATCTTCCACATGACGTACGACGGGCGCACCTGGAGCGCGCCGTCGAGCGTGCCAGCGATGTCGAGCCACGGCGCTCCCGCGCTGTTCGCGCACGGCAAGCGGCTCTGCATGTTCGGCTCGCAGGGCGACAAGCCGATGCGCTACTGCTTCTTCGACGGACGCACGTGGAGCGGCTCGTACGACGTGCCCGGCCAGGCCTGCTCGGGCGCCCCCGCGGTCGCGGCGCTCGCGGACGGCGCGGAGACCGTGCTCCACGTCCTCTACCGCGAGCACAAGGGCGACGCGATCTGGCACACGCGCGGCTACGAGGCCAAGAGCAAGGAGTGACGGGGGTTCCCGAGGCCCTCCCCCTTCTTCCACCCGGGGCGCGCTGGCTGCTCGTGCTCGCGCACGGCGCCGGCGCGGGGATGCGGCATCCGTTCATGGAGGCCGTCGCGCAGGCGTTCGCCGCCGAGGGCATCGCGACGCTCCGGTACGAGTTCCCGTACATGGCGGCGCGGCGGAAGCGCCCCGACTTCAAGCCCGTGCTTCTCGCCACGGTGCGCGCCGCGGTGGAGGCGGGCCGGAAGGAGGGGCTGCCGCTCCTCGCCGGCGGCAAGTCGATGGGCGGGCGGATGACGTCGCTCGCGGCGGCGGAGGGCGCGCTCGAGGCGAAGGGGATCGTGTTCCTGGGATTCCCGCTCCACCCGGCGGGGAAGCCCTCGACCGAGCGCGCGGAGCACCTCGCGCGCGTCGTGCAGCCGACGCTCTTCGTCCAGGGCACGCGCGACAAGCTCGCGGGGCTGGATCTGCTGCGGCCGGTGCTGCCCCCCAAGGCGACGCTGCACGTCGTCGAGGGTGCGGACCACGGCTTCGCCGTGAAGGGGAGGGGCCTTGGGGACACGGCCGCGGAGATCGCCGCGGCGGTCGCGCGCTGGGCGGACGCGCTCGCGCAAGGTTCCGGTATCCTTGGACCGCGATGAGCGTGGGCGTCAACCCCTACGACCGCAGCCGGCCGTGGCAGGAGCGGCTCGCCTCGATCGTCGAGACGATGCGGGAGGTAAGCCGCCACACCGAGCCGCACGCCATGGTCCAGGCGTACCGGGATCGGATGGGCCCGGGCCTCTTCGGCCGGATGCTCTCGATCTCGCGGCGCGGCGAGAAGCCGCCGAGGTTCGTCCTCGCGCGCGACTCGGCCTGGGAGAAGCAGCCGAACCCCTGGACCGAGCGCGACAAGCTCCCGCGGATGGAAGGCGGGCTCCTCGGCGAGCTCGTGTTCGGCAACGAGGTCCGCTACGTCCCCGACCTCGACCTGCCGGCGGCCGACCCGGCGGCCGACCTCCTCCGCGGCTGGCGCTCGCTCGTCGCGCTCCCCGTCTTCGACGGCGGCGAGGCCCTCAACATGACGGTCTTTCTCCGCAAGGAGCGGGACGCGTTCGATCCCGACGACCTGCCGAACATGTTCTGGACCACGAACCTCTTCTCGCGCGCGACCCACAACCTCGTCCTCTCCGACCAGCTGAAGCGCGCGCTCGGGACCGTGGACCGCGAGATGAAGCTCATCCAGGATCTCCAGCGCTCGCTCCTGCCGCCGGAGAAGCCGCGCATCCCGGCGCTCGACGTCGAGGCCCACTACAAGCCGGCCGCGCTGGCGGGGGGCGACTACTACGACTACTTCAACCAGGCCGACGGGACTTGGGCGCTCTTCATCGGCGACGTGAGCGGCCACGGGAGCCCGGCCGCGGTCGAGATGGCGATCACACGGACGCTCGCGCACGTGCGGGCGGAGCGACCCTTCGCGCCGTCGGAGATGCTCGGCTACCTGAACGAGCGCATCGCCGCGCGCGCCCTCGTGAACCCCGGGTTCGTGACCGCGCTCTGCGCCGTCTACGACCCGGAGCGGAAGACGATCCGCTACTCCTCGGCCGGCCACCATCCCGCGCGGCTCAAGCGCTGCAGCGACGGTTCGCTCTTCAGTCTCGACGGAGCCGGCTCGCCGCCCCTCGGCGTCCTCTCGAAGATCCCGTTCCGGGACCGGGAGCAGGAGCTCGTCCCCGGTGACCAGCTGGTCTTCTACACGGACGGGATCACCGAGGCGATGAACCCGAAGGGCGAGATGTTCGGGCTCGACCGTCTCGACGGCGTCCTCGAGAACTGCGGGATCGACGCGCAGGCGATCATCAAGTCGATCCTTGACGAGCTGGACGCGTTCCGGAGCGGCCGCGATCTCGCGGACGACGTGACGATGCTCGTCGCGCGCGTCACCGGCTGAAGCGGGGCCAGGGGGCGTCGGGGGCAGGGGCCGGCGGGCTACTTCGGCGGCGCCTTGGGCTTCTCGGCCGGTTTCTCCGGCGGCTTCGCGTCGGGCTTCGGCGGCTCGCCCGTCCAGCCGCGGACCACGCACTGGCCGCCGTTGCGCTCGGCGAGCGGCGCGAGCTTCTTCCCCTCCTCCTTGCTGAACGTGATCACGTGGATGATGACCCCGAGGCCCCTGTTCATCTCGGTGATCGTCGGGATGAGCTTCGACATGTCCGTGATCTTGCCCTTGGTCGGCGTGCCGTCGGTCACGAAGAAGATCGTGTCGGCCTGGCTGCGCGCCTTCCAGTTCGGCACCTCCTCGTTCTGGGAGCCGAAGGCGGCCATGAGCGCGGCCCAGGTGTCCGTCTTGAACTCCTCGCCGCTCGAACCGCCGGCGCCCCCGCCCGCTCTCGCCCGGCCCCCGCCCCCCCGCGGCGGCTCCATCGCCTTGAGCTTCGACACGTACTTGATCGCGGACGTGCGCATCGAGCCGGAGACCAGCGTGTCCTGCCACAGCTTCGCATCGCCCGCGAACGTGATGATGTTGAAGTAGACCTTGTCGTCGATCGTCGCGAGGAGGTCGATCAGCGCCTTCTTCGCGATCTCCATCTTGCAGCGGTCGGGGTACTCGTCGTGCACCTCCTTCGGGGCGTACGGCGGGATGACGATGAGGTCGCGCATGCTCCCCGAGACGTCGACGACGAAGATCATCTTCCGGGAGAGGGTCTCGATCGTGTGGTACTTCTTCTTGTTCGGGTTGTAGTAGCCCTTGAGCGCGTTCTCGGCCTTCGCCTTCGCGTCCGCGATCTCCGCCTCGCTCGGCACGACGAAGCCCGCGCCGTACTTGTCCCACCACTTCTTCCAGCTCTCCCGGTTGAAGAGGAAGTCCTGCCCGGTGATCGCGACGAGCGCCTTGTGGAGGACCTCGTCCACGAGCCCCTGCTCCTTCTGGAACATCTCGAGGAGCGGTGCGATCGACTCCCTCGCGCGAATCTTCCCGAGGGCCTCGATCGCGGCCTTCTGGAGCGCCCAGTCGGACGCGGTGGAGCGGTCGAGGAGCGCGGCGTTCGCACCCGCGGCCTTCATCTCGCCGAGCGCCTCCGCCGCGAGGACCGCGACCGCGGCCTCCTTGTCGTCGAGGACGCGAATGAGCACGTCGGCGGTCGACGGGTCCTTGAGGTTGTGGAGCGCCTTGACCGCGGCCCGGCGCATCTCGTCGCTCCCGCCCGCGACCATCGCCGCGATCGGCTTCGCCGCGGGCGGATACGGCCTCGCGATCGATGCGAAGCCGAGGACGGCTGCGACCTTCGCCTTCGAGTTCCCCGAGGAGAGCGCCTGGAGCATCGCCTCGAGGGACTCGTCCGACTTCATCCGGCCGAGCGCCTTGCCGGCCGCCTCCGTGACGCGCATGTCCAGGTCGTTCGCGGCGTCGAGGATCGCCTCGACCATGACCGCGCTGTCGATCGAGCCCAGGTCCTCGACCGCGGCCGCGCGGACGACGGGGTTCGTGTCCCGCTTGAAGTCCCGGAAGGCCTGGAGCGCTTCGAGCTCCTGCGGCGTGAGCTTGCGGCGGCTCTTCCCCGTGCCGACAGCCGTCGGGAGCGCCTCCTCGGCCTCCTTCTTCAGCGCGAGGCTGTCCTGGATCTTGATCTCCTCCTCCGCGAGCGCGTCCATCGCGGGGGTGAGATCCTTCTCGATCGCGTCCGCCTCCGTGTCGTACTCCTTCGACTTCAGCGGGTCCGCCTTGGCCGCCTTGTCGCGGAGCTGATCCATCTGCGACTCGAGCTTCCAGAGCTTCTCGCCGTCCTGGAGGAGTTTCACGTAGCGGCCGACGTAGGGGCCGAGCTTGCCGTCGTACGCCTCCGCGACGAGTTTCTCCATCTCCGGGAGCACCTTGCTGTCCGTGAACTCGTTCAGCGAGTTGAGCGTGGCGCGCACCTTGAAGTCGCGGTCCACGAAGATGAGCGTCGGGTCCTTGATCCCGGTCACCTGCGCGAGGTACGGGGTGTCCACCGCCTGCGCCGGCTTGATCTTCACCGCCTTGACCGCGCGGCACGCGAGGATGAACCGCGTGTCCATGAAGACCTTCTCGTCGAGCTTCGCGCTCTCCTTCGACGGGTTCTGGTAGACGTAGAGGACGAACGGCCACGGCGCCTTGGGCGGCTCCTCGGACCCGTCGGGCAGCTTCGTCGGCTTGAAGGGGGGAAGCACGTCCCACTCGAGCCGCAGCCGCTTCTGGTTGTGCGGCGACTGCCAGGAATCCACGCGGCTGAAGGGCGGCATGCCCTGCGCGAAGGTGGCGGAGGCGAGGAGGAGCAGGGAGAGCGTCCAGCGCATCCGCGCATTCTAGACGGGAAGGGAGGGGGCTTCGGGGGCCTACCGCTTGCCGGCGTACTCCAGCTGCTCGCGCTCTCCCGCGGAGAGCTGCCGCGGTCCCGCGAGAAGCGCCAGGGCCTCCTCGCGCGCCGCCTCCCGGTCCACCCGTTGGAGGGCCAGGACCGCTGCCACGACGCCGTCCGTCCCCGGCTCGCGGACGTAGTCCACAAGGATCGACTTGGCCTCCGCTCCGCCGATGTCTGCGATGGCGAAGAGGGCCGTCGCTCGTTGGGGGGCGGGCGCCCTGCCGTTCCGGATCGCGCGGGCCAGCTCCGGGAGCGCGCTCGGCTCGCGCAGCCGGCCGAGAGCCTCGGCGCAAGCGTGGATGACGAAGGGCCCGTCGCTGTCCCCGCGTAGCTTCCAGACGAGGTACTCGCGGGTCCTCGTGGTGTCGCAAAACCCGAGCGCCATGAGGGCCTTCGATGCCAGGACGAGGTCCGCGCTCTCGGCGACGTCGATCAGCGCACGTTCCTCCCCGGCCATCGACGGGTCCCAGCTCGCCGCGAAAGCGGCAGCGACGTAGGCGATCTCCCCGCCCTCGCGGAGGACCGCAACCAGGCCGCGGAAGCCGCCCACCCCCGCGTTGCGGAGGCGCGTGAGGTTCTTGCCCTTGGGGTCGCGCGCGGCGTCGAACGCCGCCTTGAGGGCGTCGTCACTGACCTGCCACGCCGCCGCCGTCGCACGCACGGCCGGCGGGATCGCGTCGGCGGGCGACGGCACGGCTGGCGGCGCATCGCGCTCCGCGCTCTGGGCGCGCAGCCGGGCGAGTTCCGCCTCAAGGTCGAGGGTTCGCGCCCGCTCCCGCTGGAGCTCCTGCTCGAGTTTCGCGAGCGTCGTATCGACCCGGAAGGTCCCCGTCGGCTGCTTCTCCACGAAGAGCACGGCCGCGATGCCCGCGGCGAATCCAAACCCGCCGTAGAGCAAGCTGCGCGCGGCCCCCACGGCCCCCTCTCTTCCTACACGCTCTTCCCGGGCTTCGGCTTCTCGCCGATGACCTTCGCGGGGACGCCGCCCGCGATCTGGTGGGGGCCCACGGGCTTCCTGAGGAGGCCGTGCGACGCGACGATCGCGTCCTCGCCGACGTCCACGCAGAGCACGGTCGCGTGGTAGGTGATGCGCGCGCCGTCGCCGATCTTCACCGGGCGCATCGCGATGTTGCCGATGTCGAGCACGTGGTGGTCGTGGGTGTACACGTTCGCGTAGTCGCTGATCGACACGTTGTTGCCGATCACGAGGCCGCCGCGGTCGTCGAGGAGCGTGCCGCGGTGGATCACCACGTTGTCGCCGACCTCGAGGTTGTAGCCGTACGTGAACTCGACGTCGTGGAAGATCTTGATGTTCTTCCCGCACCGCTTGAAGAGCCGCTGGGCGAGCATGCGCCGGAAAAGGACGCCCAGGTGGAGGTTCCGGCCTACGGGCGACCGGTCGAACATGATCCAGAGCCAGTGCAGGGGCTTCAGCGGCCCGTAGCGCGCCTTGTCCACGTCGCGGTAGTACTCGGGCTCGAGCGTCGCGTTCCGCGGGTCGCACGCGTGCCAGACGACCGCGCGCGGAGGGTCGCGCTCGTCGCCGGGCTTCAGGCCGTAGAGGCCCCGGAGGATCTCCGCGACCGCCTCGTCCCGGTCGCCCTTGTCGAGGCGCGCCGCGACATCCGTGACGAAACCGTCGTAGGCCGCGGCCGCCGCGTCCCCCACGCCGACGGGGCGCAGGAACCGTCGCTCCGCCCTCTCCCGCTCGATGGACATGTGGCTTCCTACCCTAACACCGCGGCCCCCGCGCCCCCCCGGAATCAGGCCGCGTACCAAGGGAGCACCGTCTTGCGGACGGCGTCCTCGGACTTCGCGGCGTAGGGGTCCGGACGCTTCACGGGTTCCCAGAGGTCCGGGTCGGGCACGGAATACGGCCAGGCCTTCGGGAGGACGGCCTTGAGCGCCTCCACGTCCCCTCCCGCGAGCGGCGGGTCGAGCTCGTCCACGGCGCGGTAGCCCGCGAGCAGCTGGGTGAGCTGCCAGTGGGGGAGGAGCGGCACGCCCTCGGGGCGCGTGGGCAGCTCCACGCACACGACCTGGCCGCCGCCGATCCGGATCGACCACGCGCCGGCCGTCGTCGCGATCCGGACCGTCGCCTCGAGTCCGCGCGCCGGCCCCGCGAGGCGGCGGCGGAAGTGGGGTCCGAGCTCCGAGACGAGGCGCGGCGGGTCCACGAGGTGCAGCATCTCCTCGTCGTGGAAGGGGTCGTGCGAGATGCCGCGGACGACCGCGGTCCCGCCCAGCTCGAGGCAGAGGCGCGCGAAGGGGTGGCCGGGGCCGAGCGGGAAGTGCATTTCCCGGAGGCCGAGCTTTTGCGCCTCGCCCGCGCAGTGGCGGAGCACCGTGCGCGCCGCGTCGCGGTCCACGACCTCGACCTCGGGCACGAAGAGCTTCGGCTGCCACGTCGAGGCGGGGTTCACCTCGAGGCTCAGGTACCCCTTGAGCGTGCGCCCCGGCCCCTCGACGCAGAAGTGGTGGAAACGCGGGACGCCGCTCGCGAAGACCAGCGGCTTCCACCGGAGGTGCTTCGCGTGGAGCGCGGGGAGGCGCTTCGCGTCCTCCGTCTTCAGGTGGCGGACGCGGCACGGCGCGGGCTGCCGGAGCGCGGTCGCGACGTCGATCGTGACGCGCGGGTGGTAGAAGCAGGGGACGAAGCCGTGGGCCGGGTAGAGCGCCAGCTCGCCGTGCACGAACACCAGCGGGTAGCGGCGGACCCACGCGTAGCCGAGCGCCTCCTCGATCATGAGGACGAAGAGGTCGCGCTCGCCGGTCGTCCGGAAGCGGCGGCGGCCGTCTTCGCCTGCCGTCTCGACGATGCGCAGGCACGGCACCGCGACACCGCGCAGCCGAAGCGGCCGCGGGTCGAGGACGAGCGCCGCGACAAGCTGCCCGTCCAGCTCGCAGAGGCGCACCGCGCCCCGCTCCTCCGGGTGCGCGAGCGCGATGTCGCGCGCCGCCGGGGATCTGAGGAACTCCGTGGCCCGCGACACCTCCTCGGGCGTGCGAGCCGGCCGGATCCGGGCTTTGGTGAGGTCCACGGCAGGCCGGGCGGGCTACGCCGTCGAGCCGCCGTCCCCTGCGGGGGGCGGGGCGCCCTTCTCCTGGGCGCCGACCCACCGCGGCTCTCCGGCGGGCGCCGCGTCCGCCTCGCTCTCCGGGTAGATCTCCTCCTCGTCCGTGCCGTCCACCTCGCGCCGCAGCTGGAGGTAGAGCGACACCGTGCCGCCGAGGAAGAGGTAGAGCGCGTAGCCCTTGATGCCGAGCTGGAAGGCGCCGAGGAGGAACCACATGAAGAGGAAGCCGAGCCAGTCCGTCCACGGGGCCTGCTCCAGGTTGGCGATGTCATCGATGCCCCGCGCCTCGCGCTCCACGCGTTCCGCGTTCTTGAACGGGTTCTGGAGGACGTCAGGCTCGCCCGGGTCCTTCGCGATCAGCTCGTCGAGCCGGTCGTAGACGACCCCGATCTTGAGCGTCTCCTTGACGGTCCGCTCGAAGTGGCCGCCCGCCACGACCACGATGCTCATCACCACGAACACGAGGAAGTAGCCGAAGAAGAACCGGAACGGGCGCGCGAAGATGTAGCTGAACGCCCGCGAAAGCGCCTCCAGCGGCCCGTTCTGCTCGATCGCGATCCCCGCCCACATGAGCGGGAGCCCGACGAACCCGCCGAGAACCGCGAGGACGATCAGCAGCGACGCGATGAGGACGAGCGGGAAGAGGACGGCCACGAGGATCGACGAGCCGAGGAGCGGGATGCTCATCACGAACCCCGCGAGCGCGTTGCAGAAGACGAAGAAGAGGGCGAAGAAGAGGACGAGGACCGGCGCGAGGAGGAAGGCGGGGCCGTTCCTCGCGCCGAAACGGAGCGCCTCGCGCAGGCTCAGCGGCTCGTCCCGCGTGAGCTTCAGGGCCGCGGTCCTCAGGATCGCGGCGCCGAAGAAGGACCAGACGACCACGAAGACGAGCGCCGTGACCACCGTCTCGTACCACGAGAGCGCGTAGGGCTCGAGCACGAAGGCCCTCTCCGTGGCCAGGCTCTCGTGGCCCCAGATCGCCGTCATCCCCTTGCGGAAGGCGGCGCCGACGAAGGCGACCGAGTCGAGCTGGCGCGCGACGAGGTCGACAAGCTGCGCGACCGGCCGCGTGACCTTGAGCAGCCATGCGAGCAGGAGGTCCGCCCCTCGGATGGCGAGCCACGCCGCGGCGCCGAGGATCACGCACCGCAGGTCGAGGGGGACACGCGGGGCGCGAAACCCCGCCTGCGGTTGGTCCAGTCCTTGGCTCATGCCTTGTATGATCCGGGAGGGAGGATTGTTGAGCGGCCCCGCGCATTTGTCAAACCGGAACGACGACCTGCGCCGCGCGATCCACTTCCTCGCGGGAGGGTGCGCGCTGCTGCTCCGGCCTCTGGGACCCTTGTGGGGTGCCGTGCTCGCGGCCGTGGCACTCGCCTACAACACGGTCGTGGCGCCGGCGCTCGGTCTCGATCGCGCCTACCGGCGGGAAGGGGAGGGGCGTTGGGGAGGGCTCGCGACGTACCCCCTCGCCGTGCTCCTGCTCGTGCTCTTCACGCCGCTCGAGGTCGCGGCGGGCGCCTGGGCCGTGCTCGCCGCGGCCGACCCGATCGCCGCCGCCGTGGGCACCCGTTACCCGCGCCCGCGCATCCCGCGGCACGACCGGAAGTCGCTTGCCGGCACGATCGTCGGCGCGGCCGCGGGCACGCTCGCCTGCTTCGGCGTCCTCCGCTGGATGGGAGCCGAGCCCGCGTTCCTCCCCGCGCTCGCCGCGGGCTGCGCGGGCGCGGTCGCCGAGGCGGTCCCGGTCCGCGGCGACGACAACCTGCGCGTGGCGGGCTTCGCCGCTCTCGCGCTCGCGCTGTGGCACGCGCCGCCGCCCGCGGACGGGTACCTGCCGCTCCTCGTCGTCGCGGCGTGCGCGGCCGGCGCCTTCCTCACCGGGGCGACGCTCACGTCCGGCACGTGGGCCGGCGCGGCGGTCGGGACCGCGGTCGCGTGGGGGACGGGTTGGCGCGGCATCGCGATGCTCGCGACGCTCCTCGTCGTCGGCACGGTCGTGACCGCACGCCGACGGCGCGGGCGCGGCGCGCTCCAGGTCGTCTGCAACGGGGGCGTCGCGGCGGGGGCGGCGCTCGCCGCGGCGGCGGGGCACGCCTGGGGCCCGGCCGCGTTCGCGGGCGCGCTCAGCGCGGCGCTCTCCGACACCGTCGCGGGCGAGGTCGGCCAGCGGTTCGGCCGGCGTCCGCGCGTGCTCCTCTTCGGCCCCCCCTGCCCCCCCGGATTCGACGGCGGAATGACGTGGATCGGGACCGCGGCCGGCGCGGGTGCCGCGCTGCTCGTGCCGGCCGCCGGGATCCTTCCCGGGAAGCTCTTCGTCGCGGTCGCCGTCGCCGGACTCCTCGGCAGCGTCGCGGACAGCGTGCTCGGCCTCTGGGTCCAGCCGCGGCTCGGGAGGCTCGGCAACGACTGGACGAACCTGATCGCGACGACGATCGGCGCGGCCGTGGCGGCCGCACTCGCTACCTGACGAGCTTCGCCGCGAGCTCGGCGAGCACCGAGCGCCGCACGCGCCCGTAGAGGATGCTTACCGCGCTCCCCCCGTCGCCGAGGCCGAGGACCGCCGGGAACCGCTCCGGCCGGTGCGTCTTGACGAAGGTGCCGTCGGTGTCGACGTAGAGCCGCATGTCCCCGAGGTCGTGCGCGTAGGTCTTCGCGAGTTTCGAGGCCTCGCCCGCGCCGACGAAGACGACGGCCGTCTCGAGCATCGAGGCCTTCCCGGTCCGGCGCACCATTGCGATCTCCTCCGTGGCCTCGAGCGAGTCGCAGACGAGGACCAGGCCGCGTTCCGGCGGCGAGTAGAGGATGGTCGGCGCGCCCGGGCGGTCGCCTTCCTCTTCCTTGATGGCGACGGCCACGTACTCGAGCGCCGCGCGCATCGCGGGGTCGAGCCGCGTCTCGAGCGCCGTGCGCACGCTCGCCTCCGTCTCCGCGCGGTGGAAGACGAGGAAGCGCTCCGCCTCGTCGCGCTCCTGCGGCCGGCCCGCGACCAGCCGGCGCATGACGGCCTGGATGTCCTCGGGCCTGAGTTCCTTCGTGACGGCCGGGGGCACGGGCTTCGCCGGTTGCGGCGCGGGGGCCGCGGGCACGACGGCCGCCGCCGGGGGGGGCGCGGGGGCCGGCGCGCGCGGCGCCTCGGCCACCGCGGGCGCCTTCTCGGGCGCGCGCACGGGCGCCCGGTCGCGCATCACGGTGCCGAGCAGGCCGAGCACCGTGCCGCCGAACACGCACAGCAGCAGGAAGAGCCTCTTCGGGTGCCTCGTCCGCCGCTTCGCGCGCGCCGCCGTGACGGGGGCCATGACCGGCGTCGGCGCGCGGACCGCGGTCGCGGGCGGGCGCACCCTCACGCGCGTCCTGCCGGCGACCATCCTTCCGTTGAGGACGCGCCACGCGCGGAGGAACCGCGCGCGCAGGCCCCCGGGCTGGAAGAGCTGGGCAAGTGCCGCGCGGAGGCGGGCGCGAAGCGTGCGACCGCGGTCGGGGAAGAGCGCGACGGCCGCGGCCGCGAGGGCCTGGCGCATCGGCGCGCCGCGGCGCGGCCGCTTGGCCTCGGCCCACGCCGCCTTGAAGCGGTCCTTGAGCGGGCGTCCGCGAAACTGCTTGAAGACGCGCAGGACGGGCAGGATCTTCCGCCAGAAGGCTGCGGTGCCGACCTCTCGCGCGGCGTTCCGGAGCCGTCCGGGAAGACGGGGGGCCGCGGGGGCAGGCGCGCCCGTCTCCGAGCCGACGAGCAGGGCGCGAGACTCCGCCTCGAGCTTCGCGAGGTGGGGTCCCGCCGTCTGCCGGATGGATTCGACGATGGCCTCGAACTCGCCCGTCTCCCCCGCCGCGTCGAAGTGCGGCGCGTCGGCGTTGCGATAGGCGACGCACTGGTCCACGAGATCGCGGTCGAGGAAGTGGGGGAGGAGACCGGGGACCCCGTAGACGAGGCGGAAACCGACCGAGGCGCTGCCTTTGTTCACCCGGGTGCGGAACTGGGTGTCGAGCCGCGCGTGGGCGGGCAGGTCGGCCCAGGAGCCGCCCTTCACGATGATGGAATCGCTGTCCCCGGGGAACGCGGTGCACGTCATCTCCCACACGTTGCCGCACAGGTCGACGCAGCCGCTCGGCGCGGTGCCGCCGGGGTAGGCTCCGACGGGCGTCGTGCCCTTGATCCCGCTCTTCGCGGTGTTGCAACGCGCGGAGTCGAAGAAGTCGCCCCAGACGTACGCGGAGCCCTCCGCAAGCCCGGCGGACTCGATCCACTGCTCCTCGGTCGGAAGGGAGCCGTCGGCCCACAGGGCGAACGCGAGCGCGTCGAAGAAATCCACCCCGACGACCGGGTGGTCGAGGAGCGCCGTGGGGCACTCGCCCTTCGGCCAGTACAGGGGCGTCCTGTGGCCCGTCGCAGCCACGAAGACGGCGTAGCGCCGGTTCGTGACAGGGGCGCGATCGATGTCCAGGGTCCCGACCGTGACGGTGTCCCGGACGTCGCGCGCGGCCGCCGCGCGGGCGGTGCGAGCTGTCGCTGCCATGTTGCTTGCCCGCCCTCCAATCGGCCCGCCGGGCGCCCCGTCTTGAGCGGCACGGCGCGGACGGTCTCAGGCTGGCTCACCCGGGCACGCCGTCTCACGCTGGTCCGGCCCGGACCGGGGCGCGCCCGTTCCGCGGGCGCACCCCTCGATGGGCGCCCCGCCTACGGGGCGATGTAGTAGCTGACGACGCTGTTCCCGAGGCCGACCGTGTCGAACAACGCCGCGACCGGATCCAGCAGCGTCCGGATCTGGTTGCCGACCACGCGGAAGCCGTTCGTCGGCACGTAGAGGATGTCGCCGGGGCGCAGGAAGAAGTTGGTGGAGAAGTCGCCCTCGCTGAAGAACTTCTTCAGCTCGACGTGGTACATCTTCGTCGCCCCGTCCACCTCGCGGAAGAGGAGGGCGCGGTTGCTCGATGCGTAGATCGTCGCGCCGTGCGCGAGACCCAACAGGTCCGCCACGCGCATCTGGCCGGTGTACGGGAAGCGGCCGGAGACGTTGACCTCGCCGAGGATGGTGACGGCCTTCGAGTCGAAGCTGTTGACCGCGACGTAGACCTTCGGGTTCTTGAGGCCGAGGCTCGCCTTGAAGTTCTCCTCCAGGTCCGCGCGCACCTGCTCGGTGGTCTTCCCGGTGACCACGATGTCGCCGTGCCCGGGGAACGTCATCTTTCCGTCGGGGCGCACCCTGTTCGTCGTCTCGAGCCCCTCCTCGCCCAGCACCATGAGCGTCACGCTGTCGCCCTCGCCGATCACGTAGTCGGGCGACGTCTGCAGCGAGGAGGCACGCGCGAAGATCGCGTTGTTGTAGGCCTGGCTCGTGCAACCCGCGCCCAGCGCGACGAGTCCGAGCGCGAGGAACGCCGTTCCGATGCGCTTCATTTTCGAGAATCTCCTCTCAGTTTCCCGCAAGCCGGGCGCGCTCCGCAACCGGGCTCCTTACCAGTCCCGCGTTCGACCGGAGCACGCGCTACCGACCCCCATCGGCACGTTGGCGCGCCACTCTGTAGGCCGTGCCCCTGGCATGCCCTAACCGCGCGTTAGGTGGGACACGGGATGCCTCGGGTCGCGCGCCGGACCCGTCTTCGCGCCGCGACCCCGGCGCCGCCGCCTTCGCGCGCGCGAACACCCCCGCCCGCGCGACCGCTGCCTATCCGGCCGCGAAGCCGTAGCGCCCGCGGTCGACGAGGTCGGGCAGCAGGCGCCGCGGCACGAGGAAGGAGCGGGACTCGAGGATGAAGGTGAAGATCCGGTACCGGTTCCCCGCGGTCCGGTCGAGGTAGTCGACGCCGCTCGAGCCGCCGGTGCCCACGCGGAGGCCGATCATCCGCTCGACCATCCGCGCGTGGCGGAATCGCCACAGCCGCCAGAGCTCCTCGAACTCGAGCAGCGAATCGAGGAGCCGGTTCGGCCAGTGCAGGAGCGGCTCCTCGCGGTAGGCGGCGATGAAGAGGCAGGCCGCGCGCACCTTCGCCTCGGGCCCCGAGAGGAAGGACCGGCCTTGCGCGAGGTAGTCGTCGAGGCGCTTGAGCGTGGCGTCGCGCTCGGCGCCCGCGAGCTGCGGGTTCTTCTCGTGGAGGTCGCGTTGCCCGCGCACGTACCCCTCGAAGGCCTTCAGGTACGTCGTCTCGAACCCCGGCTCGAGCGGCGTGCGCGCGAGCCATCGCGCGAGCGCGTCGCGAAGCGAGGGCTCCCCCCGGATCTTGCGGAACCGCTCCACCTCGGCGGACGTGAAGCGCCGCTCGAACGACGCGCCCTCGTACTCGTAGCGGACATCGTCCTTGAGCCCCGCGAGCAGCTCCATCTCCCGGAACTGCACCGACTGGAACCCCGACGCGTTCCCGAGCGCGTCGCGGAACGCGAGGAAGTCCGCGGGATTCATCGTCTCGAGCACGCCGAGCTGCGCCACGAGCACCTTCTGGATCTCGTGCACGCGGTGGAGCGCCATCACCACGCGCATGATGTCCGGCTCGGGCACCGGGTCCTGCGCGAGCAGGTCCCGTGCGAGCCTCACCTCGTGGAGGATCTGCTTGAACCAGAGCTCGTAGGCCTGGTGGACGATCAGGAAGAGCATCTCGTCGTGGTGCGAGATCGGCCGCGGGCGCCCGTCCGGCCCCGGCGGCTCCTGCGCCCCGAGGACCTTCTCGAGGCCCAGGTAGACGCCGTAGGTGATGGGGCGGCTCATCCGTCGACGAGCGTAGCACGTCCGCCGCGGACCCGGTACCGGCGGCCGCGCCAGTCGACCGTGGATCCGACGAGGCCGAGGAGGAGGTTCAAGGGCTCGAGGATCCACAGGAGCGGCAGGAGCGGCAGCGTGCGCACGAGCGAGCGGTCCCAGCAGAAGCGGAAATCGACGAGCGTCGCGAAGGTCGCGCGCGCGACCGTGTGGAGGGCGAGCAGCAGCAGCGCGGCCCCGCCCCCGCCGAAGAGGAGGAGGAGAGGCGCCGTGGAGAGGGGGAGGGCGAGCGCGTACTGCAAGGGGGCCACGGACCGCACGGTGCGCGCCCAGCGCACCGCCTGGCGGGCCGTCCCGCGGAGTCCGCCGCCCGGCGCGTAGAGGCGCGCCGCGCGCCGCGCGAGCGTGAGGCGGCACCCCGCGCGGCGGAGGAGGACGCCCATGCTGTAGTCGTCCGCGATCCGGTCGGCGACCGCGCGGAACCCCCCGACCTTCGCGAGCGCCTCGCGCCGGATGCCGACCGTGGCGCCGGTCACGATGCGGCCGAAGCCGAGGAGCACCGACAGCACCGCCTCGGTGTCGAAGAGGAGCCCGCCGACCCGGGCCCAGAAGCCCCGCATCCCGAAGACGACGGGCACGAACGAGACCGCGTCCGCCTCCGCGAGCGCGTTCGCGATGTCGCGGAGGTAGAGCGGGTCGGGGCGGACGTCGGAATCCGCGACCGCGAGGATCGCGTGGCGCGCGACGGCCTCGCCCCGGAGCACCACCGCGACCTTCGGGTTCCTGGCCTCGGGATCGCGGCCCTCGATCCGGCGTGCCGGGACGTCGGGCACGCGGGCCATCGCCGCATCCGCGATCGGGGCCGCGGGATCGTCCGGCCGCTCGTGCAGGAAGAGCGCCTCGAAGTCCGGGTAGTTCTGCCGGAGCGTGGCCTCGAGGTTCGCCAGGAGCCCCGGATCCTCGCCGTAAAGCGGCTTCAAGAGCGAGATCCCCGGCGTCGGACCCTTGGGGATCGATGCCACGCGTGCGCGGCGGAGGTAGCGGACGAGGCAGGCGAGCCCCAGGAGCTGACGCAGGACCGCGGCGCCGCCGACCCAAAGGGCGATCCAGGGGATCATGCCGCGAGGGGACGGCCCCCGGACCCCCTCGACTTCTGCCCTTCCGGGAGGCCCGACCTCTGGCTAACCTTGCCGCAGGCGAGAGGCATGGCGGACGGTTATAGCCTTTCCCTCCAGAGCGCGTTCGATGACGACCGGTCTCACCCTCCCCGATCCGCGCGCCGAGCGGCTGGAGATGGTGCAGCGGCAGCTCGTGGCCCGGGGCATCTCGGACCCTGCGGTCCTCGCGGCGATGCGCACGGTGCCGCGCCACGAGTTCGTCCCGGTGGACCTGCGGGCCTCCGCGTACGAGGATCACCCGCTGCCGATCGGCCGGGGCCAGACGATCAGCCAGCCCTATATCGTGGCGCTCATGAGCGAGCTTGCCGAATTGAAGGGCGGCGAGTGCGTGCTTGAGATCGGGACGGGATCCGGGTACCAGGCGGCCGTGCTCGCGGAGCTCGCGGCCCGCGTGTGCACGATCGAGAGGGTCGAGCCGCTGCTGCGCGAGGCGGCGGCGACGCTCCTCCGGCTCGCGTACCGGAACGTGGTGCCGCGGGTCGGGGACGGCCGGCACGGCTGGAAGGAGATGGCGCCGTTCGACGCGATCCTCGTCACGGCGGCGCCCGCCCGCCGCGTGCCGGAAGAGCTGCTCGCGCAGCTCGCGGACGGCGGACGGCTCGTCGCGCCGGTGGGGCAGGAGGTGCAGACGCTCCAGGTCGTGCGGCGCCGCGGCGGGAACTTCGAGCACAGGGACATGGGCGCCGTCCGTTTCGTCCCGCTCGTCGGCGCCTTCGAATGATCCCGCTCCTCCGCGCGCTGAGCTTTCTCGCGAACGCGGGGCTCTTCGCGGCGCCGCCGCTCCTCCTCGGGCTCCCCTGGCCGGTGGCGGCGGGCGTGGCGGCGGCCTTTTTCTTGGCGTCGTACTGGGCGTGCGGACGCGCTCCAAAGGGTGCGCCGGCGCACGAGGACGTGCTCGCGGCAGCGGCCCGCGCGGGGGAGCGGATGGGGGTTCCCCAGCCCCGGTTCGTCCGGACTGTCCCGGGATGGACCGCCGGCGCGGTGCGGGCGGGCCGCGGGTACGGGCTCTTGCTCGGCGAGGAGGTTGCGGCACGCCACCGCGAGGCCCTCCTGGCCCACGAGATGGCCCACTTCGCGAGCGGCGACCTCTTCTGGGAGCCCTTCACGGATGGCCCCGCGCGTGTCCTCCTGGAAGCGACACGTGGCCTTTTCCGGATACTCGCGGTGCCGTTCCTCGTGGCAGCGGTCCCGCTCGCGAAGGTGACCGAACTGAACGCCGACCGGCTAGCCGCGGCCGCTTTCCCCGCCTACGCGGCCGTCCTGCACGAGGTCGCCGATAAAATGGGTCCCGGAGCGGGTCTCTTCTACCCATCGCTGGGACAGAGGGCTCGCCATGCGGCACGCGGTTCGAAGGGCACTCCGCGTGCATAGTGCGTCCTGGGGCGCGAGACTGCTCAATCGCGGCACCCTGAGCGTCGATACAACAAGAGTCAGCAGCGTCGGGAGAGACAACATGACGGGCAACAACTACTACTGCGCGGGCGAGCAGTGCCGGAGGACGACCCGGCGCCTGTGCGTGCGGATGCGGAAGCGCACCTACTACTACTGCGTGAACTGCGGCCGCCGCTTGGAGCTCCGCGACGAGGTCGAGGTCCAGGGCGGCCTCGAGCTCCGCGCGCGCAAGGCGAGCTGAGGACACGCCGCAGGGCGGCGGGGCCGAGCGCCTGCGGCCTACAGCCTGAACAGCGCGTCGCAGGTGACTTCGAATCCGGGAACCGCTTCCGATCCGGCCACCTCGCGGCCCGCGTACCGACCCTCGCGCTCCGGCGTCCGGATCTCGATCGTCCGCGCCTCCGGGTCGATGAGCCATACCTCCTTCACGCCCACGCCGAGATAGCGCTTCGTCTTCACCGTGCGGTCGCGCTTGCTCGTCGACGGGGAGAGGACCTCCCCGACGAGGACCGCGCTCGATACCCCGCGCTGGCCGGGGAGCGGCGAGAAGCCCTCCGGGAGAACGACGATGTCGGGCACCAGCGCGTTCCGGTCGTCCACGTGGAAACCGACTGGCCCGAAGTAGACACGGCTTGCGTCGGCGACCTTCAAGAGGGCGAGGAACAGCGCCCTCGCGACGCCCTGGTGGTCTAGCGTCGGGGACGCCATCTTCAGCAGCTTCCCGTCGATGAGCTCGACGCGGAGGTCCTCGGGAAGCCGGTCGTAGTCGGCTCGCGTGAAGCTGAGCTCCCTGTGCGCCACCTTCGGCAATCTATCACCTCCTCGGGCGCGGGCTTGCCCGGCGCGATCGAGCGACGAGATCGGGTCACATAGGTACGTCGGAGGGAGGTGTCACGCGACAAGGCCTCGCGGCCGCCGGAAACGGGCCCCGCGACGGACTTGCCGCGGATTCGCGCGATGTCGCGCCGGGCGTCCCCCGGCCCCCTGGATTTCGCCTACCGGACGCGTACCCAGCGGGCACCGTCCCGCGTGGGTTCAAGGTCGCGGAGCTGGCGCGACGCGAGGTTCCCCTCCTGCGAGGACATCACGTCGGCCGGCGGCGCCTCGTCGCCGGCGTAAGTTCCGTCGAGGCAGGCGAAGAGGCGGCCCTCCGCATCGAGGTAGAAGGAGCGGTGGCCGGACATGCCGCCGCTCACCGGCCACGCGAGCGCGACCATCACCGTCTCGGCGAGGTCCCCGTCCACGCGCTGAAGCCGTGCGGTCTTCTCGTGCTCTCCGACGGGGCTTCCGTCCTCGGCCGGCAGGTAGACGCGGAAGCGGTACCCGCCGCGGCTGTAGTCGCGCCCCTGACGCTGGAAGCCGCCGCTCACGAGCGGCGTCGCCGAGCGCGCGCGCTTCTCGCCGGGTCGGGGCTGGCCGAGCAGCTCGCCGAGGAAGCCGTACTCGCCGTCGCCGTCGCCATCCTGGTCGCGCAGCGCGTTCGAGCGGAACGTCTGCTGCGCCGTGTGGATCGCGCGCAGCGTGGCAACGGCCGCCGCCTCGTTGGTCTCGACGCGCGCCTGGCGGAGGTTCGGCACCGCGATCGCGGCCATCGTGAGGAGGCCGCCGAGGCCGCCGAGGCTGCCGAAGCCGCCGGTGGGGGAACGGGTGACCGTCAGGACCCCCTCCGCGTCGGCCACGGTCCAGGAGAGCGAGGGGCCGAGGTCGCGCAGGATCCCGCTCGACGGGCTCAGGCGCCGGCGCTCGCCGGGAAGCGGCGCGCCGCCCGGCAGGCCGGCGAGCAGCGAGTCGAGGAAGATCCCGGGGCCCCTCTGGAGGTCGTCGTAGGTGATGACGACGGCCGTGTCCGGCGCCTCGCGCAGGAGGCCGCTGAAGCGCTCGGCAGTCTGCGGGGAGCGACGGCGCATCATGCGCTTGAACGCCGCCTCGCTCGCTGCCACGACGAGGTACTCGTCGCTGAGCGTGTAGCAGAGGGCGAGGTCCTCGGGCAGCTGGTCGGTCTCGAACCGGTAGGCGAACGAGGGGACGCCCTCCACGAGGAGCGCCCGCCGCGTGGCGCCCGGGCCGCGCTCCGGCAGGCGGTCGAGGATCGCGCGCGCCCGCGTCGGGTCCCGCACCTCGCAGACGAGCGCGGTGCCGAGGATCTGGTCCCAGATCGCGTCGAGCCCGCCGCTCTCGGGGCGGTCGGTGGGCACGTTGACGAGCGCGCAGCGCGGCCCGAAGACGTCGAAGACGTCCGTCTCCACGTCGAGGCCGCTGTTCCGGAGTTCCGAGAGCCCCCGCTCGAGGTCCCCGCGCATCGCGTCGGGAAGCGCGGCGCGCGCGGCCTCGATGACGCGGCGCCCGTCCACGGCGAACAGCGAGAAGGACCTCGTGTCCGCCGGGAGCTGTTCGAGGAAGCTCCGGTCCACCGTGTGCGCGGCGAGGAGCCTCGTCAGGAAGTCCTTGCCGCCCGGCGAGTCGAGGAAGTGGGAGAGGACGAGGTCGTTCCTCTCGCAGCGGACCGCCAACGCGAGCGAGCGCACCTGGTGGAGTCCCAGCGCCTTGAGAACGCGGTCGGCCTCCGCGGGGAGCAGCGGCCCGAACCGCTCGAACAGCGTGCCGACCGCGAGGTGGAGCCGGAGCGCGTCGCGCGGGTCGCCGCAGCGCGTCATCGGCACCTGGAACGAAGGCTCCTCCGCGAGCGACGGGTGGTCGTCGTTCTGGATGCGGTCGAGCGCCGCGGTCACCGTCTCCCTTCCGAGACCCGCGAGGAACGCGTCCTGGAAGAGCGCGAGCTCGACCACCCACGGCGCGGGGCGCTTGCCCACGATGCGCGAGTAGGGGCTGCCGCCGACCGTCCCCTTCTCCACGTGCACGCCGTCCTGCGTCGCCGCGGCCGCGGACAGGAAGGCGATCAGCTCCTCGGCCTTCTGCTCCGTGCCCCGCACGGTGATCCCGGCGACCATGCGGATCCCGTCGAACGGGCTCGCCGCGGCCGGATCGACCGACTCGACGCAGAGCACGATCTCGCCGCGGAGCGCGGCGAGGACCTGCGAGACGTCGGGCGTGCCCGCGCCCGCGGGCAGCGCCTGCTGCCACGGCGCGTCGGCAAAGAGCTCCTTGAGTTCCGGCGACGAGAGCCACCGGTAGAGCCCCGTCCTCTGGAAGCGCTCGACCGCCCCGCGCAGATCCGGCACGTGCAGGGTGAAGAGCGCCTTCGGGTGCACCGCGCGCAGAAGACGCACGGACTGCCCGGACGTCCCGAGCAGCTCGTCGGCCGCGGCGCCCTCGACCGAGCCCGTGAGCACCGAGAGCGCGACAGGCGGCGGGGTGGGCGGGCTCGTGAGATCCGCGCAGGCCGCGAGGAGGAGGAGGGCAGGTACGCACCGACGCATACGGTCCCTATCGAACTGAGACGCTCCGTTCCTGAAACGAGGGGGGGCAGCGGGGGCCGCGGCCCCCGACGCCCCCTCAAGTCGCCGACCGTCTCAGGCCGATACGAGGGCGACAGTGCCCGGCGGTTCCTCCATTTCCTTCATGATGCCGAAGATCGCGCGGAAGACGCTCGGTCTCGCGGACGGATCGTTCTCCCACATCGGCATCGAGGGCCACGCGCTCGCCTTCCGCGGCGAGGGGGTGACGCGCCCCGTCGTGCTGCCGATCTCGATGATCGGCACGTTCCACAGCGACATCCTCAACAACCTCTTTCTTTACGTTCGCAACAACCGCCAGAACGGCTGCCTCGGCGTGACGACCGGGCCGCTCACGAAAGCGGTCTTCTTCAAGCGTGGCCACATCGTGTTCAGCGGCTCGACCGACGCGACCGAGCGGATCGGCAGCATCCTCGTGCGCCTGGGTTTCATGACGCAGGCGCAGATCCGCGAGGTGGAGCAGCACGACGACCCGCGCCGGTTCGGCGTGCGGTGCAAGGAGGCCGGGTACCTCAACCAGGAGCAGCTCTGGGAGGCGCTGCGGGCGCAGGTGGTGCACATCTGCTGCTCGCTCGTGGACTTCCCCGTGGGCAACTTCTTCTTCCTGCCGAACTGCGTGCCCGAGGAGTCGTTCAACCACTTCTTCATCGAGCCCGCGGAGGTCCTCTTCCAGGGCGTGGTCGCGCAGGACGAGAAGCAGCGTGCGCTGGGCCTCACCGACGCGGTGGACATGCGCTCCCCGCTCGAGGTCCTCGCGGCGATGGAGGAGTCGGAGGACTAGAGCCGCCCGACAAACTCGACGCGCTTGCTGCCGTCGATGGAGTGGAGGGTTGCGAGGGAGGAGAACCAGCGCGCGGCGTCGCCTCGGCGCGGGCCGTGGCTGCGGCTGCCGCGCGGGTTCGAAGCGTACGCGAGGACTCCGCCCGGTACGAGCGCGTGTGCCAGCCGCCGGAAGAGCCGCGCGTCGCTGAAGTCCACGCACACGATCACGGAGTAGGCGTCCGGCTCCGGCGCCCAGCCGTCGAGATCGGCCTCGATCCAGCGGATCGGCAGCATCCCGGCCCGCTCGCGTGCCGACGCGAGGCCAAGGGGCGAGATGTCCACCGCGTCCACGCGGTAGCAGCGGTGCGCAAGAGCGATCGCGTGCCGGCCGCGGCCGCAGGCCACGTCGAGCGCGCGGCCCCGCGGCGGCGCGAACGCGAGCGCCTTCTGAAGCACCGGGTCGGGCGCCCGCTCGCGATGGACGCCCGCGCCGAACTTGTCCGCCCAGCGGACGCGATCCTCGACGCTCATGCCCCCGAAGCCCCCTCCTACTCGCCCGAGCCGGTGAACTTGTCCTCGTCGCGCTTGAAGAGGAAATTCAAGCTCGTGAGGCTCCCGTAGCAGCGCGTCACGTACTGCTGCATCTCGACCTTCTCCGCGTCGCTGAGCCCCTTGTGCGCGTTGATCTTCTGCTCGAGCACGCGCAGCCGGTCGCGGATCATCACGACCTTGTGGAAGAGCGCGTCCACGGGAAGGTGGTGCTCCTTGATCCCCTCCTTCGCGGGCCGGGCGATCAGCACGCCGCCCTCCCAGCGCCCGCCGAGCTCCGCCACGCCGCCGAGGCCGTACTCCTCGAGCACCTCGCGCAGCGCGTCCTTGATCGGGTCGCCGCCGGGCGGCGCCTTCGCCTCGTGCACGCCCGGCTCGTGCGACTCCACCTCGCGGATCCCGACCTGGAACGCGACCACGTAGCGCGTGTTGTTGTGGTTCGTGATCTTCCCGAGGCCGTAGTGCGGGTGCTCGATCCATGCTCCGATGCGCAGCATCCCGGGAGTCTACTCGCCCGTCACGGTCGCGATGAGCTTCCGCTCCCGCGCCCGGTTGTCGAAGTCCACGAGGACGATCTGCTGCCAGGTGCCGAGCAGAAGCGTCCCGCCGCCGACGGGCACCGTGAGCGACGGGCCGAGCAGCGCGGCGCGGACGTGGGAGAAGCCGTTCCCGTCGCCCCAGCGCGCGTTGTGTTCGTAGTGCGCGTCCCGCGGCGCCACGCGCTCGAACGCAGCCTTGAGATCCGCGACGCACCCCGGCTCCATCTCGATCGTCGTGAGCCCCGCGGTCGAGCCGGGCACGAAGAGGTTCACCGTCCCCTCCCGGACCCCCGAATTCGCGACGACGAGGCGCGCCTTCTCGGTGACATCGATCACCTGCGTCTCGCCCTTCGTCCGGAGCTCGATCTCCTCGCGGTGGATCATGGCCCCCATGCTAAGCTCCGGGCCTTGCGGATCGCGCTCGCGCAGATCAACACGACGGTCGGCGACTTCGCGGGCAACGTCGCGAGGATCCTCGCGGCGGCGCGCGGCGCGAAGGCCGAACTCGTCCTCTTCCCGGAGCTCGCCGTGTGCGGCTACATGCCGCGCGACCTCCTCCTCGAGCCGTCGTTCGTGGACGCCTGCGAGCGCGCGCTCCAGGAGATCGCGCGCGCGAAGGCGCCGCCGATGCTGCTCGGCACGGTGCAGCGCGCGTCCGGCGCGGGCAAGCCGCTCCTGAACGTCGCGGTGCTCGTCCGCGACGGCAAGCACGAGGCCGTCGCGGAGAAGCGGCTGCTGCCGACCTACGACGTGTTCGACGAGCGGAGGTACTTTCGCCCGGGCGCGATGCGCGCGCCGCTCGCGTTCGCGGGCAAGCGGATCGGGGTCACGATCTGCGAGGACGTGTGGACGGGGGCCTGGGGGGACGGGCTCTATGCCGAGGATCCCGTCGCCGACCTCGTGCGCGCCGGCGCGGACCTGATCGTGAACCTCTCGGCGTCGCCGTACGAGCAGGGAAAGCCCGCGCGGCGGCGGAAGATGATCGGCGAGCACGCGGCGCGGCACGGCGTCCCGATGGCCTTCTGCAACCTCGTGGGCGCGAACGACCAGCTGATCTTCGACGGCAACTCGTTCACCGTGGACGCGACCGGCGCGGTCACGGCGTACGCGCGGGCCTTCGCGGAGGACACGGCGTGCTCGGCACCCGAGGCCCCCCCGGATGACGTGAAGGAGGCGCTGGTCCTCGGGATCCGCGACTACCTCGGGAAGACGGGGTTCAAGGACGCGCTCGTGGGCATGAGCGGCGGCGTCGATTCGTCGCTCGTCGCGTGCCTCGCGGCCGAGGCGCTCGGGAAGGAGCACGTCACGGGCGTCGGCATGCCCGGGCCGTACAACGCGCCGTACAGCCTGACCGACGCGCAGGAGCTTTCCCGGAAGCTCGGGATCCGGTTCGAGACCGTCCCCATCACGCCCGCGTTCGAGCAGATGAGAGGGGGCTTCGGGGGCGGGCAGCCCGACGTGGCGGAGGAGAACCTCCAGGCGCGGCTGCGCGGGATGATCCTCATGTCGCTCGCGAACCGGAGGAACGCGCTCGTCCTCGTGCCGTCGAACAAGAGCGAGTTCGCGATGGGGTACTGCACCCTCTGCGGCGACATGGTCGGCGCGCTCGCGCCGATCTCGGACCTCTACAAGCGGCAGGTCTATGAGCTGGCGCGCCGGTACCCGGCGATCCCCGCGCGGGTGCTCACGCGGGCGCCATCGGCGGAGTTGAGGCCGAACCAGACCGACCAGGACACGCTGCCGCCCTACGACGTGCTCGACGCGATCCTCCACGCGCACCTCGAGGAGCGGCTGCGGCCGGACGAGATCGTGGCCCGCGGCTTCGACCGCGAGACGGTCGCGCGCGTGCTCAAGACCGTCTCGGCCATGGAGTTCAAGCGGCAGCAGGCGGCCCCGGTGCTCAAGGTCACGGCGAAGGCGTTCGGCTGGGGCGGCCGCCGCTTCCCGATCGTCGAGCGCTTCCGCGGCGGGGCGTAGGCGGCCGCGCCTCCGAGGGCCCGCGTGGCGCGGCTGCGCCAAGGGATGCCGCTCTTGAAGGCACAAGGAAATTCTCCAGTAGTCAAAAAACAGTGTTGTCTTTTTCGACTATGGGATAAAATCCTTGTGTGCGGCGGTATCTCCTCCCCCAGGTCGAACGGGACCTCCGTCGGAAGATGGTCTTCGTGGCCGGCCCGCGCCAGGTCGGCAAGACGACGCTCGCGCGGAGCCTGCCGGGCGCCGACGCCGGCTACCTCAACTGGGACGTCCCCGAGCACCGGCAGCGCATCCTCCGGGGCGAGCTGCCCCCCGCGAGGCTCCTCGTCTTCGACGAGATCCACAAGTACCGGCGCTGGCGCGGCTTGCTCAAGGGCCTCCACGACGCGCGGACCGGGCGACGCATCCTCGTCACGGGCAGCGCGCGGCTCGACCTCTACCGGCACGGGGGGGACTCGCTCCAGGGCCGCTACCACCTGCTCCGGCTCCACCCGCTGTCGTTCCGGGAGGTCGGCGCCAAGTCCGAGGCGGACCTGCGCCGGCTCCTCGTGCTGGGCGGCTTTCCGGAGCCGTTCCTCGGCGGCTCCGAGGTGGAGGCGAGGCGCTGGTCGCGGGAGTACCGGGCGCGGCTCGTCCGCGAGGACGTCGCCGACCTGGAGCGCGTCGAGGATCTCACCGCGCTCGAGCTCCTCGCGATGCGCCTCCCCGAGCTCGTCGGGTCACCGCTCTCGGTCAACGCGGTCCGCGAGGATCTGGGGATCAGCCACAAGAGCGCGGCGAGCTGGATCGCGATCCTCGAGCGGATGTACGCCGTCTTCCGCCTCGCGCCGCTCGGCGGGCCGCGGATCCGGGCGGTCCGGAAGGCGCAGAAGCACTACCAGTTCGACTGGTCGCTCGTGCCCCTCGAGCCGGCGCGGTTCGAGAACCTCGTCGCCTCGCACCTCCTCAAGTGGGTGCACTTCGAGCAGGACACGAAGGGCCGCGACTTGGACCTCCGCTATTTCCGCGACGTGGACCGCCGCGAGGTCGATTTCGTCGTCATCGAGGGGAAGAGGCCCATCCTGCTCGTGGAGGCGAAGTGGGGCGACGACCCGATCGCTCCGGCGCTGCGCTACCTGAAGGCGAAGTTCCCCTCCGCCGACGCGTGGCAGGTGAGCGCGGTCGGCGGGAAGGACTTCCTCTCTCCCGAGGGCATCCGCGTCGCGCCAGCGGCGAAGCTCCTCGAGGGGCTCGTCTGACCCCGCTCCCCCCCGGCCCCCCTCGCGCTGCCCACGGCGCCGGTCGCGGCGGACTCCGACCGGCCCGGTTAGCGCCTCCGCTGGCCGCCGGCGGCGAGCGCGCCCACGTAGTGCGCGACGTACTTGTCCACCGGGACGCGCGCGACCGCCTCGGTGATCAGGTCGAGCGGGAGGTCCTCGATCTTCTTGAACCGCACGCACGACTTCCCCATGTCGAGCCTCTTGCCGGTCTTCTTCCACTCCGTCTCGAACCACTTGCGGTGGCCTTGGTCCCCGTAGATGCACATGAGGTAGAGCGACATGTGGTTCTTCTGGCTCGCGAGGGAGGCGAACGGCAGCGGCTGCTTCGGGTCGCAGTGGTAGCCCGCGGGGTGGATCGAGTGGGGGACGCACCAGCCGATCATCCCGTATTGGATGCCCTCCTTGTATCCCCTCGGAAGGCCCCTGTTGACGGCGGCGCGCACCTTGGAGATCGCCTTGCGGCGGTCCTCGGGCAAGCTCTTCAGGTACTCCTGGACGGTCATGGGTGGGATTCTAGCCGGATGTGGGGGGGGGCAGGGGGGCCGTGAACTTCCGGGCCAGGGATTCGTCACAAGGGGTATGCGCATGCTCCTTGCCTGCCTCCTGCTCGCCGGTCCCGCGCTCGCCAGGTCGGAGGCGCCGTTCTTCGCCGACGACTGGCGGATCGAGGGCACCACGCTCCACGTCCGGCGCCTCGGCGTCGAGAAGCCGGACTGGACGCCGCGTTCGATCGACGTCGCCGGATTGGCGCGCGGGCTCGGGATCAAGGAGGAGGCCGTCCCCGAGTACCTGAAGGGCCTCGACCCGAAGCTGCCGATCCTCGTCCAGTCCCTGGAGAAGGTGGGAGTCGTCGGGATCTGGTCCCTCACCGAGGAGCGGCTCCGCAAGGAGCTGCGGCTAGAACTCTCGCCGGATCGCGTGACGCTCGTCAACCGCGGCATGTGGACGCAGCGCGTCGTGAAGCCGAACGACGGCTCCGAGTCGGGCTGGCGCGAGCCCGAGATCTACTTCGAGCGCGAGGTGGACGGGAAGTGGGTGCGCGGCGGGAAGCCCGGCCGCTGCGGGATGTACGCGCACGACTGGCAGAAGGACATCGTGGAGCTGGGGCCCGGCGAAGCGCTCCCGCTCGAGGGGTACCTGCCCCTCGACATGGCGTTCGGCCTCGCGAAGCCCTTCAAGGTCAAGGTGCGCGCGGTCTACGTCTACCGCGGCGGCCACGGGTCCAGGGGCGCGGACGGCGAGCTCAAGCCCGGCGCGATGGGGAAGATGCCCGCGTTCACGCTCGTGTCCGAGCCCGTCGAAGTCGAGGGCAAGTAGCGGTTTCCCCTCCCCCGGCCCCCACCCCTTCCCGCTAGAATCCGCCGCATGTCGCCCGGCGAATTCGAGGTCACGCGGATCGGGCCGTGCCGCTTCCGTTCGCCGCTCGAGGACGCCTCGTTCGTGGACGACGGCGCGCGCGTCCTCTTCGACGCGTCGCTCGAGGCCGTGCGCGCCGCGAAGGAGCCGCCGCAGTTCGAGCTGGCGGGGCCGCGTCGCGAGATCCGCTTCGACCCGAGGGGGCTCCGGTGCGGGATCGTCACGTGCGGCGGCCTCTGCCCCGGCCTGAACGACGTGATCCGCGCGGTCGTCCTCGCGCTCCACTACCAGTACGGGGTCACGGGCACGGTCGGGTTCCGGTACGGCTACGAGGGGCTCACGTCGCGCCACGAGCCGATGGCGCTCACGCCCGACGTCGTGAGCCGCATCCACGAGCACGGCGGCACGATCCTCGCGTCGTCGCGCGGCAACCAGGACGTCGGCGAGATGACCGACACGCTCGCGCGGATGCGGATCGGGATCCTCTTCGCGGCCGGAGGCGACGGGACGCTCCGCGGCGCGCACGCGATCGCCGACGAGGCGCGGCGCCGCAAGCTCGACCTCGCGGTCATCGGGATCCCGAAGACGATCGACAACGACATCTCGTGCATCCAGACCTCGTTCGGGTTCCAGACCGCGGTCTCGGAGGCGCGCCGGGCGACGCAGGCGGCGCACGCCGAGGCGAAGGGGGCCCGGAACGGCGTCGGCCTCGTGAAGCTCATGGGGCGCGACTCGGGCTTCATCGCCGCCTTCGCGGCGCTCGCGGACCCGCAGGTGAACTTCTGCCTCGTGCCCGAGGTGCCGTTCACGCCCGCGGGGTTCCTCGCCGCGCTCGAGCGGCGTCTCGAGCGGCGCGGCCACGCGGTCGTCGTCGTCGCGGAGGGCGCGGGGAGCGACCTGAAGGACGCCGTGGTCGGCAAGGACGCGTCGGGCAACGTGAAGACGCGCGACGTGGGCACGTGGCTCCGCGACGCGATCGCGGAGCGCTTCGGCAAGGGCGTGAACCTGAAGTACATCGACCCGAGCTACACGATCCGCAGCGTTCCCGCGGACCCGTTCGACGCGGCGTTCTGCTCCGTCCTCGGCCAGAACGCGGTGCATGCGGGCATGTCCGGGCGGACCGACATGGTCGTCGGCAACTGGCGGAACGAGTTCACGCACGTGCCGATCCCGCTCGCGGTGCGCGAGCGGAAGAAGATCGATCCCTTGGGGTGGCTCTGGCGCGCCGTGCTCGCCTCGACGGGGCAGCCGGCGCGCATGGCGTGAGAAGAGAGGGGGCTGCGGGGGCATGGCGGCGAAGAGGAAGGCCAAGACGAAGACGCAGGTCCGCACGGGGGCAGAGCCGGACGGGTTCGTCCGCGACGTGCTCAGGAACCTGCGCTACGCGCTCGGGCGGCTCCCGGAGATCGCGACGCCCCACGACTGGTACAAGGCGTTCGCCCACGCGGTGCGCGACCGGCTCGTGGACCGCTGGATGGACACCATCCGGACGTTCACCGAGCAGCAGGCGAAGGCCGTCTGCTACCTCTCCGCGGAGTTCCTGATGGGCCCGCACCTCGCGAACGGGCTGCTGAACCTCGGGCTCCTCGACGAGGCCCGCGCGGCGGCGTCGGAGCTGGATCTCGACTTCGACCGGCTCCTCGCGGAGGAGGAGGAGCCGGGGCTCGGCAACGGCGGCCTGGGCAGGCTCGCCGCGTGCTTCTTGGACTCGCTCGCGACGCTCGACGTCCCGGCGATCGGCTTCGGCATCCGGTACGAGTTCGGCATCTTCGACCAGGCGATCCGCGACGGCGCGCAGGTGGAGCTCACCGACAAGTGGCTGCGGCGCGGCAACCCGTGGGAGATCGAGCGGCCGGAGATCTGCTTCGAGGTGAAGCTCGGCGGGCGCGCGGAGGCGTACCGCGACGAGGAGGGCCGCCACCGGGTCCGCTGGATCCCGCAGCGCGTCGTCAAGGGCGTCGCCTACGACACGCCCGTCCCGGGCTACCAGTCAAGAACCGTCAACCTGCTGCGGCTCTGGAAGGCCGAGGCGTGCGAGTCGTTCGACTTCGCCGCGTTCAACACCGGCGACTACCTCGGCGCCGTGCAGGAGAAGGTCGCCTCCGAGACGATCTCGAAGGTGCTCTACCCGAACGACGAGGCGATGATCGGGAAGCACCTGCGTCTCGCGCAGCAGTACTTCTTCGTCTCCTGCTCCCTCCAGGACGTGATCCGCGTCCACGTCGGCATGCGCGGCCAGAGCCTCGACGACCTCCCCGACGCGTGGGCGGTGCAGATGAACGACACGCACCCCGCGGTCGCCGTCGCCGAGCTGATGCGCCTGCTGGTGGACGAGCACCTCCTCGAATGGGAGCGCGCGTGGTCGATCACGCAACGGGTCCTCGCCTACACGAACCACACGCTGCTGCCGGAGGCGCTCGAGAAGTGGTCCGTCCCGCTCTTCGGCGGCCAGCTCCCGCGCCACTTGGAGATCATCTACGAGATCAACCGCAGGTTCCTCGACGACGTCGGCAAGGCGCATCCCGGCGACGACGGGCTCGCCGCGCGGCTCTCGCTCATCGACGAGTCCGGGCAGAAGTCGGTCCGGATGGCGAACCTCGCGTGCGTCGGGAGCCACGCCATCAACGGCGTCGCGGCTCTCCACACCGACCTGCTCAAGAAGACGGTGCTGCGCGACTTCCACGGCATCTGGCCGGAGAAGTTCCGGAACGTGACCAACGGCGTCACGCCGAGGCGGTGGGTCGCGCTCTCGAACCCGCGTCTCGCGGAGCTGATCACGGGGGGGCTCGGGGGCCGGTGGCTCAGGCACACCGAGGACGAGCTGCCGAAGCTCGAGCGCTTCGCGGACGACGCGGCCTTCCTGCGCTCCTGGCGCGAGGTGAAGCTCGCGAACAAGCGCGACTTCGCCGCGTTCCTCCGCGACCGCACGGGCGTCGCCGTCGACCCGGAGTCGATCTTCGACGTCCAGGTGAAGCGCATCCACGAGTACAAGCGACAGCACCTGAACGTGCTGCACGCGATCACGCTCTGGAACCGGCTGCGCCGCGGCGTCGACGCGCCGCCGCGGACGGTGATCCTCGGCGGGAAGGCCGCGCCCGGCTACTTCCTCGCGAAGCTGATCATCCGCCTTGTCCACGGCGTCGCCGAAGCGGTCAACGCGGATGCAAACGGCAGGTTGAAGGTCGTGTTCGTCCCGGACTTCAGCGTGAGGGTCGGGCAACGCATCTACCCCGCAGCCGACCTCTCCGAGCAGATCTCGACCGCCGGCAAGGAGGCCTCGGGCACCGGGAACATGAAGTTCGCGCTCAACGGCGCGCTGACGATCGGCACGCTGGACGGCGCCAACGTCGAGATCCGGGAGGCGGTGGGGGAGGAGAACTTCTTTCTCTTCGGGCTCACCGCGGACGGCGTCCTCGAGCGGAAGCGGCAGGGGCACGACCCGCGCTCGATCTACGAGTCAGACCCTGAGCTGCGGGAGGCCATCGACCAGATCGCGGACGGAGCCTTCTCGGGCGGGGATCGGGAGCTCTTCCGCCCGCTCCTCGACTCGCTCCTCGGCCGCGACGACTTCATGGTCTTCGCCGACTACCGCGCGTACCTCGAGGCGCAGGAGCGCGCCGGGAAGGCGTACGCCGATGCGGAGTCGTGGACGCGCATGTCGATCCTCAACACGGCCCGCTCGGGGCGCTTCTCGTCCGACCGGTCGATCCGCGAGTACTGCGAGGGGATCTGGAACGTGCGCCCGCTGGGCACGAACCGGTGACTCCGCGACGCGCCGGCAACGGACTCCGCGGGATCGCTACAATCCGCCCATGTCCCTTCGGCTCGTGCTCCTTGCCCTGTGCGCCGGTTGCGCCTCGATTGGCCCGGGAACGGTCGCGCGGGATCGCTTCGACTACAGCACCGCGATCACCGACTCGTGGAAGCGCCAGATCCTGCGCAACACATCGTCAAGATCCGGTACATCGATCCCCCGATCTTCGTGGACGTCGGTCAGATCCATGTCGATGTCGTCGGCCGCCGTCTCGATCGTCAGCGGCTACACGCTCGAGTACGGCGCGAGCGCAGGCGGTACGCTCACCTCCGCCGCCGATTCCGTCACGCTCGGGGGGTCGGCGAAGTACACCGACCGCCCCACGATCACCTACGTGCCGCTCACCGGGGACAAGTTCGCCGTGCTCACGCGCTCGGTCATGCAGATGATGGTCTCGCTCGCGGCGCATGCGGAGGTCCCGGAAGGGGACGTGGCCGAGGGGCGCGCCGCGCCGGGCTGGGAGAGCGCCGAGCCGGGCGTCGAGAGCCGCCGCAAGTTTCGGATCCGTTGCGCGAAGTCGAGGCCCAGGGACGCCTTCGTGGCCGTCCCCTACCGCGGCCATTGGTTCTGGATCGACGACACGGACCTCGCGTCGAAGCGCAACTTCGCCTTCGTGATGTTCCTCTTCACGCTGGCGGACACGGGCGACCGCGGCGGGCAGCCGGTGCTCACCATCCCGACGTAGGCGCCGCCCCCTCCCCGCCGCCCCTCCCGTTCCCTACGATGAGGGCATGTACCGCTCGCTGGACCCTTCGAAGCTCGTCGAGACGCTCGTGCGACTCGAGGCGCGGATCCGCGAACGCTTCCCCGGCTCCGGCCTCGGGCGGGTCTGCGTCGAGCTGATCGACACCGCGCGGACGTCCGCCGCGGAGGCGGCGCGGCTCGCGAGGCCCTCCTGGCCGTGGCGGATCGGGGTGGGAGGGCTTGTCGTCGCGGGCTTCTGGGCGCAGGTCGCGGCGGCGAGGTTCCTGCACCTGGAGCGCCTGCAGTTCAATGCGGACCTGCTCCAGATCCTCGAGGCCGCCGTGAACCTGCTGATCCTCTTCGGCGGCGCGGTGTGGTTCCTCTTGACCGTGGAGAAGCGGCGCAAGCGGGGCCGCGCGCTCGACGCGCTGCACAGCCTGCGCGCGCTCGCGCACGTGATCGACATGCACCAGCTGACGAAGGATCCGATGCTCGCGACCGGGGAGCACGAGCCGACGGCCGCCTCGCCGGCTCGCGCCATGAGCCGCTACGAGCTGACGCGCTACCTCGACTACTGCGCCGAGATGCTCGCGCTGATCGGGAAGCTCGCGGCGCTCTACGCCGACGAGATGCGCGACCCTTTCGTGGTCGACACGGTCAACGACCTCGAGAGCCTGACCGCGAACCTCGCCACCAAGATCTGGCAGAAGATCACGATCGTCGGCGCGGGCCCCGTCCTTGCCCCGCCCCGCGGCCCCACCCCATCGTGACCGGTCACCGCCGGCCGCCACCCCCGCGGCCGCCCGCGCGTCGCCCGACACGGTCGCGCCAGCCGTTGATGAACTCGTCCTCCTCGTCGGTCGCGGGGCGAGCCTCCTCGTCTTCCTCGACCTTCTCCGGCTCGGGCTCGGGCTTCGCGTCCGGGTCTACCGTGGCGGCGTAGAGCCTCGCCTCGACCGGGTCGTAGGGATAGACCGCGAGATGGACGAGCTTGCCGTCGAGGCCCACCGCGCGGCCTCGCGTGTTCCCGGACATGCGCAGGATCAGCGTCTCGCCCGCGTCTCCGCCGGCCGGCGGGACCCGGTCGTAGGACGCCTTCTTGAGCTTCGCGAGAAGCGCCTCCGCATCCTGCTTCACGATCTCGAGCGTCTTCGCGGGGTCCCCTTTGCCGGGCAGCGTCACGCCCGCGGCCTTGGCGCGGATCTCGATCGCCGCGGCGACGAAGGTCACGCCGCGCAGGAGACCGTCGAAGTGGTCCTCGACGAGGCCGTTCGTGCCGAAGACCGTGAGCATCTGGACCCGCCCCCGGACCGCGCCGATCCCGCCGACGACGGTCCGTCCGGCGAGCCCCTTCGGGAGCCCGCTCGCCTGCTCGCGGCTCCGGAGCGAGTACTCGGCGAGTTGCGTGGAGTCCTGGATCGCGGCGAGCGAGCGGCGCTTGTCCCCCTCGTTGCGGAACTCGATCCACTTCGCGACGAAACTGGGCACGAGGCTCTCCGAGAAGTCGAACTCCGCCTTCCGTCTCAGGCAGAGCGGCGCAAGCGCGGGGGAGGTCCGGAAAGGCGCCGGAGTCTGGCGCACGTCCGACGACGACGACGCGGGGAGCGCGCGCAGCTCGACCTCCGCGCCCGCCGCCACGATGCCGTCGTTCGCGACCATCCGGTCGATCCTGCCGCCCTCGAGCACGAGCCCCGCCGGGATCAGCACCGGCCGCTTGCCCGCGTTGCGGACGAGGATGTCGCTGCGTCGCGCCGGCTTCTCCGGTTCCGCGAACTCGACGGAGCCCTTCGCCATCGCGTCGACGCCGGCATCCTCCGGCGCGTCGGCGAGGATCAGGGGGATGAGAATCGCCGCCTCGGTCTGGATCGGCTCGCCGAGCTCAAGGCGCTGGACGAACGCCTCGACGAAGTTCGGCGCGCCGTCCTGGCTTCGCGTCGGCCCGGCGCAGAGCAACACGAGGGCAACGACGATCGAAGTGCGCATGGGAGTCCTCCTCTCGCAACTTGAGGATTATAGGGGGCCGGGGGGCAGGGCGCGAGCCACTTCGCCACAATCCGCGCCGCATGGGCGGTCCTCTCGTCCTCGCCCTCGGCGCAGGTCAAGGCTCGATCGGTCCGGGAACGGTCGCGCGCGACCGGTTCGACGACGGCGCCGCGATCACCGACCCGCTACGTCGAGGATCGGCATGCGGCCTCCTTCCGATCGGCAGGTCCCCCCATCACGAGCCGTGGGCCCCCCGGAGATCCTCGTAGAGCATGAGCTTGTTGCCGTCGGGGTCGAAGAACGTGGCGAGCCTCGCGCTCGACCTCCGAGAGGCCGACGTTCACGCCCTTGACCTCGGTCGCCAACTCGCACCAGCCCATCTCGTCCCTGCGGTAGAGCAGGCGGAAACCCATCACGGAGCGGTACCAGTCGATGGCCCGGCCCAGATCCTGAACCCCCATCGCCGCCGTGAGCCCGCCGTCGTATCCCAGGTCCGACGCCATGCAACCCTCCTTCTGCCGGCGGTGCGCCCCGCTGGACGAACGGAAATATACCAGATATACTCTCAAGTCATGGGCGGGACGCGGCAGGCCAGGGAGGGGGCGCGACGCCTCGCGCGGCTCTTCCACTACCGCTGGGCGGCGGCCGTCCTCGCGGAGCTTCACCGGCGCCGGGGCGCGAGGGCGGCGGCGCTGGTCCACCGTCTCGGCGCGCCGCGCGATACCGTCCGCCGGACGCTGGAGGGGCTCGCCGCGATGGGGCTTGCGCGACGGAATCCAGGCTACGGCCACCCGCTGCGTCCCGAGTGGATCCTGACCGCTGCGGGGGAGAGGCTCGCGCCCCGGTGCGGGGGGCTCCTGCGGGGGATCGGAGACGCGCGGATGGAGGAGGCGGCGCGCCGGAAGTGGGCGTTCCCGATCCTCCTCGCGCTCCTCGACGGCCGGGACCGTTTCTCGGCCATCGGCTCGGTCATTCCAGGAGTGACCGCGCGGGCGTTGGCGCAGACGCTGCGCGAGCTCGAAGGCGCCGGGGTCGTGCGGCGGCGGGTCGTCGACGACCGCCCGCCGCGGGTGGTCTACACCGCCTCGCGCTCCGGGCGGCGGCTCGGCCCGGCCCTGCGCGCGCTTGCGAACGTCGCCTGAGGAGAAAGCCGTGGCAACCGATCGCCTTCCGCCGGCCGCGCTCGCGTTCCTGCGCGACCTTGCCGCCCACAACGACCGGAAGTGGTTCGAGAAAAGCCGCTCCCGGTGCGACGAGGAACTCGTGGAGCCCTGCCGCGCGCCCTGGTGCGCGACCTCGTCACGCGCCTTGCGAAGCCCTTCCCCCGAATCGCCGGGGGCGACGCGAAAGCGGGCGGGTCTCTCACGCGGCTCCACCGTGACACGCGGTTCGGCAAGGACAAGCGGCCCTTCCACTCGCATGTCGGCATGCACTTCTGGCACGAGAAGGGCCGGAAGATGACCGTGCCGGGGTTCTTCCTTCGCGTGGACCCCGACGAGGTGCTCGTCGCGACCGGGATGCACGGGCCCGAGCCGGCGGACCTCGTGCGCATCCGGCGCGCGATCGATGCCGACCCGCGACGGTGGGAGGGCGCCTCGAAGGACGGGGCGTTCCTGAAGGCGTGGGGCGGCCTCGAAGGAGAGAGCCTGCGCCGGGTGCCCGCCCCTTGGGCAGCCGACCACCGCCACGCGGACGACCTTCGCCGCAAGGACTTCACCGCGTTCGCGCGGTGGAAGGCTGCCGACTCGACGAAGCCCGGCTTCTCGGCGCGCGTCGTGGCGCAATGGGAAGCGTCGGACAGGCTGATGGGCTTTCTGTGCGACGCGTTGGGGCTTCCCTGGTAGCTCCGCGGGGCGCGAACGGGCTCGGCGGGCTGCTCGGGTCCCGAGTCGGCGATCGAGGCGGCTGGTCTGTCCCTTGCCGGTGAGGCATCCGTTGCGCGAGGGCGTGGATGAGGTCGAGCGGGGAGAACGCCACCTGGCCCGAGCCCGCGCGGACAAGGATCCGCCCGGTAGCGGGGCCCCCGGTACGCGGCCGCCCCGCGGCTTCGGTGGTGCGGGACGTCCACGGCACGAGGATGACGGAGAGCAACGTGACGGGACGGGGCCTCGTGGCCCGGCCGGTATGCTTGGCGGCCCATGTGGCCCTTCCGCCGCGCGACGAAGCTCACGGCCGACGCGCTCTTCGCCAAGTGGTTCCGCACGCAGGTCCCGGAGGGGCACGCGTCGCTGGAGGCGTACGAGGCGGCGATCGGCGAGGACGAGCGCGCGCGGCTGCCCAAGACGCTCGCGAAGCTCGCGATGGACGGCGTGGAGCGGATCCACCAGGTCCGGAAGCACGATCTCGACCCGGACCGGGAGGGGCTCGTCTTCCTGGACGGCCTCCTCGACGCCGAGATGCGCTGGAAGCTCACGGAAGGCCAGGACCCGGCCCACCCGCGCAACCTCTTCCGCCTCGTCTCGACCGAGTTCGGGTGCATCGTCGGCGAGATCTGGGTGCGCGGCGGCCAGGGCGAGTGGGTGCCCCAGCGCGCCCCGAACCTCTGGCGCTCGCGCGTCCGGCGCGCGGACGGGACGCTCTACGACCCGTTCCTCGCCGTCGTCCGGAAGATGAGCGAGGAGCGCGCGGGCGACGCGCTCGTCCGCGACTACGACGCCGCGCGCTGACGCCGGCGCGTGAGCACGACGCCCAGCGCCCCGAACGCGACGAGCGCGAGGGTCGCGGGCTCCGGGACGGGCTGCGCCCCGTCGTCGAGCGTGAAGATCGGTACCTGCGGCCCCGTGGTCGTGTAGCCCACGCCGGCCTGGATGAAGAGCGCCACCTCGGCGGTGTTCGAGAAGTCGGTCGTGACCGTGCCGGAGGTGCCGGACGCGCTCGACAGGAGCTCCGACCAGAAGCTCAACGGCGTGTCGAACGGCAGGAACAGCGTAAGCACGAGGGTGGCGTCGAGCCCACCCGCCGTCGCGGACAGGATCATGACGGCGGAGCTGCCGAGGGAGTTCGTGGGGGTCGTCTCCGGGGCCAGGATCAAGCTCGTGCCCTGGGGCACGCCGCCCACCCCGTAACTCTGCGTCACGGCGGCCCTCACCTGCTCGGGGCCGAGGAGGAGCAGGTACGCGGTGACGACGTGAGCGATCGCGGCTCCCTCTGGCTGGGGGACGATTCGTGCATCCGCCTGCGGCCCGGGCGGAAGGACCACGGCTGCCTCACTCCCAGCGGATTCCCCTCGCCTCTATCGCCAGAAGGTCCATGCTGAGCGCCACCGCGTAGTGCGTCGCGACCCCCAGCCACATGGAGCGGTGTTTGAGCGCGAGCCACCCTAGGACCAGTCCCGCCGCGCCCGCTCCGAGGGTCTCGGGCAGCGGCTTCCCGTAGTGGACGCAGACGTACGGCGCGATCATCAGGCAGACGCCGTACACGCCGAGGTCGCGCTCGGTCCCGAACGTCCAGAGACCCCGCCAGAACGCCTCGCCGGACAGGAAGACGAGGAGGTACGCCAGCTCCGAGAGCGCCAGGAGGTCGGCCCGAACGGCCCCCTCGTGGACGATGCCGCGCGCGAACGGGTACGTCGACTGGAACCCCCGGGTCTCCGCGGCGGCGACCACGAAGGGCAGGACGGCCAGGAAGAGCGCGACGTACACCGGCCACAGGAGGCGAACCGCCGGCGGCGCCGCGTTGCCGCGCGCCCAGAGCCCCAGGGCGGACGGCCGCAGGCCAAGGAGCAGCCATGCGCAGGCGAAGGGGAGGACCAGTCGGAACAGGAGCGACGCCAGGCCCAGGTACCAGATGCGCGCGACCGCCGCTGCGGGCCCAGCCAGACCGAGTCGCGGCTCGAGCCAACGCTGGAATGCCGGCGGCCGGCCGACATACCAGAACGCCACGAGGTGCGCCGACGCCAGGAGGACGAGCGCCCACGTGCGGGCACGGACCCGGCGGAGAGGCGCGAAGCCGTGGAAGAGACCCACCACCGCGAGGCAGGAGCCCAGTCCGAGTCCCACGTGCACGGGCCACTGCCACGGCGCCGCGAGGAAGCCCTCGTAGCGGGCCACGGCGAGCGCGGAGATGACGCCAAGAATGAGGAGGATCGCCAGCGGCCTCGCGCGCGGGGTGTCGGGACCGGCCCCGGGAAGGGTCGGGTCGAGGAGAGCGCGTATCCACTCGCGCGCGCTCACCTATCCACCCTCGCTGCGAGCAGGACGAGCGCCGCCGCCCCGACGAACGTCCAGTTGTCCTGCGGGAACGCGCCCGCCAGCTTGGCGCCCACGTAGCAGGCGGTCACACCGAGGCGCGCGAGGAGGTACCGGCGGGCGAAGGACGTGAGGCCCGGCCGGCCGCAGACACGACGCCATGCGACGCCCACGAGGATCACGTCACACGGCCAGAAAAGCAACGCGTTGTCGCTCCACGCGTAGTCCCTCACCGAAGAGATGGCGGGGAGCGCCCACAGCAGCAGGCCGGCCGCGGCGAAGAGCGGTGCGGCGAGGAGGAGGCACGCGCCCCCCGCCCGTCGCGAGACGAGCAGCGCCAGGGCGACCGTGACCGCCGAGAGCCCCAGCACGATCCGGCCGCGATAGGGGCTGCCGTCCTGTACGGGGGGGGCGCGGCGGACGTGGCGCGCGCACCTCGCCCCGGCTATCCGGCTCCCGTCCGCGCGCGTCGCCGCGGCGACCACCTCGTCGAGGCGCTCGGGAAGGTAGCACCACTCCCACGGCTCCGGCTCGACATCCTGCGGGCTCCCCGCGATGAGGTCCGCGCAGATCTGCGGGCCCAGAGCGCCGGCCAGGTGCGCCAGCGTGGCGTCGCGGTAGGTCCCCCCCCGGAGACCCGGGCGCCGTAGCGCCCCGCCCGTCGCTCGGTCGAGGATGTCGCGCAGCCGCGTGACGCAGTTGTCGTGTTGGTGCTCGTAGAGGTAGTCGCGGTTCCCCGGCGCGACCGCGCGCGCGAGGTCGTCAGCGAGCCGAGCAAGCTCCGTGTCGTTCAGCAGGAGCGGGCGGGTCCACACGGAGCGGTCGCGCATCGCGCTGCGACGCATCGCGCCGGTCCACGACTCGGCCACGACCCGGAACCGCGCCCGTCCGCAAAGGTAGTCCCGCGCGAACGCGGGGTCGTAGCGCGGCGTCGACGCGAAGTTGTAGCAGCGGTCGCCGACCCGCAGGAACACGTGACCGAAGCGGGACCACATCGCGTCCCCGGGCCCGAGGACCACCAGCTCGACGTCCGCTCGTGCCGACGTGCCGAGGAGGAGCGCGGCCGCCACGCGCCAGAGTCCCGTCATCCGACGCGCGGCGCCGCCGGCTCGCGACGGCAGCGGCGCGGCAACCGAGCCCCGACGCGCGCGTGTCTCGGCCGGCGCGACGACGATCTCGCCCCGGTCGAGGTCGACGAGCCGGAGCGCCGCGTCGGCGCTTCGTCGCCCTGGTGCTGGGCAAAGGAACACGATTAGGAGAGTGTAACGCGTGAGCCGGGGAGGCGCCCCGGGGAGGGGCGGCAGACAGCGAGCTACTTGAAAAACGCGCCGACCGTGGCCTGCGCCGTGACCTCGATCCAGTAGCCTGCGACGACACTGTGGTCCGAGCGGAGCACCTGGAGGAAGTGCTGCCCCGGACCGATCACGCCGAGGTCGATGTCCGGGTACTCGTCGACCGCCCAGCTCCCCTCCGCGACCACGCCGAACTTGAAGACACCGTCCACCCACACGCAGATGCCGTTGTCGACGCCGAAGCTCCCCGTCAGGCGCAAGCTCCCGGGCCCGGGGTTCACGATGCTGTAGATGATCGCGGTCTCGTGGAGCACCGGCCACTGCGCCGGGATGGCCATCGGGCCGTTCCAGTTGGGGCCGGGGGGCATGGTCTGCGAGGTCAGCCAGGGGCCGAGGATCGCGCTCGCGGCCGCGAGCGAGGGCTCGCCCGTGGCGTAGATCGGGACGCTCGTCGAGGCGCCGGCGGGGAGGAACATCGGATCGGTCCCGTCCAACGTGGTCCCGAGCGCGCTGTTGTAGTAGCCGGGCGTCGTCATGTCGATGACGACCGCTTCTTCTCCTGTGAAGCCCCCCACGATGCCCACCAGGTCGAAGATGTCGACCGAGCCGGGCTGGTACCCGGTCCACTCCCTCTGGCCCGCCTCGAGGGGCCCGTCGTAGGGCGGCAGCAGCTCTGGGCCGGTGCCCTGCCCGCACGCCCAAAGGAGCGCGATCCCGAGGCAGAGAACGCGTCGAGCCATGACCATCGGGGGAACCTCCATAGGGCTAGACACCAGCCGGGGCGCCGACCGAACGTGGCGTCGGAAAGACCGTCCGCCAGCCGTCCCTCCCGGTGTCCAGTACCGCGGTATGGCCGAGGTCCCCCGCGCGCGACTCCCGTCTGGCGACGCCATCACCGGCGGGACCTTCGACGGCCGGCTCTGCGACGCCCGGGGCGGCGATCCGGGCCCGGTCGACCGCCTCCTCGGCTCCTACCGCCACAACCTCCGCCTCCTTGCGCGCACGTGGCTCTGCGGGGCCGGCGCTGAGCGCCGGCCCCGGGCTCCGGCGGCCGTCCCGCCGGGGGTCCCGGGCTCGTGCGGCACGAGAACGCGAGCAGGTGCTCGCCCTTGCGCCTAGGGCAGCGGATCGCCCCGCGCGTGCTTTTCTGAATCGCGGCGGCGGCGGGCTGCACCATGTGAGTGTGGCCGACGACCTCGGCGCGCTGCTGCGCGAGTACATCGAGTTCGGGCGCGAGAGCGCCGTCGAGGATCTCGTCGCGCGCACCCGGCCTCGGCTGCTGGCCGTCGCGCGGAAGATCGGGGCGGCACAGGACGCCGAGGACGCGGTCCAGGCCGCCTATCTGGCGCTCGTGCGCCGACGCGACCCGCTCGACGCTCCGGTCCTGCCGTGGCTTCTCCGCACGGTCATCCGCATCGCGTACCGGCGGAAGGCGATCGAGCGCCGGCAGCACGCGCTCGCCGGCCGGCTCGAGCTTCCGCTCGAGGGACCGTCGGCCGCCGCCGCGGCGATGTCCACGGAGGAACGGGCGCGGGTCCGCGGCGAGATCGACCGGCTGCCCGAGCGGTACCGGGACGTGCTCGTTCTCCACTATCTCGAAGACCTGGCCACACCCGAGATCGCCGCGCTCCAGGATCTGCCGGAATCGACGGTGCGCACCCGCCTGCGCCGCGGGCGCGAGCTGCTGCGCGGCCCGCTCGCGCCCGTCTGGACTTACGGCCTGCTTGCCGTGCCGTGGTTCGTGCGCGACGCGGCGGCGGCCACGGGAGGACTCGTCGTGAAGAAGAAGGCGGTTCTCGCAGGAGCGGTCCTTCTGCTCGCCCTCGCAGGCGGCGTCGCCGTGATGTCGACGGCCAGCGCCCCGACTTCCGGCACACGCGGCGCGCGGCAGGCTCCCCAGGCTCGGAACGCAGAGCCCGCGCCCGGGCCGGAGCGTGCGGCCGAGGCGACAGAGCCCGTGCGCGAGGTGCCCTCGGCGACGGGCATCGTCCTCGACTCTGGCGGGCGCCCCGTCTGCGACGCGCTCGTCCGCGTCGAGGCCGCGCAGGGAGAGGCACGGCCTCAGCCGTTCCGCGCGCTCTTCGAAGGCGAAGCGTCAGGGGGTCCGGGGGCACGCTCCGGAACCGACGGCACGTTCCGCGTCGGGCTCTCCGCGGAAGCGGCGCTGGTCGTCGAGGCGCGGGGCCACTCGCCCGCCTGCGTCGCGGGCGTCCGACCCGGAGACCACGTCGTCGTGAAGCTGGAGAGCGCGCCCTCGCTCTCCGGCGCCGTCAGAGACCTCGCTGGAAGTCCCGTGCCGGGCGCGAAGGTCGCATGGTGGGTGCTCGCGCAGGGCGTAGGTGTCGAGCGGCGCGGCGTGTCGGACGAGAGTGGCATCTACCGCATCGACGACCTGCCGTCGCCGCGGAGTTGGGCCATCGAGGGACACGCCTGCTACGTCGCGGTGCGCGCGGAGGGCTTCGCGCCGGTCGTCACCGAGGCGCCGAGGTTGTGGCGAGGCGGGGGCGAAGAGCTGCAGTTCGATGTCTGGCTGACGCGCGGCTCCGTGATCGAGGGCCGGGTCATCGACGTGGAGACGAGGGAGCCCCTCCCCGGCGCCTCCGTCGCCCTCTACGGCATCTTCTACGGCAGGGCCGTGGTGTACGAGGAGGCGCGAGCGGACGCACAGGGGCTCTTCGCATTCCGCTCGTTTCCCGTCGACGGCTTCCACGCGGCGCCCAGCGCCACCCCGGAGCGGATCATGGGTTGGATCCGCGCGGAGGCGGAGGACCGCGCGCCCTCCACGATCGATGTCCCCGCGATCGAGGGGGGGCGCACGCTGGCCGTGGAGGTCTGCTGCTGGCCCACGGCCACCGTGCGCGGGCGCGTCGTCGACGGCGACGGCCGCCCCGTCGAGGGCGCGAACGTCTCCGGGTTCAGGAACCTCAAGCCGTTGCCCTCCTATCTCGACAGCGGCGCGACCAGCCCCTGGGCCCGGACGGACGCGGACGGCGCCTTCGCGTGGACCGGCGTCCCTGCGTTGCGCAGGGAGGCGTCGCCGATGCACCTTCACGCCCACCGCGAGGGCTGGCCCGTGCAGCAGACGAGGGTCGAGGTGCGCGCCGGGGAGACGACCACGGTGCCGGACTTCGTGTTCGCCGGTCCGTCGCAGCCGTCGGTCATCGCCGAGGTCGTGGACGAGACCGGCGCGCCGGTTCGGGGCGCGAGCGTGGGAGTGAATCCCGCGGTCGGGACGGGGACGGGACCCGACGGCCGCGCCCGGCTCTTCATCTACGCCGTGCGCGAGTGCCGCCTCGCCGCGCGCTCTAGACAATCGGGCATCTGCCTCTCGGCGGCCTTCCTGCCTTCCGTCGAGGATCCTCCGGTCGTGCGTGTGGTCCTCGACGCGACGCACGCCGTGGAGGGCAGGGTGGAGAACGCAGGCGGCGCCCCCGTCGTCGTCTCGGCGCGGCGCGGGGAGGAGGCCCTCGGGTACGCAAAGGCCGACGCGGCGGGCTGGTTCCGGCTCGAACGGCTCCCCGCGGGAGCCGTCGATCTCGTGGCGCTCGCGGCCGGGCGCGAGGGCCGAACCAACGGCGTTCCGGTGGACACCTCGACCGCGGTCGTCGCGCTGCCGCGCGCGCCCGTCGTGCGGACGGTCGCGCTCGAGGGCACCGTCAAGGACGCGGCGACGGGCGAGAACGTCCCGAGGTTCACGGCGACCCTTAAAGGCGCGACACGGCTGCAGGCGGAGAGGACCGCGCCCGGGCGCTTCCGCTTCGATGCCGTGCCGGAGGGCCGCTTCACGCTCGTCGTCGCGGCGGCGGGGTACGGGGCGCACAACCAGGCGCTGGATGTCGCCGCGGACCTGCCCCCGGCCCCCCTCGACATCGCGCTGCGCGGCGGCGTCACGGTGACGGGCACGATCGACAACCGCGCGGGCGTCAACGAACTCGCGGTCGCGTTCCTCGACGACCGCGGCGTCGTGATCAAGCACGCGCGCGTCAAAGGCTGGGGCCGCTACCGGATCGAGGACCTGAGGCCGGGCCGTTGCTGGCTTGCCGTCCACGCACACGGCAGCGTGCTGTCGCCGGATCCCTCCGAGCTCGTGGTCCCCGAGGGGGTCGCGGAGATTGGCCTCGACTTCGCGGTCGTCGCCGCCGGCACGCTTGCGCTCCTGCGCGCGGACGGGGCCGGGCGCATCGAGGTGGCAGACGCGACGGGAAAGACCGTGTGGCTTCGCCTCGACCCATCCGGTGATGTGAGCGTGAACATGACGCCCGGGGAGTACACCGTGAACGGCCGGCGCGCCGAGGTTTCGGCGGGGCGGGTGACGGAAGTGGATCTCGGCCGGTAGGGCCGCGTCGCGCACCTGAACCCGAAGGGAGCGACCGCGGCGACGAAACGGGGAACGGAGGTCCGACGACGAGGAACTGCGTCGGGGACGGAGCGTCGAGAACGCGCGTACGGGCCGGGAGGTCTGTAACCGCCGGCCTGCGGTCGGAGGGGAGCGCCGTGCGCGGCGGCGTTGCCGCGTCATCGGTTGGCTTGCCGTGCCCGCGCTGGCGCTCTTCGGACTGGCGCTAGCCGCAATGGCAGGGACTTTAGCCGGCACGGCGCCTCCTCTTGAGCGGGTAGTTGGACATCTTGACGCGGACGGCCCTTGGGTAGGACCGTCCCGGCCGTGGCACGACCTGCGCCCGGATCACGGCG
>Ga0187892_10000810_pt1 | contig 77995 bp, 64 predicted proteins | sample MA1701073metaG_FD_139345 | JGI IMG/M metagenome (GOLD analysis project Ga0187892, IMG submission 139345) | Bio-ooze microbial communities from a basaltic lava cave in the Kipuka Kanohina Cave System on the Island of Hawaii, USA - MA170107-3 metaG ... | reverse complement strand
CGCAGGCTCGATCCTGCGCGCAGGCGGTTCTTCTTCGAGGGTCCGAACGGCGTCCGGCGCGCCGGGAGGGGGCGCCTGCGACGGCCGCAGGCTAACCCATTCGGTTAGCCTACGGCCCGTTTCGGCGGAAATCAGGCTCAGGCTAACCGATTCGGTTAGCCTGAGGCGGATTCCGATGCACGCGTCGGGACGGCCGGACCGCCCCTCTCGGCCCGGCAGCGGGAGATCCCCTCGGGTACGAAGACGGCAACGACGCGGCCCGCACGGCAAACACGCGAGATTTCCACAAGACGCCGCGGGGCGCGATGCGAGTCGGGTACAGCCAGCGCGAAGACGCCTGCATCTGGACCGGGGTCTACGTCGGGACCGAGGCCATCCGCTTCCGCGTGACGGGCGAGCCGGCGGCCCTCGCCAGCGGGCCGGACGAGTAGGGCCGGCCGACCGCGCGCGGCCGGCGAGCCTGCCCCCTCACTTCCCCGGGCCTGGATCCGGCGGCGGCTCCTCGGGCGGCGGCTCCTCCCCCGGCGGCTCCTCGGGCGGCGGCTCCTCCGGCGGCGGCGAGCCCGCCTCCAGCGCGACCGGCCCGTGGACCGAACGCCCGACCGCCCGGCGCCTCGCGTCGTGCCAGGTGAAGCCGACGAGGCGCCCGCAGGCGTCGGCCGGCGCGAGCCCGCCCGCGAACGGCGGGTCGTCGGGGTCGGTCGCCCCGAGGCGGACGCACTCGAGCAACGCCTCGTAGAGCACGCCCGGGAAGATCCCCTGGCCGTCGAAGAGCGGCAGCGACCGGAGCGTCACCGAGCGCGGCGCGCCGTCGCCCGGCGGCACCACGAGCGTCCACGAGACGGCGCCCGGGCCCGCGAACGGGTCGAGCGGCCGCACGTGGATGACGTAGTAGCCCGCCGCGCCCTCGAGCCCGAGCGGGTCGTCGAACGCGATGACGGGCTCGTCGCCGGCCGCCGCGCCCGTGATCCGGGCCACCGCGGGGAGCACGAGCGCACCCGCGGCCGGCGGGAAGGCGGTGGAGCCCGCCGGCAGCCGGACGACCGCCTCGGCCAGCTCCGCCGGGAAGAACGAGTACGTCGCCCGCAGGTGCAGGCGCAGCCGGCCCGAGCCGGGCGGGGCGACGGCGAGCGGCGCGGAGACCGCGCCGAGCTGCCACGCCCCTCCGGACTCGAACGGGAACGTCGTCTGGCCGAAGCCGACGACGACGCCGGTCGCCGGGTCGATCCCGCCCGGCGGCGGCTCGACCGACGCGTGGGCGCGGTAGAGGACGAAGTCGAGCGGGCGTCCGTCCGCGGCCGTCGCCGTCCCGCCGACGAGGTCGACCGGGAGCGCCGCCGTGGCCGCGAGCGGGATCACGATCGGCGGGCTCGCCGCCCCCGACCAGAGCCCGTAGCCGGACGGCTCGACGGAGCACGCCGCGCCGTCGCCGAAGGAGGTCGCGATGCGGGTCGCCGCCGGGCGGGCCGGCCCCGGGAGCGCGCCGTCGAACGGGTGGGGGGGCGGGGACGGGGCGGAGTCGGGCGGCGGATCGAACCCGAAGGGAACGTGGGTCGTCACGCCGAGGTCCGTTCCGAGGAAGCTCGTCCGCGCCACGGTCCCGAACCCGCAGGACGGCACCGGGGCGCCGGGCTCGGGCTCGACCGTCGCGCCGCTCGCGACGAAGCCGGCGGGGAGGAGCAGGACGACGTGCTCCCCGGCCGATGAGCCGAGCGTGGTGCGGCGGCGGTAGCCGGGCGCGCCGACGTGGACGTCGATCGCGTCCGACTCGACGACCGCCGTGAAGCCGCGGCCGTCGGCGGCGGGGACGGCCTCGAGGACGGGCAGGACGGCCGCCGGGTCGACGATGATGACGCCCGCGCCGTCGAGCGGCCCGAGCGGGCGGCCCGTCAGGGCGTCGTGGACCCGCACGCGCACGGCGCCGGGCGCGCCGCCGTCGCCGTCGATCCGCGGGTGCTCGGCCGAGGCGACGACCGCCCCGCCCTGCGCGACCTCGGGGGCGGCGGCCGCGCCGGTGAGGTCGATCCGGATCGACGACCGCCCGATCTCCGTCACCTCGGTCGCCAGGTCGAGCCCCCCGGCGTCGCTCCGGACCTCGAGGCCCGGCTCCAGGATGGGCGGCAGGTAGACGACGGCGATGTCCACGAAGCCGCCCGGTATCCCCGGCTGCGGCCCCGGTGCCGGCGGGCCCGGGTCGGGGACGGGCGCCGGCTCCGGCCCCGGCTCCGGCCCCGGCCCCGGCCCCGGCCCCGGCCCCGGCTCCGGCCCCGGCTCCGGCCGTGGCTCCGGCCCCGGGCCCCCGCCGCCAGGCACGGGGACCCCGCTCCCCGGTGTCCGCACGAACAGCTCGGGGAGAGGCAGCGGCGGCGCCGGGATCTCGAAGGGGCCGGCCGGCGACGCGGGGTCGAGCGCGAACGGCCCGACGGCCGTCGCGCCCGAGACCGAGAGCCGACCGGACGAAGGGTCGCCCGGATCGCCGGCGCCGCGGTTCTCGAGGCGGATCGCGAGCGGCGCGCCGGCCGTGCCCGCCTCCTGGATCCCGAGGTCGAGCGGGATCGAGGTCGCGCCGGCGATCGTCGCCATCGCGCCGGGCGGGGTCGTCACGAGCCGCGGCCCCGTGGCCACGCCGCCGACCCCGGCGGTCGCCGGCTCGGCGCCGCCGCCGCTCGTCCCCGAGGGCGTCACGAGGACGACGTTGGCGCCGGTCGTGTAGGTCCCGGGCTCGGGCGGCTCGAAGGTCACGGCCACGGAGGCCGTGCCCGGGCCGTCGGGCGTGGCCGGCGGCAGGGTCACGAGCTGGCGGCCGCCGATGCGGAAGATGGACGGCGGCGGCGGCGGGGGCGCTTCGGGATGGAGCAGACAACTCTACCATCCCCGGAGGCGAGGCGGCAAAGGGCCGCCGCAGAGGTGGCTCCCCCCGTCGATCCGCGGCCGCCGATCTTCCGGCCGGGTCGGGCTTCCACCCGACGGGGCCGGCCGGACCGCCCTTGCCACGGCCGCGGCCGCCCGCTATCCTCGCGGCGCCCTCGGGCGCAGCCGGCGGCCGGGACCGCCGCGACCTCCCGTCGTCGTTTTTTTCTCGTCGTTCCACGCTTCGGAGGATGTCGACCGTGCGGAAGCTCTCGCTCCCATCGCTGGCCCTGGCCTCGCTCCTGCTGGCCCCGCTCGCGGCCCACGCTCACACGCCCCTGGGCGGCCTGGCCGTGGCCGTGAGCCCGGACGGCAAGACCGTCGTGGCGGGCGGCGACAGCCGGACGCTCTACGTCCTCGACGCCGGCTCGCTCGCGGTGAAGAGCCGCGTCTGGGTGAAGACGTCGATCTGGGCGCTCCACTTCAACAAGGACGGGACGAAGCTGATCGTCGAGGACACCGGCCCGACGCTCTCCGTCGTCGACACCGGCACCTGGCAGGTCGAGAGGTCGGAGATCAAGCTCGGCCACCTCTCGCCGGCCCGCCAGGTCGACCTCGGGGCCGCGCTCGGGCAGGGCTCGGACGGGTCGCCGGTCATCCGGGTCGTCTCGCTCGGCGACCTCGCCGAGAAGGCGGCGATCCCCTTCGAGAAGGGGCAGCGGGTGGCGGCGTTCGGCCTCAACGCGGACGGGACGCGGCTCGCCGTCTTCATGGAGGGGACGAAGGACGAGGGCGAGCCGACGGCGAAGTCCGGGGACACGCCGAAGGAGCTGCGCGGGGCGGCCGCGGAGGAGTGGAAGCAGCGGAACGACGGGAAGACGGCGATGTTCTTCGAGTTCGAGGTGCCGTCGGGGAAGAAGCTCGCCGAGCGGAAGCTCTTCTACACGACCGGCGAGGCGCGCGTCTTCTACGCGGGCGGGGCCGTCCACGCCGTCAGCTACTCGAACGTCAACGCGCGGCTCGCGGCGGACGGCAAGGTCGAGATCTTCCAGACCGCGAACAGCTTCAACTACGGGCACGGGATCTCGGCCGACCAGAAGGTCCTCCTGACGGGCGGCCTGCGCGACGGGTCCTACACGGCCGTCGAGGGCCTGAGGACGGCGAAGTTCCAGGCCGACAAGCTCCCCGGCTGGCCGGAGTACTGGAAGTCGTTCGCGATCCACTCGGACGGGACGGCCTACGGGACGACGACCGCCTACCGGATCGTCAAGATCAAGCCGGACGGCTCGATCGAGAAGGCGGCGCCGGTCCACTGAGGCCGGGCGTCGAGCGTCACGTGACGGCGGCGGCCGGGAGCCGGGCGCGCGGCGACCTCGCGTTCGAGGCGGCGATCCTCGACCTGGACGGCGTCCTGACCCGGACCGCGCGGCTCCACGCCGCCGCCTGGAAGGAGGTGTTCGACGCCTTCCTGGCGGCGCGCGCCGCCGCCGCGCCGGGCGAGCCCCCGCGGCCGTTCGACGAGCGCGCGGACTACCTCCGCCACGTGGACGGGAAGCCGCGCCGGGACGGCGTCCGCGACTTCCTCGCCGCCCGCGGGATCGCCCTCGCGGAGGGGACCCCGGACGACCCGCCGGGGGCGCCGACCGTCGGCGGCCTCGCGCGCCGCAAGAACGAGATCTTCCGCCGCCTCCTCGACGAGCGCGGGGTCGAGGTCGATGCCGGCGCGGTCGCGCTCGTCCGGGAGCTGCGGGCGCGGGGCCTGCGCACCGGCCTCGCCTCGTCGAGCCGGAACGCGCGCCCGGTCATCGAGCGCGCCTCGCTCGCCGGCCTCTTCGACGCCGTCGTGGCGGGCGACGAGGCCGAGGCGCTCGGGCTCCGCGGCAAGCCGCACCCCGACATCCTCGCCGCCTGCGCCGGGCGCCTCGCCGCCGACCCCGGGCGCACGGCCGTCCTCGAGGACGCCGCCGCGGGCGTCGCGGCCGCCCGGGCGGGCGGCTTCGGCGTCGTCGTCGGCGTCGACCGCGGCGGGAACCGCCCGGCCCTGCGCGAGGCCGGGGCGGACCTCGTCGTCCGCGACCTCGGCGCGCTCGGGCTCGAGACGCTCGACGCCTGGTTCCGCGGCCGGGCGGACGCCCGCCCGTGCGCCCTCGCCCGGTCGAGCGGGCTCGACGAGAGGCTGGCGCGCGGCCGGCCGGCGGTCTTCCTCGACTACGACGGGACGCTCACCCCGATCGTCGCCCGGCCCGACCTCGCGGTCCTCGACGACGGCCCGCGCGCCGTCCTCGCCGCCCTCGCGCGCGCCTGCCCGACCGTGATCGTGAGCGGGCGCGGGCGCGAGGACGTCGCCCGGCTCGTCGCGCTCGAGGAGCTCTACTACGCCGGCAGCCACGGCTTCGACATCGCCGGCCCGCCCGGGTCGGCGATCCGGCACGAGGTCGACCCGGGGCTGGCCCCGGCCGTCGCCGCCGCCGCCCGCGAGCTCGAGGCCCGCGTGGGCGGGATCGAGGGCGCGCTCGTCGAGGACAAGCGGTTCTCGGTCGCCGTGCACTACCGGCTCGTCCGCGAGGAGGACGGGCCGCGGGTCGAGGCGGCCGTGGACGCCGTCCTCTCCGGCGCCCCGCGCCTTAGGAAGGCCCACGGGAAGAAGGTGTTCGAGCTCCGGCCGGCGATCGACTGGGACAAGGGGCGGGCTCTCCTCTTCCTCATCGAGGCGCTCGGGCTCGACTCGCCCGACCTCGTCCCGGTCTACATCGGCGACGACGTGACGGACGAGGACGCCTTCCGGGCGATCGCGGGGCGCGGGGCCGGCATCCTCGTGGCCGAGACGCCGCGGCCCACGGCCGCGGCCTACTCGGTCGCGGACCCGGACGAGGTGCGCGAGGTCCTTTGCCGCATCCTCGAGATCGCCCGGGCCCGCGCGCGCGGGGGGGCGGGGGAGGTCGCGGGCGGGAGCGGCGGCGGGCGGCCGTGAGGCCGGGGCCTGGATCCTCCGCTACGAGGGCTTCGAGCCGGGCGACGAGCCGCGGCGCGAGGCGCTCCTGACGCTCGGGAAGGCCGCTTCGCGACGCGCGGGGCGGCCGAGGAGGCGCGCGCGGGCTTCCCGCACCACGCTTCCGGGATCCTGGCTCTCGGTTGCGCTCGTCCCCGAGCGGCTCGAGATCGCGCTCGAGCCTTAGGCGACGGCCCCGGTCGACGTCGTCGTCCAGGGCGCGCCGTGCCGGCTCGCGCCCGGCGAGGTGCGGGCGTTTCGCGACGCCCTGGCCGCGCCGGGCAAGCCGGGGCTCACCGAGACAGCGGCCCCGCGGCGGGGCGCGCGGCCTCGACCGGCTTCCGGTCCTTTGCCGGGACCGGCGAGGACGGGCGCTCGTCCTTGACCGGGCGCTCGTCCTTGACCGGGCGCTCGTCCTTGACCGGGCGCTCGTCCTTGACCGGGCGCTCGTCCTTGACCGGGCGCTCGTCCTTGACGGGACGGCGATCCCGGTCGGGTCCCGGCGTCCCCGTCGCCGGGGAAGGTCGCGCGACCGGGGGATGGCCGGGGCGCGGGCCCGCCGCGAACGGGGGCGCCGGGCGCAGCTCGAGCGGCGGCGGCGCGGACGGCCGGGCGGGCGCCTTCGGGCGCGGCGCCTCGGGCGGCGGCTCGGGGCGCGGCTTAGGCTCCACTTCGGTCTCGGGCACGGGCGCGCGGACCGGCTCGGTCGTCGGGGCCGCCGGCGCGGAGGCCGCGGCGCCGAAGGGTTTCACGACGAAGCCGTCGAGTCTCCGCGCGAGCGTGGCCACGTCCTCGTCGACGCAGGCGCTCGTGCCGCGCTGGAACACGCCGGCGGTCCCGAGGGGGACGACGCCGTTCCCGTTGTAGGTCACGATGAACATCGAGCGATCACCTTCTTCCATCATCCCTCCTTTCCCCAGGTTCTTCGGATGAGGTTCTTTCCCGGTTCCAGTGTAGCCGAGCCCGCGCCGCGCCGAAACAGGCGGACGGTGTAGCTCCATCTGGTTCGATGGGTGTAGACCGTATGGATCAGAAGGCTCGCCCGATGGCCGCGATCCCGGCCCCGAGCGCGGCCGCGAGCGGGAGCGTCGCCACCCAGGCGACGACGATGGCGGCGATCATCCCGAGGTTCGCCCGCCCGCCGGCGACCCCGATCCCGAAGAGGGCGCCGCAGGAGACGTGCGTCGTCGAGACGGGGAGGCCGAGGCGGCTCGCGCCGATGACGACCGCCGCCGTGACGAGGTTGCCCGCGAACCCCTGGCCGGAGTTCATGGTCGTGATGCGCTCGCTCATCGTCCGGGCGACGCGCCGCGCCCCGAGCCAGCCGCCGAGGGCCATGGCCAGGCCCACCACGGTCGTGCTCGCGCCGAGCGGGAGCCCGAGCGCGCCCGCCGCCACGAGGAGGGCCGCGATCTTGGGCGTGTCGTTGAGGCCGCGCGCGAACGAGACGGCCCCGGCGCTCGCGAAGTGGAGGCCGTCGACGAGCGACTGCGCCTCGAGCCCGAGGAGCCTCCCGGCGTAGCGCTCGACGCACTCGGCCTCCGTTCCCGCGGCGACCGTCAGGGCCTCGGCCGCGCCGCCCGCCGGGATCGCGACCGGCCGGCCGTCGGGTCGCGGGAGGAGCGCCAGCGCGGGGGCGGGGGCGAGGTGGGCGACGGGGACGATCTCCGTCCCGATGCAGAGGCAGGACTCGGGCGTGATGCCGAGCGCGCGCCGCGCCCGCTTGAGGCCGAGGTAGCCGGGCACGGTCAGGGCCATCGCGAGAAGCGGACCGAGCGCGAGCGGCGCGAGGAACCGGGCGCCCAGGGTCGAGAGGTCGAGGGCGCTCCCGGCCGCGACGAGGCCCGCGCCGACGAGCGCCCCCGTGAGCGCGTGCGTCGTCGAGATCGGCAGCCCGGCGACCGTGGCGAGGAGGACCGTGAGGGCCGCGGCGACGGCGACGGCGCCCACGAAGAGCGGGTCGGCGACGACCGCGTCCGGGACGAGGCCGGCGCCCGAGAACCGCCGCGCGAGCGTCGCGGCGAGGAAGGTCGCGGCCAGCGAGCCGGCGAGCGTGGTCGCGGTCGCGAAGGCCAGGGCCCCCCGGTAGCCGGTCGTCCGCGAGCCGAGCAGGGTCGCGACGCCCTTGACGTTGTCGTTGGCCCCGTTCGCCCAGGCGACGCCGAGCGCCCCGACGGCGACGACGACCAGGGCGACCGGGTTCGAGGAGTCCCCGAGCACGGGGCGAGAGCGTACCACCCGCGGCGGCGCAGGGGAAGGGCGGGGGCAGGCGGGAACGGGGAACGGGGGAAGCTCCCCCATTCCAAAGCCCCACCCCCAGCCCCGGCCCCTCCCCCTTCCCCGGCCCCTCCCCTTCCCCGTTCCCTTCCCCGCCCCCTCCCCTTCCCCGTTCCCTCCCCCTGCCCCTTCTCCCTGAACCGTTCCCGCGGCCTTCCGTCCGGGACCCCTCCGCCCGGCCGGTCCGGCACGGCGTTTCCTCATCAGCGAGCGGACAGACGAGACGCCGCGCGAATGCGTCCGCTTCCGCAGGAGGAGACGATGGCGATCTCGCCCGACGAGACGAGGCCCGACCCCATCCCGAACGGCCGCTGCCGCCTCGTGCCGACGGGCGGCCCGGGCGGCGGCAAGACCACGGCCGCCGACTCCTTCCGGCGCGAGCTCGGAGAGCGGATCGTCCTCGTCCCCGAGGCGGCGACGATCCTCTTCGCCGGCGGCTTCCCGCGACGCGCCGAGCCGCACGCGTCGCGGGCCGCCCAGCGAGCGATCTTCCACGTCCAGCGCAACCTCGAGGATGTCTGCGCCGCCGTCGGCGGGATCTCGATCGAGAGCGGCAACCCCGTCCGGATCGAGGGCACGACCGAGGCGGCGGCGCTCGACCGGAGGCTCCGGGCGCTTTGGATGCGACACCCGCGGCTCGTCTTCGGGCCGCACGAGCGCTCGTTCCTGCGGACGATCGCGACGGGGCGCGGCGGCCCTGAAGGCGCGCGCCCCGCGGCCCCGTCACCTCACCTCCCCTGCCGGCGCCGTACGTGGTCGAGCGCCTTCTCCTCGAAGGCCGGGAGCTTCAGGCCCACGCGCCGCGCCTCGGCGACCGCCGCCTGGATCGAGAGGCCGCCGTCCAGGACGCGGTGGGCGAGCCAGACGGCGCCCACGCGGTTGGCGGACGAGCAGTGGAGCAGGAGCGGCCGCTTCGCCGGGTCGTTCAGGAGGGCGCGGACCCGGTCGAAGACGTCGTCCGTCAGCTCGTCCGGGGTCCTGAAGGGGATGCTCGCGTGCTCCATGCCGAGCCGCGCGACGAGGGCCGCCTCGTCCCAGTCGAGCTCGTCCGCGTGCCGGAGGCTCACGACCGTCCGGATCCCGCCCGCCTTCGCCTGCTCGAGGTCGGCCGGCTGCGGCTGGCTCGCCAGGAAGACGCCGTCGAGCGTGTGGATGCGCTGGACGGTGCCGCACGTGTAGGGCTCGACGGTCGGGGTCGGCGGGGACGGAAGCTCCTTCTTCCGGCCCGGCTCGTCATCGGCCGCGGCCGACCGGACCGCGGCGAGAGCGAGCCCGAGCAGGAGGAGGAGGACGCTCCGGTTCGTCCGCATGGTGAGGCTCCTTTCTCTCGGTCCTTCCCCTCCAAAGCGAACTCCGTTCCGCGGTGCGATTGCGCAATCGTCCGCTCCTCAATATGCTGGCCGTCGAACGCACCGCGGCCATGGAAGGCGAGCACCTCCTCGACGAGATCAAGCGGTACGTCGGGTTCGGCCCCGACGACGAGGCCTCCCTTCACGCCCTCGCCCCGCGACTCGCGCCCCACTTCGCCCGGATCGCCGACGACTTCTACGACCACATCCTCAAGCACCCGGGCGCGAGCGCCGCGATCACGGGCGGCCAGGCGCAGGTCGAGCGGCTCAAGGGAAAGCTCAGGGACTGGATGGAGCTCTGCTTCACGGGCCCCTGGGACGAGGCGTACTTCGAGCGCCGGGCCGGGATCGGCCGCGTTCACGTCCAGATCCGGCTGCCGCAGCAGTACATGTTCACGGCCATGAACGTCATGCGCGGGCACTTCGCCGACGCCGTCCTCGACTCGGCCCGCGACCCGACGCAGGCGCGGGCCGAGCTCCACGCCATGAACCGGCTCCTCGACCTCGAGCTCGCGATCATGCTCCACACCTACCGCGAGGACTACGTGGCGCAGGTGAAGCGGAGCGAGCGGCTGGCGACGTTCGGGCAGCTCGTCGCGTCGATCGGGCACGAGCTCCGCAACCCCCTCGGGGTCATGGAGTCGTCCCTCTTCATGGTCCGGGCGCGGGCGCCCGAGGACGCAAAGCTCAGGCGCCACCTCGACCGGATCGGCGAGCAGATCGCCCTCTCGAACAAGATCATCTCGGACTTCCTCGACCTCATCCGCGACCGCCCGCGGGAGCCGGCCCGGGCCGCGCTCGTCGACCTGATCCACGGCGCCGCCGCGTCGATCCCGTGGCCCGCCGACGCTCGATTCACGGTCGACGCGCCCACGGAGCTGCCGAACGTGCGGGTCGACGTCGATCAGGTCCGCCAGATCTTCACGAACCTCCTCGCCAACGCGGCCGAGGCCGCGGGCGCGGGCGGCGAGGTGCGCGCGATCGCGCGGGCCGCGGACGGCGAGGTCGCGGTCGTCGTCGGGGACAGCGGCGCCGGCATCCCGCCCGAGGTGAGGGCGCGCCTCTTCGAGCCCCTCGTGACCACGAAGCCGCGCGGCACGGGGCTCGGGCTCGCGCTCTGCCGGCGTCTCGCCGAGGCCAACGGCGGGAGCATCCGCCTGGTCGCGGGCCCGCTGCCGGGCGCGGCCTTCGAGGTGCGCCTGCCGGCCGTGCGGGGCGTGCAGGCGGGCCCATGAGCGCCAGGCGCATCCTCATCGTCGACGACAACCGCGCCCTGGCCGAGAACATGGCCGAGGTGATCGAGCTCCGGGGCCTCGAGGCGGACTTCTTCGCGAGGCCGGGCGAGGTGCTCGAGCGCTTCGCCGCCGGCCGCTACGCCGCGGCCCTCCTCGACATCCGCATGCCCGAGATCGACGGGATCGAGCTCTACCGCGCCCTGCGCGAGCGGGACCCGGGGCTCCCGGCCATCGCCACGACCGCGTACGCGCGGGACGAGCGCCTGCGCGACGCGCTCGACGCCGGCATGCTGGCGGTCTTCCCGAAGCCGGTCGAGATCCCGCGGCTGCTCGCGCGGCTCGCGTGCGCCGTCCACGGGCCACGGGTGCTCGTCGTCGAGGACGACGTCGCCCTTGCCCGGAACCTCTGCGAGCTGCTCGGCGACCGCGGCTTCAGCGCCCGCGCCGTCCAGGGCTGCGCCGGCGCGCGGCGCGTGCTGGCGGCCGGGCCGGTCGCGGCGGCCCTCGTCGACTGCCGCCTCTCCGATGGAGACGGGATCGCGCTCGTCGAGGAGCTCCTCGCCGGAGGCGGCCTCCCCGTCTTCGTCCTCACCGGCTTCGCCCGGGAGCTTCCCGACGCCAGGGAGCGCGCGGAGAAGGCCGGCGCCCGGTTCTTCGAGAAGCCCCTCCCGATCGAACGGCTCCTCGCCGCCTTGCCGGCGGCGCCCCCGTCCGCCGCCGCGCGGGACCGCGACGGCGGGTCGCCGGCGGACCCCATCGGGTAGGATCTGACGCGCATGCCGACGCCCCGTCGCCCGACCGCGGTCCTCCTCGCGTTCGTCGCCTTCGCCCTCGCCGCCTGGGCGGCGTACCGGGTGACCCGCCTGCCGCCCGCGCCCGGGCCGGGGCCCGCGCCCGCCGCCGCGTCCGAGCCGGCGCCCGTCGCCGCTCCCGAGACCGCGGCCTTCGACGCGGCCCGCGAAGCCGGCGCCGGCGCGGGACCGCAGCCCGAGCCCGCGCCGCGCGGGCCGGCCGCGGAGGCCCCCGGCCCGGGGAAGCTCCGGCCGTCGCCGCCCGCGATCGGCCAGAAGGGCGGGCCGCGCGCGATCATCGCCGGCCGCGTCGTCGGCCCCGACGGAGGGCCGGTGGCCGGCGCCGCGGTCGAGGCGCTGCTCGAGAAGCGCCGGCGCGAGTCGATGACCCGCACGCGCACGGCCGCGGACGGGACCTACGCGGTCGAGGTCGCGGAGACGGGGTCGTACGCGGTCGCGGCGAGCGACGGGGTCCACCGCCGCGCCCGCCGCGAGGGGGTCCAGGCGACCGTCGGCGAGCGCACGAGCGGGATCGACCTCAGGCTCGCCGAGCCCGGCGCGGCGATCGTCGGGCGCGTCTCCGACCCGCAGGGCGCGCCGATCGCGGGCGTCGGCGTCGTGGTCCTGGGCGCCGCCCAGGGCATCTCCTTGCAAGCCGGAACGGATGCCGGCGGCCGCTACCGGGTCGGCGGCCTCGACGCCGGCGAGTACCGGGTGACCGCGTTCTCCGACGCGCACCTCCTCGACCTCGCGGGGAAGAGCGTGCAGGTGCCCGCGACCGGGGACGTCGTCTTGGACATCGTCCTCGAGACCGGCCTCGCGATCGAGGGGACGGTGGTGGGCCCGGCGGGCGAGCCCGTGGCCGGCGCGCGGGTGAGCGCCAGCCCGGAGCGCGTGCGGGCCGACAAGGCCCGAAGCGGCTCCGGGCGCGACGCGAAGAGCGGCCCGGACGGCCGCTTCTCGCTGTCCGGGCTCGCGGAGGGCACGTTCGCGCTCCGGGCGAGCGGGCCGAACGGCGGCGCCTACACCTCGGCCCGGCTCGAGGGCGTCGAGGCCGGCGCGACGGGCGTGCGCGTCGTGCTCGGTCTCGGGGGCACGATCGAGGGCCTCGTCCACGACGGCGCGACCGGCGCTCCGGTGCCTTCGGCCGGCGTCGACCTCGGCGGCGAGGTCGACCCCGGCGCCGGCGGCGCGGAGCGGCGGGCGGCGAAGGAGGAGGCGACCTGGAGCCGGACGAAGACCGGCGAGGATGGCGTCTTCCGGTTCGACGGCGTCGCCCCGGGCGTCTACCGCATCACGGCCCGGGCGGCGGACCGCGCTCCCGGCGAGGTCGGCGGCGTGCTCGTGACGGCCGGCGGCAGCGCCCGGGTGGATGTCATCCTCGAGGCCGGCGCCGAGGTCGCGGGCCGCGTCGTCGCCCTGCCTGGACGGGTGCCCGTGGCAGGCGCGTCCGTCCGCGACGCGACGCGCGGCTCGGGGTCCGTCTCCGTGAAGGGGGACGGCGCCGGCGGCGCGCCGACGGACGACGCCGGCCGCTTCGTCCTGCGCGGCGTCGCCGCCGGCCGCCGCCGGATCGCGGCGACGGCGCCGTCGAGGCCGCCGGGCGAGGCCCCGGTGGATGTCCCGGCGAGCGGCGGGCGCGTCGAGGTCGAGATCGTCCTGCCCGCCGGCGGGGCGATCGAGGGTCGCGTGCTGGACGCGACCGGGGCGCCGCGCGCCGGGGCAGTCGTCTCCGCCTTCTCGGCGGAAGTCGCCGGCAAGGCCGAGGTGGACGCGGACGGTCGCTACGCGATCCGCGGGCTGCCGGCCGGCCAGGCCTTCGTGTTCGTCGAGGGGATGGACGAGGCCAAGCGGTCCGGACCTGCCGGCTTCCGCACGGTCTCCGTGCGGGACGGCGAGACGACCGTCCTCGACTTCATCGAGCGCGAGGAGCCGCGGCCCGTCGTCGTGACGGGCCTCGTCCGGCGGCGCGGCACGCCGCTTCCCGGCGCGACCCTCGGCTTCGCACCGGTGGGCGGCGCGATCCTCGAGCAGCGGTCGGCGGAGACGGATCGCGACGGAGCGTATCGCGTCTTGCTGCCGCCCGGCCGGCACCGGGTCGTGTACGGCGGCTACGCGATGGTCGGCGAGCTCCTCGTGCCCGCCGGCGTGGCCGAGGCCCGCTTCGACCTCGACCTGCCCCCGGGGGCGATCCGCGGCCGCGTGGTCGACGCCGGCACGGGCGAGCCCATCGCCCGGGCCCGGGTGACCGCGGCGCGGGCGTCGTCGAGCGCGGCGGCGGTCCCGGGGCCCCCGCCGGGCGGCGGCGACGGTCTCGCCGCCGAGCTCCTGCGTGCGGCGGGCGGGTCGGACACGACGCGCGCCGACGGGACCTTCGAGATCCTCGACGTCCCGCCGGGCGCGTACGACGTCACCGCGACCCTCCCGAGCCACGGCAGCGGGCGCGTCGCCGGCGTGACGGTCGGCGACGCCGCGGTCGAGGGCCTCGTCCTCCGCGTCGCCCGCGGCGCCACGCTCCGCGGCCTCGTCGTCGATCCCGAGGGCCGCCCGGCGCCCGGCATCGAGGTCGACGCCGCGCCGGGGGCCGGGCGACTCGAGGTCTCGTCGCTCATGGGGGCCCCGGAGGGGCGCTCGGACGAGAGCGGCGCGTTCGCGATCGAGGGCCTCCCCCCCGGCTCATACTGGCTCGTGACGATGCCGGGCAAGCTCGAGGGCGGGCCGGTCACCGCCACGCGCGTCGACTTCCGCGGCGACGGCACGGACGAGCCCGTCCGGATCGTCCTGCCGCGAACGGGCTCGCTCCTCGCCACGATCGCGCGGCCCGACGGGGAACCGGCGGAGGGGGCGACGCTCGACATCCGCGACGCCGCCGGCGGGACGATCTTCGTGAGCTTCGCCCAGCTCTTCGGTCTGACGGCCGCCGGCGACGGCACGGTGCACCTCGCGGACATCGCCCCGGGCCGCTACCTCGTCGCGGCCCGGCTCGGCGAGCGCGCGAGCGAGCCCGTCCCGGTCGAGGTGCGGCCGGGCGAGGAGACCCCCGTCCGGCTCGAGCTTCCCTGAGACCGGGCCGGAGGGGTTGCCGCACCGTGGTATGATCTAGGGCCAAGGGAGGGAGGGAAGGCCCATGAGCTTCAGTCTCTTCGGCATCCGGTTCGGCGGCCCGAAGCCGCAGGTCGACACGGGCGCGGCCAGGGACGCGGCGGCCACGGCCGAGGCCGCGACGGGGGGCACGGCCGCGACCGGGCGCGGGGCCGCGGGGGCGGAGTCTCCCGCCGCCCCGGCCGCGACCCGCGGCGGCGCCGGGCTCGGGCAGCTCGCGGAGCGCGAGCGGATGAACGCGCTCGCGCGCCGGGCGTCGAGGCTCGCCGCCGACGGCCCGAGACCGCGGGCCGGCGGCGCGGAAGCCCCGGCGGCCGGCAGGGGCGGCGCGGCCGGGGCCGGGGCCGAGGCGCCGGCGACGCCGGCGCGGCCGGCCCCGCGGCCCGCGCCGCGGCCGGCCGGCGGCGCGGAGGCGCCGTCCGGAGGGACGGGACCGGCGACCGGGCCCGAGGCGTAAGGGCGCTTGGGCGCCGGGCCGGCCGCCGTCCGCGACGCCCTCCTCGCCGAAACCGTCGCCCACGCCCGCGGGCGCTCGCCGTTCTGGCGGGCGCGCCTCGAGGGCACCGGCGCCGCCGATCCCGTCGAGGCCTTCCGCCGCCTCGAGCCCCTGACCAAGCGCGAGGCCATCGCCGCCGGCGACGCCCTCCTCGCCGGCGGGTTCGACCGCGCCGACGACCGCATCGTCCTCTCGAGCGGCACGCGCCGCGAGGGCGGCGGCTGCCTCTACGTCCGGCGCCAGCCGGCCGAGGAGGAGGCGCTCGCCACGTTCCTCGACGGCCTGCGCGGCGCGGGGACCGCCGAGGCCCCGGGGCCGCCCGCCGTCGTCGAGCTCTGGAACGTGTGGCACGGGCTGCCGCCCGGCGCGCCGCCCGCCGGCACGTTCCGCGTCCCGTGGATGCCGCACGACAACTTCTTCGAGCTCGCCCGCGCGGCCTTCGAGGACGCCGCCCGCTTCGGCGGCGGGCGGATCGACGCCGTCCGCGGCTCGGTCTCGGCGCTCCTGGCGCTCGCGGCGAGCGCGGCGCGTCGGGGCGACGCCCCGCTCTCCCGCTACGGGGTCCGGGCGGTCGGCACCAACTCCTACGAGGCGACCGGGCGCTCGCGCCGCCTCATCGCCGCGGCGTTCGGCGACGTGCCGATCATCGACTCGTACAGCCTGAGCGAGTTCACGACCCCGGCGCCGGGGTGCGAGGCCTGCGCCGGCCGCCACTTCGCCTACCCGCCGCTTCTCCCCGAGCTGTTCGAGCCGGAGATCGGCGCCGCGCCCGGGGGCGCGGGCGGCCCGGGCGGCCCGGGCGGACCGGGCGGCGGGCCGCGGCCCGTCGAGTGGCGGCCGGGCGCCGTCGGTCGGCTCGTCCTCACCGGCCTCGTGCCCTTCGTGCAGCGGACGCCCCTCCTTCGCTACGACACGGGCGACCTCGTGGCCGCGACCGGCGACTGCGCGGCGGCGGACGACCTCGGCTTTCGAGTGCTCGGCCGGGCGGTCGACGCCGTCGCCGTGGCGATCGACGGCCGCGCGCGCCTCGTCCTCTTCCCGGCCGACCTCGAGCACGCGGTCGACGACCAGCCGCACGCCGCTCGCGCCGCCCACCTGCTCGAGCGCCTGGGGGTCCTCGAGGGCTGCGACCTCGGGCCGCCCAAGGTCGTCGCCCGCGCCGAGCCCGCGGCCGGCGGCGAGGCCGCCGCCCGGATCGTCGTCGAGGTCGCCGCCGTCCCGCACGCCACGGACGTCGAGCGCCGGACCCTCGCCGGGACGCTGCGCCAGGCCCTGCTCGCGCGGAGCGAGCCGCTGCGCGGCTTCGTCGACGGAGGCGGCGCCCTCGAGGTCCGCGCCGTGGACGCCGGCGCGATCCCCGACCGGCTCTTCAAGCGCTGACGGCGGCGGGGAGGGCGAGGCCAGAGGCGGTCGAGGCGGCGGAGGCGGTCACGGCGACTTCGGCGGCACCAGCTCGTACGTCCGCTCGCCCGGGGTGCGGCGGATGCGGCCCTGAGCGATCAGCTCCTCCCAGACCGCGAGCGGGAAGCCCTCGGGGAGCGGGACGCCGACGATGCCGGAGTCCTTGCCGCCCGTGAGCGCGCCGCGCGTCGAGCTCGACTCGGCGTCCCGGCGCGTGACCTTGAGCCGCTTCTTGAAGGCCTTGAGCGCCCGGTCCAGCTCCTCCTTGCTCGGCATGTGTCCTCCTCCGGCGGTCGGCGGCGGTCTATCGCGACGTCCCGAGCACGAGGCCGACGAGGTCGCCCGCCGCGGTCGGCTCCACGCGCCCCTGGGTCTCCAGGGCGGCCGCCTCCGAGAAGCCCGTCCCGCGGCGGGCCGCGACGCCCGTCCCGAAGAGCACGAAGGGCACGGGGTCCGGCGCGGGCCCGCGCGACGCGAGCGAGGTCGCCCGGTCGGCGGCGACGAGGACGCGGAACGGCTTGCGCGCGGCCTCGAGGGCGGCGACGATCGGGCCGACGACGCCGGCGTCGATCCGCTCGATGGCCGCCGTCCGCGCCGCCACGTCCGCCGGGGCGGCGACGTGCACGTAGACGAGGTCGTGGGTCGCGAGCGCGCCCAGGGCGACGGCGCCGACGACGGCGGGCTCGGCCTCCGCGCCCGTTCCCGGGACGGCGGCGACCGGCACGACGCCGAGCCCGGACACGGACGCGAGCGCGCGCACGTACGCCGAGGGCGAGATCGCGGCCCCGCGCAGGCCGCCCGGGCGGCGCTCGGCGAGCTTCGGGAAGGCGGCCGCCTGGCCGGCGCCCCAGAGCCAGACCTGGTTCGCGGGCGGCCGTCCCGCCTGGGTGCGCTTCTTGTTGATGGCGTGCCCGGCGAGGATCGGCGTCGAGCGCATCATGAGGTCCACGAGCCGCTCCGCCCCCGACCCGCGCGGGAACGAGGCCGCGAGCGGCTTGCCGGCGGCGGCCTCGGGCGGCGTCGTCTCGGGGACCGGGAGCGAGTCCGGCCAGCCGTCCCACGTCAGGAAGTGGCGATCCAGAGGGCCCGGGTGGAGCGCCAGGTCCTTCTCCTTCGCCCCGAGCCAGGACGCCGCCGAGAGCGCCGCGAGCAGGGCGCGGGCGTCGTCCGCGTCCCTCGCCGCCGGGGCCGCGTCCACGAGCTTCCGGTCCCACGTGGCGACGAGGTCCAGCCGGAAGACGACGGCCCCCGGCTTCACCGGCACGCCGTCCGCCGTCGCCTCGATCGGCGCGCGCGCCGCGAGACAGCGGCGCGGGTCCTGCCCGAGGAAGGCGGCGTGCGCGAGGTCGGCGCCCGGCCCGAGGTCCTGGGCCGGCATCCGCGCGAGCCCGAGCATCCCCTCGCGGGCGAGGCGGTCGAGGTGCGGCCGGCGCGCGCGCTCGAGGGGCGTGGGCCCGCCGCCCGGGGCGTCGGCCCGGGAGGCGACGCGCTCGAGGACGATGAAGGCGCCCCTCATGCGACGATTGTACCAACCCCCGTCCCCGATCCCACTGGGGATGGAGTCGCGGCCTCTCCACCGGGCCCCGACCCGCCTTGCGCGCGCCCGGGCCGCTGCTGTAGGCTGCCCTCATGACCGAAAGGCCGGCCGCGCGCGAACGAGGGACCCGCCGCCTCACCATCGCCGCGCTGTCGGGGGCCCTGGCCCTGGCCGTCGCCTCGACGGTCGCCGGCCCGGCGGCGCCGGCCCGCGACCTCGTCCGCGCCGACGACGTGGCGGGCGCCGAGCCGTGGTTCGAGCTGGCGGTCGGCGAGGGCGAGCGGCGCGGCACGGTCGCCGTCCGGCGCGGGTCGGGCGCGCTCGCGGCCGGCGACGAGGCCGTCGCCCGGTGGGTGCGCCGGAACGCCGACGCCGTCGGGGCCTACTTCGGCGGCCTGCCCGTCCGGCGCGTCGAGGTCACGATCCGGCCCGTCGCCGGCGACGACCGCATCCACGGCACGACCTTCGGCCACGGCCCCGCCCGGATCGAGATGCGGCTCGGGTCGGAGGTCGTCGAGGCGGACCTGGCCGACGACTGGGTGCTGCCGCACGAGCTCTGCCACCTCGCCCTCCCGTCCGTGCCCGAGGAGTCGCACTGGCTCGAGGAGGGCATGGCGACGTACGTCGAGCCCGTCGCCCGCGTGCGCGCCGGCGCGATCCCCGAGGAGCGCTTCTGGCGCGAGCTCGTCCGCGGCCTGCCGCAGGGGCAGCCGCGGCGCGGCGACCGGGGCCTCGACCGCACGCCGACCTGGGCGCGCACGTACTGGGGCGGGGCGCTCTTCTGCTTCGTCGCCGACGTCGAGATCCGGCGCCGGACCGACAACCGCCACGGGCTCGAGGACGCCCTCCGCGGCGTGATCGCGGCCGGCGGCCACATCGAGCGGCGCTGGCGCCTGGCCGACGTCCTCGCCGCCGCCGACGGCGCCGTCGGCGTGCCGGTCCTCGCCGAGCTCCACGCGCGCATGGGGCGCGAGCCGGTCGAGGTCGACCTCGAGGACTACTGGCGCCGGCTCGGCGTCGTCCGCGGCCGGCGCGGCCGCGTGGCGTTCGACGACGCCGCCCCGTGGGCCGCGATCCGGCGGGCGATCACGGCTCCGTGACCGCGAGGCCGGCCGGGACGCGAGGAGATGGCATGACCCTCTGGCTCGAGCGGCGGCCCGGGCGCGGGCGGGCCGCGGTCGCCCGCCACGAGGCGCTCTTCGGCGGGCGCGGCGAGGTCCGGGTCGTCGACCTGCTCGGCGGCCGGCCGTCCCCGCTCCCGCCCTTCGCGGCCGCGCTCGCCTGCGAGCTCGATCCGGGCGGGGCCGTCGGCCTCCACGCGCAGCCCGACCTCTGCGAGCTCGTCATCTTCGTCGAGGGGCGCGGCCGCGTCACCGTCGGGTCGAAGCGCCGCCCCGTGGGCCCCGGGAGCGTCGTCGCCCTGCCGGTCGGCGAGGCGCTCGCGATCGAGAACGCCGCCCGCGACGGGCCGCTCCGCTACCTGATCGTCAAGGCGGAGCCGGCGCCGCGCCCCCGACCGCCGGAACGATAGCTTAGCCAGGATGGACTCAGAGCAGGTCCTCGGGCGCCGGCTTCGGGACCTCGCGCCGCCCGAACCGTTCGCGCGCCCGCCGCGGGCCGTCGGGGTCCATCGCGTCGGCCACGAAGAGGTCGAGCAGGCGCGCGCACGCCTCGACATCGTCCGGCCGGGCGCGACCGCCGAGGGCCGCGTGGCGCTCGGCGGCGTCGGCCAGCGCGTCCACGAGCGCGTCCCGCCAGAGCCGGTGATGCAGCCCGAGCGTGAGATGCAACGACCCCGCCGGGCCCGCGACCGGGGTGTGGATGACGCCGCGCGGGACGTAGAGCAGGTCGCCCGCCCGGAGCTCGATCTCCCGGGCGGGCGCGAGCGCCCGCGGGTCGACGCCCTCGAGCTGGGAGAGCAGCGGCAGCTCGATGACCGGCGCGTGAAGGCGCCAGTGCTTCGCCCCCTCGACCTGGAGGAACATCGTGTCGTCGGTGTCGAAGTGCGCCCCGAACCCGGGCGCGTCCGGCGGGGCGAGGTAGGCGTTGGCGTGGACCGGAGCGTCGATCCAGGACGAGAGGTCGCGGCAGAGCGCGGCGACGGTCGGACAGAACCGGGAGATCGAGTTGATCACGATCGGCCATCCCCGCCGGTACTGCATCCGCGCCCACTCCCACGGGGTCGAGGCGAAGGGCTGCGGGAGGTACTGCGTGTGCCCGTCGACGTGCGCGTAGACCAGCTCGGCCGCCTGGGCCTCCTGCTCCCACAGCATGGCGGCCAGGTGCCGGCGGGAGAAGAGCGGCGCGTAGAAGCCCTCGCCCCGGCCGTCCTCAAGCAGGACCTCCCGGTCGAGGTAGCGCTCCATGAACTCCTCCGGCCGAAGCGACTGGAAGAGCCAGCGCGCGTCCAGGCTCATCCGACCGCCTCCAGGCAGCCCTCGGCGACGAGACGGCGGACGAGGGCGCACTTCTCCTCGAACGACAGGGAGTCCGGGAGCGCCGCGATCGCGAAGGGCCCGTCGACGCTCGCGATGAAGCAGAGCGCCGGTCGGATGTGGGCCGGGCCGCGCACCGACGCCGTCCGCTCGCCGGCGAACTCGAGGACGGCCCGGCCCGCGACCTGGAGGACGTGACAGCGCGTCCCGGCCGGCCGCGCGAAGGACCCCGCCTCGTCGAAGGGAGCCGGGTCCCGGGCGAGCGCGCCGCCCGGCAGCGGCGGCGACGTCGCGACCGTCCGCCGGCGCCGGCGCGCGAGCGCGGCCGCCGTCGCCGCCGGCGCCCGCTCGCGGAAGCGGGCCAGGATGGCGCGGAGGTCCTGGCCGGCGGCCCGCCGTCGCAGCTCGACGTCGGCCTGCGCGACGCCCTCGATCAGGTCCTCGAGGAAGTCGACCCAGCGATAGATGTGGACGCCGACCGTCAGGTGAAGCGACGGCGCCGTCTCCGTGAAGACCGCGTGGACGACCCCGCGCGGCACGTGGAGGAGGTCGCCCGCGCGCAGCGTCAGCTCGTGCGTCGGCGCCGGCAGCGCCGGCTCGTCGACGGTTCGGTACTCGACCGGGCACTCCGCGACGGGCGGGTACAGGCGCCAGCGCTTCTCGCCCTCGACCTGGAGGATGAGCGCCTCGGCGCCGTCGAAGTGCGGGGCGAACCCCCGGGCTCCGGGCGGCGTCAGCACCGCGGTCACGTCGGTCCGCGCGTCGAGGGCGATCTCGAGCGCGCGCTGGAACCGGGCGATGGCGGGCGACCGGCGCTCGACGTGGTTGACGATCGCCGTCGCCCCGCGCCGGTACCCTTCGCGCAGCCAGTCGCGGAGGTCCGCCCCCTCGCGGCGCGGGAAGTCGGACCGCCGCCCGGCCTCGATGAGGAAGCACTCCCGGCGCAGGTCCTCGCCCGCGGCCCAGAGGATCGCGTCGAGCTCGGGCCGCGAGAAGAGCGACGCGTAGTACGCCGCCGGCCGCCCCGAGATGTGTCGCGGACGGCGGCCGAGGTCCTCGCGCACGAAGTCCTCGAGCGCGATCGGACGGAGCAACGCCTCGGGGTTCATCGCTCCGGCGTGAAGTCGTACTCGGTCGCCGGATAGGCCTGGACGATCAGGTAACGTCGCCCGGCGGCCTCCGGGCCGTAGTTGAAGTCCGACCCGTGGAGCGAGCTCGCGAGGTCCAGGCTCGCCTCGGCCGGCGGTCGGCCCGACCCCGCGTTCTCGAGCAGGCGCTCGACGCGCACGGCCACGGCCATGGCGCCGGCATCGACCGGCTGGCCGAGCTGCTTCGCCAGCTCGAGGTAGCCGGCCGAGAGCGCCGGCAGCTCCGCCTGCGCCGCGGGCCCGCCGAGGATCGCCTCGAGCCGCGCCTTCAGGGCGGGGTCGGCCTCGACCCGGTCGCGGAAGGGCTTGACGGCCACGAGGCTCGGCCGGAGCGCCTTGTACTCGGCGAGGTCCGCGGCCGAGAAGCGGAACCCGCCCGCCTCCGCGACCTCGACGATCGCGGGCGCGCCGATGAACCCCGTCTACGGGTCCGAGCGCCGCGTCAGCTGCTCGCGGACCTCCGGGAGCGACCCGAGCTGCCCGTAGAACCGGAAGACCTCCGAGAGGCCCTCGCGCGTCGCCGGCGCGCTCGCCGGCTCGCCCAGGTCGGGCACGTCCCGTCCGGCGAGCCGCGCCTGGAGCGCCGACACGGCCATCCGGCCGGACGGGGCGCGCGCCGCGGGCGCCGGCTCCCCCCTCGGCGCGGGCGACGCCTGGTCCGCGCCGACGCCCTCGCCCGGCACGTCGGCGGGTGGCGGCGGCGTCACTTCAGCGGCGCCTTCGGGGCGGCCCCGGGGCGCAGACGGGATCGAGCTCATGCGACCTCCTCGCGTGCGGATCGGGCTCCAGCGTACCCTTGCGCAGCGGACGGATCAACGGGCCGGACCGTCGCCCGCCCACCGACCGGAACCGGCCACGGTCCCCGCGCGTCCAAGGGCTGGCTACTCGGAGCCGTGGTGGGGCGCGCGCCGGCCCGTGAGCCAGAACGTCCGCACCTCGCCCTTGCCCTTGACCGCGATCGGGCCGCGCTCCTCGAAGTCGTAGCGGTCGGCGACGCGGTCGCGCACGGCCGCGGTCACGTGCACGCGCCCGGGCGCGCCGTGAGACTCCATGCGGCTCGCGAGGTTGACGGTGTCGCCCCAGAGGTCGTAGGCGAACTTCCGGGCCCCGATGACGCCGGCGACCGCCGGCCCGACGTGGATGCCGACGCGCACGCCGAGCGCCGTCCCGCGGTCGCGGTTCGCGCCGGCGATCCAGGCCTGCATGTCGAGCGCCACCTCGGCGGCGGCCGAGACCGCCGCGGCGCCGCCGCCCGGGCGGGCCTCGGGGACGCCGGCGACGGCCATGTAGGCGTCGCCGATCGTCTTGATCTTCTCCAGGCCGTGGCGCTCGGCGATCCCGTCGAAGGCCGAGAAGATGTCGTTCAGGAGCCGGACGAGGTCCGTGGCGGGCGTGCGGGCGGCGAGGTCCGTGAAGCCGACCAGGTCGGCGAAGAGGACGCAGACCTCCTCGAAGCCGTCGGCGATCGTCGCCTCGCCGCGCTTCAGGCGCTCGGCGATCGGCTGGGGGAGGACGTTCAGGAGCAGGCGCTCGGACTTCTGCCGCTCGTCGCGGAGCTCGCGGTTCAGGCGCTCGAGGGCCTCGAGCATCCCGTTGATCGAGCCGCCGAGCCGCCCAAGCTCGTCGGTGCCCGCCTCCGTGACGCGGAGCGAGAGGTCGCCGCGCTCGCCGACGTCGGCGACGTCCGTGGAGAGGCGCGCCAGCCGCTTGAGCACGAGGCGCCGGAGCTCGGCCGAGATCACGCCCGCGCAGGCGAGACCGGCGGCGAGGAGCGTGAGCCCGAGGTAGAGCGTGCCCCGCTTGCCCTCGGCGTAGATGTCGCGCGGCAGCTCGACGCGCAGCACGAGCGCCGGGTCGCCGTCGACGTCGCGGAGGAGGGCGTGGCCGGCGATCGTCCGCTCGTCGATGGGCCGGACGGCGACCGGCGACTCGCGCGAGAGCGAGGCGCGCGCCTCGGCGTCCGCCGGCGAGCGGGCCGGGGCGTCCGCGGGCTCGAGCCCGAGCGAGAGCTGGGTCGCGGCCGCGAGCCTCGCCGTCTCGGCCGCATCGAGCGGGCGGCCCATGACCATCGCCCCGCGGATCGGCCCGTCGAGCCGGCTCGTGACGATCGGGCGCGACGCCACGATCCAGGGGCCGACGTCCGGGAGCCGGACGATCCCGATGACGGCCGAGTCCAGGCCCGGGTGCCGGAGCAGGACCGGGTCCGCCCGCAGCCGCTCGACCTCGGCGGGCGCGACGGCCCGCTCGCGTCCGGCGACGAGGTCGAACCCCTTGGCGAAGGCGACCCCGCCGGCGCGGTCGAAGATCGCCACGAGCCCGAGCCGGTTCTCGGCGAACGTCGAGTCGGCGTAGTTGGCCTGGACGTAGGCCGGGTCGCGGCCCTCGACGAACGCGTAGGTCTCGTCCCAGGCCGAGTAGTCGCGGGCGACCCGGCCGAGCGCCAGCACCTCGCCGTCGAGGGCGTTCCGCGCGCGCTCGACGTGGCGCCGCACCTCCTGCTCCTCGAGCTTGAGGAAGCTCCCGAGGACGATGGCCCGGAGCGGGATGTAGAGGACGACGACGAGGGCGAGGACCGTGAGGGCGACCGCCTGGAGCGTCTTCGCCTGCAGGCTGCGCTGCCTCGGGCGGCGCTCGGTCACGGCCGGCCGCTAGGCGTGGAGCGTCCGCCGGATGCCGTCGGCGACCGCGTCGAGGGCGCGCCCGGCGGCGTCGACGGCGCCCGCGAGCGAGAGGAAGCCGTGGATCAGGCCGTCGTGGCGGGTCGCGACGACCGGGACGCCGGCCTCGCGCAGGCGCAAGGCGTAGGCGATGCCCTCGTCGTGGAGGACGTCGAAGCCGGCGACGTGGACGTGGGCCGGCGGCGCGCCGGCGAGGCTCGGGGCGAGGAGCGGCGAGGCGCGCGGCTGGCGGCGCGTCGCCGGGTCGAGCCCGACGTAGTGCCGGCGGAACCAGTGGATGTCGTCGCGCTCGAGCATGAACCCGCGCGCGAAGGTCTCGAAGGAAGGGGCGTCGCGGCTGCTGTCGACGCCCGGGTAGGCGAGGACCTGGAGCGCGGGCCGCGGCGCGCCCGGGCCGGCGGCGGCGGCGTCGAGCGCCACGACCGCCGCGAGGTTCGCGCCCGCGCTGTCCCCGCCGACGGCCACGCGCTCGGGGTCGGCCCCGAGGTCGCTCGCCCGCTCGACCGCGTGGCGGAAGGCGGCGGCGGCGTCGTCGGCCGCGGCCGGGAACGGGTGCTCGGGGGCGAGCCGGTAGTCGACGGCGAGCACGAGGCCGCGCGCCCGCTCGGCGAGGGCGGCGCACAGCCCGTCGTGGCTCTCGAGGTCGCCGAGGACGAAGCCGCCGCCGTGGAAGTAGACGAGGAGCGGGGCGGGGGCGCGCATCCCCGGCGGGCGGTAGAGGCGCGCGGCGAGCGGGCCCGCGGCCCCTTGGACCGTCCGGTCCTCGCGCTCGACCGCGGGCGCGTCCGGGGCGAGGATGGCCGCGTTCCGCCGGAAGTCGCGGCGCGCCGCGTCCACGGGCTTCTCCGTCAGCCCCGGCTGGCGGAAGACCTCCATGAGGCGGAGGAGGAGGTGGACCTGCGGGTCGAGCGCCCGGCCGAGGACGACGACCGGCTCGCCGCGGATGCGCGCCGCGATCGGCTCGGGGAGGCGGAGGAGGAGGTGGGCCGCGGCCCGGGGCGGCGTCGGGAGCGCCGGGAGCGCCGACAGCCCCGGCAGCGAAGGCAGCCCGAACGGGAGCGAGCGCTCGAGGAGGCGAAGCGGGAGCGCGGTCAGGTCGCGGAGCGAGCCGCCGAGCAGGATGTCGAGCAGGCGCGAGGCCACGCCGCGTCTGTACTGGAACGGCGCGGCGCCGTCAAGCGGAGGCGTCAGCGGGGGCCCGGTTGTGGGCGCGGCTCCGGCGCCTCCAGCTCGAGCGCCGCCAGCGCCTCGGCGGCGAGCCGCCGGCGGTGGGCGAACCTGGCGCCGGCGGCGGCCTTCGCGTAGGACCCGCGCGCGGTCTCGACCTGACCGCGCCGGCGCGCGAGGTCGCCGCGGAGGAGCCAGGGGTCCTCACCCCGGGGAGTCGCCGACGGGTAGTCGCGCCACCGCTTCTCGAGCGCCGAGACGAGCCCCTCGGCCTCGTCGAAGCGGCCGAGCTGGTAGAGCGCCTCGGCGCGGAGGAGCGGGTGGTCGGGTGAGGCGTCGTGGAGGGGATCGAGCTCGATGCCCGTCGCCGCCACCCGGTCCAGAGCGGCCAGCGCGCCGGCGGCGTCGCCTCGCCCAAGGAGCGCCCCGGCGGTCTCGTGCAACGCATCGTGCCGGTCCCAGCCGACGAGCTCGCGCAGGGCCCGATCCTCCCCCAGGGTGCGGCGCGAGCGGTCGTCGATCCACCAGTCGACATCCTCGGCGAACGCGACCGCGCGCTCCCACGGTCGCCCGCGGTACTCCTCGCGCAAGGCCAGGGCCCGGCCCGCGCGGTCGAGGGCGTCGTCGAGACGTCCTTCGACGCGCGCGCGGCGGGCGGCCTCCAAGGTCGCCTCCACCTCGTCCCGCGCGACTCCATGGCGGACGAACACGCCGTTCAGGGTGATGACCGCCGCCAGGATCGCGCCGGCGACGACGAGCCGCCGCCGGCGCGTCGGGCTCGCCGTCCGCGGCCAGAGGGGCTCGACCGCCCACCGCCACCCGCGGGCGAGGGCGAAGAGCCCGACCCCGATCGCCGCCTCGGCGAGGAGGATCAGGTGAAGGTCGTCGAAGGGGCGGCGGAGCGACCACCCGTCGAGGCCGCGATCCGCCTGCAACGCGACCCAGAGGACGCCGACGAGCCCGAGGGGCGTGAGCCCGGCGAGGACCGCCGCCCGCCGGGCGGCCACGGCCGGACGGCTCGGCGTCGGTTCGCCGGGCGACGGCTTCGAAGGCATGGTCCCTCCCTCCTCGCCTGACGACCGAGCCCGGAACAGGCGCCGTCGTCGCCGGTCTAAGATATCGAGACCGGAGGGAGGGGACATCGTGAGCTCGATCCGGGCGGCGAGGGGTTCGTGGACGGGCGTCGGGGCGACGGCGGCGCTGGCGGCGGCGGGGATCGTCTTCGGGGCGACGGGGGCGTGCGGCGCCGGCGACGAGCGGCGCGAGGAGCACGTCGTCCTCGCGCCCATGGGCGAGATCGACGTCGGGCGGCTCCCCTGGCGCGTTCACCCGGCGACGCGCGCGCTCGCCGAGCGGGCGAAGGACGTCGAGCGGCTCGACCGGGCGACGGACGTCTGGGGCCGGCTCGACCTCGCGCCGAGGAGAGACGTCGTCGAGTCGTTCGCCGCGGCCACGGCGGGGCTCCCGGAGCCCTGGGCCGGCCGCGCGAGGCGCTTCCGCGAGCGGCTGGCGGTCCTCGAGGGCGACGAGGTCGCGGGCTCGCTCGCCTTCGCCCGCCTGTCGTTCGAGCTCGGGAGCGCCTCGTGCGCCGTCAACGCCTACGAGGCGTGCGCGACCCGCGGGCCGCTCGCAACCGGGGACACGCTCCGCCGGGCGGCGGCGTGGGCGTCGCTCCTCCAGCCCGGGAAGGCGCGCGAGGCGCTCGCGGGCTGCGACGACGCGCGGGCGCGCTCGCTCTTCGCGGCCCTCGAGGGCGCGAAGGACATCGAGGTCGAGGCCCGCTTCCTCGGGGCCCTGGTCGCCGAGCACCCGGACCTCGTGACGGTCCGCCTCCTCGTCGTCGTCCTCGCGCGGACCCCCGAGCCCGCGCGGGCGCACGGACGGCTCGAGCTCGCCGCCCGGCTCTTCCGCGCCCTCGGCGACGAGACGGGCGCCGGCCTGGCGCTGGCCGCGGCCCGCGAGCTGCCCCACCCGGCGGACGCGGCGCGCGCGGGCGAGCTTCTCGAGCGCGGCCACGAGGCCTACGGGCAGGGGCGCCACGACCGGGCCCTCGACGCCTGGCGCGAGGTGCTGGAGCGGCATCCGTCGACCGACGCCTGGGGCAAGGCGCTCTTCAACGTCGGGGTCGCGCTCCGCGCGGAGTCGCGCTTCGGCGAGGCCGTCCGCGCGTTCGAGCGGCTGATCGCGAGCGACGTCGACGACCTCGAGCCGGGCGGCAACCTCATGGAGAACTACCGGAACTACCGGCACCGGGCGGCGCTCGAGATCTCGGCCTGCCGCGAGGCGCTGGGCGACCGTGCGGGCGCGCTCGCCTTCGCGCGGGCGGCCCGCGACCGCTGGCCGTACCAGGCGTGGTGCGGGACCTGCGCCGACGGGGCCGGGTCGGCGCTCGACGACCGCATCGCGCGGCTCGAGCGCCGCGCCCGGTAGGCGCGGGGCCGCGCGGGGCGAGGCAAGGCGGCGCGGGGCCCCGGCCAGGCCGCGCGTCAGCGGACCGGCAGCAGCTCCGAGCGCTTGAACGTCGTCGGCTCGCGGCCGAGGACCTGGCCCTGCCCGTCGAGCGTGACGACCGTCGCCGTCAGCGTCGGATCCTTCGCCGTCGTGTCGACCTCGAGGACGGCGTAGCTCGCGCTCGACGCGCTGACGCCGATCCCCGAAGAGATCACCTCGGGCAGCGAGTAGCCCCCCTCGGGCGCGGCGTGGGTGAGCACCGTCGAGAAGTGGACGTCGCCCGAGACGAAGACGAGGCCCGGCACCGTCCGCGTGAGCCCGATCAGGCGCAGCCGGTCGTCCGTGTAGAGCGACCAGCCGTCCGCGCGGCTCGCGATCAGCGTGCTCCCCGAGCAAAGGACCTTGAACGTCGCCTTCGACGCCAGGAGCTCGCGCTCGAGCCAGCGCCACTGCCCGGCGCCGAGCATCGTCTTGGCGGCGTCGTCCGGCGCCCCGTTGGGCGAGCGGTGATAGCGGACGTCGAGGAGGAAGAGGTCGACGTCGCCGTAGCTCATGCGGAAGAAGACGCCGGGCGTGTCCGGCAGGCCGAAGGACGGGTTCGGGAACACGCGGCGGAAGACGGAGAGCGACTCCTCCTTGCCGCGCAGCTCGCCGTCGCTGTTGTTCTTGCCGTAGTCGTGGTCGTCCCAGATCGCGACCGTCGGCGTGACCTTTATGAACTCGGCGTAGTGCGTGACGCGTCGCTGGGCGACGTGCCAGCCGACCTGCGACGCGCGCCGCGGCGAGTCGCCGTAGTGGTTGTCGCCGAGCTGGACGAGGAGCGCCGGGTCGCTCTTTCGCATCTCGCGCCAGGCGCGCTGCTCGGCGTCGCGGCCCGGGTGCATGCACGAGGCGAGCCCGATCGTCGCCTGGAAGGGCCGGCCGTCCGCCGGCGCCGTCCGGAACGCCCCGGTCGTGCTCTCGTCGGCGCGCCCGTTGAGGAGGACGCGGTAGCGGTAGCGGGTCGCGGGCGCGAGCCCCTCGAGCCGCGCCACGGCGCTCCCGATCCCTTCGGGCTCGGGCTCGACGGTCATCGGGACGCGCCGCTCCTCCCCGTCGGGCGCGCCGTCGACGCGGTAGGCGACCTCGAGCGAGGGGGCGGCGTTCCCGTCGCCCGGCGAGCCTCCCGGGCCGGGCCCCGGCATCGCCCAGATCGCGACGCGGTCGGGCCCGACGGCGCCGACGAGCGGTCCGGCGACGAGGAGGCGCGCGGCCTCCGGGTGGACGACGGGCGGGTCCTTGGCGGCGGCGCCGCCGGCCAGCAGGGTCACGGCCGCCGCGGCGACGGCGGCGGCCCGCAGGGATCGAGCGCTCATGTCGCGCGAGTCTACCCGCGCGACGGAGGGGCCGCAACGCTCGCGAGGATCGCGACCGCGAAGATCAGCGCGTGCTCGTGGCGGCGGCGCCGGGGCTCGCGGTCGCGACGCCCGTGGGCGTCGGGCGGACGGGCCGCGGCGGCGGGATCGCCCGGTAGTAGCGCGACATCCAGTAGGGCACGGTCACGTCCATCGCCTCGCCCTCGGCGTGCGGGTTCACGGGATAGCCCGACGACAGGCGGAAGGGCGACACCGTCCACGCGTACCCCGCCGCCACGCGCCGCTCGACCGGGATCGGGTACCGCGCGATCCGCACGGTCGAAGGCGCGGCGCTCCCGCCGGGGGCGAACGCGTTCAGGTTGACGGGCGGCCGCCAGTCGACCTTCTCGATCGTCGGGTCGCCGGTCAGGTCGACGACGATCTTGCGCCGCGGCTGGCGGAGGAAGCGGGTGAGGAGGTTCCGGTTCTCCTCGCCGAGGCGCGCCGCGGACGACGGGTCGGCGGCGAGGTAGAAGCCGTTCAGGAGGGCGTTCTGGTGGTGCCCGATGTGGCGGCGCAGGATCGCCATCCCCTGGTAGGCGCGCTGCCACGCGACCGGGTCGGTCTCGAGCCGGAGGACGACGTGGAGCGCCCCGCCGCCGAGCTCGAACTTGTAGTACGAGTCGTGCGGGTCCATGACGGCGAACCAGAAGCCCGACCACATGAGGTCGGTGAAGCCGCGGTGCCGGTCGCGCACGGCCCCGTACCTGGCCGGGTTGACGCGGGCCGCGGCGAGCAGCCACGCGTACTGCTGGTCGACGACGCCCTGCCAGCGCTCGCCGTGGCTGCCGTCGCGCTTCCGCCACGTCCACTGGTTCGCGAGCAGGTAGTCGATCGCCATCTCGATCTGCTGGCGGATCTCGTCCTTCAGGGCCGGGTCGTCGACGAGGTCGTAGGCGTGCGACAGCCCGAAGAAGATGCCCCAGTAGCAGTCGCGCGAGATGTAGTCGCTGGCGACGTAGTCGACGCCCTGGAAGCGGAGGACGTACTTGTCGCCCTCGACCCGGTGGCCGTCGGCGAGGAAGTCGGAGAGCGGCAGGATCAGGCGGTTCAGGTCGCCCGGCGTCCCCTTCATCGTGAGGACGGTCCGCGTCGCGCGCAGGACGTCGCGGATCATGGCCAGCGCCTCGGGCGAGCGCGTGACGGCGTAGCGGTACGAGATCCCGGCAAGCCACTCGCCCGTGTTGGTCGTCGAGTCGAACATGTGCTCGTAGCCGCCCGGGACGGGCTGGAACGCGGGGTCCGTGAGCGACTGCTCCCACGTGCCGTGGTAGGCGTCCCGGTAGAGGCGCTCGAAGATCGTCCCGAACGGCATCTTGGTCGCGTGGGCGTGGCGCTCGAGCGCGATCGCCGCCGCCTCGAGGTCCGTGGGCGCGACGGGCGCGAGCGCCGGGCCGCCCGTGCCGGCGATCTGCGGCGTGGCGGCGAGGATCGGCGTCAGGCGCTGCGCGAGGTAGCCCGCGCCCACGCGCGCGAGCGCGTTCGCGACGGGGTCGAGCGTCGTGCGCGTGAGCCAGCTCGCGAGCTGGACGAGGAAGTTCGCGCTCCGGAGCCTCACGTCGAAGGCGAGCGACGGCGGGTGGACGCGCACGATCCGGGGCGCCGCCGGATCGCTCGAGTCGAGGTCCACGCGGAGGGCGGCGACGACGTCGCGGACCTCGATCTCGACGTTGAACGTGTCGTCGAAGGGGATGAAGAGGACCCGGCCCTTCACGTTGACGCGGACGTTGGCGACGACGCGCCAGCTCCCCTGGATCGGGAGGCGCGCGCCGATCCCCTGACCGTCCATGCGCGTCAGGCCGGGCGCGTGCGGGGCGTCGATGACGAACGAGTTCACCGAGACGATGCGGGCCGTCCGGTTCGAGCCGAGCGATCGCGGCACGCCGACGAGCTTCTGGATCTCCGCCTGCGCGGTCTGCCGGGCGAGCGGCAGCCCGTCCAGGGCCCAGAGGTCCTGGGCGTCGGCGTTCAGGCGGGCGATGCCGGGCGAGTTGAGCGCGGGCGCCGACTGGGCGCGCGCGGCCGGGGCGCCGGCCACGGCGGCGAGGACGGTCAGGACGGCGGCGGCGAGGATCGGGTGACGGAGCGGCTTCATGAGGCCTCCCACGGTTGGGCGAAGCCCGGCTCATGAGCAGGCCGCGTGCCGGAGGATGGCGTCCGGATCTCCTGGACCACGGATCGACGCGGATCCCGCGCGATCGGGCCCTCTTCGATCCGCGTGGGTCCCTGTGGATCCGCATCGATCCGCCTCGATCCGCGGCTCGCGATCCGGTTTCCGGACGGAAGGACGGTTTCCGGATGGGCGGCGGGCTCGCCGATGCCGACGAGGCGGCGCTCGCGGCGCGGCAGAGCTTCTTCTACGCGCTCGTGCCGGGCGTGACCGAGGAGGCCTTGGTCGCGGCCGTCGGCGCGCCGGACGCGGAGCACGATGGCCTGCCCGCGTACCGCCTCCCGCGCGGGCGCGCGGTGGCGAAGGTCGAGGAGGGGTGGGTCAAGTGGGTCAACCACTACGATCCCGGCGACTGTCTTCTGCGGACCATCTACCGCGCGCCCGACGCGCCGCGACCCGCCGACGACGATCGTGGGCTCGCCGCCCGCGAGGAGCGGGTCGCGAAACGGGACTTCGCGGGCGCCGTCGACCTGGGCCGGGAGTCGTTCCAGACGGAGCGTCACCCCGGGGCCGCGTGCTACCTCCTGGACGGCGGCTATCTTGCGGTCGAACCCCTGATGGCACCTCTCATGGGCGCCTCGCGGCCATTCGAGATCGCTCGCGCCACGGTGTACCGCCGCCCGGCGTTCGAGCCCGTCGTCGTCTGGCGCCTCTTCGACCGCTGGGACGAGGCGCGCCCCGCAAGTCTGACGGATGCCGAGATCGACCGGCGCGAGGCCGCGCTCCGCCGCCACGGCCTCGCGATCGTCGGCGAGTCGCTCGCCGCGACGCTCCGCGAGCCCGACGGCGGCGTGGGCTCCGGTGTCTCGTACGTCCTCTATTACACGCGCGCGGGGCTGGTGACGGTACTCCGCGAGGGCGATCGCATCGGCGCGATCTGGCTGTCGCAGCCGGGCGCCGAGCGCCAGACGACCTACGAGGAGTGGCTCGCGAGGTAGGCCCGTCCTACCCCTTCGCGCGGAGCGCCGGGATCCTCGCCTCGACCATGCGGTCGAGGAGCGTCGCCTGCGAGCGGCGCAGCCGCGGGGCGCGGCGCGCGCCGAAGAGCGCGAGCGTGCGGTAGGTCCGGTCGCGGACGGTCGCCCAGAGGACGCGGAGGTCGCCCCGGTCGCCGAGGGCGAACTCGCGCTCGAACGTGCGGGCGAAGACGCCGTCGATCCCGTCCCGGAGCGCGATCTCCCGGTGCTTGAGATCGAGGAGCATCGAGACGACGACGAGGGCGGCGAGGAGCACGCCGACGCCGCCGATCGCCAGGACCGCGCCCGTCGAGACCGACGGGATCGCCGCCTTCACGAGCCACGCGACCAGGCCGGCGACCGCGACCGCGACCGCCGCCAGCCCGGCCGTGCGGAGCTTCAGGCGGTCGATCTCGCGGCGCGCGCGGTCGAGCGTCAGCGCGTGGACGCGCAGCCGGCGCGCGTACTCGTAGAGCCGGCTGACGACGTTGTCGACGCGGCGCTGCGGGGCGCGCACGATCTGCTCGACGACCTCCTCGCGGCCGCGGTCGAAGGCGCCGAGCGGCAGCCCGGGGCTCGACGGCTCGTCCCCGTGCCCGGGCACGGGCACGTACATGTTGTAGATGGGCGGCAGGTCCTTGCGGGCGATGGCCTTCGACAGGTTCCAGCAGAGCGCGCCGTACGTGCGCACGAAGTCGCGGATCTCGCCGAAGCGGTCGACCTTGTTGAGCGCGATCAGGACCTTGTGGTCGAGCCCCTCGAGGGCCGTCGTCAGCACCTTCATGGTCTCGCCCGTCGTCCCGGGCTTGTCCGGGTCGAACATGAGGAGGACGACGTCGGCGCGCTCGGCGAACCAGCGCGTCGCCCCGAGGAAGTCGTAGCCGCGCTCGGTGCGGGCGTCGGCGGCGTCGATCAGCCCCGGCGAGTCGACGAGCCAGAGCGCCTCGAGGATCGCGTCCGGCCGGTACTTCAGGCGCAGGTGGGCGAAGAAGCGGTCGCCGAACGACTCGAGGCCGCGGAACGGGAGGTCGGCGTTGGCGACGACGAAGCGGCCGTCCTTCTCGTCGGGCGAGGCCCCGTGGGCGAGGATCGTGAAGCCGTCGTCGATCGGCGCGAGGCCCGTCTTCTGGATGTCGGCGCCGAGGAGGTGGTTGACGAAGGTCGACTTGCCGGCCGAGTGGTTCCCGAGGATGAGGACGAGCGGGGCGCCGCGCGTCTCGGCGGGCGGCGGGACGGCCTCGAACTCGAAGCGGCCGGCGATCGGCTCGAGCTCGTCGTAGAGGGCGCGGGCGGCGCGGTCGACCTCGGCGAGGCGGGCGCGCGCCCGGGCGATGTCGGCGTGGACGCTCTCGGCCGTCGTCATGGGCGACCTCCCCTCGCGTCGGCGTTTCCCCTCGGGGCTCACCCTCGACGTCTCACCCCGGTGAACCCCGCCGATCTCGAGCGTAGCGACACGGGTGCCATCTGTGAAGGCCGGCTCTCTTGCCCAACCGTGCGGCGATCGATTACAAACGGCGGGAGGGAAGGGGGAAAACCATGACCATCGCCCGCAAGGTCGCCTTGCTGCTGGCGTTGCCCGTCGTCGCCCTGGCGTGGTCGGCGACGCGCGACGCGGCGCCCGCCGGCGCCTCCAGCCACCGCGAGGCGCCGCTCCTCACCGAGGACCCGGCCGTCGACTGCACCGACCTCTACGCGTTCGTGAGCCCCGACCGGCCGGACACGGTCACGATCGTCGCGAACTGGATCCCGTTCGAGGAGCCGTCGGGCGGGCCGAACTACTACAAGTTCGCGGACTTCGAGACCGCGCGCTACGAGATCCACGTCGACCAGGACGGCGACGCGAAGGAGGACCTCACCTTCCTCGTGCAGTTCAAGACGCGGGTCAAGAACGACAAGACGTTCCTCTACAACACCGGGCCCATCACCTACGACGACAAGGCCCGCACCTACACGAACCTGAACGTCGAGCAGTTCTACCGCGTCTTCCTCGTGCGCGGGCCGCGGCGCGGCGCCGAGTCGAGGCTGCTCGGCGAGTTCCTGCTCGTCGCCCCGAACCACGTCGGGCCGAAGTCGGTCCCGAGCTACGACGCCCTCGTCCGCCCCGCGATCCACGACATCGCCGAGGGCGTGCGCGTCTTCTGCGGCCCGCGCGACGACCCGTTCTTCATCAACCTCGGCCGCGCCTTCGACCTCCTGAACGTCGACCCCGTCCTGCCGGGCGGGCTCGACGAGCAGGCCGGCCTCGCGCCCGACCACCTGCGCGGCTTCAACTGCCACACGATCGCGCTCCAGGTGCCGATCGCGCTCCTCACGGGCGCGGGCGAGGCGCCGTGGGGGCCCGACGACCCGCGGGCGATCGTCGGCATCTGGACGACCGCGAGCCGCCGCTCCGTCACCTTGAAGCCGCGCGGCGACCGCGAGCCGTTCGGCGACTGGGTCCAGGTCTCGCGCCTCGGCATGCCCCTCGTCAACGAGCTCGTGATCCCGCGGGGCCAGAAGGACGCCTTCAACGCGAGCGAGCCCAAGGACGACGGCCAGTTCCTCGGGTTCGTCCAGAACCCCGAGATCGCCGGCATCCTGAACGCCCTCTTCAAGCTCAAGGTCCCGCCGGCCCCGCGCAACGACCTGGTCACGGTCTTCCTGAAGGGCGTCCCCGGGCTCAACGAGAAGGGCGCGCCGTGCGAGTACCTCCGCCTCAACACGGCCATCCCGCCGAGCCCCGAGCCGCACCGCCTGGGCGTCCTCGCCGGGCAGAAGGACGGCTTCCCGAACGGGCGGCGGCTCGGCGACGACGTCGTCGACATCGCGCTCCGCGTGGCGGCGGGCGTGCTCGCCGGCCCCGAGTACGACGCGGCCCCGGCGAACGCGCTCGGCGACACGGTCGTCGGCAACGACCGGCCGTTCCTGAAGGCGTTCCCGTACGTGGCGCCGCCGCACGACGGGGTGAACCGGGAGCACTGATGAGGCGGCCGCCGCCGTTCGCGGCGCTCGCGCTCGGGGTCTTCGCGGCCGCGGCCCCGGCGCGGGCCGACGACGGCGCCGAGGCCGCGCGCGCGCTGCGGGAGCACGACTTCCGCGGGGCGTGCGTCCACGCGGAGCGCGCCGGCGGCCTGCTCGGCGACGCCATCCTCGCGGACGCGCTCGTCGAGCTCGGCCAGGTCGACGCCGCCGAGGCCGTCGTCGAGCGCATGCCCCCGGGCGGCCTCGCCTACTTCCGCGCCTCGTACCTCCTGCACCTGCGGGGCGACGACGATCGGGCGCTCGAGCTCATGCGCGCCGCGCGCGAGAGCCTCGATCCCCGCGCCAGCCACACCACGCACGCCGAGATCGGCGACCTCCTGTGGCTCCGCGGCGACCTCGAGGGCGCGAAGCGGGAGTACGAGCGCGCCGCGCGGGCCCTGCCCCAGGCGGCGGCCTACGCCGGCCTCGGCCGCATCGCGGCGGCTCGCGGCGAGCTCGAGGAAGCGAGCCGGTGCTTCGAGCAGGCGGCGACGCTCGGCGATCCCGCGCTCATCTCGGAGCTCGCCTTCGTCCACGAGGCGGCGGGCCGGAACGACGACGCCCGCCGCGCCATCGAGCGGGGGGTCGAGCTGGGCCGCGCCGACCCGAAGCTCGCCCGCTCGCTCGCGCTGCTGTTCGCCGACCACGGCCGGGAGACCGGGGAGGCCGTCGACCTCGCCGCCCGCGAGGTCGCCGACCGCCCCTCGATCCACTCCTGGGACGCGCTCTCGTGGGCGCTGCTGGCGGCGGGGAAGGCGGCGGAGGCCTACGTGTGCGCCACGCGGGCAACCGCCCTCGGAACGAAGGAACCGCTCCTCCTCTTCCACGCCGGCATGGCGGCGGCGGCGGCGGGCAAGCGGGAGGAGGCGCGGGCGTGGCTCCGGGAGGCGCTGCGGTTGAACCCGGCCTTCCACGTGAAGTTCGCCACTGTGGCGCGAGAGCGGCTCGGCGGGCTGGAGAAGTAGACGCTCAACCGGCGCGCGGGCACGTCACGTGACGCAGGGTCGCGTTCGGGGCCTCCGTTCGGGCCCGGACCGGAGTCGGCGCCCACCCGCGGGCGGCATGTCGCCCGGACCCGCCTACCGGACCGTTCAGCGCCCCATCCCCTCCAGGAGGCCGCCGAGCCGGGCCGCCGCCCGCCCGAGGAGCCGTCGCGTCGCCGTCTCGCTCCGGCCGAGACCGCGGGCGATCTCGTCGATCGCGAGCCCCTGGAAGAAGCGCAGCAGGAGCGCCTCGCGCTCGTCTCCGGCGAGACGCTCCATCGCCCGGGCCAGGCGCTCGCGCTCCTCGGCCCGCGCGGCCGCCATCGACGGCGCGGTCGCCGATCCGCTCACGCGCTCGAGCACCTGCGAGATCGGGACGGTGCCCCGCGGGCGTCTTCGCTTGCGGGCCCCGTAGCGGTCGGCGAGGCCGCGGATGCAGTTCTCGACGATGCGGTAGAGCCAGCGCGCGAACGCGTCGCCGCCCCGGTCCTCGAACCACGGGAACGCCCGGTGCGCCTCGACGTACGTCTCCTGGAGGACGTCCATCGAGTCGACCTCGGCCCGGAGACGATCGCCGAGCTTGAGCCTGGCGAAGAGGAGGACCCGGTCCGCCGCGGCCGCGAAGAGGCGGTCGTAGGCGTCGCGGTCCCCGGCCCGCGCCCGCGCGATGAGGTCGGCGTCGCCCTCCTCCGCCCGCCCGGGCCCCGGCAGCAGGTCCATGCGGTCCTCCGGCGCGCATCTTACCGAAAGTGCGAGGCGCGCGCGCCGGCGCGCGGGCCGCACCGAGCGCGCCGCCGCGTCGACGGGAGCCGTCCCGACCCGACCTCACGCCGCCCTCCGCACGCCCTCCGTGCACGGGGGGAGCCGCCCCGATTCCCGGCGGGCGAGGGCGACGACGTCGCGGGCCACGTGCAGGGCGGCCCTCGGCCGCGCCAGGGCGCGGGCGCCCGCCTGGTGGAGGTGCGCGGCGTTCCCCGCGTCCGCGCCCGACGGGCCGGTGATGACGACCAGCGACGTTCCGCGTCCCGTCGACGTCGTCGCGCGCCTGCTCGTCCTGCTTCACGCGCCACATGGCTTCTCGACGAGGTTCTGGCCGAGGAAGCCGGTCGCTCCCGTGATGAGGGCACTTTTCCCCGCGCGCCCCGCCCGTTAAAACAGCGGCATGCTCCTCCTGCGCCGCGCCCGTGCCGCCTGTCCGCGCCCGTTCCGCAACCGGGCCGGCAACCACGGCTGCCGCCCGACCGGCCTCGACACGCCTTCCTCCGAGGCGGAGATCGCGGACGTCCTCGCGCGCGCGGCCGCCGCCGGCGAGCGCGCGAAGGCCGTCGGCGCCGGCCACTCCTGGAGCGACGCCGCCTGCACCGACGACGGCCGGCACGTCTCCCTCGACCCCATCGCGGGCCCCATCGCGACCGGCACGCACGGGACCGGCGCGCGCCTCCCGAACCTCTCCTCGCAGGTCGTGGCGCTGCGCCTCGTCACGGCGTCGGGCCGGGTCCTCGAGCTTTCGCGCGCCCGCGAGCCCGAGCTCTTCCGCGAGCTCGACCCGCGCGGGCTGTTCGAGAACGTTCACACGCCGCATCTTCGGAGGAACGGGAACATGAAGGTCGCCGACCTCGTCGCGCTCGCGGTGGTCGCCTCCGTCGGCGCGATGCTCGTCGCCCCCTCGGTCGTCGACGGGGGCAGCAGTCTCGTCTGCAAGAGCAACCTCGGGAGCATTGCGAAGGCGTCCGTCGTGTTCGCGGAGGATCCGCCGTACGGCTGGAAGAAGGGCAAGCTCCCCTGGACGGCGCGTCCGGACGCCACGATCGCGGACGATGCCGAGGCGCGGGCCTGTCTCGAGCTGCTCCACAAGTACGGCTTGCTCGAGGATCCGAGCGTCTACGTCTGCCCTTCATCGGGCGACGAGCCGGCCGAGATCATCGACGATATCAAGGAGCGCATCGCGTTGTTCCAGCTCGCTCCCGAGAACTGCTCGTACACGTGGCGTCGGCGACTCACGGACGTGAACGCGGGCGACAAGACACCGGTCTCGGGCGATGCGCGGCTGTATCACAAGGACGGCCGACACGTCGCGTTCCTGAACGGGAACGTCGAGTACTACTCGCTCGAGAATCTCGAGGACGAGGCCGACGCGGACGCGCGTCGCTTCCGGAGCGAGCTGATCGGGTTCGACAAGCCGGCCACGCCGCCCGAGAGACCGGCGCCCTCGAAGCCTCCGGATGCCGCCAGTCCGCCCCCGCCGCCCCAGTCCTGGGCGCGCGTCGCGCCCGGCACGACGTTCGTCGTGGCCATCGTGACGAGCCGCAGCGGTGCACCCCCCGAGCACAGCGAGATGCGCTACACGCTCATCGAACGCAACGACGCCGAGGCGCAGATACGCATCGCGGGAAAGGGGGCCGCCGCCGGGGCCCCCGCGACCCTCTCCGTCCCTCTCGAGACGCCTTGGCCCACGGCCCCGCCGGACCAGCGCAAGCAGGTCCGGGTGGCCGTGCCCGCCGGGGAGTTCGAGTGCACGTACTTCAAGTTGCAGGACGGAGGCGAGACCGACGAGTTCTGGTTCACGCCCGACGTGCCGCTGCCCGTGAAATACGTACAGACCACCGAGGCCGGGAGCGTGGTCGAACAGCTCATCAAGATCGAGAAGAAGTGAGAACGCGAGTGTCAGGGGGGAATAGGGGGAGTAAGAACTTTGATCCAACCACCTGGCTGGCGAGTGCCGTTCTAGCTCCCGAGGTCGCGCACCTCGAAGCCGCCGCCGCCCGCGGCGTCCGGCCGCACCTCGGCGTGCAGGCGCGAGACGCCCTCGTCGGGGAGGACGATCTCGGCGGCGCCGTCGCGGCCGAGCCGGGCGGGCTCCGGCAGCAGGCGGATCACGGCCCCGCGGTTCGGGCCCTCGAGGACGACCAGCTTCGCCATGCCCGGCCGATTCTACCCGGCGGGCGGGTCGCTCGTCGCCTGCGCCGCGGCTCTTGCGCGCGTTCACGACGCGCCGATCAGCCGCGTCACCGGAAGGCTTCCCGGTACGGGGAGGCGTCGTCGACCTCCAGGACCTCGACGGCCGCGTCGCTCACGGTCTGGCCGAGGACCTGCTCCCAGACCGTCCGCGCGAAGCCGTCGAGAGCCGGCGCGGGGCTCGCCGCGAGCAGGCGGGTGACGTGGTCCGACACGCTGGCGATCGGCCGGCGGCCGGCCTTCCGGGGCAGCAGGCCGCGGTGGACCCGCACCGCCGTGGCCCGCAGCGCCTCGTCCCGGTCGCCGCCGAGGGCGGCGGCCTGCGCGGCGATCGCGACGGCCCGCTGCGCCTCCTCGAGGACGACGCGCGCGGTCTCCGCGCCGGCGACCGCCGACAGCACCTGGCCCTCCGGGGTGCAGAAGTAGAGGGCGACGTTGCCGCCCTCCTTCGCGACGATCGCGCCGGTCTTCCTCTCCTTGATGACGCGGAACGCGCCCACCTTGCGGTAACCGGCGACGAAGTGCTTCCTCAGGTAGGCGGCGACGGCGCGGTCCCTGAGCGCTCCGGACCGGAACGCCTGGGCGGCGTTTCAGGTGAGCCCCGGGTCCGGAAGCTCGCCCGCGAGGTGGAGCACGGCGACGAGCTTGCCGCTCGCCTTCGCGGCCGCGGCCGCGTCGTCCGGCGAGCCCGCCCAGACGATCGCGGTGCCGTGGTACGGGTCGACGCGTGCCGCCGCCGGGGCGGCGACGCCGAGCAGGACGACGAGGGCGACCGCGACGGCCGACAGCCATCCGGCCGGACGGACGATCGACGCTTCGAACATCGCGTTCTCCTCCGCTGCTTGCGCTTCCGCCTGCCGCTCCGCTTCCTCCTCTTCTTGGACATACGGCCGGCGCCCGGAGTTTCCTCCCGGGAGAGGAGAGAGAGAGAGAGACGAGAGGAGGAGGAGGAAACGGAGCGCTACTCGTCGTCGTCCTCGACGACGGGGGCGATGTCAACGTGGTCGGGGCAGGACGCCAGCGCGCCGCGCCAGCGCGGTGAGACGTGTCGTCATGGAGTCGTCACTCCGCAGGCGTCTCGGATCAAACTGCGCGTGGGGGTCCCGGTCGTGCCCGTCCCACCGCTCGGTAACCTGGGAGAAGTCTCCGTCGTTCCAGGGCGGCACCTGGCTGTCGGCGAAGCGAGGATGAACGTGCCGATCGCGACCCTCGCGGCGTGGCTCGGGCTCGAGGGCGCCGAGGACCTCGCGAACGCGTTCTCGCTCGGCCCATCGCTCGCCCGGCACGCCGTCCGCGCCGTACGCCGCGTGCGCTCCTCGAGGTCGGCGCCCGGGCGCGGCCGGGCGCGGTCGTGGTCGCGGAGCGCGCGCCGGGGACCGCCCGGCCGTGCCGCCCCGCGCGTCGCGGGCCGGCACCTCGTAGGCGGGGGCTCGTCCGGGTCGGTCTCGATGGGCGAGGGGAGCCAGGGGCCGATGTAGGGCCGCCGGCGCCGGCGCCGGAGCAGGTCGCGGGCGAGGTTCGTCGCGACCCGCACGAGCCACGGGCGCAGCGGCTCGTCGGGCCCGCGGGACGCCGAGCGCCGCTCGAGGACCCGGGCGAACCGCCACGGGCGAGCCGTTCCACCGCGACCGGGCGCGCTGGCTCGCCTGGGGCGAGCGGCACCGGGCGGGCGGGGCGCGCTGACCGCGGAAGCGGGTCAGGGCGGGAGCTGCCAGTCGATCGGGGCGCGACCCGCGTCGGCGAGGGCCTCGTTCACCCTGGAGAACGGCCGCGACCCGAAGAAGCCCCGGTTCGCCGAGAGGCCGGAGGGGTGCGCCGCGGTGACGATCGTGTGCTTGCTCGTGTCGATGAGCGCCGCCTTCCGCTGCGCGTCCGCCCCGAGGAGGACGAAGACCACGCGCTCGTCCTTCTTGCCGACCTCCTTCAGGATCGCGTCGGTGACCGCCTCCCAGCCCTGGCCGCGGTGCGAGCCGGCCTCGTCCGCGCGCACGGTCAGGGCGGTGTTGAGGAGCAGCACGCCGCGCTCCGCCCACGCGGTGAGATCGCCGTGGTCGGGGGCGGCGGCGCCGACGTCGTCCTCGAGCTCGCGGTAGATGTTGCGGAGCGAGCTCGGCACGCGGACGCCGCGCGGGAGCGAGAAGCTGAGCCCCATCGCCTCCCCCTCGCCGTGGTACGGGTCCTGCCCGACGAGCACGACCTTCACGTCGTCGAACCGGGTCTTCCGGAGGGCGTTCCACACGAGGTCCGCCGGCGGGTAGACCTCGCTCGTGCGCCGCTCCCTCGCCACGAACGCGTCGAGGTCCCGGAACGACGCCGACTCGAGCGCCGGGCGGATCCGCGCGCGCCAGTCGGCGGGGACGCCCGCCGCCAGGCCCGGAAGCGAGAGGGCGCGGGCCGCCGCCTCCAGCTCGGCGCGGTTCAGGTAGCGGTTGCCGTCGCCGAGCTCGGCCGCCCTGCGCAGCAGGGCGACCTCGTCCCGGAGGCCGTGCTCCCGCATGACGTCCCGGAGGACGCTCCGCGAGTAACGCGGCCGGCCCGCCGGCGGCGCCGGGGCGCCCGCGCGCCGCGCGGCCGACGCCGGGCCGACGCCGTCGAGGACGGGGCGCGCGAGCCGCCCGGGGCGAGGCGACGCCGACACGACCGGCGGATCCGGCGCCGCCGCCGCAGACGTCGGAGCGGGCGGGGACGCCGCGGTCGGGACTTCCTCGGCGCCAGCCGCGTCCCGAGGGAACGGGGACCCGCCGACTCCGGAGACGCTCATGTCCGCCACCCTCCTCGCCGCCAGGGCTCCGAGGAGCGCAGTATATCCGCGTGAGCCCGTTGCCGGCAAAGGCTCCCGGCGACCTCGCGCGCGCCGTTTCCGTCGGCCGCTCGTGGAAGGTCCGAGCGGACGGGGCGGTGGCACGAGCGGCGTCATGTGTCACGTGACGTGGGTGACGCGGCCGCGAGGAGATCTGCAAGCATGGCTGGGCCTCGCGTGCGGCCGCATCGAGGCGCGCAGGGACCGCGTCCTTCGAGGTGCCGGAGCAACCAGGTCTTGCCGGCGCGGCGCGGACCGGTCAGCACCAGCGCGGGGAACCCGCGGGCGGCCCGGACGACCTCGGCTTCCAGCTTCCGGCGGAGGTACTTCATGCCGTGAGGGTCGTGGTCCCGCGAGCGCCGCATCGTCGTCAAGGCCGAGGTCGTTCACCAAGAGGGCCGCGAGCCACGAGACAATCCGCGTCTTGTCGCGGTCAAGCTCTCTTCCATGAAGCCCGAGCCGGCCCATGACGCTTATCTACCTGGCATTGGGGCCAGAACCGGGCTAGAACAACCTCGCCGGCCACGGCGGCGGGATCTCGCCCGGGTGGGCGCGGCTCAGCTCGAAGAGGAAGCCGACCGCCTCGAAGAAGAAGGCCTTGCCGCCCGGCAGGACATCGGGGTCGTCGGCCTCGATCATCTTGTCGATGCCCGCGAGCAGGCGCTCGCCCTTGGCGCGCTCGGCGTCGGTCAGGTGCGGCGAGCGGAGGAGGCCGCCCAGGACGACCCTGGCGTCGCGGCCCGTCGTCGCGGTCATGGGCGGCGGGCCCTGGTAGGCGAAGCGGCGGTCGCTGTCGCCGACGAGGAGCATGGAGCGGGCGATGTAGCGGGCGTCGGCCTCGAGGATCCGGTAGTCGATCGTCGCCGGGTCGTCGCCCCGCTGGTGGTAGAAGCTGAAGCCCGGGTTCACGAACCACATGCCCGGGATGCCGGCGGCGTGGAAGCGGTCCTGGTCGCTGTGGAAGATCGGGATGATGTCGCGGTGGACGAAGGCGACGTCGGTCCCGTCCGCGAAGCCCGTCGTCCGGCGGAAGAAGTCGAGGAGATCCGGGCTCCGCTCGAGGCCGCTGACGATGATCGCCCCGTAGTCGGGGAGGGTGCGGCGGCCGAGCGGGTCGCCGGAGATCATCATGACGAGGTCCTCGCGCGGGAGCGTCGGGTCCTCGATCCAGGTCCTGGCGCCCGAGAGGCCGCTCTCCTCGCTGTCGCTGAAGACGAAGAGGATCGAGCGGCGGGGGCGGGCGCCCTCGCGGGAGAGGACGCGCGCGACCTCGAGGCCGACCGCCACGCCGCCGGCGTTGTCGAAGGCGCCGTTGAAGACGTCGCCCCGCTCGTTCAGGCCGAGGTGGTCGTAGTGGGCCATGTAGAGGACGTACTGCTTCGAGAGCACGGGGTCGGAGCCGCGCAGGAGCCCGATCACGTTGCACGACTCGTGGTCGGCGTTCGGGACGACCTGGCCGTCGCGCGTCCGCTGGAACCGCCCGCGGATCGCCGCCTCGGGGAAGGTCTGGAAGAAGCCGTCGCGCCCGCGCGGCTCGAGCCCGATCTCGACCAGCCGGTCGCGGATGTAGTCGCGCGCCCGGCGATGCCCGTCCGACCCCGGGATCCGGCCGCCCAGCTCGTCCGAGGCGAGGAAGTCGACCGCCTCCTTCAGGCGCCGCGGCGAGATCCGCTGCACGGCCGCCTCCTGCTCGGACCGGATGCCCGGAGCCCCGCCCCCGTCGTCGGCGAAGGCCGGGGCGGCCGATCCGAGCAGGAGCGAGACGGCGAGCGACGAGACGACGCTTCGGGTCATGACGCGGTCCCCCCCGAACCCCCTCCCCATCCGCCGCGCCCCCGGGGCGCGGCGGCTACGACCCGCCCGGCTTCGCCGCCGGCGGGGCCGAGTCCGACGGCGAGAGCTGCGGCACGGCGATCTCGGAGGACGTCCCCGCCCCCTTCGCCCGCTTGATCTTCATCTCGCCGACCGACATCTGGAGGGCGGCCGCCTTCCGTCGCTCGACGCTCGCCTCGAAGGCCGAGACGCCCTGCAGCTCGGACAGGTAGTCGAGGTGCCCGGGCTTCGTCACGACCATGATGTCGTCGGGCAGGAGCTGGTCCGGGCTGTCGTAGCCGCACGCCTCGGCGAGGGTCTGCGTCTCGTGGTAGAGCTCCTTCGCGTAGGTGGCGACGCGCTCCGCCGCCGAGTCGACGTCGAGAGCGGCCGCGAGCTTCGGGTCCTGCGTCGCGATCCCGGTCGGGCACGTGTTCGTGTGGCACTCGAGCGCCTGGATGCAGCCGAGCGCGAGCATGAAGCCGCGCGCGCAGTAGCAGGCGTCGGCGCCGAGGGCCATGGCGACCGCGATGTCGACCGGCGTCGCGATCTTGCCGCCGGCGAACAGCACGACCTTGTCGCGCACGCCGTACTCCTTGAGGGCCCAGTGGGCGACCGCGAGGGCCTGCTTCATCGGCAGCCCGGCGTGCGACGCGAGCACGAGCGGCGCCGCGCCCGTCCCGCCCTCGCCGCCGTCGATCGCGATGTAGTCGGGCCCGCGGCCCGGCTCGTCGCGCATCTTCTTGGCGATCGACTCGATCTCCTCGGTGTGCCCGATGACCATCTTGATGCCGACCGGCTTCTTGACGATGCCGCGCACGCGGTCGATGAAGTCGAAGAGGCCGTTGACGTCGTTGAACTCCTTGTGCCGGGGCGGCGAGTGGACGTCCTTCCCCATGGGCACCTTGCGGATCCTCGCGATCTCGGCCGTGATCTTCTCCTTGAGGAGCATGCCGCCCTTGCCCGGCTTCGCGCCCTGCGCGAGCTTGACCTCGAACAGCTTGACCTGCGGGTGCTGCGCGAGCTGGCGCAGGGCGCCCTCGTCCATGTTGCCGTTGTCGTCGCGCACGCCGAACTTGCCGGTCCCGATCTGGAAGACCAGGTCGCCGCCCTGCTCGTGGCAGGGCGCCATGCCGCCCTCCCCGCAGTTGTGGAGGATGCCGGCCTTCTTCGCGCCCTTGTTGAGCGCCATGTGGGCGTTGGCCGAGAGCGCGCCGAAGGACATCGCGCTTATGTGGATGAAGTGGTTGAGGACGACGGCCTCCACGCCCGGGCGCTGGCCGATCACCTTGCGGTAGCTGTGGCCGATCTCCTCGCCCGTGTGCGCGGCCTTGTTCGTGAAGGTCTTCGGGAGCACGATCACCGAGCCGACCTGGTCCATGTCGACCTGGCTGCCGAAGCCGATCGTGTTCCGCCGCCCGCGCGACGTCTGGTAGACCCAGTTGCGCGTGATGCGGTTGTACGGCGTCTCCTCCCGGTCGGAGGCGAAGAGGTACTGCCGGAAGAGGGGGCCCACCTCGGTGATCAGCTTGCGGCCCCAGTAGAGGACCGGGAACACGCGCTGGACGGGCTCCGCCGTCTGCCTCTTGTCGTGGAAGTAGAGGAGCATCGCCCCGTAGAAGAGCGGGAAGACGACGAGCGGCGGGCCGAGCCAGAGCACCCACCACCAGTACTCCGGGCCCTCGAGGAGGTGCGTCGTGAGCGCGCAGTAGACGCCCATCGACGCCGCCGTGAGCAGGAACCAGGTCCCCGTCCACCCGTTGATGAGGCCCGCCAGGCCGTGCGGCGTCGGCGCGGACGCCTGCTTGATGAACGTCTCTTGTGTCTTCGCCATGGTTGCCTTTCCTCGCAGGGCGCCGCGGCACGAGCCGCGCTTGCCCAGCCTCGGTCAAAAGAAGCCGTCGAAGCTATCGCGCGGAGCGTCCGACGTCAAGCGTGAGACACACGGGCCTGCCGGCGGTAGAATGCGCCCATGAGCGCCAGACCCGACTCCCTGAGCGTCCGCTTCCCGCCGGGGGCGACGCCGCCGCCCGCCGCCTTCGCCTCGTTCTCCGTCGCCCACCGCATCATCGACCACTTCACGCTCGACTTCGGCTACCTCGACCCGATGAGGATGCGGCCGGCGGCGGAGGGCGGCATCGAGGGCGAGCTCGTCCACGTCTCGCGCCTCATCCTGCCGCTCAGCGCCGTCGCCCGGCTCCACGAGGACCTCGGCCGGTTGCTGGGCGAGGTGCGCGCGGAGCGCGAGGCGGCGAGCGCCCGCGGCCCGGTCGAGCCGGCCGCCCCGGAAGTCCCGTCTCCTCGTTGACTCGGCCCCGGATCGGCCCTACCATTTACGCCGATGCCGGGCGAGCGCATCGAGCGTTCGCCGGGGCGGAGGCGACGGCGGTGGTCAGGGGGACTCGATGGACGCGGCGCTCGACCTGCTCCTCTCCAACGCGAGGAGCATAAACCACCACACGGGCAAGATCTACGGCGTCGTGCCCGCCATCGTGACGAGCATCGAGGACAAGAAGCAGAAGCGGCACGAGCAGGGCTGCATCCAGATCCGCTTCCCCTGGCTCCAGGACGAGAGCGACCCGAACCAGATCCTCCCGTGGGCCCGCTTCCTGCGCCCCGGCGCGACCCAGTGCTCGGGCTACGTCTGCTACCCGAAGATCGGCGACGAGGTCCTGGTCGCCTTCGAGCACGGCGACATCCACCACCCGTACGTGATCGGCATGCTCTGGAACGGCGTCGACAAGGTCCCGGGGCCCGAGAGCCCCGCCCCGACGGCCGCGCCCCCGGGCCGCACCCAGCCGCCGGCGGAGCCGCGGAGCGCCGGGCCCAAGTCCGGCAAGTGCGACACGGCGATCATCCGGAGCCCGAGCGGGCACCTCATCATCCTCGACGACAGCTGCAAGAGCGTGATCATCTCGGACGCCTCGGGCCAGAGCCTGGTCGAGCTCAAGCCGGACACGGTCGCCGTCCGCCAGTTCAAGGGCGACGTCGACATCTGGGCGTGCAAGAAGGTGAACATCGACTGCGAGGACTTCATCGTCAAGGCCTCGAACAAGATCGACATGGTCGCCGCCAAGGGGACGTGCTCCGTCCAGTCGAAGGGCAACATGTCGCACCACACGTCGAGCAACTTCACGAGCACCTGCGACGGCAACATGACGCTCGAGGCGAAGGGCAACTTCAAGGCGAAGGCGGTGAACGTCGACATCGAGGGGAGCGGATGCGTCACGATCAAGGCCGGCGGCGCCGGCACGTTCGAGGCGGGCGGATCGCTCACCCTGAAGGGCGGCCCGAGCGCGACCCTCGAGGCGGGCAGCGTCACCGTCAAGGGCGGGAGCGTCTGCATCAACGGAACCGGGACGGTCGACATCACGGCGGGCTCCTGCATCAAGGAGACGGCGGCCGTGATCAAGCTCAACTGAGCGGGCGTCCATGATCGGCAGCGTCATCACGGGGTCGTTCAACGTCGTGATCGGCGGGCAGCCGGCCGCCCACAAGACGGCCATCGCCGCCCACGCCGGCCCGATCCTCAACGGCGCCTCGAAGGTCCAGGTCAACTCGCTCGCCTCGGCGCGCATCACGGACACGTTCACCTGCCCCATGTCCGACGGCCCGAAGCCCCACGTCGGCGGGAAGATCATGCCGCCCGGGTGCCCGAACGTGGTCGTCGAGGGGCTGCCGGCCGCGCGCATGGGGGACGTGACGCTCTGCTCGGGGCCGCCGCAGCCGGGGATGGGCTGGGGCTCGGGAGAGGGCGAGTTCGCGGGCCGGGACGAGACGCCGACGCGCGACTGCAACGGAAAGCCCATAAACGACCAGGAAGAGCCGAACTCGTGCGTCGTCGCGAACTGCCGGAGCATCCTCCAGGAGATGGGGTGCGGCCGGCGGCAGACCGTCGGCGTGCCCAAGATGAAGCCCGTCCTCGACCCGAAGACGAAGAAGCCGGTCCTGGACGACGACGGGAAACCGAAGATGGCGCCGGTCCTGGACAAGGAAGGCAACCCGGTCATGGAGCCGGTGAAGAGCCGGGAGGGCGAGGGCGGTCCCCTCCAGGTCAAGGACGCCCCGAACGAGGCCAAGCTTCGCAAGCGGGCCTCCATGATGACGGACATCCGCTACGGCGGGTTCGAGCCCCCGCCGGACGGCAGCGACGAGAAGGCCTACAAGCAGGCCGGCAACCTCCACTACAACCCCGAGACGGGCTCGAACCCTTGGGGGGTCCCCGCCTTCCTGAACGCCCACGGCGTCGAGACGGAGACGTTCAGCCACCCGCCGAACTACGACAACGACCCGGAGACGAAGAAGCAGGTCGATCTCGGCCGCGAGCGGGCGAAGGAGATGAACGCGATCCAGAAGCCGGAAGGAAAGAACTTCAAGGACGTCTACGACTACAACGACGCGGTCGAGAAGTACAACAAGCAGGTCACCGAGATCGACAAGAAGTACGCCGGCCAGGGCTTCGACGAGAGGAAGATGAAGGAAGGACAGGCGGCGGCGTTGGGCCCGGCCCAGGACGCCGCCATGGCCGACATCAAGAAAGCGACCGCCGAGGGCAGGCCCGTGATCGCGGGCGTCGACTCGACCAAGCCCCCGCGCTCGCCGCCCCAGACGAACCACTGCGTGATCATCGACAAGATCACGGGCGAGCCGCCGAACGAGGTGGTCCACATCCGGAACCCGGCCCCGCGGATCCCGGGGGCGACCGGTCCGGTGCCGGGCTGCCAGCAGATCCCGATGGCCGACTTCAAGAAGATGATGCACCCCGGCGGACCGTTCCACGCCGCCTCGCCGTGCATCCCCGGGGTGACGACGCAGCGATACGGCACGATCACGCCGCTCAGCTTCCCCGGCGCCTGACGCCGGACGAGGAGTCGCCTTGGCCGCATCCGAGGAGCAGGACGCCGAGTTCTTCCGGCCCGCCACGTCCATGCGGGCGCGCTGGTGGGCGTCCGAGATCACCGAGGAGTTCGTCTGGCTGAAGAAGCACCGGATCATCTGGTTCGTCAGCCGCCCGGAGAAGAAGCTCGGGATGATGGTCGCCCTCGGCGAGGGCCGGTCGCCCCTCATCCTGAGCGGCGATCGCGGGCTCGAGGGCATCTCGACCGTCCTCGTCGAGGAGCTGGGCTCGATCCCGGCGAAGCTCGGAACGGATGCCCTGGCGAGGATCGTCCGGTGGTGGTCCACGGCGACCCGCGGGGCGATCCTCTCGCCCGAGCGGCTCCGCGGGGAGATGCCGATCGTCGCCTGGCTCCACGCGGCGGATGAGCGGATCGAGCAGCTCTTCCGGAGGTACTGCGCGCCCCCCGCGTTCGAGGTGCGGAAGGAGACGGGGGCCTGGACGCTCGACTTCTTCTCGCTCCCGGACGACGGCGCCGTGCGGCGATGGCACGTCGAGGGCACGCCCCGGGCCATCCGCGCGGCGCGGTCGGAAGAGGTCGAGCCGGCGGGCACCTTCCGGTGGCCCTACCTCTGATCCTGCTTCCGATCCGGACCCGACGGTCGCCGGTCAGCAGCAGCTCGGGTCGTCCGGCGACTTCGGCTTCGCGGGCGCCGGCGTCCCGTCGGGCCCCTCGGCCGGGCCCTCGCCCTCCCCCTCCGCTTCCCCCTCGCGCCGGGTCCGTCGCCCCCCCCGCGCTCCGCGGCCCCCGGGCTTGCCGGCGCCCCCCTCGGCGCCGTGATCGTGGTCGTGCCCCGCGCCCGCGCCCGCGCCCGCCACGACCGCCGGCCCCTCCACGGCGACCGTCTGGCGGACCTTGGTCTTCTCCTCCTCGGTCAGCTCGCGGCCGAGCGACTGGCTCGCGGCCGCGACCACCGCGCTCGACATCGTGTCGGTGAAGTCGTGCCCGCGGACGGCGCCGTGGAGCGTGGCGCGCGTGAACTCGGCGACCTTCTCGGGCGACATCGGGCCCGGACCGCGCCGGCGCAGCTCCTCGTAGAGCTTCACCGTCTCGTCGTCGGGGTCGACGTACACGCGCTCGTTCACGCCGTCGACGACGACCCGCGTCCCGGCGCCGACGTCGGCGATGATCGTCGCCACGCCGAGGACCGTCGCCTTCCGCCGCGACATGTAGAAGGCGTACTCGGGGTCCGTCGTCGAGCCCCGGGCCATCACGAACCCGTAGACGCGCGTCAGCTCGATCTTCTCGAGGTCGGCGAGCGGAATGAACTCGGCGACGACGACGACCGGCATCCGCTGCCGGTAGATCTCGTCGATCGAGCGGCGCCCCGTGTAGAGGAGCGCCGGTCCCATCGTGTAGTTCCAGGCGGCCCCGACGCCCGTCCGGACGATCATGCGGTCGAGAAGCTAACGACCGGCCGGCCGCGTGTCAAACATCGCCCCGGGTTGACTCGGCCCCAAACCGGCCCTAACATCTGGGGTCGAACATGATCGGCAGCGTCATCACGGGCTCCGCGAACGTCGTGATCGGCGGGCAGCCGGCCGCGCACAAGACGGCCATGGCCGCGCACTCGGGCCCCGTCCTCAACGGCGCGACGAAGGTCCAGGTGAACTCGTTCGCCGCGGCGCGCATCACCGACACGTTCACCTGCCCCATGTCCGACGGCCCGAAGCCCCACGTCGGCGGGAAGATCCTGCCGCCCGGCTTCCCGACGGTCGTCGTCGAAGGGCTTCCGGCCGCGCGCATGGGGGACGTGACCCTCTGCTCGGGACCGCCGCAGCCGGGCATGGAGGGCGGGTTCGGCGGCGCGCACACGGCCCCCGCGGTCACGCAGACCGTGGACTGCCGCGGCCAGCCGCTCGCCAACCAGGAGGAGCCGAACTCCTGCGTCGTCGCGTCCATGCGCATGATCCTCGAGCAGAAGGGGAAGTACAGCAGCGGCGACGAGAGCGGCCTTCGGGAAGCCGCCAAGGCCCCGCCGCCCGGCGGCGTCGAGTACTCGAAGGAGGAGGGGAGCAACCCCTACTTCATCGCCGAGTTCCTGAAGAACGGCGGCGTCGACTGCGAAGAGAAGCACTACATGGGCGGCGAGCAGGTGGAGAAGCTCGAGAACGAGATCATGGAAGCGCGCGCGAACGAGGAGCGCGCGAAGGACAGGATGGAGGAGGCGAAGCGGGAGCGGGACAAGTACAAGGACGACCTCGACACCTGGAAGAAGAAGCAGGCGGAGTTCGAGAAGACGGTCAAGGCCCACGAGGCGGCACAGAAGGCCGTCTCCGACAAGAAGTCGGAGAAGACGAAGGCGATCAACGACATCCAGGGCAAGGCCAACGACCCGGCGCAGTTCGAGGCCGGCCAGAAGCAGCTCCTGGACGACATCGAAGGCTCCACGAAGGCCAAGGACGGGAAGACGTTCCTGGTCGGCATCGACAACGCGAACCCGCCGTCGAAGCCGCCGAAGGCGAACCACCGCCTGATCGTGGACGGCGTCGTCGAGGAGCCGCCGGGGTCCGGGAAGAAGTTCGTCCTCCTCCGCGACCCCTACCCGAACATCGCGTCCGGCTCGACCCCGGGCTGCGCGAAGGTCCCGATGGCCGACTTCAAGGCCCGCGTCGACCCGCGGAGCCCGGTCGTGGTCGTCAAGTGACGTGAAGACCGCCGTGCCGACGGATCCGAAGAGCCCGGAGTTCCTCGCCCTCGAGCCGCACCTCACGGCCGAGTGGTTCGTGACCGAGCTCTCGGACGAGTTCCCGTGGGCGAGGAGGCACCGCCTGCTCTGGTTCGTGAGCAAGGGGGACCGGTCGCTCTCGGCGACGTTCGCCCTGCCCGCGGGGAAGCCCGTCGTGTGCCTCAGCGGGCGGGAGGGGCTCCGCGACCTCTCGACCGTCCTCGTCGACGAGCTGGGCTCGATCCCCGGGACCCTCGGCGTCGAGGCGCTCGCGAGCGCGATCCGCTGGCTCCGGACGGCCGAGAGCGGCGCGCTCCTCTGCCCGCAGCGGCTGCGCGGGCGGATGCCGCTCCACGCCTGGTTCGCGAAGTACGACGAGGAGCGGGAGCAGCGCTTCCGCCGATACTGCGCGCCCCTCGCCTTCGAGCGCGACGAGAGGAGCGGGCGCTTCGCGCTCGAGTTCTTCTACCTGACGCCGGGCGGGGCGATCGAGAAGTGGAACGTCGAGGGAACGCCGGCGCTGCTCCTGCGGGCCGAGCGCACCGAGATCGAGCCGCAGGGGTCGTACCGCTGGCCGTTCGAGTGAGCCCGGCGCCCCCCGCGAAGAGGAGGTCCCCATGTCGTCGATCGGTCGCGCGCCGCCTCCGAGCCCCGAGCCCGTCGAGCCCGCGCCCGTGCGCCTCACCCGGGCCGAGGCCGAGGAGGCGGGCGCGCTCCTAGAGGCGGAGGCCCGCGACGGCCGGATCACGAGGAGCGAGATCCGGAAGGCCGAGGCGCAGATCGCGCGGAAGTACGGCCCCGAGAAGGCGCGCGCGATCCTCGTGTCGGCGCTCGGGCAGGACCCGGCGAAGGTCGACTTCGAGGCGGTCTCCTACCTCCAGGGCCGCGTCGGGTCCATGAACGGCCACGGCGAGCGCGACTTCGACCGCGTGTGCAAGGACCTGAAGATCGGCCCGTGGGTCCAGGAGAACGACGCCGCGGCCGCCTGGAAGATCCGCGGCGAGGGGCGCTCCGGGAAGGTCGCGTCCTCGCCCGACGTCGTCAAGAAGGACCTGAAGCCCGGCGACTACACGTACTTCAAGAACTGGAGCGTCAGCCTCGCCGGCTACAACGCGGGCTGGCAGGGCGAGAACGTCATCTCCCTCGGCAAGGGCAAGTACTACGGCCACCCGTTCGGCATCACGACGGGGGAGGAGACCGTCGCCTACCTGAACGCGCACCGGCGGACGACCGGGACCGTGAAGTCGGCGTCGCTCCTCGATCTCCGGGCGAGCGTCGACCCGCGGATCCTCAAGCTCGACAAGAACCCCGGCTGAGCCGGGTGGCGCCGCGGCCGCCGTGGAGCACGCCGACTACGTCGCCCGCTTCCGGGCCCGGGCGGCGGAGGCCGGCGCGGGCGGCGCGGGCCTCGAGGTCTCCGAGTACGGGGCCGTCATCGAGGGCGGGAAGCGCTACCCGTTGCTCAAGCTCACCCTCCTCGCGGCCGTCCCCGGGCGCCCGCGCCTGACGGTCACGAGCGGGTTCCACGGCGAGGAGCCGGCCGGGCCGCTCGCCCTGCTCGAGGGCGCGCCCGGCATCGTCGCCCACGCCCGCGCGCGCGGGGTGGGGCTCACGATCTACCCGTGCGCGAACCCGTCGGGGTTCGAGGACGGGACGCGCTACAACCGGAGCGGCGAGCGGCCGAACAACGACTTCCTGCGCTACGAGGTCGCGCCCGGCGTCCTCCGCGGCGAGATCGGCCCCGACGAGAGGTTCGAGCGATGGGTCCCGTTCGCCGGCGGACCGAAGGAGACGCGCGCCCTGCTCGCCGACCTCGAGCGCGACGACGCGCCGGCCGCCGCCCTCGACATCCACCAGGACGCGGACGTCGCCGGGCCGCACGTCTACGCCTACATCTTCGGCGACCGCGCCGCCTACCGGCCGCTGCTCGCGGCGGCGGCGCGCCACGCGCCGATCGCGGCCGGCCGCGCGGTCGGCGCCGGCGGCGCGACCGACGCCGAGGGCTTCATCGTCTCCCACGACGGCAGCGTCAGCGACTACCTCGCGCGCCGCGGCGCGCGCCACGTGGCGGCGGTCGAGACGAGCGTGGACACGCCGCTCGCGGCCGCGATCGCGATCGACCTCATCTGGGTCCGCGGGTTCATCGACCTCGCGGCGACGTCGGCGCCGGCGGCCGCGGCGACGCCCGCTTGACGTGCCGGTCGAGCCACTCCGCCATCTCCCAGAGCATGTGGAGGACGGACTCGCGGGCCTGGTAGCCGTGGCCCTCGTGCGGGAGCAGGACGAGGCGGGCCGTGCCGCCGAGGCCGCGGATGGCGGCGTAGAGGCGCTCGCTCTGCATCGGGAAGGTGCCGGCGTTCTCGTCGTCGGCGCCGTGGATGAGGAGGAGCGGCTCGTCGATCTTCTCGGCGTGGACGAACGGGGACATGCGGAAGTAGACGTCGCGCGCCTTCCAGAGCGGGCGGTCCTCGCCCTGGAAGCCGAACGGGGTGAGGGTGCGGTTGTAGGCGCCGCTCCTCGCGATGCCGGCGCGGAAGAGGTCGGTGTGGGCGAGGAGGTTCGCCGCCATGAACGCCCCGTACGAGTGGCCGGCGATCGCGCAGCGCTCGGGGTCGGCGACGCCGCGGCGCACGACCTCGTCGACGGCGGCGCGCGCGCTCGCGACGAGCTGCTCGACGTAGCTGTCGTTCGGCTCGACGTCGCCCTCGCCGACGATCGGCATCTTCGGGTCGTCGACGATCGCGTAGCCCCGCGCCAGCCAGTAGAGCGGCGAGCCGGGGCCGATGCGCGAGAAGGCGTGCGGCGAGCCCGTCACCTGGCCGGCGGCGTCGAGCGACTTGAACTCGATCGGGTAGGCCCAGAAGAGCGTCGGCAGCGGCCCGTCCTCGGGCTTCCAGCCGGGCGGCAGGTGGAGCGTGGCCGAGAGCGGGACGCCGTCGGCGCGGACGTAGCGGATCAGCTCCTTCCGCGCCCCGCGGAGCTGCGGGTAGGGGTGCGGGAAGGCGGTCGCGGCGGCGAGCGCGCCCTTCTCGAGGTCGCGGACGAAGTAGTTCGGCGGCTCGGTCGGGGACTCGCGGCGCAGGAGGAGGAAGCGGCCGGCGTCGTCGAGGACCTCGACGGGACGCTCGTAGAAGGGCGGGGCCGAGCGGAAGACCTCCGCGGGCTCCGCGCCTTCCCGGGTCAGGTCGAGGCGGCGGAGGAAGGGGCGGTTCCCTTCGGGCGTCGCCCCCTCGCCGGCCAGGTAGATCGCGAGCGGGCCGTCGGCCGCGAAGCGAAGGACGCGCGCCCCGCGCGGCCCCGGGCGCAGGAGCGGCGTGCCCGGGTCGCCGTAGCGGTCCTCGGACGAGCGGTCGAAGAGGATCCGCGGCGCGCCGCCCCTCGCCCGCGGGTCGATCGCCCACGTCCGCGTCCTCCGCGTCTTCGGCCAGGACTCGCTGACGAGGGCGAGGTCGTCGCGGCCCCAGGCGATCCCGGCGTGGCGGAAGCCGAGGGCGACGACGAGCGCCGGCTCGCCCTCGAAGGGCGCGGCGAGCGCGCGCACGTGGTCGCGCACGGGCGCGTCGCGCTCGGGGTCGCCGCCGTCCTGGGCCTCCGTCCACACGAGCGTCGCCGGCGCGTCCGCCCGCCAGGCGAAGCCGCGCGGGCCGGTCGGGCAGGCGCCGAAGCCGATCGGGACGGCGTCGGCGAGGGGCACGTCGGCGATCCGCTTCACGAGCTTGCCGTCGCGTCCGTAGACCTCGACGCGCCGCGGGAAGCGCGACGCGGGGACGAGGTACGAGTAAGGCCGCACGATCGTCGAGAGGAGGACGTGCCGGCCGTCGGGCGACGGGTCGGCGCGCTCGACGACGCCCTTCGGGCCGATGGGGACGATCGCCTTCCCGTCGAGCGGGACGATCGCCGCCTGGGCCGTCAGGTAGTGCTCGAAGAGGGCCTCGTCGTGCGGGCTCGCGAGCAGGTCCTGGTAGGTGCGGGCGGCGGCCTTGCGCCCGAGGCTCTCCTGGACGATCGGGCCGGCCGGGACCTGGGCGGCGCGGGCGGCGCGCCCCGTCCCTCGGGGATGAGGCGGGCGACGAGGCCGGCGGAGTCCGGGAGCCAGTGGAACGGCGAGTCGCCGTCGGCGCCGTTCAGGCGCCCGGCGAGCCGGCGCGCCTTCGCCGCCTCGACGTCGGCGTAAAAGAGCTCGATCTCGTCGGTCCGGGCGAGGGCGAAGGCGAACCGCGTCCCGTCGGGGGCGAAGGCGACGTCGCGGATGCGGGCGCCCTCCGGCAGCCCGGCGATCGGCCGGGCGGGCGCGGCGACCTCCTCGGACGTGCCGCGCAGGCGTGCGAGGAGCAGGCGCGTGGCGTACCCCTCGCGGCTCGGCCCGTTCGTGCGCGGGTCGAAGCGGAGCCCGGCGAGCCGCATCTCGGGCCGCGCGACCTCGGCGATCGGGCGGAGCGCCGGCCGCTCGAGGATGAGCAGCCAGCGGCCGTCCGGCGAGACGCGCACGTCGGGCGTCGGCGGGGCCTCGGCGATCGCCGCGATCTCGGGCGGCGGGCGGCGGTACTCCTCGGCGACGGCGGGGGCGGCGCCGATGAGCGCCGACAGCGCGAGCGGGGCGAAGCTTCGCACGTCCCTTCTCCTCACAGCTTGTCGCGGGCGAAGATGAGCAGGCGGTAGGCGGCGCGCCGCGCGACCGCGGGCAGGCGGGCGTCGAGGATCGGCGTCCCGCGCGTCGCCTCCGGCTCCTCCCACGTGTTCGACCAGCCGGAGAGGTCCCAGAGCAGGTCGGCCCCGCCGAGGCCCGCGGACGTGACCATCTCGGCCGGGCGGCGACCGTTGTCGGCGTACGTGTTGTGGTGGACGTGGGTCCGCTCGGGGACGGGGCCGACGTCGAAGGTCGTCCCCTTCGGGAAGAACGAGTCGAGGGCGACGACGGCGACCCCGAAGGAGTCGTTGCCGCGGATCTCGTTCCGGGTGATCTCCGTGTCGTCGGCCGCCATGACGAGGATCCCCGTGCCGACCGGGACCTTGGCGACGATCGCCCGCGGGTTCGCGAAGTTCGGGTGGTTGTTGTCGATCACCCGGTTCGAGACGACGCGGCAGCCGCGCCCGACCTTGGACGGGTTGTTCGGCAGGACGAAGACTAAGATCCCGCCCGCGTTGTCGCGGACGTCGTTGTTCTCGACGACGGCGTCGACGGAGTTCTCGATCTCGATCCCCGTGACGTTCGCGAACGCCTTGCAGTCGCGGACGACGATGTCGCGCGACTGGCCGACGTAGATCCCGGCGTCGGCCGCGCCCGTCACCGTCACGCGCTCGACCCGCACGCCCGTGCAGCCGACGGGGTACACGCCGTAGAGGCCGGTGCGGGCGACGCTCAGGTCGCGGAGGGCGACGTCGTGCGCGTTCTGGACGACGACCCCGTTCGCCGTGTAGTCCCGGACGAGGAAGCCGCTCATCGTGAAGCGGCTGCCGGTCGCGATCACGGCGTCGGAGAGCCGGCCGCCGCCGTCGAGCACGGTCGCGCCGGGGTCCGCGCCGGCGCCCGCGCCGCGGAGCGTGATCCCGTCGAGGTCGACGGTGACGGCCTCGGCGTAGGTGCCGGCCGCGACCTCGATCGTGTCGCCCGGGCCGGCGCGATCGACGGCCGCCTGGATCGACTCGCCGGCGGCGACGCGGATCGTGGCGGGCGCGGGACGGGTGCCGATCGCCGGCGGGCGCGGGGCGGCGGCCGGAGCCGCGGGCGAAGGGACGTTCGAGCGCGCGGCCAGCGCCCGCCCCGGGTTCTCGAGGCGCGGCACCACCGGCAGCCCCGACGGGACGCGCTCGGGGAACGCGGGCAGCGCCGACTCGTCCGTGAGCGCGTGCAGGAACGAGACGAGGTCGTCCGTCTCCTCGGCCGTGATCTCGAACGGCCGGATCTTGTCGTCGAGGTTCGGGATGTCCGTGAGCCCGGCCCCCGGGCCGCCGCCGCGGGCGTAGAAGTGGATGACCTCCTCGAGGGCCGTGAAGCGCCCGTTGTGCATGTACGGGTCGGTGAGGGCGACGTTGCGGAGCGTCGGCACCTTGAAGGCGCGGCGATGGCCCTCGCCGCCCGCGACCTCCTCGCGGCCGAGGTCCGGCCTCGCGGGGTCCAGGTCGGGGACGCCGATCGCCTTGAAGTCCGGGTTCGCGAACGTCGGCGCGCCGTGGCACTCGAAGCAGCGCGTCTTCCCGGAGCGGAAGAGGTTGAAGCCGCGGCGCTCAGCCGGCGTGAGGGCCGTGCGGTCGCCGGCGGCGAAGCGGTCGAACGGCGAGCGGCGCGAGAGCAGCGTCCGCTCGAAGGCGGCGATCGCCTGGAGGACGTGGTCGAAGGTGACGGCGCCGCCGAACGCCTCCTCGAACCGGCGCGCGTACTCCGGGATCGCCCGCAGCTCGCGCACGAGCTCGTCCGGGTCCTGGGCCATCTCGTCCGGGCTCGTGATCGGGCCCTTCGCCTGCTCCTCGAGCGTGGCCGCGCGCCCGTCCCAGAACTGGCGGTGGTTGAAGGCCGCGTTCCAGAGCGTCGGCGCGGCGCGCCGGATCTCGGCCCCGTCCTTGCGCGCGAAGCCGACCCCCCGGCCGCCCTTGCCCATGGACCGGGCGCGCCCGTCCGAGAACCCGAGGTCGGGGTGGTGACACGTTGCGCACGAGAGGTCGTTCTCGCCCGACAGCACCGGGTCGAAGAAGAGCAGCCGCCCGAGCTCGACCCGCTTCTCGAAGGCCGCCCCCGACGGCGGGTTCCCGGGCGGGTGCGGCATGGGCGGGAAGGGCCGGTCGAGCCCGGTCCCGGCGCCGGCGGCACCCGCGCCGGCCGTGCGCTCGTCGCCCTGGAAGTCCTCGGGCAGCGGGAGCGAGCCGAGGACGAGGACGCCGGCCGCGGCCAGGGCGACCAGGACGGCGACGACCCTTAGGGCGCGCCGCAGCCGGCGCGCCCAGGCGGCCCCGCGGGCTGGGGCGGGTCCGGTCACTTCACGATCCGGATCAGCTCGACGTCGAAGACGAGCATGCCCTTCGGCGCGCCCGGCGCGCCCTTGTAGGCGAGCGCCTCCGGGATCCAGAGGCGGCGGTGCTCGCCCACGACCATGAGCTGGAGGCCCTCGGTCCAGCCCGGGATGACGCGGTCGAGCGGGAACGTCGCCGTCTGCCCGCGGGTGATCGAGCTGTCGAACATCTTCCCGTCCGTCGTCCAGCCCGTGTAGTGGACCTCGACCGTGCTCTTCGCCGTCGGGTGGTCCTTGCCCGTGCCCTTGACGAGGACCTTCGAGGCGAGGCCGGAGTCCGTCCGCTCGGCGTCCCCGGGCGGCGCGGCCACGTCCGGCGGGGCGGGCGGGGCCCTCAGGATGTCGAGCAGCTCGACGTCGAAGACGAGCATGCCCTGGGGCCGGCCCTGGCGCCCCTTGTAGGCGAGCTCCTCGGGGATCCAGAGGCGGCGCTTCTCGCCCTCGACCATGAGCTGGACGCCCTCGGTCCAGCCGGGGATCACGCGGTTCAGCGGGAAGGCGATCGGCTCGCCGCGCGCGACCGAGCTGTCGAACATCTTCCCGTCCGTGGTCCAGCCGGTGTAGTGGACCTTGACGGTGTCCTCGGCGGTCGGGTGCTCCGTGCCGCTCCCCCTGGCGAGGACCTTGCTCGCGAGCCCGGACTTCGTGCGCTCGGCGTCGGCGGGGGGCGCGGCCACGTCGGCCGGCGCCGGGATCGGTTCGTCGGCCATGACCATGCTCACGACGAAAGCCGCGGGAAGGAGCAGGGCGGCGGCGACGAGCCAGCGCGCCATCCTCAGGTTCGTGTCCAAGACGGACCTCCTCGGCAGCAAGGAACGCATCAACCTAACCGCGCGCAGGCGCGTGTCAAGAGAGCGCCCGCCCGATTGACGGGCGCGGTCGCACTCCATAGAGTTGACGCGAACCGGATGGAGACCTTCGACGTCGTCATCATCGGCAGCGGGCCGGCCGGGCAGCGCGCGGCCGTGCAGGCCGCGAAGCTCGAGAAGCGGGTCGCGCTCGTCGAGCGGGGCGGCGACCTCGGCGGCGTCTGCGTCAACACCGGGACGATCCCGAGCAAGACGCTGCGCGAGGCCGTCCTCGACCTCTCCGGGCTCCGGCAGCGGCACCTCTACGGCGAGGCCGCCTGGTCGCGCCCGCGGCCGACGATGGCGGAGCTGCTGCGGCGCACGGGCGACGTCATCCGGCGGGAGCGCGAGGTCGTGAGGGCGCAGCTCGAGCGGAACGGCGTCCGCCTCTACTGCGGGACGGGCCGGTTCGAGACGCCGCACGACGTGATCGTCGACGACGGGGTGACCGCCCGGCGCCTGCACGCGTCGTTCGTGGCCATCGCCGTCGGCTCGACGCCGGCCGTCCCGGCGGGCGTGCCCGTCGACCACCGCACGGTCCTGACGAGCGACGACATCCTCGCGCTCCCGCGCCTGCCGCGGACGCTCGTCGTCGTCGGGGCCGGGATCATCGGCTTCGAGTACGCGACGATCTTCGCCGCCCTCGGCGTCGACGTCACGCTCGTCGACAAGCGGACCGAGATCCTCGACATGGTCGACCGCGAGATCGTGGACGCCCTCGCGTACCACGCGCGCGATCTCGGCATGACGCTGCGCCTCGGCGAGGAGGTCGACCGGCTCGACCCGTCTCGCCCCGGCCAGACGGTCGTCCTCATGAAGAGCGGGAAGCGGCTGGTCGCCGACACCGTCCTCTTCTCCGCCGGGCGGCAGGGCGCGACGGCGGACCTCGCGCTCGCGAAGGCCGGGCTCGCGGCCGACGCGCGCGGCCGGATCGCCGTCAACGAGCGCTACCAGACGGCCGTCCCGCACATCTACGCGGTCGGCGATGTCATAGGCTTCCCGGCCCTCGCCGCCACGAGCAGCGAGCAGGGCCGGCTCGCGGCCTGCCACATGTTCGGGGTCGAGGCGCGGAGCGTGCCGGCGCTCTACCCGTTCGGCATCTACGCCATCCCCGAGATCGGCTGGGTGGGCGCCTCCGAGAGCGAGCTCACGCGACGCGGCGTCCCCTTCGACACGGGGCTCGCCCGCTACAAGGAGATCGCGCGCGGGCACATCGTCGGCGACCCGCACGGGCTCCTGAAGCTCATCTTCCACCTCGACACACGGAAGATCCTCGGGGTCTGGGGCCTCGGCACGCAGGCGACCGAGCTCGTCCACATAGGCCAGGCGGTCATGGCGCTCGGCGGCACGCTCGACTACTTCGTCGAGGGCGTCTTCAACTACCCGACGCTCGCCGAGTGCTACAAGGTCGCCGCCCTCGACGGCCTGAACAAGCTCCGCACCCTGAACGCCTGCTTCTCGCCGGCGGTCGCGGCGGCCGCGGCGGCGGCCCTAGCGCCGCCGGGACCGCCGCCAGAGGGGTGAAGCGCCCGACCGTGGACGGGTGGGACCCCGCCCGCAGCCGGCGCGCCGGGAGGGCCCTCGCCCGGATCCTGCGGGCGCGGGCCGGGGCCGCCCGCGCGGTCGCGGAAGGGCTGGCCCCGCCCGGGCCCGGGCCCGGCGTCCGGCTCCACGTCTACGAGACGGGCCTCGACGCGCCGCGGGCGGTGCGGCGCTTCCAGGACGCGTACGCGGGGATCGAGGCGCTCCTCGCCGCGCTCGAGGCGGGCGACCCGGGCGCGGTCGAGCTCGGCCTCGAGGTCGCGTCGCGCCTCGACGCGGACGCCGTGACGCCGGTCGCGGCGGAGCTCCTGGCGGCCCCCGGCGGCCCGTGGCTGCTCCTCGGCAAGGCGGCGGGCCGGGCGCTCGGGCGATCCGGCACCCGGGAGGCGTTCCGGCTCCTGCTCGCCCACCGGCGCCTCCCCTACGTGGCCGGCGGGCTGGAGACGGCCTCGTTCGAGGGGGGCGCGGCCGAGGCCCGGGCCGCGCTCGAGGAGATCGGCGACCTCGCGCGCCGCGACCTCGACCCGCGGGACCGGTTGCTCGCCTTCTCGCTCCTCGGCTACCTCGTCCGGTTCGATCCCGGGCCCACCTGGCCGCTCGTCGAGCGCCTGTTCCGGGACGGGGGCGACGAGGTGTTCCGGACGGCCGGGCGCCTCCTCATCGGACGCGGGACGGCGTCGAGCCTCGCGCTCGTGGCGAGCGCGCTCGACGATCCCCGCCCGGGGGCGCGGCGGCTCGCGATCTCGGCCCTCCTCGCCGCCGGCGCGCGGGGCGCCGTCGATGCCCTGGGCGGCCCGGCGACGCTCGCGAGCGAGGCGGGACGGGCGCGCGCGGGCGACCTGCTCGACCTCGTCGCCCGCGACGCCGAGGACGGGGAGCGCGGCCGCGCGAGCCACGGCTGGCTGGCGGCCGACCCGCGCCTCGTGGAGCTGGCGGCGGCGTGCCGGCAGGATCGGCGCCTCAAGGACGCGGCGGCCGCGGTCCTGCGCCACGCGGGGCCCGGGGCGGAGGCGGCGGCGAAGGCGCGGGTGCCCCTCGCCCCGATCCGTGCGCCCGCGAAGGCTCGCCGGCCGCGACCGCCCGGCGCCGCCGTCGTCGCCGAGCTCGAGGCGGCGCGCGCCGCGCTCGACCGCCTCGTCCGGCACCTCGCGCGGACCGGCTACCGGTTCGCCGACCGGCGGCGCGCGCTCCGCCCGCCGACCGCCTTGGCGAGGAAGGCCCTGGCGCGGCTCGAGAAGGCGCTCGGGCCCGTGCCCGTCGTCCTCCGCGCCTTCTGGGAGGTCGTCGGGAGCGTCGACCTCCGCGGGCAGCATCCGCGCTGGCCGCGGCCGGCGTGCGTCGCCCTTCCGGGCGGGCGCGAGGAGGTCGGCACGTGGTGGACGGACCCCCTCGTGATCCGGCCGCCCGATGCCCTCGTCGAGGAGGCGCTCGACGAGGCCCTCGAGGACGCGCCCCACGCGCTCCGCCTGGCGCCGGACATCGCGGGCAAGGCGGGCTACTCCGGGGGCACGCTCGACGTCTGGCTGCCGGCCTTGGCGGCGGACGCGGACGACCCGCGGATCGAGGGCGGGCCCGTCGAGGGCGAGACCCTGCGGGCCCACCTGGCCCGCAGCCTCGCCTGGGGCGGCTTTCCGGGGTTCGCGGCGATCCCGGACCGGCCCGAGCCGTGGCTGGCGGCCGCCCGCGAGGCCGTGACGGGTCGGGCGGCGACGTGACCGGGCCGGACCCACGTCGACGTTGACGCCGGCCATCCGCCGGCGTACCCTCACGGCCACGATGGCGGGCGCGGGCAAGCCCATGGCGGCGCGCCGTGGCCGGGGCGGCCTGGACGTGGCCCTCGTCGCCGGGGTCGCCGCCGCCCTGGCCGCGACGGCGATGGTGCTGGCGCAGGCCCGGGGGCGCGGGGAGGCGGAGGGGCCGCTCGTGTCGAAGGACCCGACCCTCCCCGAGATGGCCTTCCTGTTCGGGCGCCAGGGCGGCGGGCCCGGGGAGTTCGGCGGACCGTTCGGCGTTCGCGTGGGCGAGGGCGGGCGCATCCTCGTCGCCGACGACCTCGGCCACCGGATCTCCGTCTTCGGGCCGGACGGGACCTTCCTGCGGTCGCTCGGGCGAGAGGGCACCGGGCCGGGCGAGGTCGCCTGGGTCGATGCCGTGGACCCGGCCGGCGACGGGCTCCTGTTCGTCGCCGACACGGGGAACAACCGCATCCAGGTGTGGGACGGGGACGGGCGCTTCGTCCGCGAGTTCGGAAGGGCCGTCCGCCCGCCGGAGAGGCCGCTCCGGAACCCTCGCGACGTCCGGGTGGACCGGCTCGCGGGCGAGGTCTACGTGGCCGACTTCAACGGGCAGAGGGTCGCGGTCTTCGACCGTCGGGGGACGTTCCTCCGGAGCATCGGCCGCCAGGGGGCGGGGGAGGGGGAGCTGGACGGTCCCGTGCAGCTGGCCCTGGGCGGAGACGGGCACGTCTACGTCTCCGACAGCCGGAACCACCGGATCCAGGTCTTCGACCGGCAGGGCGCCTTCGTCCGGACCCTCGCCGCGCGCGGGCGGGCCGTGCTCGCCCATCCGCAGGGGCTCGCGTTCGGAGCGAGCGGCCTCCTGTACGTCGTCGACCACGCGGGTCACCGGGTGCAGGTCCTCGAGCCGCCGGGAGGCGAGCTGGTGCGGACCCTCGGGCGCCGGGGCCGCGGGCCGGGCGAGCTCGAGCACCCGACGACCCTCGCCTTCTCGGCCGACGGGAGCCTGCTCTTCGTGGTCGACCAGGGGAACCATCGCGTCCAGGCGTGGCGGTCGCCCGAGCCTCGCGAGGCCGGGGAGTGAGCGCGAGCGCGGCCGGCCCGACCGGGGAGCGGCTCGGCCTGGTCCTCACGGGCGGCGGCGCGCGCGCCGCCTACCAGGCGGGGGCCCTGCGGGCGATCGCCGAGGTCTTCGGCCCCGGGCCGCTGCCGTTCCGCGTCCTGGCGGGGACGTCGGCCGGGGCCATCAACGTCGCCTTCCTGGCCGCCCGGGCGGACGACTTCCGCGCCGGCGCCCGCCGGCTCCACGAGCTCTGGGCGGGGCTCACGCCGGCCGACGTCTACCGGGCGGACCCGCTGGCCCTCGGCCGCACGGGCGCCCGGCTCGTCGCCCAGCTCGGCTCGGGCGGCCTCTTCGGCGGCGGCGGCGGCGGCGCGACGTCGCTCCTCGACAGCGAGCCGCTCCGCCGGCTCCTCGGCTCGTGCATCGACTTCGGCGCGATCGAGCGCGCCCTCGCGCGCGGCACCCTGCACGGAGTCGCGGTCTCGGCGACGAACTACCGCTCGGGGACGGCGATCAGCTTCTACGCCGGGGACGAGTCGATCGAGCCGTGGTCGCGGACCTCGCGCCTCGGGCGGCGGGCGCGGCTCACGCTCGACCACGTCCTCGCCTCGGCGGCGATCCCCGTCTTCTTCCGGCCCGTCCAGGTCGAGGGGTCGGACTACGGCGACGGCTGCATCCGCCTGACCGCGCCGCTCAGCCCCGCCGTCCACCTCGGGGCCGACCGGATCCTGGCGATCGGCATCCGCTACTACCGCCCCGAGCGCGAGACCGTCCTCCTGAACCGCCCGCGCCCGCCCGGGCCGATCTCGCTCGCCGACGTGGGCGGCGTGCTGCTGAACGCCGTGTTCCTCGACTCGCTCGAGTCCGACCTCGAGCGCCTCGACCGCATCAACCGGACGCTGGCGCTGATCCCGCCCGAGCGCGGCGGCGAGCTGACGTCCGGCCTGCGGCCGATCCCGTGCCTCGCCTTCCGCCCCTCGGCCGACCTCGGCAACCTCGCCTCGCACCGCTTTCACGACCTGCCGGCCGCCCTGCGCTACCTCCTCCGCGGGATCGGGGCCTCGGACGAGCGCGGCTGGGACCTCATGAGCTACCTCGCCTTCGACCCGCACTACACGCTCCCGCTCCTCGACCTCGGCTACGGGGACGCGATCGGGCGCCGCGCCGAGATCGAGCGCTTCCTCGGGCGGACGGCATGAGCCCGAGCCCGCAGACGGCGCGCGCGAACGGCCTCGACATCGCCTACCTGGAGGAGGGCCGAGGCCCTCTGGTCCTGCTCCTGCACGGCTTCCCGGACACGCCGCAGACCTGGGACCGGACGCGCCCCGCGCTCGCCGCGAACGGCTTCCGGGCCGTGAGCCCCTTCCTGCGCGGGTACGCGCCGACGGCGATCCCGGCCGACGGCGACTACACGGCCGATGCGCTCGCGCGCGACGCCGCCGCCCTGATCGAGGCGCTGGGCGAGACGGAGGCGATCGTCGTCGGCCACGACTGGGGCGCCTCGGCGGCCTACGGGGTCGCGAACCTCTTCCCCGAGCGGGTCCGCTTCCTGGCGACGATCGCGATCCCGCACCCGGCCTCGATCCGCCCGTCGCTCGGGCTCGCCTGGAAGGGGCGCCACTTCTTCCTCCTGCGCCGCCGCGGCGCGGCCGACCGCGTCCGCGCGAACGGCTTCGCCCACGTCGACGAGCTGGTGCGCCGCTGGTCGCCCGCCTGGGACGTGCCCCCGGACGAGACGCGGGCCGTGAAGGAGGTCTTCGCGAAGCCCGGCTGCCTCGAGGCCGCGCTCGGCTACTACCGCGCCGTCGGCCTCCGCCCGTCGGCCTCGCAGGTCGCGCCGATCCGCATGCCCGCCGTCGCCTTCGCGGGGGCGACCGACTTCGCCTTCGGCCCCGCCGCCTTCGAGCGGGCGCGGCCCTGGTATCGCGACCGCTACGAGGTCGTCACCCTCCCGGGCGGCCACTTCCTGCACCGGGAGCACCCGGAGCGGTTCCACGAGGAGCTGCTGCGACGCCTGCCGCGGGCGTGAGCGGTTGACGCCCGGACGGCGCCCCGTGTGCCCCGTGTAAGTTCCCGGACTGGGGGTACGAGGGGATCGACCCCGAGGCGGGCGAGCACACGCACTGGCACGCGTACCAGGAGGCGCACTTCGAGGTCGTGCGCGAGGGGCTCGGCGAGCGCGGCGAGGGCGAGTGGACGCGCGAGGACCGGCGGCGAGTCGCCTTCTTCCTGGGCGTCGTCAGCCACGGCATCACGGACAACCCGTGGCCCTTCTCGAGCCGGGCGCGGCCGTCGTTCCTGGCCGAGGCGAAGGCGCGCGACGGCGCCGACCACGGGCAGACCGAGCTGGCGGGCGACCTGCTGCTGCAGGGCGACGCGGGGCGGCTCGTGCGCCTCGACCGCAAGGACTTCTACCGGCCGAAGGACGACGTGCTCGAGGCCCTGCGCCGCAGCGGGAGCGGTACGACGCGCGGCCAGCTCGGGCGGGGGTGCCTCCGGATCGAGATGGCGTGGACCGCGGCCGCGCTCGCCGGGCCGCTCTCGGCGCGCTACTACTACGCCCGCTTCCGCGGCCTTCACCTCTTCCAGGACACGCCCGAGTACGGGCGGGCGCGCGCCGACACCTGTACACCTATGCCGGCTGTCGCGACGGCGCCGGCGACGCCGCCCCGGTCCTCGAGCTCGGCGGCGAGCGGCGCATCGAGATCGCGTTCGACGTGTCCGCGATCCCGCCCGGGACGCGCGTCGCGCACGCGACCCTCTGGCTCCACGCCCGGGACGGCGGGCCGGAGGGCGAGACGATCGCCGAGGCCCGCCTCGCGGGCGGCGGCGCGACGGCGCGGGACCGGGACCGGGCGGCGGCGGCGCGCGCGTCGCCTGCCGCCCGATCCTGGTGGTGGAGCCCGACCGCGACGGTCGGTGAGGCGGGACGAGGAAGAGACGGCGAGCCGGCTAGTACTTGACCGAGCAGCCGTAGGGCTTCGTCTCGGTCGTCGCCGGCGCCTCGCCCTTGAGGAGGGCGTCGAGCGCCTCGACGACGTACTTCTGCGCCTGGTCGATGTCCGCCGGCTTCGCCGACGAGATCGAGTCGATCGCGCCGTTATAGCGGAGGTTGCCTTCGGCGTCGATGACGAACATGTGCGGGGTGGTCTTGGCGCCGTAGAGGCGGCCGACCTTGCCCGAGTCGTCGACGAGGATGGCGGTCGAGGCCGTGCCCTTCTCCTGGGCCGTCTTGGCGTGGCCGTCGGCCGTGTCGTAGCCCTGCTTCCCCTTCGCCGACGAGCAGATCGAGAGCCAGATGACACCCTTCTCGGCGTACGCCTTCTGGAGCTTCTGCATGTTGTTCGAGCCGTAGTGCTTCACGACGAACGGGCAGCCGTGGTTGAACCACTCGAGGACGACGATCTTGCCCTTGAAGTCGGCGAGCGAGTGCTCCTTGCCGGCCGTGTCCTTGAGCGTGAAGGCGGGCGCGGGCGCGCCGATCTTCACCTCCTTGTCGGCGGCGTCGACGGAGCCGATCGAGGCGATCGCCGCGACCGCGGCGAACGCGAGTCCGGTCATGAGGCTGCGGGCGACATTCATCGAGCTCTCTCCTGTTTCTCCTGCCCTTTCCTTCCGGTGTCGATGGCGTCGGCCCCGAGCGCGACGCCGAACTCCTCCGTGGTCGGTTGCAGCCGCTTCACGCGCAGGACGCCGCGCACCTCCGCCACGCGTCCCTTCACGATCGACGTCCGCGGCAGCGTGATCTCGACGGCGCCGCCGGCGACCGGCCGCACCGCCTGCTCCTCGGCGGCCTCGATCAGGCCCTCGCGCTCGGGGAAGAAGAGCCCGGCGGCGGCCGTACGGCCGTCGAGCGGCAGGTCCGCGGGCGGCTCCACGCGCAGCACGATGGTCTCGTCGTCCTGGGCGACGATCGTCGCCCGCAGGCCGGCCGGCGCACGCGGCAGGCGGGCCCGCGCGGCGTCGAGGATGGGCGCCTCGGCCGACGGGTGCGGCTCCGCGGCGGCGACCTCGAGGTCTAGCGAGACCGTCGCCTCGCCCGGAATGCAGCTCTCCTCCGAGCAGACGAGCCAGTCGAGCCTGGCGGCGATGCGCGCCCTCGTCCCGGGCGCCGCCGACGCCGGCGCGCGCAGGGTCGCGAGGAGGACGGGCTCGCCCGAGTAGCCGTAGCTCGCGATCCCGCCGGCCTCGAAGCGCGAGGGCACCGGCCACTCGAGCGCGCCGGCCGCGAACCCTTCGGGCAGGTCCCAGCCGACCTGGACCGCCGTGCCCGCGTCGCCCGGGTTGATCCAGTACACGTGCCAGCCGGGCGCGAGGCGCAGGCGCACGCCGACCACGACCTCGCCGCCGGGTCGGATCGACGCCGAGGCGGCGACGAGCGATGGCTGAACGAGCGGGTCGTCGGCCGCGCGGGCCTGTCCGAGCACGAGCACGAGCACGAGCGGGAGCGGGAGCCCGAGCGGGAGCGGGAGCGGGAGCCCGAGCGGGAATGCGAGGGCGAGGGCCGGCGCCCGGATGCGAGTTCCTACCATCTCATCCATAGACGGGGGCAAGGTTCGAGATCATCCCCCGGCGCGCGTGATAGGATCTGCCTCGTGATCGGGCGCGCCATCGTCGGACTCGTCCGCCATCGGGCGTTCACCTTCGCGGGCGTCCTCGCCCTCACGGCGCTCTCGGTCGGCCTCGCCGCGGCGCGCGTCCGTCCCGACTTCTCGGTCGACCACGTCGTCCCCGTCCGGGATCCGGCGCGCCGGGCCTACGAGCGCTACAAGGCGGACTTCCCGTACGGCGATGCCCGGGCGGTCGTCATCGTCGAGGCCGCCGACATCTACACGCCGGCCGGGCTCGAGCGGTTGCGCGCGCTCGCGCGCGACCTCGGCGCGCTCGAGGGCGTCGTCGACGCCGAGGGCTTGACGACCGTGCGCCACATCGAGGCGACGGGCGAGGACGAGCTCTCGACCGGGCGCCTCTTCCCGGACCGCGACCTCGCGCCCGCGGAGATCGACCGGCGGCGCGCGATCGCGACGACGGATCCCCTGTACGCCTGGCGCGTCGCCTCGCCCGACGGGCGCGCGACCGCGATCCGGGTGACGCTCGCCGCCGAGGGCGACCCGCGCGCCGACACCCGGGCGCGCTTCCTCGCCCGCATGCGGTTCCTGCGCGACGCGCGCGCGGTCCTCGCGCGGCACGAGCGGCCCGGGCAGACGCTCACGCTCAGCGGCTTCCCGGTCACGCGGGCCGAGTACGCGGAGATGATCGGGCGCGACGTGCTCCGCCTGGTGCCGGTCGCCTTCCTCTTCGTCGTCGCCCTCCTGCTCGTCGCCTTCCGGGAGGCGCGGGCCGTCGCCGGGGCGATGATCACGGTCGTGGCCGCCGTCCTCTGGACGTTCGGCGCGCTCGCCGTCGTCCCGTACTGGGACGGGGTCGCACTGCGCCTGGGCGCCCCGCTCACGCTGCTGACGCAGGTCGCGCCCGTGATCGTGACCATCGTCTCGATCAGCGACACGGTCCACATCGTCTCGGGCCTCCGGGAGCGCCTCGGGCGCGGCGAGGCCCACGACGACGCGCTCGCGGAAGCCGTCGCCGACTCCGCCGGGCCGTGCCTGCTGACGGAGATCGTGATCGCCTGCGGCTTCCTCTCGCTCGTCGCGATCGACATCGTCGCCATCGTCCAGTTCGGCGTGACGCTCGCGGCCGGCGTCATGCTCGCGTGGCTCGCGAACATGACGGTCCTGCCGCTCTGCCTGCACGCCTTCGGGCCGCGCCCGGCGAACGCGCACGCGAGCAAGCCGGCCGGCGCCGGTGCCGCCGCCGGCCCGGGCGCGTTCGGGCGCTTCGTGGCCTTCGTCGAGCACGTCGTCGTCGCGCGGCGCGGCCGGGTGGTCGCCGGCACGCTCGCGATCCTCGCGCTGGCCGCCGTCGCCGCGACCCGCACGCACCGCGACTACCGGGTCTACGACGACCTCCGCCCGGACAGCCCGATCGCGCGGCGCCTGGCGCGGTGCACGGACGCGTACGGCGGGACCGTGCCGCTCTCGGTCGTGATCCGCCCGGCCGGGGAGAGTGCGTCACGTGACGCAAAGGCCGACGCCGACGCCGACGCCGAACCGATGCTCGAGCCGGAGGCGATCGCCCTCGCCGACCGCATCGCCCGCCACATGCGGACGACGTTCCCGGAGGCGAGGAACGCGGCCTCGCCCGGCGACTTCTTCCGGCGCGTCCACGGCGCCATCGCCGGCGAGGAGGCGGCCGTGGCGCAGCCCCTGCCGTCGACGCGCGGCCTCGCCGCCAAGGAAGCGCTCCTCTTCGACGACGGCAAGATGCTGCGCGACGTCCTGTCGTTCGACCGCCGCGCCGCCTGCGTGTTCGCGACCGTCCCCGACCAGGGGGCCGAGCGCACGCGCGCCTTCACCGACCGTCTCGAAGCGCGGCTCGCCGTCGAGCGCGCCGCCGTCCAGGGTCGCTACGAGATCGAGGCGACCGGCGTCCTCGCCATGGCCGACGACGTCCACCGGACGCTCGTCGGGGGCCTGGCCGCGAGCTTCGGGATCGCGATCCTCGTCTCGCTCGCCGCCTTCTGCGCCGTCCTGCGCTCCGTCCGCCTCGGGCTCATCGGCCTCGTGCCGAACCTCCTCCCCCTGGCGCTCACGTTCGCCTTCATGGGGCTCGCCGGGATCCCCCTGAAGCCGTCGACGGCCATCGCCTTCTCGGTGACGCTCACGATCGCCGACGACGACACGATCCAGTTCCTGGCCCGTTTTCGCCGCCAGTTCGCCGCCGCCGTCGCCCGAGGCGCGGCCGACGCCCACGAGGAGGCCGTCCTCGCGACCCTCCGCGAGACCGGCCTCCCCATGGTCGTGACCGCCTGCGCCGTCTCGATCGGCTTCCTGACGCTCGCCCTCTCGCAGTTCGTCGGCCTCGTGCACCTGGGCCTGCTGATCGGCGTCTCCCTCTTCGCGGCGGTCTTCGCCGACCTGTTCGTGACGCCGGTGCTGATCCTGTTTTTCCGGCCGCGGATCTCGTGATAGCATTACGGCCTGTTCGAGGAGGCTTGGACCATGTCGTCCATGCGCATCGGCCCCGGCGGCGGCGGCGGCATCAACTTCCCGACCGGCGACGACCTGGCGGCGCGCGCGATCGCGCCGCGCACGGCCCTGACGACGACGCCGACGCCCGCTCCGGCCCCGACCCCCGCTCCCGCCCCCGCCCCCCGACCGCGCCCGGGCGCGCTGCCGATCTCGGCCGGGGCGACGAGCGTCCCCGACCGGGCGACGTTCGAGAGGCTCGCGCGCCGCGACGACGTCCCGGGTGCGCTCGGGGCGCGCGAGGTGAAGTTCCTGATGACGGACGTGGACGGGCCGAACCCGAAGCTCTACCTGATCAACACGAACAACCACGTCTACCACTACGACTTCGCCACGAAGGGGCTCGGGAAGCGGATCTCGCTCGAGGAGTTCAACGCCCGGACCTACTTCCGCGACGACCGCAAGAACCTCGCCGGCACGATCATCGCGCACGACCAGTTCGAGGGGCCGCGCGGGCAGAAGGGCCTCTACTCGCTCGAGTTCTGGCCGACGGACCCCGTCAAGGCGACGCACGTGGCCAAGGCGTTCGACGCCGTCGAGAAGGCCATGCCGTTCGCCGCCGGCAAGATCGCGTACCACCCGGCCGGCGACACGCAGGAGGCGCTGGCGCGGCAGGAGCGATCCGCCCTCAGGCGCCTCGGCGTCAAGACGATCTCGACCACCGACCTCTTCAAGAACGTCTCCTACAGCCCGCTCAACCCGGGCGAGGGCTTCGGCGTCCTGCGCGTCGTCGATCCGTCGCGCCCGGGCGAGCGGCCGCCGACCGTGCGCGACGTCGTCATCTTCAAGACGATCCCGAACGACCTCTCGCACGTCGGGGGCGTGATCACGGAGGCGCCGCAGACGCCGCTCTCGCACGTGAACCTGAAGGCGAAGCAGAACGACACGCCGAACGCGTACGTCAAGAACGCCTCGACCGACCCGCGGATCGCGCCGTTCATCGGCAAGCTCGTGAAGTACGAGGTCGGCCCCGACGGCTTCAAGATCCGCGAGGCGACGCAGCGCGAGGCCGACGCCTACCTCGAGAAGATGCGCCCGCCGCGCCCGCAGCGCCCGGTGCGGGACCTCTCCGAGCGCGAGATCGTCGACCTCGACGACCTCGGGAACCGGAGCTCGCGCGCCTTCGGGGCGAAGGCGGCGAACGTCGCCGAGCTCCGGAAGATCCTGCCCCAGGGGACCGTGCCCGACGGCTACGGCGTCCCGTTCCACTTCTACGACAAGTTCATGAAGGAGAACGGGCTCTACGACGAGGCGAAGCGCATGATGGCCGACCCGCGCTTCAAGTCGGACCCGGCCGCGCGCGAGCAGGCGCTGACGGCGTTCCGCCGCAGGATCCGCGACGCCGACATCCCGCCCGACCTCGCCGGCAAGCTCCGCGACATGCAGGCCTCGTTCCCGCCCGGGCAGCCGATCCGGGCCCGGTCGAGCACGAACAACGAGGACCTGCCCGGCTTCAACGGCGCCGGCCTCTACGACTCGTACACGCACCGCCCGGACGAGGGGAACATCGACCGCACGGTCAAGCAGGTGTGGGCGAGCCTCTGGAACTTCCGCGCCTTCGAGGAGCGCGAGTTCTACAAGGTCGACCACATGACGACGGCCATGGGCGTCCTCATCCACCCGAACTTCGACGACGAGGGCGCGAACGGCGTCGCCGTCACGAAGAACATCTACGACCCCAACTGGCCGGGCTTCTACGTCAACGTCCAGGCGGGCGAGGAGCTGGTCACGAACCCCGAGGGCGGCGCCGTCCCCGACGAGTTCCTCGTCTCGGCGATCGGCCCGCGCGGCGAGTACGAGACGCAGTACATCCGCCACTCGAACCAGGTCCGCTCGGGCCGGACCGTCCTCACGAAGCCCCAGGTCGCCGAGCTGACGAAGGCCATGGAGAAGATCCAGTCCCACTTCAAGCAGGTCTACGGCCGGCAGGCCGACAAGGGCTTCGCCATGGACATCGAGTTCAAGATCGACCGCAACGGCAAGCTGGTCGTGAAGCAGGCGCGGCCGTGGGTGGAGTGAGGGCCGCGGGCCCGTCACGATGCCCGACTCGACCTTCCTAACGCGCGTCGCTCTCAAGAACTACAAGAGCATCGCGGCGTGCGATGTCCGCCTCGGCCCCCTCACGTTCCTCGTGGGGCCCAACGGCGCCGGGAAGAGCAACTTCCTCGACGCGCTCCGGTTCGTCGCCGACTCGCTCCGGTACTCGCTCGACCACGCGCTGAGGGACCGAGGAGGCATCAAGGAAGTGCGCCGGCGTTCCGCCGGTCACCCCACCCATTTCGGGATCCGTCTCGAGTTCGCGTTGCGCTCCGGTCGTCGAGGTCACTACACCTTCACCGTCGGCGCTCGGCCTCAGGGTGGCTACGAGGTCCAGCGGGAGGAGTGCGTCGTGGACGCGGCCGAGGCCCTGGGCGAGCCCGCACGCTACTCGGTCCGGCACGGGAACGTGGAACGCGTCACGACCGGCGTGGCTCCCGCGGCCGCACCGGATCGACTCTACCTCGTCAACGTCTCGGGCCTCACCGAGTTCCGGCCCGTGTACGAGGCCCTGTCTCGCATGGGCTTCTACAGCCTCAATCCCGACCGCGAAAGGCCGCGGGCGGACCCGTCCTGGTCCTTCTCGATGCCGATGACGACTGCCCCGCCGAGGAAGGCCCTCGATGGCTCGAGAGGGCGACCGTTGCCCGGTCGAACGTGCCGCTCGCGGTCGTGCTCGCGCGGAGCGAGTTCGAGTCGTGGTTCATCGCGGCCGCCGAGTCCCTGCGTGGACGCTGCGGGCTGCCGGATGACCTCGAGGCACCGAGGGACCCGGAGGCCATCCGCGGCGCCAAGGAGTGGTTGGGTCGCCACATGCGTCGTCGCTACGTCGAGACTCTCGATCAGCCGGCGCTGACGGCTCTCTTCGACCTCGACGCGGCCCGCCGGGCGGATTCCTTCGACAAGTGCCGCCGGGAGATCGAGCGCCTGCTGAAATCCGCGGGATAACGTTCATCTCCCGCACGGGAGGCGCGCGGAGACGGCGCCGGCCCGGAGGGTCGGCGAGGGGAGCGGGACGAGGGGATGGGAGTGGGGATCGAGGTGGGGTGGGGGTGGGATGGGGATGGGGTGGGGGTGGGGACGGTGGCGATTCGGGCGCCCGCCGGCGTCCATGTCGACGGGGTCGAGCGCCTCGCGTCTACATGGGCGCCGCGGGCCCGTGATGGAGGGCTACTTCTGGCGGACGAGGTAGAGCTTCTCCTCCTTGCCTTCCTTGCTCTCGATCAGGACGATGTGGTCGTCGTCGACCCACTCGAGCCCGCCCGAGTCGGTCTTGGCGTCGGGCTTGCCCTTCTCCTTCGTCTCGATGGTCCACCGGTTGCCGTCGCGCTTCGTCACCTTCCACTCGTGGGCCTGCTTGTTCTCCTCGAGGCTGGTGGTCAGCTCGGTCGCGGTGAAGGTGATCTCCATGAGGGCGAAGATGCCCTTCATGAAGTCTTCCATCATCTTCTTCTCGTCGTCCGGCGCCTTCTTGTAGTCCTCGCCGTCCTTGAGCGCGGCCATGGCCTTGTCGACGTCCACCTTCCAGGTGCCGTGGAGGGCGGATTCCGGACGGTCCCCCGCGAAGGCGGCGGTGCCGAGCGCGAGGACGGCGGTCGCGCAGAGCGCGAGCGCGCAGAGCGTTCTTCCGAGCGAAAGCATGTCTCTCTCCTTGTGCGCGAGGGCGGGGCGCCGACAAGACGCCACGCGCATCCCGGGGGCGCACGCCCGACCCTCGCGAAGATGGACGGGAAGGATAGGAAAAGAGATGCGGTTCACGCAAGCCCCAGGGTGTCGGGGCGCTCGACGAGGGCGCGCAGCGAGTCCATCGCCTCCGTCACCTCGGCCCCGTCGACGAGGTAGTGGTCGACGACGACCATGACGAAGAGGACCGTGCGCGCCCGGATCGCGCCGTCCGGGGCGACGCACGGGCGCTCGACCAGCGTGCCCGGGAAGAAGCTCGCGGCCGTGTTCGCGACCGCGTGGCCCGCGACGCCGCCCCACCCGCGGCGGACGAGCGACGAGAGGCCGTACGTCCCGAAGTAGCGGCGGTAGAAGCGATGGTCGCTCCGGATCCGGTAGCTCGCGAAGCGGAGGAGGAGGCGCGGCAGGCGCTCGAGGCGGCGGATCGCCTGCACCTGCGGGAGCGAGTCGAGCGGCGCCTCCTTGTGGTGCTTGATGATCCCGTGGATGTCCTCGAGCGGGAGCCGGTTCGAGTCGCGGATGACGACCGGGAAGAGGAGGCGCTCGCCGTCCTGCGCCTCTCGCTCGACGACGAGGTTGCAGGAGACCTCCTCGAAGTCGACCTCGTACTTGCGGAGGAGGCCGTGGAAGAGGTGGTGGTTCAGGCGCGGGTGCCTCTCCAGGACGAGGCTCGTCGCCTTGACGAGGCAGGCCATGAGGCCGACGCGCCGGCCGGCGGCGCGCCCGCGCTCGATCGCCGCCAGGAGGTCGGTGACGTCGTACTCGTAGACGCCGCTGATCGAGCAGTGGAAGCGCTTCGCCCGCGTGAGGAGGTCGTAGATCGCCTGGCGGTTCCGCGTGAACGGGATGACGCGCGCCATCGCGGCCGCCCTCCTCAGAGGTCCCCGCCGGCCTGCGCCGAGCGGCGCAGCTCGCGGAAGATGTGGAGGAGCTGGACCTCGCTCGTGCCCTCGTAGACCGTCGTCACGCGGGCGTCGCGCAGGCGCTTCTCGGCCCGGAAGCGGTCGTCGTCGGCGACGAGGCCGCGCCAGCCGTGCATCTGGACGACCCGGTTCGTCGCCTCGACGGCGAGGCGCGAGGCGGCGAGCTTCGCCATCGACGTCTCGGTCGAGCAGGGCTTGCCGGCGTCGAGGAGGTCGGCGGCCCGCCAGAGCATGAGGCGCACGAGCTGGACCTGGGTGTAGAGGTCGGCCAGGTCGAGCTGGACGTGCGACTTCGCGACGAGCGGCTCGCCCGGGTAGACGCGGCGCTCCTCGACCCAGGGGACGACGTCGCGGAGCGCGCCGACCGCGATCCCGAGGATGACGGACGCCCCGCCGAAGCGGATGTAGTCGAGCGAGCGGAGGAGCACGTCCTCGGCCCCGCCCACCGCTCCGAGCACGTTCTCGGGCGGGACCTCGACGTCGTCCAGATGGACCGTCGGCGTCGTCAGCGCCCGGAAGCCGATCTTGAGCGGGTTCGGGCCGACGCGCACGCCTTCCGCCCCGCGCGGCACGACGAAGAACGACGGCCCGCGCCGCCGCCCGTCGACGACCGTGTCGGCGAGGACGACGAAGAGGTCGGCCACGGCCCCGTTGCCGACCATGCACTTCGCCCCGCGGATCGAGTAGCCGCCCGGCGTCGAGACGGCGCGGGTCGCGACCTCGGCCAGGAGGTTCGAGCCGCTCGTGCCCTCCTCCGTGAGCGCGATCGCCGCGTACCCGCCGCGCCCGACGAGGTCGCGGACGAAGCGCCCCTTCTGCTCCTCGGTCCCGGCCTCGAGCACGGGCCGGAGCGCCCCGTGGTTGAAGCCCATCGTGAAGGCGATGGGCGCGCACGCCGCCGCCAGCTCCTCGCCGCCGACGACGAGCGCCCGGTGCGTCATCCCGCGGCCGCCGAGCGCCTCGGGGATGGCCGTGTTCAGGAGCCCCCACTCGGGCGCCCGCGCGCGCTCGTGGACGGCCCGCGGGAAGTCGTTCCGCTCGTCGTACTCGCGCGCGCGCGGGGCGATCGCCTCGGCCGCGAAGCGCCGGCAGACGGCCTTCCACTCGAGCTCGGCGGGCGAGAGCAGGTCCCACATGGGCATGGGTATCAGTCCTCGACCCCGAGCACGACCTTGCCGACGTTCCGGCGCTCGCGCAGGATCTCGAGCGCGCGCCGCGCCTCGGCGAACGGCACGCGCTCGTGGATCGCGGGCCTCAGCGCGCCCGCTTCGAGGTGCTCGCCCAGGCGGCGGAGGAGGTCGGCGAGGAGGGCCGGGCTCGCGTCGAGGCGGCCGACGTTCACGGCCACGAACGACTGGTTCGCGAGGAAGAGGCGGCGCGGGTCGACGGCCGGCGCGTCCGACACCCCGGACGCCCCGATCTCGACGAACCGTCCGCCCGGCCGCAGCAGCTCGAGGCCGCGGCGGATCGCGTCGCCCGAGAGCGAGTCGACGACGACGTCGATGCCGCCGCCGGCCGTCAGCCGGCGCACCTCGTCGGCGAAGTCGGTCGCCCGGTAGTCGATCGGGTGCTCGACGCCGAGGGCGCGCAGGCGGCCGACCTTCGCGGGCGAACCGGCCGTCCCGAAGATCGTCGCCCCGATGTGCCGCGCGAGCTGGACGAGGGCCGTGCCCGTCGCCCCGGCCGCCGCCTGGATCAGGACGCGCTCGCCCGGCCGCAGGCGGGCGTGGTGCTCGAGGCAGGCGATCGCCGTCAGGCCCGCGACCAGGACCGACGCGCCCTCGTCGAACCGGAGCGCGGCCGGCAGGGCCAGGCAGGAGGCGGCGTCGGCGACCACGCGGCGCGCGTACGCGCCCGAGCGCACGAGGGCCACGACCCGGTCGCCCGGGCGGACGGCCGCGACGCCGGGACCGACGCGGGCGACCACGCCGGCGACCTCGTGCCCCGGGACGAACGGGCGCTCGGCGATCGTCGGGTGCAGGCCGAGGGCGGCGAGGACGTCGATGAAGTTGACGCCGATCGCCCGCGCCTCGATCTCGATCTCTCCGGGCCCGGGCTCGCGCGCCGGCCGCTCGACGAGGGTCAGGGCGAAGGGCTCGGCGGAGGCGCCGACGAGGTAAGCCTCGTTCGTCTCCGAGCCCGGGCCCCCTGTCCGCGTCCCCGTCCCCGTCCCTTCCCCCGCCCCTCTCCCCGTCCCCCCCGCCCCCGCCCCCGTTCCCGTCCCCGCCGCCCCCGCCCCTGCTCCCCTCGCCCCGATCTCCCTCTCGATCTGCACCGCTGCGGCCTCGAGCGTCGGGTGCTCGAAGAGCAGCGTCGGGTAGAGACGGATGCCGAACCGCGACTCGACCGTGCGCACGAGGCCGACGGCCGTGAGGGAGTCGACGCCGAGGCGGGAGAAGGGCGCGGCGAGGTCGATCTCGCGGGGCTGGCGGCGGAGGCCGGCGGCGAGCGCGGTGCGGAGGAAGTCGCGGAGGGAGGGGAGATCGGGGGCGGGATCGGGGGCGGGAGCGGGGGCGGGGGCCGAGGTCGGGG
>Ga0187892_10000809_pt1 | contig 78237 bp, 54 predicted proteins | sample MA1701073metaG_FD_139345 | JGI IMG/M metagenome (GOLD analysis project Ga0187892, IMG submission 139345) | Bio-ooze microbial communities from a basaltic lava cave in the Kipuka Kanohina Cave System on the Island of Hawaii, USA - MA170107-3 metaG ... | reverse complement strand
TGGCTCGTGATCGAGGGGGGAACGCTCACGGTGAGCGCCGCCGCGTTGCTCGTGGCGCTCCCGCAGCCGTTCGTCACGACGCAGTCGTAGCTTCCCGCGTCGCCCGTCTGGACGGAGGCAATCGAGTACGTGCTCGCCGTCTCGCCGGCGATGTCGACCGTGTCCTTCCGCCACTGGTAGGCGAGAGGATCGGTTCCCGTCGCCGCCACGCTGAACGTCGCCGGGTCTCCCGTGCAGACCGCCTGGCTTGAAGGGTGGCTCGTGATCGACGGCGGGTCCGGCGAAGTGAACGTTGCACTCGAGCCGTGGGCGCTCGCAGCGTCGAGCGGGAAGCCCGTTAGCATCGCGACGGCGAGCAGTGCCGTGCATCCGAAGCGCCCTGACCGACGGTTCGGCGGCGTGATGACGGTCTCGGCCGACGAGAGATGACGACGAACGGATGCACCGCTGGTTCGCCACATCGCGACTGTCCTCCTCACTTCATCAGGCACAGGTCGAGCCTGAGGTGGAAGGATCCGCGCGTGGAGTCGCGATCGGCCTTCACTTCCCACGCCAGAGGCCAAGGTCTTTTCGACCGGACCTCGCAACGACATCCCCTCGATTGCCGCCAGCGGCTGGTCGCCGCTTCGAACTCGCACGCCCGGGAAGCGAACGGCTCCCCGCAGCCTCGGGCCCGAAATACGCGGACATCCTAAGGCCTGCGGACCGTTCGGAACAGTGGCTGGTTTCCCCGATCCCCCGCAGAATTCGGGGAATCGATCGGGCCGCGCCTCTCGTCGGCATCGCGAGCCGAAATCTCGCCGAACCGGGCTCTTCGACGCCTCGGGGCTTCGGCGACCGGGTTCGGCCATCGTTCAAGATCGCCGTCCGGACGCCGTTCACGCGCTCTCGCCGCGGTCCTCGCCGGCTCGCCCGGAGAGCGCCAGGTCTCTCTCCCGCCGTTCCGCGGGAGGAGAAGCGAGTTCTGCCGCGGCCCACGGGAAGGAAGCGCCTGCGGCAGAACGACGACGAGCGGGACCGTTCGTATGCGCGAGGGGGCGGGCGGGAGGGCAGGCCGTTCGGGCGGGCTTTCGCACCACCCCGGGGTCACGCCGCTTCGATTTCGCGACCGTCCGTCATTCGACCCAAAGGCCCAGACGCCGGAACAGCTCGGCGTGCCCGTCCTGAACCGCCTTGATGGACGCGGGGTAATCGCGGCGAACCTGCCGCAGGACGCGCACCGCGACTTCGTCGACGGCGTTGCCCTCGAGGGCCGCGAGCGCGGCGCGGATGCGCGCCATGGGAGCCGCGTTGGCCGACCGCAGCAACTGGCCGTAGTTGTCGTACAGCACCTCGGCCAACTGCTTCTGCCGCAGGTACTCGGCGTCGTTTCGATCGGCCGCCGTCGTGACGAACGCCCACGGCCTCACGCGATGGCCGAGCGTCAGCCGATCGACCTGGTCTGCGTAGGACGGCCCCAGGTAGCGCGGCGCCTCGAACTCGATCGCCGAGTTGTCGTCCGTGTTCACGGGGCCGCCGCCGGCGAACGCTCGCAGCTCTTCGTTCGCCGCCAGCATGTACGACAGGACGTGAGCGGGCGACGGCATGCCGAGCGAGTCGAGCTGCCGCCGCACGGGCCCGACCTGCATGCGCTCGGCCAGCCGGTCCAGGTCGACGGACAGCGGCGTCACCGAACCGACGAACATGTAGGTGCCGTGGCTGCCGGAGCGCCACATCGACGCGTGCGGCCACACGTCGGCCCATGTGCGCGCGAGAAGCTGCACGAGGTGGGGCGGAATCTGCATGCCCTGGAACCAGGCGCAGGCGAGCCCGTCCGGGCGGAGGCGCGCCTGAATGGCGGCGAACGCGTTGCGCGTGAACATGGCCGCGGAGCCGCTGATGTACGGGTTCGACGGCTGCGAGACGACGACGTCGTAGGCGCGGTCCGTGCGCTCGAGGTGTTGCCGGCCGTCGCCGACGATCAGATGGACGCGCGCGTCGTCGAGGCTGCCGAGGCTCGCGTCGGCGAAGTGGGCGCGTGCGGCCTCGACGACGCCCTCCGAGATCTCGACGCAGTCGACGCGCTGCACCTTCGGGTGCGTCAGCACGCTGCCGAGCGTGGCGCCGCTGCCGAGGCCGATGACGAGCACGTCGCGCGCGTCGGGTGCGAGCAGCATCGGCAACTGGGCCAGCCAGACCTGCGATTCGGCGTTGTTCGTGGCGTCGGTCTGGCCCGAGACGATCAGGTTCCGCGTCCGGGCGGAGTCTCCCTCGCTCGCGGTCACGGTGACGAGCGCCGACGTGCCCTCGCGATAGAAGAGGATCTCCTCCCGCTCCATCATTCGGCGGATCTCGGCGTCGCTCTCCAGGCCCGTTCGCAGCCACTTCCAGTAGTGCGAAAACGGTCCACTCGCGACGACCGCCGGCTCCCATCGCGGTGTCTGGGACAAGAGCGCCCCGCCGCCGGCCAGCACGAGGAGCGGCGCGAGCCAGCGCGCGACCCGGCCGCGCTCGAAGGCCGCGAAGAAGAGAGTGGCCGACGCGAGCAGCGCCAGGCCCGCGGCGAGAAGGATGCTCCCTCGCATGCCCACGTCGGGGAGCGGGATCAGCAGGAAGCCGCCCGCGAACGAGCCCGCGATCGTGCCCACGGTGTTGGCGGCGTACGCGCGGCCGAGAGCGGGACCGGCGTCGGCCGCGCCGCGGGCCAAGTGCCGCGCGACGACGGGCAGAAGGCCGCCCATGAAAAACGTCGGCACGAGGAAGAGCGGAGCCAGGTAGAAGACCTTGCCCCACTCCCGCGCCGTGAACGACAACTCGTGCTCCTTGAACAGCCGCGCCATCCTTATCGGGAGATCGGCGAGACCGGCCACGGTCGCGACCGCCGAGAGTGCGATGCCGGCCGTCAGCACGCCGGGCAGGTACCGGCCCCAGCGGCGGTCGCCGAGCGGCCCGAGCACGAGGCTGCCGAGCGTCAGGCCGAGCACGAACAGCCCGGTGATCATCGTGAAGGCGTACGTCATCGCCCCCACCATCACCGTGACGCTGCGGGTCCAGGCCACCTGCAGCACCATCGCCGCGAAGCCCGACAGCCCGAAGCTCACGAGGAGGACCGCCGGAGCGAGCGAGCCGCCGGCCGGCGAGGCGGAGAGCGCAATGCCGGCGGCGCTCGGCTCCTCGGCATCGCCGAGCCGGGACGACAGCATCACCGCTGCGGCACCGACGACGAGGTTCGTCGCGACGGCGGCGAGGATCGTCACGCGAAGGCCGAAGCTCGGGATCAGGACGAGCCCGGCGAGGAAGCAACCGGCCGCGGCGCCGCCCGAGTTGAGCGCGTACATCGTGCCGGTCGTGGCGCCGAGCCGGCCGCCGCGCTGCACCAGGAAGTGCACGAGGATCGGCAGCGTCGCGCCCATGAGCGTCGTCGGCACGAGGAGCAATAGCCCCGCCAGCGCGAACTGCGCGAGGTTGAGCCAGAGTTGGGTGTCGTGAAGCTCTCGGTAGACTGCGCCGAAAAGCGGGTCGAAGGCGTCGATCAAGAGGGGCAGCGCGAGGCAGTAGAGCCCGAGCGCGATCTCGAGGAATCCGTAGAGGCGCACGGCGCGACGGCCGGACGGGGCGAATCGTCCGCCGACCCAGGCGCCGAGCGCGAGTCCGCCCATGAAAACGGCCAGTAGCGTGGCGAGGGCGTACGACGTGTTGCCCATGACCAGCGCGAGCCAGCGGTTCCAGACGACTTCGTAGACGAGGCCGGCGGCGCCGGTCAGGAGGAAGCAGCCGCCGAGCAGCAAGGTCGTCGGCACGAGTCGCCTGGGAAGCGGCCGCGTGCGAGTCGCCGGGTCGGAGAGCATGGCCGTCAACGGTGGTCGGCCGCGCAAGCTACGACGACGTGGCCGCGTCGGCGTCGAAGCGACGGCGCGGCCGCCGGATCGCGGTCGTACGAACCCAGTGGAAACCTCGATGGCGCGTCATTCCGTTTCCGCTCTCAGCCTGCCGACGATGACCGTGATCGCTCCGGCCGACGTCGCGAAACGGGGTACCTCCCGCACCTGGCCGATCGATTCTGCCACCGGCGGGGCGGGGCGGGGGACGTTTCGATCCCCTTCGTCTCCGCAGGGCGGACGCCGGGAAACGGGGATTCTATCCGAGGGAGTCGGCAAGTCCATCCGGCCATGATCTCGGGAAATCGACTCGGCAGTTCGCCGCGGCCGCGACGAGAGAGGATCGGAAGCCGGCTGGTCGAGGCCGGACCCGAGCGATCGGTCGCGCCGGACGATGGGTCTCGGTTCCGAACCGTAGCCCTTTCATCAGGGGTCGGCTCGTCCGACGAACGGTCAGCGGCATCATGATGCGACCGGCCTACCGGATCCTCACCGCGATCCCGTTCGTCACCGCGACGCGGCCGTTCGGCGCGAAGGAGTCGCTGATGATCCCCTGAAGGAAGAAGTCCACCCGTCTGCCGACGCCGCTCGGAGCGGTGAAGACGACGCTTGGCGCCGGCGACGACGGAAAGCGCGGGGCGCCGGCCATTTCGCCGCGACCGCGGAAGTTGTTCCAGATCGCTCGCGGCTGGGGTTGGACCGACGGCGTCAACGGTGTCGGGAGACACACCCTGCCGGTCTCGGAGGGGAGATTGAACTGCTGGTTCCCCGGAAAGCCGGCCCAACCGAAGAGCGCGAAGCGGGACGGACCGCTCGGGCGCGACGATGTCGCCCGCATCTCGACCACGATCGGCGCCGTCCGGTCCGTTTCGAATGCGCGCTCCCGGCCCGATCCCGGCGAGCCGCTCACGAAGAGGACGTCGAGGGGCGGCCCGACGCCGGCCCCGACGTTGCCGGCCCGTTCACGGTGAAGGCGATTCAGGCAGACCGCGTGACCGGACGTCAAGTCCGCCAGACCGTCCTCGTCGAAGTCGCCCGATGCGGTCGCGCGAGCTTGGAGCAGCGTGAACTCGACCACTCCTTCGAGCGTGCCACGTCCGTCGTTCACGAAAAAGAGGAAGTTGTCGAGCTTCGGAATCAGGTCGACGTGTCCGTCGGCGTTCACGTCCGCGAAGGCCATCGGAAGGGGGGCATACAAAACGCTGAAGGAAGAGGAAAGAGAATAGCCACCTTGGCCGTCGCTCAGCGAGACCGTGAAGGCGCCGGTGTGGAAGAACCGTCGCTCGGTGATGACGTCGGCCGATCCGTCCTCGTTGAGATCGGCCGCCGCCACGCCGAGCGCGTCGTTCATCGGGATGGCCGGGCCAAGCGCGAATCCTCCCCGGCCGTTGCCGAGGAGCACGACGTTGCCGCCCGTGCTCGCCGCGACGATGACGTCCAGGTTCCGGTCCTGGTTGGCATCTGCGACGACGGCCATCAGGCAGGGAGTCGCCAGCGCAAAGACCCGAGCCGCGCCGAACAGCGCGGCGCCGAGGCCGGGCAGCGTCGCGACTCCGGGGCCGGCCTGCGACGTTCCGACGAGCGCGATCGCGAGATCGGGGATGCCGTTCTCGTCGAAGTCGCCGATCGCGATCGACCGTGGATCGCCGGCGACCGGGACGGGAGGCATTCGCCGGAAGCCCGCGGCGCCGTCGTTCCGGGTGACGGCGACGTCGCCCGAGGCGATCTCGACCGTCACGAGATCGACGTCTCCGTCGAGGTCGAGATCGGCCGAAGCGACGGCGACCGCTCGGGGGCCCGTGCCGACAGCTTCTCTGAACGAAAACCCTCCCGCACCGTCTCCGAGCACGATGGAGATCACGCTGTTCTGCGGACTCAGTGCGGCGATGTCGAGGTTTCCGTCGCGGTCGAGATCGGCGATCGCGACTTCCTCCGTACCGGGAATGGGCGGGAGATCACGGCACTCGAAGGCGATTTGCCCGAGCGCGGGAGTCGAGACGAGCGCGAGCGACGTGATGGCTGAAAGGAATTCGAGCCGACGGCGACGTGCGAACATGGGGCGTTCTCACGAGCGATCGAGGCGGTGGCGGCTCACGGCCATTGTAGCCCGTTCCCGATTCGGCACCAATCTCAGGGAAACACCGGGACTCCACGCGCCCGGTCATTCCCGGGCGGTCTCGGACGCGACGGGCGATTCGTCGCCAAGCGCAGCGAAGACGAGTGGCTCCGGCTCTGGGAGCGCACGTCCGTCTGGGGCCGAAGGCCGTCAGGCCGATCACTCCGCTCGAGAGGGGTCCGAGAGAGAGTGTGTGTGAGAGAGAGGCGGTCCGACGAGAAGCCCCCCCCGCGGCGGCGGCGGGATCCTGGATTGCGGGGACAGCGGGATCGGCGGAGAATGCGAACTGTCCGGCCGGGTCCGTCGACGGCGGGCCCGTCCGCCCCGACATGACATGACAGCGACGATCGGCCCCGACAGTCCCGCCGGAAGGATCTTCCTCGCGTCGGCGGGCCTCGTCTACTTCGTCCTCCTCGTTCACGCCGTCAAGACTCGCGGCGCGCGCGTCGGGCTCGGGGCCTTCGTCGTCTTCGGTCTCGTCGCGTTCCTTCGCGACATGTTCCACGTGTGGGTGAAGGGGAGCATCGGATACGAGTTCTTGCTCCCGTTCCGCGTCCTCGGGGCGGCGCCGCTCTCGTTCGTCGGGTGGACGATCACCGTCTATCTCGCCTGGTGCCTCGCGGAGTGGGTGGCCGAACGCACGCCCCTCCTCCGCGGAATCGCCTTCCGAACGCTCGCGATCGCGTACGTCTTCGGCGCTGCGATCTCGATCGCCGTCGAGCCGACGGGAGTCGCTCTCGGGATCTGGCGCTGGAAGAGGCTCGCGGACGACCGGCTCGTCGATTTCGCGGGCGTCGTCGGTTTCTTCGGGCCCGTGGCTCTCGTCTGGGGCCGCTTCACGGTGAAGATCCTCCTCGTGCACTGGATCTTCGACGCGCTGCCGCTCAGGCGAACGCCGTGGCGCTTTACAGCAATCCTCGTGCCGATCGTCTTCCCCGCCGGATTCCTGCTCGGCAGTGCGATCGGCACGCTCTTTCCGCTCGCCGTCCTTCTCCTCCTCGCGATTCTCCTGAGGACGCCGTTCGACTGGCCCGCGCCGCAGCCGTCGGGGCGCCGCCTCGCGGCGATTCCGGCGGCCTGTGCGTTGTTCGTGGCAGCGTTCCTCTCGGCGATCGACGTCGTCGTCCTCGGGCTGTGGGAGCTCGCGGTGACGAAGGCGCCCCTCGCGCTGATCGCGCTCGGGGTCGTGGCCGGCCTCGCCGCCGCGACGCAGCCGAAGCCGGCGGAGTCCCATCGGGAATCGAGCGCTTGCCTCCGCTCGCGATCCGGCGCTAGACTCGAGTCGTAACGTCCGGCGGCGCTCCGAGGGAATGCGAGAAGCGAGCCGACGCCGATGATCGAAGAGCGGATCGAGCTCGGGAATTGAAGCTCACGCTTCGGTCGGTCGGGCTGAAACTCTTCGCGTCCGCCCGTCGTCCCATCGCGAGCCCGCGCGAGTTTTCTCTTTCTCTCGAGCCCGTTGCATCGATCGTCCAACTTCGAGCCTCCTGGCGCGGCGCCAGTCGACTTCCAGTTCGAACGGAGTGCATCATGAGATTCCCTCTTGGCTTGAAAACGATAACGATGGCGGCGGTCTTCTTCTCCTCCGGCACCTTCGCCCAGGCGTGGGGCGGAGGAGAATGGAGAGAGCGAATCGACAGGTACATCGACAAGTCCGGCTGCGGCCGAGCCGAAGACGTGTGTCCGGCGGGCCACGCGAGAGCCCAAGTGAAGGCGAACGCGCTGTTCGTGGATGGCACCGGGAGTGCGGAGGACATCACGCCCTTCTGCGACGTCACGGCAGTCGCCGTGGCTCTCGGGCATCGCCATCGCGAGTGGTTCTTCATCTCCTTCGACCGTGTGACTTCTGGCCGCGCGTATGCTTCCTCGAGCGTTTGGATACACGGATTCGCGAACATCCCGAACGCCGATTCCGCCGCGGCCGCCCTCGGCTACACGAGGTTCTCGTCCAGCATCACGAATCCGATCAGGGCGGAGCTCAGCCGCTCCGTCGCGGAAACCGGGAGCGGCCTTCTCGGTGATCTGGGGTGGGAGACCACCGTGCCGATCACGATCGGCCTCGGTGAAGGGAACTACCCCGACGAAGACCTCGAGTCCACCGCCAATCGGATCTGCACCGACTTCTTCTTCCTGGCGCACACCACCAAGGGCTACATCAAGGTCTTCGCCAACGGCGGACTCGACTTCGCGGAGTGCGACGCGCTCGTCTACGGGACCATCAACACCCATTACGAGCTCGACCTGTGCCCGTGTAGAATGGCCGATCCGACGCGAAGATGAACCGCAGAGCGACGGGTGTCGTCGGCGGACTGGCCGCGATCCTCGCGGCCGCCGTCTCGGTCTGTCTCTGGCCGCGCCCGCCGTCGGAATTGTCCGGAAACGACGATTCCGTCGAACCGCCTCAGTCCGCTCACGTCCGCACGTGGGAGCCGCCGCACCCGGCCGCGCCGGCGCCGGGCGAAGGCGTTCCCGTCCGGGTTCACGCCGGCGACGCGTCCCTTCCAATAGCGGATTGCCGAGTGTCGTTCACGCGACACGACACCGGCGAGACGGGAGAGCGGATCACGCACTCCGAGGGCGTGGTCTTTCTGCCGGCGCCCGGTCGCTATGCGCTCCGCGCGCGTGCGGGGGGCTTCGTCCGGACTTCCGGCTGGCACGATGTCGGCGTCGAGGGAGTGACGCTCCGACTGGCACGCGCGGGCGACCTCACGCTGCGCTTCGTCGACGAGCGGGGCGGGCCCGTCGCGGGCATCGAGGCCGTTCTCCTGCCGCCGATCGCGGAGGGGTGCGACTGGGACGACTCGTGGAAGGCGGACTTCTCGCCGCGCGGCGACGACTGTGACCCGCCGGACGAAGGGCCGCGAGCGGCCCCTCGGGCGATCGACCGGTCTCCTCGCGTGCTCGACGCCGTCGCGCTCGCGGCCCTCTCACCGGGCGAATGGCGTCGGGAATCGTCGGCCGAAGGAGAGATTCGATGGCGTGATCTCGCTCCTTCGGAGGGCTACCGGTGGGGGCTTCTGAGCTCCGGAACGGCGGTGGACATCCGGCCGGAGCACGAGATCCCCGAGGTCGTTCTGACCGAGACAGGCGTTCTTTCGGACGGCGCTCGTCCTCCGCCCGGACTCTCCGGCCGCGTCGTCGTGGAAGCTGGCGCCGAGACGGAGATCTCGATCGACGCCTTCCGGACGACCGAGGTCCACGGACGCATCGCCGGGCCGTCCGGCGGACGCTCTTCGCTCGTGGTGAAGCTCTTTGACGTGACGCGGTACGGATCCGACTCGGGTCCCGCGGCGGTGCAGGAGAAACTCGAAGCACATGTGACCTGTGACGCAACGGGAGCGTTCCGTTTCCGGGGGGTCAAGCCCGGCGAGAAAATCCTCCGCTGCTCGTGGCGCGAGCCGCGGAACCAGGTCCATTTCGCCGCCTCGGTCTTCGACCTCATGCCTGGAGAGAGTCGAGACGTGGGCACGATGACGGCGTTGCCTTGGGAGACCGTCGAAGGAATCGTCCGGATCGTGGACGGGCATCATCGGCCTCTCGATCCGCGGTCGGTGCTGAAAGACCCGGTCTCGCCGCTGTCGGTCGTTATCTCCGTCGCGAGCGCGTGCAGTCCACTCGACCGCCGGCTGGCACCGGCCGTGGCGGACTACGTCAAGGTCGAGGTCGGCGTTCCATTTGCGCTCCATGGCGTCCCGCCCGGCCGGTGTCACCTGCGCCTCGACGAGCGGGTCGATTGGCCCTCGCTCGAATCGGAGAACGACCGGCTCCTCGATCCGCCCGTCGAGACGATCATGGTGCCCGAATCCGGGTCCGTCACGCTCGACGTGGTCGTGGAGACCACAATGACAGCGTTCCTCCGCCTGAGTTTCCCGCCGGGGATCGCTCCGTTCCGCTGCGAGGCGCTCCTGTTGAACAAGCTCTCGGGCCGCGTCTTTCGGGTGGGCGTCAGACCGCCGCGCGAGTCCGGTGTGCTCGAAGCGACGGAGCGGCTCGAAGTGACGGCGGGCGAATACTCGGTCCTCGTTCATTCCATGTCGATCTCGGAGCCCGGATCGGACGCCAACTTCTTCGCCGAAGCCCATCTCTCGTTGGACGGCGTCGGCGGCGCAACTTGCGACCTCGTTCTCGAGCCCGGCGCCCGCGTCTCCGGCGTCGCGCTCGGTCCCGACGGCTCCCCGAAGAGAGGCCAGACGGTCGCCTTCGGATGGGCGCCGTGGACCGACGGCGAACGGCCGGACTTTCCCTACAAGGCCCGATGCGACGCCGAGGGCCGCTTCACGCTGCGCGGACTCCCGCCCTCGCGGCTCTTGATCCCACAGTTCTCCGCGGAGCGCGTTCCTTCCCCTCGCGCCCACGAGGAGTCCGCCGCGACGATCCGCTTCGATCGCTGAGCGAAGGGCGGCGAGGGCGATCGGCGAGGCGGTCCGCAGCGCGGAGCGACCTCTGCCGCGGAGGGGACCGCCCGGACGCGCGAACGCAGTTCTTTTCCGAAACCCGCGGATCACCACGCCGCTTTTCCGCCTTCCGCCGCGGCCGGCGAGCGGCGAGTGCCGGGCCGCCGGATCGTCCCGGCGCGCCCGGCCTCGCGCGCGTGCGTCAGGGGTTGTCGAACTCGAACGCGAACCAGACGCTCCCCGAGCTCGGCGTGTGATCCGGATTGGAGAGACCCATCGACGCTTCGCGGATCTGCCGGCCGAATCGGAGGATCTTCACCGTCGCCACGGTGTCGCCGAGAGAATGGTCGTTGTAGTAGTGGACGACGATCTTGTACGTCCCCGAAGTGGTCACCTTGTCGACCGTGATGTTCTCTTCCGTGCACGTCGTGATGCAGTCCCGGTCGAGAGACGGGTTGTCGCTCGGGTCTCCGAGAACGCCCCAGTCGGGGTTCAGATTGTAGTAGGCGCAGTCGTTGCCGTAGTCCCAGCTCCCGTATCCTGCTCCGTCCGGAGGACGGAAATGCAGGTCGACGTCGGCGCCGATCGTCGGCCAGGTGAGCTTGATCTCGAATGCCTTGGGAGTGAATCGGTGGGCATGGCTCGCCCAGTGGCCCGTGAGGAGCCCCCCGGATGGAGTGGCGGGAGCCGCCGTGTTCCGGGAGAGGACGATCCATCGGAGAACGGTGTTCTCGTCCGCACCCGCGAACAACGCGCGCCAATCGGCCTGCGGAACGGTGAATGACGTCGCCGCACCTGCGTCCCATTCCATGTGCGTCTGGAAGTTGTCCTTCGAGATCAGGAGCATGAAGGCGTTGTTGGCGTACGTGGCGTCCGGATCACCCTCGGCCGTCCAGGAAAACGTGGGTGAGACGACGGAGGAGACGATCTCTTGGTCGTCGGGCGCGCCGAGGCGAGCGGCGATGCCGTTCAGGGTCAAGAGGGCCCCGAGCTTGACGAGCGCCTTCAGCGTCGTCGCGGGTCGTCCCGCGACGTAGGAGTAGTACTTCGGGAGCGTGTCGTTGTTCGCGCCCGTGACGAGACGCCAGAGCGTCTTGAGTCCGACGCTGACGTTGTCCGCGATCGTGGCGTCGCCCGGGTCGGAATCCGCGGTGCTGTCGTACGTGTCCCAGAGGAAGCGCAGCACGGAGATCTCGCTCCCGTAGCCCTCGGCGCAGTCGCCCGGCCCCTCGGCGTTGACGCTGAGCACCTGATCTTCGGTGTCGTGGTAGGTCACGTCGCCCGAGTTCGGCACCCCCGGCAGCGCGAGATCGGTCACGAACTGAAACGCGACTCCGTAGAAGGTCGCCTGACCTTCCGACCAGGCGAGCTTGATCCCCTCGTCCTTGGTGCGGGCGTGCCCGGTCCCGTCGTCCTCGCCGATGGCCGAGCAGCCGCTGTGGCTGCCGCCCGGGTTGCTGTCGATCGTCCGTGTCGTCCCCTTGTCGGTCAGGTAGTGCCCGAATTCGTGGCCGAGGACGTCCCAGTCGAGCGCATCGGCTCGGAGCACGACGAGCTCCACGTTGGTCGGGTCGTAGAAGGACACGCTTCCCGTGTACGGAAAGCGCACCTTGAGCGTGGGGAGCACCGCGCCGTTGCGCATGAACCTCGCGCCCGCCGCGGACTGCAAGACGCTGTCGAGCACGGAGAAGACCCGCGACGTCGTCGGGTCGGCCACGCTCCCGCTCACCGCGCGACCGACGCTGAAGTCCACGGTGACGTCGTCCGCTGTCACGTCGACCTGGAGCGGGCTCTCGCAGAAGAAGAGATCGTTGGCGTCGTAGTGCTCGACGAACGCGACCGCCTGCCGGGTGGGCTGGTTGGGCTTCGTGAGGCGGGAGAGTACCCGCACCTGCAGGTCCGGCGCCGAGCCGTCGGGGTCGTTCGCGGGAGTCACAGTCGCACGGTACGTCCCGTCGAGCTTGGTCTGGGCCGTCGCGAGCACTCCGGCCGCGCCGGGTCCGTGGCCGCCGGCGCAGTCGCGGCCGCCTCCGGGATTCTGCACGATCTGCACCTGGGCGAGCCGGACGGGGTGCATCGCCCCCGCGGAGTCTTCGTACACGATCTTCCCGCGGAGCGTGATGCCGGGGCCGCCGAGGCCCCGCCGGTCGTCCTCGCGGTCGTCGCCGCTGCCGTCCCGGCGCTTCGAGTCGGACTCCTCGATCGGCGTGCCTTCGGTCCCGAGCGAGCGCCGTCTCTCTTCGTCGGTCAGCGCGCGGCGGTAGCGCACGAGCTCGATGGGAAGGCTCGAGAGCGTCACCCCGCGGTCGTCCGCGACGACGTTCAGCTCGGTCCGGCGGCCCATCCCGTCGAACCGGATCCAGGCGAGCGCGGCGAACTCTCCGCCCCGTTCCACTCGGACCGTGAGCGGAAGTCGCACGGTCTCGCTCATTTCGAGCGGGCCGTTCCACGAGAGATCGCCGGAGAGAAGGGTCAACTCCTCCGGAAGCGTGACCTCGATGACGGCGTCCGGAACGGGACGCTGTGCGACCGCGACGACCGTCAGAGCAACCGCGTCGCCGATCGCAGCGCTCTCGGGCGCCTCGAACCGGATTCCCGCCGGCACCGTCGGCTTCGCGGCCTTCGGCCGAGGCGATGCGGACGAATCGGCCGACGCCGCCGCATCGGCCGAAGACCGATCTGCGGGCTCGTCCGGCGCGGGACCTCCGCCCGGCCGGCACGCGAAGACGGCAACGATTCCCGCCGCGAGCAGCGCACCTCCCGCCGCTGCCCACGATCGTGATCCCACCCCATGTCGATCGTGGATCATGATGGCCTCCTCCGATTGTGACGGCTCCTCCTCCTCGATGGCTCGAAGCCTCCGAGGTCGCGCCGCTGAGTGGGCGGCACGTGTGGAATTATTCCACGGGGATCCCGAGACTGACCAGCGATTTCGCGATTCAGTGCCGGACGTGCCTCGATGTCACCGGCCGCGGCGATGAAGCTCGCGCGTCGAACGGAATCCGGACGGGCGAGGAGCCGGTCGGCGCCGCCGCGCGCCTGCGGAACCGTCCGGAAGCGAAGCGGACCAGGCGCTTCCCAAGTCCGCCTTCTCCGACGGGGGCGGATTCTGGAACTCGCACGTGGCGAAGTCCGTCGACGAGGTCACCGACCTGGACCCGGTTCGAGGCGGCACCCGGTCCAGGGGAGATCGTGAGACGGCGCCCAATAGGCGCGATCCGACCCCGTCGTCTTCGGTCGATTCGGCGGGGCGGTCGGGACGGGTCGCAGCGCCACCCTCCCGGCACAAGGCGGCCGCGGAGTAAAGCGCCTCGGTCGCCCGGCGCGCGCCGGGGAGGGCGCGGCTCGAGGCCGGCTTGCGAGACGGTCGCGACGCGATACGATCGGGGCGGACCGACCTCGACCCCGGCCACGGCGGGCGCGGCGCGAGCGCGCGATCGTTTCTCGCCCGGCCGCGTCGGCCGGGTCTCGCTCCTCGCTCATTGCTCCGTGGAGGAGGACGCGCCCATGCGCCGTCGCGCCGTGCCCGAGCTCGCGAGCCTCATTCTTCTACTTCTGCTTCTCGCCGCGTCCTGCGCCGGGGCGCGCACGGGCGGCTCCGATCCCGCGATCACGTCGCTCCTCTCGCCCGAGGCGCGCGGCTCGACGGCCACGGTTCTCGCGTTCGTCGCGCCGGACTGCCCGATCTCGAACGCGTATGCGCCCGAGCTCGAACGGATCCATCGCGAGTACGCGCCGCGGGGTGTCGGCTTCTGCCTCGTCTACGTGGGCGAGGGAACCAGCCGCGAGACCGCCGCGTTGCACGCCGCCCTCTACGGGTACTCGTGCCCGATCTCCGTCGACGCGTCGCGGGAGCTCGTGCGCCGGACGGGCGCCGCCGTGACCCCCGAAGTCGCGGTCGTCTCGGCGGACGGCGACATCCTCTACCTCGGGCGGATCGACGACCGCTACCCCGAGCTCGGTGTCGCGCGGACCGTTCCTTCGACGAGGGATCTCCGGGACGCGCTCGACGCCGTGATCGGCGGGCGCGCGGTGCCGGTCGCTCGGACGCGCGCCGTCGGCTGCTTCATCGCGGACGGGGCGGAATGAGCGCGGGCACGTCCCTCGTCCCGCTCCTCCTCATGATCGCCGCGACGGCGGGAAGGGAAAGTCCGCCCGTCACGTTCCACCGCGACGTGAGCCGCATCGTCTATTCGAGCTGCGTGCCGTGCCACGTCGAGGGGGGCGCGGCGCCGTTTCCGCTCGTCACCTACGCGGATGTGAGAAGGCGCGCGAAGGAGATCGCCGTCGTCACCGGCAGACGGAGCATGCCGCCGTGGAAGCCCGAGCCCGGATACGGCGAGTTCGGCGGGAACCGGCGGCTCGCCGACGAGGAGATCGAGACGATCCGGCGCTGGGTCGAAGCGGGCGCGCCGGAAGGGGACGAGAGGGACCGACCGGAGCCGCCGAGGCTCGACCGCGACGGCTGGCGGCACGGGCGGCCAGACCTCGTGCTCGAGATGCCGGAGACGTTCACCGTACCCGCGGAGGGGCGCGAGCTCTACCGCTGCTTCGTTCTGCCCGCCGCTCTCGCGGGCGACCGGTTCGTGACCGCGGTCGAGATCCGCCCCTCGTGTCCTCGCGTCGTCCACCACGTGCTCGTGTGCGTGGATCCGACCGGCGACGCGCGCGGGAAGGACGACGCCGAACCCGGCGCCGGCTACTCGCGACTCGGCGGCCTCGGCTTTTTTCCGACCGACATCCTCGGCGGCTATGCTCCCGGAGGCCTTTCGCAGCCGCTTCCGGAAGGCGTGGCCCGCCTCCTCCCGGCCGGATCGGACCTCGTGCTCCTGACGCACTTCGTTCCGACCGGAAAGCCCGAGCTCGAGCGGACGCGCGTCGGCGTCCACTTCTCGAAGTCGAAGCCCGAGAAGTTCGTCGGGTCGGTCGGGATGCGCACGAAGGGGATCGACATCCCCGCCGGCGTGAAGGCGTACCGCGCCGCCGCTTCGACGACGGTGCCGGCGGACGCGGACGCGATCGGCATCGTCCCGCACGCGCACTATCTTTGCCGCGAGATGAACGTCAGCGCGACGCTGCCCACGGGCGAGCGGCTGCCGCTCCTCAAGATCCTCGATTGGGACTTCTCGTGGCAGGAGCAGTACCGCTACGCGAAGCCGGTCCGCCTGCCCCGCGGGACCCGCATCGACATGGAGTTCATCTACGACAACTCGGCCGACAACCCGCGGAACCCGAATCACCCGCCGGCGCGAGTCGAGTGGGGGCCCCTGTCCACGAACGAGATGGCGAACGTCCTCGTCGAGGTCGTCCCGGTCGACCCCAAGGACGGTCCGCTCTTCGATCGGCACGGGAAGCGCGACGATCCCGCCGGGCGCTTCTGACGAGACGGGCGCCCATGATCGATGCTCGCGGCAGCCTGAGGATCGCGCTCGCGGCGGCGATCGTCGTCGCGGTCTCCGTCGTCGCATGGCGGGCGGCGCGCCGCGACGCGCGCCCGAACGTCGTCCTCATCGTCGTCGACACGCTCCGGGCGGACGCGCTCGGCTGCTACGGCGCTCGCGCGGGCGCGACGCCGAGGATCGACGAGCTGGCGTCCCGCTCGACCCGGTTCACGCGGACGCTCAGCCCCTCGAACCAGACGAGCTCGTCGCTCGCGTCGATCCACACGGGGCTCTATCTCAAGTCGCACGGCGTCCTGCAGCTCGCCTTCCACGGCTACAAGCTCGACCCGAGCCTCACGACGTTCGCGGAGCGCATGAAGGGGGCGGGCTACGCCACCCTCGGAGCCGCGAGCGTCTTCCACCTCGGCGGGGAGGTGTCGGGCCTCGGGCGGGGATTCGACGTCTACCTCGACGCGGAGGAGGGCGCGCCCAAGCAGCCGGCCGGGACGACGACGACCCGCGTGCTCGACGCGATCCGCGCCTGGCGGTCGTCGCCCGACGGTTCGCGGCCGCTCTTCCTATTCGTCCATTACTTCGACCCGCACTGGCCCTACCGCCCGCCGCCGCCGTTCGACCGGCTCGTGCCCACGCCGAGACGGCCGCCGGACGAGTCCCTCGCGTATCCCGGGACGATCGACGAGGCGATGCGGCGCGAGTTCGCGGACCACTTCGTCGCTCAGTACCTGGGAGAAGTGGCGTATGCGGACCGCGAGATCGGGCGGTTCCTCGACGGGCTACGCGAAACGGGCCTCTTACGCGAGGCGATCGTCCTCTTCACCGCCGATCACGGCGAGAACCTCGGCGAGCACGGGCTCTACTTCAACCATGCCGACATGTACCGCTCGGTGACGAACGTCCCGCTCATGGTCTCGCTCCCGGGAGAGACGCACGGCGCCGTGAGCGACGCGCTCGCGCAGGGGATCGACCTCCTCCCCACGGCGCTCGATTACGCCGGCGTGAGGCTCCCGCTCGGCGCCGCCGACGGAAGGAGCCTCAGGCCCGCGATCGAGCGCCGCGTCGAGTCCGTTCACGACGTGATCTTCAGCGAGGCGTCGCGGATGGAGTCGGTCGTCGCGCAGGACGCGAGGCGGAAGCTCGTCCTCGATCTCATGCCGGACGTCCCGGAGAGCGCGTGCGTGCGGCTCCACGACCTCGCGGCCGATCCCGCCGAGTCCACGAACCTCGCGGACGTCGAGCGCGCCGCCTCGAGAGGACTTGCTTCGATCGCGGAGGGGTTCCTCCCGGCCGCGCGCCTGCACCTCCGGTTCGGTCCGGGCGGCCCGCGCCGCACGTTCGAGTCGTCGATCAGGGGACTCAAAAGCTCCGTCGTCTCCGCCGTGCCCGTCGGACTCGAAAAGGACGATCGCGGCCCTTCCGCCGTCGCGGCGGACGGCTCGCTCGCGTTCGCGTGCGAGGCGGGAGGCGGCGACGAAGACGGGATCGTCGTCGAAATGGACCGAGCGGCAACCGCCGCCGTGTCGCTCGCGATCGCGGGGCGCCCCGCGGGGGCGGAAGACCTCGCGGTCGGCGAAGGCGAGCCGCTCGGGCAGCGGTGGCTCACGTACGCGATCGAAGGCGGCGCGGGCGGCGCGGAGCCGCTCGCAGCGTCGAGCGGATCGGCCTCGCTCCGGCTCGACGATGCCGGCGGCCACCCGCGCGCCTTCCGGCTCGCGCTCGAGGGACGGGGCGTGTCGCGCCTCTCCTCCGATCGGGCGCTCGGCGATCCGCGCGCGGAGGGGGAGGGAGGGCGCGTTCTGGCGCGAGAGGGAATCCACGCGCGATACCGGTTCGAGTCGGACGGGGAGCGCTCGGCGCACCGGTTCTCGATCGCCGAGAGCCCGTACACGATCTTCCTCTCCGCCCGGGTCGCGGGACGGAGCGTCGCGCCCGCGGACGTCTCGGTCACGTTTCCGATCCGCCTCGCGCCGGGAGCGGCGGCGATCCCGTTCGTCACGTCCGCGTACTTCCGCGCGTTCTGGGAGCCGGTCCCGGCGGAGGACCCGGGCCCGCCGCCGAACGTTCGGGTCCACTGGGAAACGAGCGGCCGGACGGCGCAGGACCGGGCCGCCGCCGACCGGCTCATGCCGGAGCTCCGCTCCCGGCTCGAGGCCCTGGGCTACGCCGGAGAGGCGTGGCAGGACGCGAGCGTCCCGCGATGAACGGGCGGTCGGCGCGGACGAGGTGCGCTCCGTCCGCGGAAGGCACGATGCGCACGGTCGCGAACCTCTCGGCGAGCGCTTCCCGCGTCAGGCGCTCGTGCGCGGCGCGCACGTCGTCGTCGTGGCCGAGCGCGCGGACGGCGAGAGAGTAGGCCGCGGCGGCGAGCCGTCCAGTGGAGGTGCCCGCGCGCGCCGCGAAGAAGCCCCCGAGCTTCGGCGGAAAGGTGCCGATCAGGACGACCCCGTCGTGCGCCATGACGCGCGCGATCTCTTCGACTACGGCGCGCGGATCGGCGAAGTGCCGCCAGGCGCCGAGCGAAACGACGGCCCGGAATCCCGCGTCCGCGAACGGCAGGGCCGACGCGTCCCCGCAGACGAGATCGATCCGCGGATCCGCACGGCGGGAGAGCGCGAGCGAGCGCGCGGAGAAGTCGAGGCCCGTCACCTGGAATCCGCGCCGCGACAAGGCCCGGCAGGAAAGGCCGGTCCCGCAGCCGAGGTCGAGCACCGCGCAGCGGGAGGGCGCCGCGAACCGGCGCGCGAGGATCGCCGCCATGCGCTCGGCATGGACGCCGTGGCCGCGGAAGATCCGTTCGTATCGGGTCGAGAGGCGGTCGTAGAAAGCGCGCGTCGAGCGCGAGGCGAGCGCGGCCCACGCCACACCGAGCCGGCCCGCGAGCGCGCCGGCGGGAGAACGCTCCTCGTCCCTCTCAGCCATGGCGCTTTCTCAGCCTATAGATCCGCGCGGGGAATCCGGCCACGTGACTCAAGCAGGTCGACTCGACCTCGAGCGAGGCGCAGTCGCGGAGGCGCGCTCCGAGCGCGATCGGCCGGCAGTGCGGCGCGTAGCCGGCGAATAGGAAGCGCCAGACCGGGTTCCAGCGCCCGCGCTCGTAGCCGAGCCGGTAAAGCTCGTTCAGGCAGCGGAACCCGACGCGGACCGGCGAGGCCGATCCGCCGACCTCCGTCGTCATCGTGAGGAGGATGGCCCGGCCGCCCGGAGAGAGCACTCTCTCCATCTCGCGGAGCGCGAGCCTCGACTCCCGGTCGCTCAGGAGGTCGAAGAGGTAGGTCGACGCGTAGAGGTCGAACGACGCGTCCCCGTACGGCAGTCGCGTGGCGTCGCAAACGTCGAACCGGACGCGGGACGCCGGAAGACGCCGCCGGGCGAGGTGCTCGGCCGCGTTCCGGAGCATGACGCGCGAACGGTCGGCCGCGACGACGAGAGCGCCGGCCGGCGCGCGCCGCACGAGGAGGCCGAGAAGGTAGCCGGTCCCGACGCCGACCTCGAGGATCCGGCGCGCAAGGCCGATCGGCTCGCCTCGAAGCGCCGCGCGATCCGAGGGCCGCTCGTGAAAGCCCATGATCCAGTCGTAGAGCGGAAACGGGCTGCGCAGGAGGCCGAAAAGCCGGGGCTTCCTCCCGACGCCCTCGAAGTCGCCGGCCACGGCGCAGGAAGAGTCGTACCAGATGGGCGCCTCCCCGAGGCCGAAAGCGCGCGCGCGGGCTCGCAGCCGGTCGGCGAGAAGGGCGAGTCGGCCCGGGCCTCGCGAAAGGGCCCCGCCGGACGGCAGCGACCGAGTCGAACCGATCATGGGCAACCCTCGCCTGAAGCAGTCCTCGACGCCAACGTCTCCTCAGCCTGCGGAGCCATCGGAGCCCTTTCTCGGCCTCCGATGACGCCCGAAGGGCGTCGCGTCGAGGCGCGACGTCCGAGTTCGATTGCGGCTGGCCGGCGTCAGGAGATCCGCCGGAGACGCACGCCATTCTCCGAGCGCGGCGGGGCGGAACCCGCTAAATAGCGGGTATCGTTTCAATAAGCAGGGCTTAAGATGTGCGCGGGCGGACTCGCGCCGACGGAGCAACGCCGATGACCGGACCGGTCGGGCCGACGGACGGGGACGCCGCGCGTCCCGACCGGACGCGCGCCGTGAGGCTGCATCAACTCGAGGGGTTCTTTCACGTGGCGCGCCACGGGGGATACGCGCGCGCCGCGGCGGCGATGGACTATCCGGTCACCGAGCCCGCGCTGCACCAGCAGGTGCGGAAGCTCGAACGCGCCCTTGGCGTCTCGCTCCTCGCGCGCGGGGCGGGGCGGCGGATGACACTCACTTCCGAGGGCCGCGCGCTCCTCGATTTCGTCTCGCCCTACTTCGAGCGGCTGCCCGGCGTGATCCGGGCGATCGCGGCGGGGGAGTCCGCCACGATCGTCGTCGGCACCGAGCCGCTCTACGCCGACGGACTGTGCTCGGCGGCGTTCGCGTCCGTGCGGCGCGACGCGCCGGCGGCGCGGCTCCGGCTCGTCGAGATGGGCGCCGCGGAGATCTCGCCCCGGCTCTTGCGCGGAGAGATCGACGTCGGCGTCGGAAACGTGGCCGCTCCGGCGGACGGCGTCGTTTTCGAGAAGCTCGGCGTCCTCGGACTCACGCTCCTCGTGCCGGCCGGCCATCCGCTCGCGCGCGCGCGGAAGCGCCGCGCGCCGATCGAGCCGCGAGATCTCTCGGGCCGCTCGTACGTCCTCTACCTCCCCGGGACAGCGGCTCGCGCTTTCACGGACTCCGCGCTTGCGAAGGCCGGCCTTGCCGTCGATCCGGCCGCCGAGGCGAGCAGCGCTTCGGCCATGACGGGACTCGTCCGGGCCGGAGTGGCTCCCGCGTTTCTTCCGGCGCTCGGACCCGCCGGGCCCCCGCATCGCCGAACGCTCCCGGACGGGACGCTCGAGTTCGATCTCACGCCGCTCCTCGAGCGGGTCGCCGGCCTGCCGCGCTTCGGCCTCTTCCGCAGGGCCGGCTCGCCCACGACCGGGATCGCGGCGGCCTTCTTCGCCGCGGCCCGGCGGCACGTCGCCGAGAGGGCCGCGCGGCGGCGGACTCGGCGCAGCGGCGCGATATGATCGCGAGAGGACGACGCGAACCGTTCGCCGACCGCGATCGCGTGGCGGGCGCGCGGGCGGACGGACCGACGGACGGCGAGCCCGCCCAACCGGAGGACTCGTGAAAGAAAAAAGAAGCTTCGACCCCGCGACGCTCGCCGCCATTCGCGACGGCCACATCATCGGCATCCGAGCCGGCTCGCGGCCGCACCGTTTCATCGGGATCTGGGCCGTGGTCGTCGAGGGCCGCGTCTTCGTCCGTTCGTGGAGCCGGAAGCCGGGCGGCTGGCACCGCACGTTTCTCGAGGAGCCGCTCGGCGCGATCAGCGTCGAGGGCCGCGAGCTTCCCGTCCGCGCCGTGCGAACCCGGAGCGAAAGGCTGAAAGGGGCGATCGACCGGGCCTACCTCGAGAAGTACAAGTCGCCCGGCTCCGTCCGGTACGCGCGCGACCTCGGGCGAGCGAAGTCGCGGGAGACGACGACCGAGCTCGTACCGGTCGCCGCGCGGCGCCGATCGCCGCGGCGCGCCGCGGCCGGGCGCTGAGACCGCGCTCCCCGAGAACTCCCGGTTAACGCCGACTCCGGGCGCGCGTCTTCGAGAACGTGAGAAAGCCCTTCGCGAGACGGATCGTGCTGTTCCCGGCCCGCCGCGCGGGCCGATTCGAGCCCGGCCGATGGCCTCGTCCTCGGCCGGCGATCGAGGGAGCGTCCACGGGAACAACTCCGGCGCCGATTCCCGCGGCTCCCGTGGCCGCGGCCATCGTCGTCGCCGCCGCGCTCATGGCCGGCTGCCGCTCCGGCGTGGCCGATCCGGACCGATCGCCGCGGAGTCCTCATTTCCAGCCGGCACCCGGGTCGCCGATCGCCGTCGGGCCGATGGCGGGAGCGGTGCGCGTCGGCGACGTCAACGGAGACGGGCGCGACGACCTCGTCGTCACGAGCGGGGCCGTGTCGGGCGGCGAGCCCGATCCCGGCGCGGGCTTCGTCCACGTGCTGGCCGGCGACGGGCGCGGCGGGTTCCGGGCGCTCGTTCCGCCGCTCGCCGAGGGCATCGGCGGCCTCAAGGCGGACGCGGGGGACTTCGACGGCGACGGGCGATGCGACGTCGTCGTCGGCGCGCACGACAAGGCCGCGGTCGCTCTCTGGCTCCAGGACGAGCGTGGCCGGTTCCGTCCCGAGCGGCGGGCGTCGTTCGAGACGCTCGGCGGGACGCGGCCGCACACTCACTCGGTCGTCGCGGCGGACGTGACGGGAGACGGCCGGCTGGACGTCCTCACGACGAACGCCGACGACGACTCGGTCTCGATACTCCTGGGCGACGGCGCCGGCGGCCTCGCGCCCGCTCCCGGATCGCCGTTCCCGGCGGGCCGGCACCCCTACGAGGGCCTCTGCGTCGCCGATCTCGACGGGGACGGCCGGCTCGACGTCGTCGTTCCGAACCTGCACGGCCGCTCGGTGACGGCGCTCCTCGGCGACGGCCGAGGCGGCTTCCGATTCGCGCCCGGTTCTCCGATCGCCGCCGGCGACCGGCCGGGATTCACGGCGCTCGGCGACGTGGACGGCGACGGGCTTCCCGACATCGTCGCCACGCACGACGACGACCCCATCGTGCACGTGCTCCGGAACGAGGGAGGCGGCCGCTTCCGGCCGGCTCCGGGCTCTCCGATCGTCCTCGACGAGACCGTGTGGGGCGCGGCCGTCGCCGACGTCGACGCCGACGGCCGAGCCGATCTCGTGCTCGGACCAAGGGGCGGACATCTCTTCGTCCTCTTCGGTGGCGCCCGTGGCGGCTTTCCGGCCGGGCCCGCTCGCGTGCCCGTGTCGGGACGGGCTCCGGGCAACGTCGCCGTGGCGGACGTGGACAGGGACGGACGACCGGATCTCGTGACCGGCAACTACGAGAGCGGAAACGTCTCGGTCCTCTTGCAGCGGTGATCCGAGCCCGCGCGCGCGATCCCCGGGGCGCGCGGCGGTTTCCTCCCCGATCGGCGTGACGCCTCCGGAGACGAAGAAACACGTCCGCAAGGAGGCTCTCGAGAGGATGCCGCGAGCGCGGCGCCGCGTCCGCGCAGGACGAGCCGAGCGCCCGTCCGGTCGGCGGGCCGGCGGAGGAAAAGGGCGCTCCACGCGAGGCGAAACTCCGGCCGGCCCGGCTGCGCCCCGCGCCGCCTATCGCGGATTGTAGACGTAGACGCGACCGGCGTTCTGGAAGCTCGACGTATCAAATTGCGGCGCTCCCGAGACGACGTCGACGGTGGACGATGTCAAGACAAGCGGCCATCCGGCGACGGAGAACCCCAGCCGATCCCGCGAAGCGACGCCGGTCGACATGAACAGCCCGCAGACGCTGTTCGCGGTCAGGACGTACGTTCTCCCGAGATCGCTCCCCGCCGCTCCGTCGTACCGCGGCGCGCCGACCACGAGATCGTGATAGGTGTCCAAGTTGGCCGACGCGACGCTCGACACGCTGAAGCCGAAATCGTCCTGGTTAGCCTGGCCGTAGTAGAGGAGGAGGTCGCTCTGGTTCGTGACGTTGATGACGCGAACGGCTCCGGTCTGCACGCTCATGAGGTTCGATTCGTGCGGGGAGCCGACGACGAGCTCGTTCACGAGGTCCATGTTCTGGTCCCGGAGGCGAGCGAGACTGTAGCCGAATCTGGCGCCGGGGCCGCCTCGCGAAATGACCGGCAGCGCCGAGCCGCTCGGGACGGTGTAGACAAACACTTGGCCCGTCTGAGGCGTTCCCCCTCGCGGAGCCCCGATCGCGACATAATAGTCGCTCGATGAAGGCAGAGTTCTTCCGATTGATGCGAGCGCGCGGCCGAACTCGGAGCCGGGGGCTCCCGTGAAGGTCTGAGCGGCTGAGATCCCCGCCGGGGTCGTCGCCCCTCGATAGAGGATGGCCCGCGGCGTGCCGGTCGTGCTCCCGATCCTCGGACTACCGACGAGAAAGTCTTCCTTTTGAGGATCGGTCGCGGGATCGGAGGGAACGACGTCGCCGGCCCACGCGACCGCAAAGCCGTACGAGTCGCCGGCGTCGGAAAGGGGAAACAGCGGCGTGGCCGTGACGACGGATCCCGCCGGAGCCGCCACCAGCGCCGATCCCGGGAAGAGAAAGATCGCTCCGCGCGGGTCGCCGGGATCGGCATCTTCGTAGGACGGGGCGCCGATCACGATGTCGAGGGTGTTGTCGTCTCCGACGAAATTGCCGACGGCACCCGACGCGCCGAAGAAACCGTGCTGCCGATTGGCCGAATCCCGCAAGATCCACTGGATCGCCCCCGTCGCCCCGTTGATGACGCACACTCGGCCCGTGTCGGCGGGTTGGAACGTCCTCACGAGGTCGAAGATGTCGATCATCCCCGGGGCCGGAATGGAGTCGAAGAGCGGCGCTCCGGCGACGATCTCGGGAGCGCCATCGGGGCCAATGTCGCCGGGATTCGGGCCGACCCAATCCGCGCCGATCGTGAGCCAGTACCCGAGGCCCTCGCCGGTGACCGATCCCGACGCGCCGAACGCGGGCCGTGCGACGCAGTCGTTCGTCGCGGTGGAGTAGCTGTAGACCTCGACCGAGCCTCCAACCGATGGACTCGGGGCGGGACGCGAACCCGGCGCTCCGACGATCATCTCCTCGGCAGAGACGTCCGGGGTGAACAAGTCCAGCTCGTAGCCGCGAGCGACGCAGAAGCCAAAGTAGGCGCCGGCCTGAGGCGACGCGGGAAGAGTGCAGTCGGGCACGTTGTCGACCGTCATGCCGTCGTCCGATCCCAGGTAGACGTAGGCCAGTCCGGCACCTCCGTTCGCGAAGGGGGCGCCGACGAAAAGCTCGTCGGTCGAAACGTTGGAGGAGCTGGCGCCGTTCATGTTGACCCCGCCGCTCACGCAGAATCCGAATCGGTCGCCGGAAGATGCGCCGTAGACGGCCAGGATCGCTTGGCAAGACCCTTCGCCTATCCAACCGAACACGAACGCGGCGCCTTGTCCCGGGCCCATTCCGTTGTCGCGCCCGGGAGCGCCGACCGCCACTTCGTCGATTCCCCCAGAACCCCCAATGACGAAGTCCCCCAACTCCGCGACCGAGTAGCCAAAATAGTCGCCCGAGGCGGCACCTGGGGGAGAGAGCGTGCACTCGACGGAGTAGCTCGTTTGACCGTTGCCCAATGATGCGGTTGTGAAAAGGTACGCCGCGCCGACATCGACCAGTGGATTCGCGTCTCGCCTCGGCTCGCCGACGATGATGTCCCTGAGAATGTCGTCGTTGAAATAGCCGCCGCCCGAGACCGAGAACCCGAACAGCGCATTGGCCTCGGGCATCGGTGCCATGAGGACCTGGCCGAGCGACGGCGATGCCGGGCCGGTTCCATCCCCGAAAACGAATGCGAGACCGGCGTCCGGAGCGCCCGGCAAGTCGCTGTAGGGTGCCCCCACCACGACATCCCATCCGAAAAACGTGTCTCCGCCGGCTCCATGAACGCTGTAGCCGAAGCGGGCGTTTCTTTGCGGAGCCGTCGTGGAGGTCGTGGCGTTCAGTTCCACCCAGGGGTAGAAGGGATCGAATCGGTCGGCGACCCTGGCGCGATCAAACGGATCGGTGGAGAACGGCCGGCCGGGAATGATGTAGGCGACGCCGGCTCCGAGGACGGTGCCCGAGGGCGTGACGACGTTCGCGCCGGGCGCTCCCACGATGATGTCGGCGTAGTCGTCCACCGGGTCTTGAGTGACGCTGATCGCCGTGAACGCCGGTCCCAGCGAGAAACCGAATAGGGCATGCGGATCGGGCTGGAGGACGTTCGGCGCCGGAGGAGGATTGACGATCTCCAGGGGGGGAATGGGCTCGCACATGGTCATGGGGTCGAAGCCGAAGAAGATCGTGATCTTTCCGGTGTTCGTCGCCTCTCCGATCGTCAGCGGTTTCGAATAGAAGGGAGAACCCACGACGAAGTCGTCCACGCCGTCGCCGTTGAAGTCCGCGCCGCCACCGCCGCCGGTGATCCCCGTGGCCGAGAAGCCGAATCCGTCGCCGCCTCCGAATCCGCCGTCGACCGTGAGCCTCGGGTTCATGACGGGTGGAACGCCGGAGCCGGCGCCGAAAGCTGCGGAGGCGACGGCGAGAAGCGAAGCCGAGGAGATTCGGAGAGTCAGGGTCACGGGGATTCTCCTTGGGAGCGCCGACCAGTCGCGAAACGGCCGTGCGTCGCCGCGAACCGAGTCTCGCGTCGACGCCCACTCAATGTCGCGCGCGGATCCTCGCTCTTGCCGGGGAATCCGGGACCAAGGCGAAAGGCGGATCACGACGCGACCGGCGCGCGTCGATCCCGGCTTCGGCTTCGAGTGGGCCGGCTCTCCGGCCCGCGGCGTTCCCGCGGATCGATTCAGCGTCCGATGGGAGGGGCTCTTCCGCGCCCCGGAATCCGCGAGCTACTCGATCTTCCTCGTCGCGAACGACGGCGTCCGCTTCGTCATCGGCGGCGAGACGGTCCTCGAGAGCTTCGAGGCGCCGCAGGGGAGCCGGAACTTCTACGGCTCGTCCGAGGTGCGGCTCGACGCCGGATACCACCGGCTCCGCGTCGAGCACTTCGAGGACCTGGGATCCGCGCGAATCCTCTGCCGCGTGGGCGTCGAGGGGCGCGAGGCGCCGCTCCGGCTCGCGGATCACCTCTTTCACGCGCCGGAGCCGCAGAAGTGAGAGAGCCGGTCGCCGCCGGCCCGCCTCATCCGCGGCGAGCCGCGCGCCCACCCGGGGTGATGCGCGACCGCCCGGGCGCGGACGCCGGAACGCGCTCCGTCGTGTCTTGTCGCGGTTTCCGTCGCCCGGACGATCGCGGGCTCCGGGACGAATGCGCCTAGACGGGCTCCTTGAACGCGCGCACATCCGCCGACTGCTTGAGCCAGATCTTCTCGTCGCCGGGATCCATCGTGTCCCGGAAGAGCGAGCAGTGCAGGCAGCAGTCGTACGGGTCGCCGCCGGAGAGGTGCGCCCGCATCTTCATCAGCGCCTCTCCGTTCCAGACCTCGTAGAACGTCTTGTCGCGAACGTTGCCGACGAGCGGGCGGCCGGGCATGCAGCACGGCGCGACGTCGCCGCCGGCCGAGATGTAGGCCTTGCCCCAGAGGTAGTCGCACCGGTTCTTGAGGCCGGTGGCGGCCTCCCAGCCCCGGATTCCCCTCTGGCGCCGCGCTTCGAGCTTCTTCAGCCGGTGGTCGCGGGAAAAGACCGCGGCCCTCACGCGCTCGACGAGCGGCCTCTTCTGCAACCGAGAGATGACGGTGCTCGAGAGCGGCACCACGCCCGGCTTCGGCTCCGGCTCCGGCGGAAGATCGAGCCGCTCGGGCGTGTCGGGGCCGGGCTCCTCTTCGCGCGGGCCGTCGCCCAGCGGGTAATTCGGCGGAAGGAAGACGCCGATGCCGGCCTTCTCGCCGCGGGCGCGAGCGGCGTCGAAGAACTTGTTCGCCCGGGCTTTCGCGGAGAGAAGCGACTCGCGCTCGAGGTCCGGCGAGAAGACGAGCATGTGATTGGCCTCGACGCCGTCGGCCCCGAGGTCGCGCGCGAAATCGACGAAGAGCGGCAGCTCGTGGATGTTCTGCACCATCAAGATGACGGAGAGATTGAAGCGCGGACGCCGGGCGGCGGGGAGCGACATCCGCACCTTCTGGAAGGTCCGCAAGTTCGCGATGACCTGGCTCCACTTGCCGCCGACCCGGATCTTCTCGTACGTCTTCTGCGTCGCGCCGTCGAGCGAGACCTGGAAGATGTCGAGCGTCGGCAAGAGCTTTTCGAGCGTTTTGCCGCGGTGGAGAAGCGTGGCGTTGGTGATGATCTCGGTCTTGATCGGGTAGGCGTTCGCGATGTCGAGGAACGCGAGGAAATGGGGTGCCAGCATCGGCTCGCCGGCGACGCTCCAGCAGACGCGCTGCGTGTGAGGAAAGATCTCCTCGGCGATCTTCTTGAAGAGATCGAGATCCATGTCGATGCCGGACCGCGTCGTTCCCGTGATGTGCTGGAGGCACATGGGGCACGAGAGGTTGCAGCGCAGCGTGTTCTCGATGTTGAGCCAGTACGGGTAGGGAAGGGGCCGTCCTTTGGCCTTCTCGAAGGCTTCGGCGACCTGTGGCTTCATGCTTTTGGCTGCCGGGGACGAGAGGGAGGGGCGAACTCCCGGATATCCCCGGAGAATGGAGGTGTCGACAAATCTACCGGTGCGTCTGGAGCGAGGCAAGCGAAAAGGGGGCCCGCCGGAGGGGGTCGCGAGGCCGATGGAACCCTTTTTCCCTTAGGCAGCGTTCGATTTACGGGCGGAGGGGGTCGCGCGGCGCCGCGTCGCTCACGGACGAGCGCGTCGTGCCTTTTCCGGGAGGCCGGGTCGGGGCCGGGGCGCGGCGAGAGACGCATCGCGCTGGAGGGCCCGATCCGCGATCGTCCGCGTCATCGCGCGGCGGACCCGACGGCGTCCGTGTTCGCCGTGGAGAGAAACGCCTCAGGCGTCGCGTCGCCCGCGCGACCGTCCCGCCGACGCCCGGCGGCGCCGGACTTCCGCGGCCGGGCGGGATTCGCGTTGCGACCGTCGCCGGATCGAGGAAGAATGCTCGCCGTCCCGGAGGGTGACAAGGCGCCGGGCCGCATTGCGGAGCTCGTCTCGTGAAACCGACGGTCGAAGTCGATTCGGTCGTGAAACGCTACGGCCCGCTCAAAGCCGTGGACGGCGTCTCCTTCGCCCTGCGCCGCGACGAGATCGCGGGCTTCGTCGGCCCGAACGGCGCCGGGAAGAGCACCGTCCTCCGGATGCTCGCGACGTACGTTCTCCCGACGTCCGGCCGGTTGAGCGTCAGCGGGATCGACGTCGTTCGCCAGCCGCTCGAGGTGCGCCGCCGCGTCGGCTACCTTCCCGGCGACACGCCGCTCTATCACGAAATGCGCGCCGACCGCTTCCTCGCGTTCGTGGGGCGAGCGCACGGGCTCGACGGCGCCCGGCTCGCGGACCGCCTCGAGTGGACGATTGACGCGTGCGCGCTCAAGGACGCCCTCCCGAAACGGATCAAGGAGTGCTCGACCGGGTTCCGGAAGCGGATCGGGCTCGCGGCGAGCCTCATCCACGACCCGGACGTGATCCTCCTCGACGAGCCGACCCACGGCCTCGATCCGCTCCAGGTCCTCGCGTTCCGCGACCTCCTCGCGTCGCTCCGCGCGGGCCGGACCATTCTCCTCTCGAGCCACGTCATCTCCGAGATCGCGGCCGTCTCCGACCGGCTCCTCGTCATCCACGACGGGCGTCTCCTCGCCGACGGCAAGCTCGAGAAGCTCTGCCGCGAGGAGGGGATCCGGACGAACGACCTCGAGGCGCTCTTCGTGAGCCTCGTCCGGAAGGCGGGGCGCGCCGCGACGGAGGCCGCGCGGCATGCCGGATAGCCCCGCGGTCGCCGCCGCGCCCCGGGCCGGGGCGGCCGAAGCGGCGAAGGGCCCGGACCGCCTACCCGGCACGGGCGTCGTCTTCCGCCGCGAGGTGGCGGCGTACTTCGACTCGTCGATCGCCTACGTGTACGGCTCGGTCTTCCTCCTCCTGTCGAGCGCCGTTTTCATGAACGGCTTCTTCCTCGAGTCGGTCGTGGACATGTCCGCCTACTTCCGATGGCTCCCGTTCCTCCTCGCTCTCTTCATGCCCGCAATCACGATGCGGAGCTGGTCCGAGGAGCGGGCTCAGGGAACGATCGAGCTCTTGCTCACGCTGCCGTTCCGCCCGGCGCAGCTCGTCCTCGGGAAGTATCTCGCGGGCCTCCTCTTCTACCTGGTCGTCCTCGCCGGGAGCTTCCCGATCGTCGTGATGCTCCTCGCGCTCGGCCGGCCCGACCTGGGCATCGTCGCCTCCTCGTACCTCGGGGCGGTCCTCCTCGGAGCGCTCTTCCTCGCGCTCGGGGTGTTCGTCTCGGCGCTGACCCGCGAGCAGATCGTCGCGTTCGTCGTCGGCACGTTCGCCTGCGCGCTCTTCGTCCTGAGCGGCGAGAGCGAGGTCGTCGAGGTGCTCGACGGGCTCGCGCGCGAGCGGCAGATCGGGACCTTCCTCTACGAGTCGTTCTCGGTGCTGCCGCACTACGAGGCGTTCTGCCGCGGAGTCGTGTCGCTCGGCGACGCGGCCTACTTCGCGACCCTGACGGCGCTCTTCCTCGTCCTGAACGAGAGGTCGGTGAGATCGCGTCCGGGCCAGGACCGATGACGCGGCCCCGGTCCGCGCTCGACGCCGCGCTCGCGGTCCTCCTTTTCGTCGCGGCCGGAGTCCTCGCCGTCAGGCTCGTCGATCGCGTGCTGCCGGCACGGATCGGGATCGGCGGAAAAGACCGGTCGGCGCTCTCGCGGCAGACGGTCGAGTTCCTCCGCGGCATCGGAGGGCAGGTCACGCTCACGTACTTCGTGTCGCCCCGGAGCGCGATGCCGTCGCCCCTCAAGCGGCTCGAACGCGACGTGCGCGCGATCCTCGAGGCCTTCGAGCGCGCGGCGCCGGACCACGTCGACGCCCGTGTCGTCGACCCGACCCTCGACCCGGAGGCCGGGCCCGCATACGCGGCCCGGAAGCGGTCGGCGCCCTTGAGCCTCCGGACGATCCTCGGCGACGAGGCGTCGCAGGAGTCGATCTGGTCGTCTCTCGTGATCGCGCGGGACGGCTCGAAGGACGCGCACGTCCACGGAATCGCACCGGCCGACCTGCCGTACCTCGAGGAACTGATCGTGCGGAACCTCGCGGCGGCGGCGAGCCCAATGACTCCGGTCGTCGCGGTGTCGTCGCCGAAGACGGGCTTTTCGCTCCTGCCGCGGCGGATCGAGGCGTTCGCCTCCGCGCGCGTCCTCTCGATCGACTTCGACGCCGAGCCGCGCGTACCGCCCGAGGCGGACGTCTTCTTCTGGGTCGAGCCCTCGCGGACTACGGCCGTCCATCGCGCCGAGATCGAGAGGTTCCTGCGATCCGGCCGGACCGCGGTCGTCGCGGGGAGCGCGTACGCAATCGACCCGGTCGCCCCCGCTGGGGAGGGGAGCCCTGCGACCTACCGGGCGAGGCTCGCGCCGTGCGACTGGCGGACCGTTCTCGAGCCGCTCGGCCTCGAGATGCGGCCGCTCCTCCTCCTCGACAAGAGCCACGACGCGATCGTGTGGAGGCGGGACGACGGCTCGTCGGTCGAGGTGAACGCCCCGTTCCAGATGCGCGTTCCGGCGATGCAGTGGGACATGCGGCAGCTCCTCGGGCCGCCCTCGGGAGCGCTCCTCCTCTCGGCGGCGAGCCCGATCGCGATCGATCCCGATCGTCTCCGCGAGACGGGGCGCTCGTGCTCGGTCATCGTCACGACGTCGGAGTCGGCGCGCGTCATGGACCTCAAGGCGTCCGGGGAGGGGGAGGAGGGGGAGTTTACGGACGACGCGTTTGCCGCGGCCGAACGGGTCCCGAAGCAGCCGCTCGTCGTCCTTCTCTCGCCCGACGATCCCTGGCGGGGCCAGCTCCTCGTCGCGTCGAGCGCGAGCCTCTTCCATGACGATCTCTTCGAGCGGGGAGGCAACGCGAACGAGACGTTCACGCGGACCCTCCTCCGATCGTTCACCGAGCCGTCGCGCCTCGCGCGGACGCGCGTCGAGCGGCCCGAGCCGGAGCGAATCCCCCCCGATCTCTCGAGCGCGGCGAGGATCGCCTATCGCGCCTTCACGATCTTCTTCGTTCCGGCGGCCGCGCTCATCCTCGTCGTGGCGGCGGCGTGGCGCCGGAGGACGTGGGCGCCGCGGCGCCGGTCCGTCCGGTTTCTCGCCGCCGCGGCGGCGTTCCCGCTCGTTCTCGCCGTCCTGCGGCTCGTCCCCGGCGGCGCCGCCGGGGGGAGCGCCGCCGCGCTCGACCTCACACGGGACGCCGTCAACACGCCGTCGCCGCTCACGCGCTCGCTCCTTGACCGGTTCGGCTCGGGCCTCGAGGCACTCTGCTGCATGAGCGACCCGATCCGCGTTCCCGCGTCCGAAAAGGGCGTCGAGCGGAGGACGGTCGCCTCGCTCCGCGCGCTCGGGATCGAGACGCGGGTCGTGCGCCCCGAGGACCTTCCCGCGGCCGAGCGGGAGGATCTCGAGCGGGCGGGGATCGTCCCGTTCTCGGTGGAGCGGGTCGAGGGCGACGAAGCGGTTCTGGCGCCGATCTACGCCGGCGTTCTCTTGCGTCATGGGGAGAGGTCCGCGGCGATTCCGCGAATCGACGCACGGAGCGTCGGGCACCTCGAATTCCTCGTAGCCGCGGCGGCGAAGCGGATCGAAACGGGGACGGCGCCGCGCGTCGGGTTTCTCTCCGACCTCCCGCGCCTCTCTCCCGCGGAGGCGCACTCCGACTATCAGCAGAAGGGGTACCTGGCGCCCATTGGATCGGACGTCTACAGCTACGCGAAGGACCTTCTCGCCGGACACGGTTACGACGTCGCGTACGTGAACCCGGACGCGCCCGAGTTCCCTCCGGACATGGACCTTCTCGTCTGGCTCCAGCCGCGCTACCCGTGGCGCGCCTACCCGCAGTTCGTCGACTACATGGCGTCCGGCGGGAAGGCGTTCGTCGCGCTCCAGCACTACAACGTTCAGCAGCGGCAGTTCGCCGGGCGCGGCTTCGAGACGGTCTACTGGCCGCAGCCGCAGTTCCACTCGTTCAACGACTATCTGACCCACGTGGGGATCCGCCAGATCGGCGACAAGGTCGGGAACGAGCCGGGCGAGGTGCTCTTCGACCGGAGCCGGGGGAGCCTGCGCATCGAGACGCAGGTGAACCGCTCGGCGTTCCGAGAGCACGACGCTCAGGAAGTGGCGCGGCCGTTCCTCATCCGCGCGGTCGGCGATTCCCTCTCGAGATCGAGTGTCGTCACTTCGCGGCTGGGCGAGCTCCTCTTCATTTGGGGAAGCCGCTTCGAGATCGACGAGAAGGCGCTCGAGGCGCTCGGGATCGAGCACGAGGTCCTCGTCTCGACGAGCCCCGCGACGTGGTCGTACAAGTGGAGCGGCGGGTACATCCCCGGCGACGCGTTCGAGCCACCGGCGGAGGGGCTCCTCGGCAGCCAGCCGCTCGCGGTCAAGCTCTCGGGACCGTTCCCGCGGCCGGCCGTGACGAAGTCCGAGACCGGGCGCGACCAGCTCTCCGCGCCGCCGGGGCCTGGAGACCCCTCGACGAAGGGAGAACTCGTCCTCGTCGGCTGCTCGGAGATGTTCAAGAACGAGCAGCTCCGGTCGCGCGGACGGAATCACGACCAGCTTCTTCTCAACGCGGCCGCCCATCTCGCGCACGGACCCGAGATGGCGGAGATCCAGGCCCGCCAGTGGGAGCCCGAGAGGCTCGAGGCGCAGTCGCCCGCGGCGCGGTCGTCGTGGCGCGCCGTCGCGATCGGGCTCGCGCCCGCGCTCCTTCTCCTCTACGCGGCGGTCCACCGGGCCCTCCGGAGGCGGCCGGTGACGACGCGGAAAGGGAATCGGTCATGAGGCTGTCCTGGCCGCTTGGCCGTGCGACGACGGTTCTCGTGGTCGCCGTCGCCGCCCTCGGCGCGCTCGACCTTGCGCTCGGCGCGGCGCGCGAGCGGACGCGGCGCGCGGAGGCCGAGCTCGTGCGACTCGTTCCGGTGCGCGTGTTCGAGCTGGCGGAAGTGGAGCGGCTCGATCTCACGCTCGGCGACGGCTCCGGCACGTGGACGTACTTGAAGAGGTCCGGCGCCCACCGGATCCCGCGGTACCGCGACGCGTACGCCCTGTCGCCGAGCGTCGAGTCGATCGAGAAGGCGCTCGTCGAGGGCCGCGGGACGCGCGCGGCGCGCTTTCCCGCCGCGGCGGAGCGGTACGGCCTCTCTCCCCGGACCGCGATGAAGCTCGAGCTCCGCGATCGGGACGGCTACCTCCTCCTCGAGGCGCTCGCTGGCCGCGTCGCGCCCGGCGAGCGCGGCGACGAGTGCTACGTGGCGCAGGCCGAGGGCGAGAGCGTCCTCCTCCTCAACGCGAACCCGTGGTCGCCCCTCGCGCTGGCCGGTGACGGACACCTTCCGCCGCTCATCGACACGCGCGTCGTCCCGGGCGCCCTTCAGCGCGCGTCCATCGCGCGCATCGGCGTCACTCCGACGCCGTCCGGGCTCGCCGAGCTCACCCGGAGGGAGATCCCGCGGGATCCGGAGTCGAGGGAGCCCGATCGGGGCCCGCGTTTCGAGTGGACCGCGAGCTTCCTAGAGGGCGGCGAGCGGCGCGTGAACGACGTCGCGGCGGGGCGCTACGCCGCGTTCGTCGCCGGCCTCTCGTTCGACGATCTCGTCGGGCCGGCGTCGACGGAGCGCGCGCGCGCCGGCGCGCCGGTCCTGACGCTCGTCCTCCATTACGACGGAGGGGCCGAGGACACGCTCACGCTCGGATCGAGGACGCCGGACGGCCGTCACTTCCTGCACTCGACCGCGACCGATCAGGTCTTTCTCCTCGGATCGGGGGACGCGGCTCAGCTCCTTCCCGACGTCGGCGCGCTCCTCGCCCCGATGCCGAAGCGCGAGGAGCGCGACGGCTGACGCGCGCCCGGCCGGTCGCGCGGCGCGTTTCTCCCTCTCTCGCTCCCTCCCTCCCTCCCTCCAGACGGCCGCCGCCGTCAGCGGCTCGGAAGGACGCGCACGACGACGGCGTTCGTGACGCTCCAGCCGGCGGGATTCGCGGAGCCGTCGTCCTCGATGATCCCCTGAAGCGTGAACGTGGCGGCCTTCGCGCGTGAAAGACCCCGCGGCCGGCGGACGACCGTCGACGGCGCGGGCCGCGACGGCAGGTCGGGCGGGCCGAGCCAGCGCTCGTTGCCGGAGTTATTCCAGACGACGAAGGTCCGGTGCTCCGGGTCCGCGCCGAGCGCTGGGTTGACGAGCTTCCGCGTCGGAGGGGCCGGGAAGACGAAAGTCCCGAGATCGAGATGCCCGAGGGCGAGCGTGCCGGCGCCGGGCTCTCCGGTCCACGCGTAGAGCGCGAAGCGCGCGCTCGTCCGGCTCGAGGGCGGCTCCATCCTCACTTCGATCGGCTCTCGCGCGCCGACGCGGACCTCGCGAGAGGGGCGCTCACCCGCGCGGCCGTTCACGAAGAGCACGTCCTCGCGCTCGCCGAGCCGCTCGTTCACGGCGCCGGCCCGCGCCGCGAGAACCGGATCGAGCGCCGATCCCGCCTCCGGAGCGCCGCGCGGATCCTTCGATCGCCATGCGGCCGCGGCCACGACGAGCGCGAGGGCGATGCCGGCGGCGAGGGCTGCGAAGTAGATGGACCTCGTCGTTCGGGCGCTCATGGCCGGGGGCCTCGCTGTTCATGATACGCGAGCCGTGACAGCGGCCCGAGCCGTGGGCTATGATCTCCGTGGGGGTCGTGGCCGCGTCGGGTTCGCGCCGAACGGAATCCGGGACCGTCCCGTTTCGATTCCGAGCGCCGGCGACCGCGGTTCAACGTGATGGCAGCGTCCTTCATCCTCGTCTCCGTCGTCCTCGCCGCGAGCACTGCGCCCGTGCCGCCGGCCGCCGACGTCGCACGGCGGCTGGACGCGATCATCGCCGCCGGATGGCGCTCCCGCGGGATCGAGCCGTCGCCGCCCGCGAGCGACGCCGGATTCTTCCGCCGGCTCTCGCTCGGCCTCCGTGGCGCCATTCCGACCGCGGAGGAGGCGCGCGGGTTTCTCGCCGACGCCGACCCCGCGAAGCGCGCCCGGGCGATCGACGCGATGCTCGCGAGCCCGGAGCGCGCGCGCTACTTCTCGCGCCTCTTCCTCGAGACGCTCCTCGGAACTGGGCGCCTCGACTCCTACCTCCACCCCGAGGTCCTGCGGGAGTGGCTTGAGAAGGCGTTCTTGGAGAACCGGCCGTGGAACGACGTCGTCGCGGCGCTCCTCACCGACTCGGGCCTTCTCGCGGACAGCGGACCCGCGAATTTCCTCTACCGCTGGGGAACGACGCCCGAGGAATTGGCCGGCGCGGCGTCGCGCCTCTTCCTCGGCGTGCAGATCCAGTGCGCGCAGTGTCACGATCACCCGACGGCGAAATGGACGCGTGCCGACTTCTACGGGATGGCCGCGTTCTTCGGGCGGACGAAGCGCACGCCGGTCCGCGGCCATCTGGAGGAGGGGCTCGACTACCGCATCGTGGACCGGCCGTTCGGTGAGGTGTCGATCGACGAGCCCGATCGCGCGGGCCCGCCCGTCCCGCCGCGATTCCTGGGAGGCGAGCCGCTGCAGAAGGGGCGCCGCGGCTCGTCCCGCCGCGTTCGGTTCGCCGACACCGCCTGCTCTCCCTCGAACCCGTATTTCGCGCCGGCCGCCGTGAACCGGCTCACGGCCATCCTCTTCGGCCGGGGCTTCGTCGACCCGGTCGACGACTTCTCCCCGTCGAACCCGCCGAGCCATCCCGAGGCGCTCCTTCTGCTGGCCGACGACTTCCGCGCCTCGGGATTCGACGTGCGGCGGACGCTCCGCATTCTCGCCGGGACCGAGGCGTACGCGCTCTCGTCGATCGTCACCGAAAAAAACGACCTCGACCGGGCGGGGGACGGCTTCTCGCACGCGCTCCTTCGGCCTCTCAACCGGAACCAGCTCTTCGACTCGACACTCGTGGCCACGGGCGCCTCGCGCGCTCTCGAGCGCCGGGCCGAGGAGGCGGAGAGAGAGTCGCTGCGCGACGCGGCGGCGGCGGCGCGGCGTCCCTCGGGCGGAAAGAGACGGACGGCCCGTCTCGCGGCGCATGAGGCCGGCGGCGACGCGATGGAAAGCGCGGTCCCTTCGAGCGGGGAGGCGGAGAGCGAGAGAGCGGCGATGCGTCGTCTCTCCCGCGATCCGCTCGCCGCGATCCGCTCCGATTTCTTCGCGCAGTTGAGCCCGGGGCAGGCGGCGGAGGAGCCCGACGAAAACGCGTGCGAGGAGAGCATCCAGAAGCTCCTCGCGCTCCTCAACAACGCCGTTCTCTCCGAAGGGACGCGCTCGCGCGGCGTCGCCGGCGCCGGCCTCGATCTCACGATCGACCGCGTCGCGCGCGAGAGCGAGAGCCCGGCGGATCGCGTGGAGGAGCTCTACTTCGCTGCGCTCTCGCGGCCGCCCAAACCGGACGAGGCGGCGCGCGCGGCGAAAGCTCTCGCCGCGGCCGGAGGCGCCGGCGCCGCGGCGCTCGAGGACCTCCTCTGGGCGCTCCTCAATTCCGCCGAGTTCGCGCTCGACCATTGACGATCATGAGCAATCCGCTTCTCGATCCCGGTCTCGGCCATCGCTGCGAGTGCGGCCCCGGGGCGACCTCGCGCCGGGCATTCCTCGGCGGCTCGCTCGGGAGCCTCCTCGGAGCCCTCCTCGCGCCGAGATGGCCGCTCGCGTTCGCCCGTCCGCTCGAGGCGGCGGCGGGGGCGGCGCCCGCGGGCCCGGCGCGCTCGGTCATCGTCCTCTGGCTCGCCGGAGGCCCGAGCCACGTCGACTCGTTCGACCCGAAGCCGAAGAGCCCATCGGGAGGACCGTTCCGGGCGATCCGCACGGCCGCGCCGGGCGTCGAGCTCGCCGAGCACCTCCCTCGCACGGCGGCCATCGCCGATCGGCTGGCGTTCCTCCGGTCGCTCACGTCGAACGAGGGGAACCATCTCCGCGCGCGCTACTTCGTGCAGACGGGCTACAAGCCGCAAGGGGCGCTCCGCCATCCGGCATTCGGTTCCGTCGTGGCCGAACTTCTGGGCGACCCCGCCGCGGCGCTCCCCGCGTTCGTGGCCGTCCGCGGGCCGTCCGCCGGCGCGGGATTCCTCGGGCCCGCGTACGCGCCGTTCCACATCGGCGATCCCGGCCTTCCCGTGCGGAACCTCGCGCCGGCCGAAGGCGTCGACGCGGCGCGCTTCGAGCGGCGGCTCGAGCTGCTCGAGGCCGTCGAGGCGCCCTTCGCGGCGCGGCACGATCGGCGGCCCGTCGTGGGCGGCATCCGGGACGTGAGGAGGAGCGCGGTCGCGCTCATGAGGTCCCCTCAGGCGAAGGTCTTCGATCTCTCGTCCGAGCCGCAGGCGCTCCGCGACGCGTACGGGTGGAACGACTTCGGGCAGGGATGCCTCCTCGCGCGGCGGCTCGTCGAGGAAGGCGTGCGCTGCGTCGAGGTGACGCAGAGCGGCTGGGACACGCACCAGGACAACTTCACGAAGTCGCGGCAGCTCCTGTCCGTGTTCGATCCCGCGTTCGCGACCCTCGTCTCCGACCTCGGGTCCCGGGACCTCCTCCGGTCGACGATCGTCGTGGCGATGGGCGAGTTCGGCCGCACGCCGAAGATCAACACGCTCGACGGGCGAGACCATCACCCGCGCGCGTTCAGCGCGGTCCTCGCCGGGAGCGGCCTGCGGAAAGGCGTCGTCGTGGGCGCGACCGACGAGATCGGCTCCGAGATCGTCGCCGATCCCGCGACCGTGCCCGACCTCATCGCGACGCTGTGCGCGCGGCTCGACATCGACGCCGGCTTCGAGCACCGGACGCCGCAGGGCCGGCCGATCAAGGTCGTCGACAACGGAAGGCCGATCCGCGGGCTCCTCGCGACCTGAGAGACGGGCCCGGGAGGATCTCCCGCTTCGGGAATCGGCCGCATTCTGGACCCCCGTCACCGCTTCCCGCCGGAACCCGGCTCCGGCGCCGAGCCATCCTCGGCCCGTCTTTCGGCGCCGGCCGGCTTGTCTGCGCGTGCGGTGTCTCGGCGGCCGGCGACGCCGGGCTCGTCGCCGCCCATCGCGGGGCCGTAATAAACGGGCTCTCATCGCCTCCCGTCCGGCTCGCGGCGCGGGGCGAACGCGCCCGACGGTCAGCGCCGCCGCTTCAGCCACGCCTGCGCGCGCTGGCGCTGGATTCGCGCCCCATCGACGAGCGACGTCGATTTCGAATCGCTCCGTGATCCCCCCAATGCGATGACGTCCTCGAAGACCGAGATCGACTCTTCGAATCGGCCGGCCTGAAGGAGGGCGTATCCCTCGTAGAAGCGGGCCCGGAGGGCCTGTTGCGGCGTCGATCGCTCGTCGGCGGCCAGCCGCGATAGATCAAGGACGCCGCGCGCGCGCGTCGCCCGGCGCGTGTGATCGGAGGCCCCCCCAAGAAAGAGCCTCGGATTCTCCACGAGACGAGGCGAAGTCGGGGCAAGAGACCTGACGCCGCCCAGCTGCAACCGAGATCGGGCGTCGCGCGCTTGCGCGACGCCCGACAGGTGTCATCGAAGGCCGAGGAAGGCCTCCGACTTCATTCCAAGATCAAGAACAGGATCGGCCGGGGTTGAAGACTCTCTCTAAGGCACGATGACGGCGACCGCGTTGGTGGCGGAGAGCCCGGCGGCGTTCGCGGCGCCGAGGTCTTCGACGACCCCCTGGAGCGTGAGGACCGTGCCGGATCGAAGGCCGCTCGGCTTCCCGAGGCTCCACGGCGCGCTCGCCGGCGAGCGGCCGAGGACCCTCGAGCCCGCGCAGAAGTCGGGCGACAGTCCTCCCAGCACGCACTTGAACGGCTGCGGCGTCGATCCGAGCGAGAACGGCGTCGGATTCACCGTGCAGCCGAGGGTCGACGGACCCACGGTCAGAGGTCCCTGCTTTTGCGCGAGGCCGCGCCACACCCACACGGCGTAGTCGACGCCGCTCGAAGGGCCGGCGGGAGACGCGGCGAGCGACACCTGAACGAGCGTCCGCGCCGGGATCGTCGCGACGCGGAAACTCCCGTTGACGCTCAAGACGTCCGCGACCGGGCCGGCTCCCGCGTTGACCGTGCCGTCCGCGCACGGCTCCCGGTCGCGCACGAAGACGTCCGACGCGAAGTTCGTGTCGCCGAGCACGAGATTCGTCGCGGCGCTCGTGAAGGCGACCACGAGCCCGTCGCCCGAGATCGAGACCGAGCTCGACGCGTCGTCGGCCTGCGCGCCGGCCGAATTGACGCTCGCTCGCGTCGTCGTTCCCGTCTGGCGGTCGTGCACGAAGACGTCCTGCGCGAAGTTGGTGTCGCCCGCGACGAGGTTCGACGCGTTGCTCCGGAATCCGACGAATCGGCCTCCGGCCGCGATCGCGCCCGCGACGCTTCCGCCGTTGCCCTGCGCGCCTCCCGTCGCGACGCTCACGCGCTCCGTCGTCCCGCCGAAGAGATCGCGCACGAAAATGTCGCCGGCGCCGTTCGTGTCGCCCGCGACGAGCTGCGTCGCGAAGCTCGTGAACGAGACGGCGCCGCCGTCGGGCGTGATCGTCGGATTCAAGCTGTCGGAGTTGCCCGCGAATCCCGCGTCGGCGACGCTCGCGATCACCGTCTGGAACGTCCCGAAGTCGTGGACGAAGACGTCGAACGCCCCGTTTCCGTCGGAGCCGAGCGGGACGAGATTCGTCGAACCGCTCGCGAAGGCGACGAGGAGGCCGTTGTCGGAGATCGACGGCGTGATGCTCTCTCCGTCGCCCTCGATTCCGGAGGAGTCGACGCTCGCGCGGGTCGTCGATCCCGTCTGGGTGTCGTGAACGAAGATGTCCTGCAACCCGTTCGTGTCGTCCGCCACGAGGTTGCTCGAGTAGCTCTGGAACGCGACGAACCTTCCGCCCGCGGAGATCGCCGGGTTCGTCGCGTCGAGATTTCCCTGAACTCCCGCGGAGTCGACGCTCACCATCGTGGTCACGCCTGCGGTCCGGTCGCGCAAGAAGACGTCCCACGTGCCGTTCATGTCGTTCGGGTCGAGGTTGCTCGCGAGGCTCGCGAACGCGACGAAGCGGCCGTCGGCCGAGATCGCCGGGGACACGCTGTCGAAATTCGCCTGGACTCCCGCCGAGTCGACGCTGATGAGTTCGATCTGGCCCGTCGCGCGGTCGTGGACGAAGACGTCGGAGGCGAAGTTCATGTCGGCCCCGGAGAGGTTCGACGCGGTGCTCGCGAACGCGACGAAGCGCCCGTCCGCGGACACGACGGCGGGGCCGCTGTCGAAGTCGCCCTGGAACCCGCCGCCGTCGACGCTCGCGCGCGACGTCGCCTGCGCCGCGGCGCGCTCGACCGGCACCCACGCCGCGGCGATCGCGGCGGCGCACGAAAAGACACGGTTCGACACGGCAAGCCATCGCTTCATGGTCTTGATTCTCCCGCCGCGAGAGGGCCCATCGGCCCGCGGCTCGGTTTTCTTTCTGCGTCCGTCGGGGACCGTCGTCAGCTCTTCACCTCGATCCGCCTCACCGACGACCAGTTCCCCGCCGCGCCTGAGGACGAGACGGCCCGCACGCGCCACCAGAGCCGCCGCGTCGGGAGCGTGCTCGTCGACGTGCTCGACGTCGACCGGCTTTCACGGCGCACGAGCGGCTCGGCAAAGCTCTCCGAGTCGTCGATCTCGATCGTGTACGTGGCGGCGCCCGCGACGTCGCTCCAGTCGAAGAGGACCGTCTGGTTGGGAGAGAAGCGCGCGTCGTTCGCAGGCAGGAGGAGCGACGGCGCAGGAGGGGGATTCGAGCCGGACGGCGTGACCGTGAGCGTCGCCGAGCGGATCGTCCCCGCGTGCTCGGCCGAGATCGCGACGGACGTCGAGGCGGCGACCGCGGACGTCGCGACGGGGAACGGGGCGCTCGTCGATCCGGCGGGGACCGTCACGCTCGCCGGGACGCTCGCGACCGCGCCGGCGGCGCTCGACAGCGCCACGACGATGCCGCCCGCCGGAGCGGCGCCCGTGAGCGTCACCGTCGCCTGCGCGGGGCTTCCGCCGGCGACGGTCGCCGGGCTCAACGCCACGCTCGAAAGGCCGGCGGGAGGAGGAACGGGGTCGACGGCGAGGGTCGTCGTCCTCGTGACGCCGCCGTGGGCGGCGGTGATCGTGACCGTGGCGGATGAGGCGACCGGCAAGGTCGAGACCGGGAGCGAAGCGGCGGCCGCGCCGGATGGCACCGTGACCGTGGCGGGCACCGACGCGACGCCCGCGTTGCTGCTCGAGAGCGCCACGACCGCGCCGCCCGTCGGCGCGCCGCTCGTGAGCGCGACCGTTCCCACGGAGCCCGATCCGCCGACGACCCGCGCGGGGCTGACGCCGACCGAGGAGAGGCTCGCCTCCGCGGGAGCCGCCCTCGGCTGAAACCGGCGCGTCGACGACCAAGCGCCGGCGACTCCGGTGGCATTGACGCCGCGAACGCGCCAGAAGAGCCTCTGCGCCGGGAGTCCCGTGAGAGTCGCCTGCGACGCGGCGGAAACGGAAGCCGTCCTGACGAGCGGCGCCGTGAACCCGGTCGAGTCGTCGATCTCGATCGTGTAGGTCGCCCCGCCGGACACGTCGGTCCAGTCGAAGGTGACCGGCTGCGACGGTCGCGCGTCGTTCGCCGGCGAGAGAAGCGTCGGCGCGGGCGGCGGGCCGGTCGTGACCGAGAGCGTCGCCGATAGCGCGGCGCCGCCGTAGGCCGCCGTGATCGTCGCCGTCGCCGGGGCGCCGACCGTGCTCGTATTGATCGTGAAGGTCGCGCTCGTCGCTCCCGCGAGGACGGTGCAGCTCCCCGGCACGGCGGTCACCGCGCTGTTGTCGGAGAGAGTCACGACCGCCCCACCGGCGGGCGCGGCGGCGGAGAGCGTGACGGTGCCGGTCGACGATCCGCCCCCGGCGACGCTCGCTGGGTTCACGGCGACGGAGGAGAGCGCCGGAGCCGCGGGCGGCCGGTTCACGGTGATCGCCGCGAACTGGATCGCGCCGTCGAAGACGGCCGCGACCTGGACCGTCGTCGTGTGGACGGGAAACGTCGTGACCGGAAACGTGGCGCTCCTCGCCCCGCCGGGCACGATCACGCTCCCCGGCGCGCTCGCCGAGCCGGGGAGGCTCGTGCCCAGGTTGACGGCCGCGCCGCCGGTCGGCGCCGGGCCGTTGAGAGTCACCGTGCCCGTCGCGGACGCGCCGCCCGTCACGCTCGACGGCGCGACCGTGAGGCCGGTCAGGAGCGGAAGCGCCGGATAGATGGTGAGCGGGTGCGTCAGCGTGACGCCGCCTCCGGTCACCGAGATCGTGACCGGCGTCGCCACGGTGACCGCGCTCGTGGTGATGTCGAAGCGGCCGAGGCCGCTCCCGGCGGACACCGTGACGAAACCGGGAACGCTCGCGACGTCCGGACGGCTGCTCGCGACCGCCAGGAGCTGGTCGTGGCCGAGGCCCTCCGAGGCCGTGACGATGCCCCGCGAGCCGAGCGTCGTCGACATCGGCTGGACGAGGAGCGACGTCGGAGCGGGAGACGCGGTGAGCGTGATGGGCCACGAAACGAGGTCGGCTCCGTGCCGGGCCGAGATCGTGACCGTCGTCGTGCCGGTCACGGGTGCCGTCGTGATCGGGAAGGAGGTGCCGATCGCTCCGGCCGGAATCGTGACGGCTGCGGGCACGGAGGCGAACGGAGAATCGGTCGAGAGGTCGACGGTCACCCCCTCCGGCGGGGCGACACCGAATCCCTCGAGGTCCACCCATCCCAACATCGCCGCGCCGCCGGTCGCGCGCACCGGCCCCGACTGGAGAGGGTCGTCGTTGAGCGTCGGCGGCATCACGGTCACGTCGGCGAAGACGGACGAGCCTGAATGGGTCGCGGTCACACGCACCGGCGTCGGCGACGTGACCTGGCCGGCACGAAAGCCGAAGACCTCGGAGTACGCGATGCCGGCGGGGATCGTGCTCGAGGCCGGGACCGGGAGGGCGCTCGGGACGCTGCTCGAGAGCGCCACGGCAGCACCGCCGGCCGGGGCCACGGCGCTGAGCTGGAGGACGCCCCTCTCCTCGGCGCCGCTGTAGACGGGGCTCCGCGTGAGCGTGAGCGAAACGAGCCGGGCGGGCGCCGAGCTCAAGGTGAACGTGCCGGTCGCGGACCACGCGGTGTTGGCGACGGTGCCGGGCGAGTCGAGCGTTTCGGGGGAGCTGAGTCCGTGCGACGACAGGACGCGCCAGAACTTCGTCCCGGACGAGAGCGACGTGAGGACTGCCCGCGGATCCGTGTACTGGTTGTAGAAGAACTCGATCGAGGAGAACGACGCGTTTCGCGAGAGCTCGAGGACGTAGCCGCTCGCCTGCGGATTCGGAACGTGCGCCCACGCGAGCGTGATGGGCAGCGTGAGCGTCTCGCCGGAGACGGGCGAGAGGAGGACGGGAGGCGGCCCGATCGGGTTACTGTAGAAAACGGTGAACGCGATCACGTTCGACGGGAGACTCCTCACCCCGCCCGCGAAGTCGGATGCGACCGCGAAGACGCGCGCGAAAAAGCGGCCCTCGCCGAGGCTCGGATGCCAGACGAACCCGTCCTCGGTCGTGCGGATGTTCTCGTTCCAAAACGTCGCGAAGGCCGGAAGCGAGGTGCCGAGAGGAAAGGCGGGGTCGTTCGCGATCTCGAGCCGGTACGTGGGCGCGTCCGGGACGAGGCTCCAGGAGAAGTGGATGCTCTCCCACGGATGAAACGTCGAATAGCCGCGCGTCGGAGCGAGAACGGGCGTGCCCGGCGTGCCCGGACCCGCGCCCGTCACGGCGAAGCTCTCGGGCGGGGACCACGCGCTCGCCTGCCCCGCTCCGTTCACGGCCTGGACTCGCCAGAAGTAGACGCCGGGCGGGAGCCCGCTCACGATTCCCTCAGGCGTCGCGGGGTTCGTCGAGTCCGCGCGCACGAGCGGCGAGAAGCCCGGCGACGGGCTCACCTGAAAGTTGTAGCCGCCGCTCATCGCGCCGGGGTCGAGCACGGCCGACCAGAGGAGGCTCGCCGGCACCTCGACGCTCTCGCCGCCGATCGGCGAGAGCGGGACCGGCGGCGCCGGCTGCGCGAAGACCGAGTTCGCGCCGGCGGCGAAAAAAAAGAGGAGGGAGAGCGCGAGGCGCGAGAGAGCGTTCATCGTGAGCCTCCGGATGCGACGGCTCCGACAACGGCGGGAAAAAAACCGCGATCGCGGAGAGAGCCGCCGCGGGCGCCTCCACTCGTCCGGTGCTCGGCGGTTCTCCGCGCCCCTCGCCCATCATGCTACTGCGTCCGGGGGAACCCGCAATAGGAAGGGTGATCGGACAGCCGGGAAGCCCGGAAACGCAACCCGTCTCTTTCCCTAACTTCTGTCAGGCGCAACCGAACGCGAGCATCGCGGCTGCACGCGACGCCCGACGAGTCTCATCGGAGGCCGAGAAGGGCTCCAACTTCTGCGCGAGACGAGGAAAGTCGGGGCCGGCGCTCACGCCGGGGCGCCGGTCGGCTCCCCGTCGCGCTCACCTTCCGCGGACTCCGGAGGCTCCTCGGGAGACGGGGGAAGGGGCGGCGGCTCGTCGCCGAGCCAGCGGTCGAGCGCGGTCCGGACGTCCGCCTGCGTGACGGGCTTCGGCAGGAAGTCGTCCATCCCGGCCGCCCGGCACCGCTCGCGGTCCTCCTGCAGGACGGACGCGGTGAGCGCGATGATCGGCGTCCGCCGCGAGCCGGCTTCGAGCTCCCGGATCCGGATCGTGGCCTCGTAGCCGTCCATGTCGGGCATCTGGCAGTCCATGAGGACCGCGTCGTAGGGCGACCTCTCGAGGGCGTCGATGGCCTCGATGCCGTTCGCGACCACGTCCGCCCGGTAGCCGAGCTTCTCGAGGATCCGCAGGATGACCATTTGGTTCACGGAGTTGTCCTCCGCGACGAGCACGCGATGGCGCCCGCCCGCGGCCGCGCCCCCCCGCGGCCCGCCGCCCGCCGCGCGCGCCCGGCGAGGGGAGGGCTGCACCCCGAGGCCGATGGCCGTGCGGATCGTCCGATGGAGCTGGCGGTGCCTCACCGGCTTTCGCAGTCGAGACGAAAAGCCGAGACGGCGAGCGGCCTCGTCGTCGGCCACGGTGTCGACGGACGTGAGGAGGACGAGGCGCGTCTCGGCGATCGACGGGTCGGAGCGGATCTTGTCGGCGAGCTCGATGCCGTCCATCCCCGGCATCTGCATGTCGAGGATGGCGAGCTGGAACGGCTTGCCGCGGCGGGCGGCGTAGCGGAGCTGCTCCAGCGCTCGCGGCCCGTCCTCGACGACCGTGTCGTCCATGCCCCACGCGACGAGGTAGTGGTGGAGTATCGAGCGGTTGGTCGCGTTGTCGTCGACGACCAGGGCGCGGATGCCCACGAGGCTGTCGGCGAGCGGGGCGGGTTGTGCGGCGAGGCCGCCCGGCTCCGCCTTCGTGAGCCGGATCGTGAAGTGAAACGTGCTCCCCCGTCCGGGTTCGCTCTCGAGGCCGATCTTCCCGCCCATCCTCTCGACGAGCTGCTTCGAGATGGCGAGGCCGAGGCCCGTGCCGCCGAAGCGGCGGCGCGTCGAATTGTCCGCCTGCGTGAACGACTGGAAGAGACGCGGCTGCACGTCGCTCGGGATGCCGATCCCCGTGTCGGTGACCTCGAAGCGGAGGAGGACGCCGACGTCGTCCTCGGACGTCACCGCGACGCTGACCACGACCTCGCCCTTTTCCGTGAACTTGATCGCGTTCCCGGCGAGGTTGAGGAGGATCTGCCGCACGCGGCCCGGATCGCCGCGCAGGGCCTGGGGCGTCTTCACGTCCACGTAGCAGCCGAGCTCCAGCCCCTTCGAGTGGGCCCTCTCGCTCAAGAGCTCACCCACCTCCTCGACGATCTGGCGCAGGTCGAAGTCGACGATCTCGAGGTCCATCCTCCCGGCCTCGATCTTGGAGAAGTCGAGGATGTCGTTGATGATCGCGAGAAGGGCCTCGCCCGAGCACCGAACGGTCTCCGCGAACTCCCGCTGCTCGCGCGTCAGCTCCGAGTCGAGGAGGAGGCCGGTCATCCCGATCACGCCGTTCATCGGCGTCCGGATCTCGTGGCTCATGTTGGCAAGGAACGCGCTCTTCGCGCGGCTCGCCTCCTCGGCGGCGTCCTTCGCCCGGGCGAGCTCGAGCGCGGCGGCACGGAGGCGCGATTCGCTCGCGCTGAGCTCGGCCGTGCGAGCGACGACCTCATCCTCGATCCGTTCGTTCGTTTCCTCGAGGCTCGCGCGACGCGCGGCGATCTCCCGCATCTCGGCGATACTCTGTGCGCACGACCGCGCGAGGAACACGTTCTCGAAGATGACCCAACCGGCGTGCTCCAGCCACCGCCACGAGCTCGCGGTGAGGACGCCGAACACCGACTGCGGCCAGTACACCCCGCGCACGAAGTGGTCGGCCGCGACCACGATCGTCGCGGTCAGGAGGACGCGCCAGTCCCGGTAGAACGCGAGGATCGCGAGCGAGCCGAACACGTGGAAGTGCGTCTCGATCCTCCCGCCCGTGAGATGGATCAGGAGAGCGGAGACGAGCATCTGGCCCGCGGCGACGAAGTGCCGCGTGAGCGTCCGGCCCGGCCGCGAGAGGGCGAGGAGAGCGGGGGGGATCGTAACGAGCCCGCCGAGGAAGAGCGCGGCCCAGAAATGGACGTGCGTTTCGCTCCGGACTCCCGCCCAGGTGAGCGGCGAGATCCAGAGGGCCATGGCGATCCCCACGAGCCACTCGGCCGCGAGGAGGTAGGCGAAGAGCCGGTCCGTGCGCCTGAGGATGCTCTCGTGGTGCCGGTCGAACAGCGCTCGCGCGTTCAGCCTCGGATGCGCGTCCTTCGCTCGAGTGTCCACTACTCCGCCCACGCCGGCTCGTCGCCGCCTTCCGCCGGGGTTTCGAGCGGGCAACCGTAGACGGGCGCGGCGGCGCTCGCCGCGCCGTCGCCCGAGAGCGTCGCCAGGACGGCGGCGCGCCCCGCGTTGGCGCCGGCATGGCCGCGCGATCCGGTGATGCCTCCCGAGAAGAGAAGCCGTCCGCCCGCGTCGTAGAGGAGGACCGCGCCGGACGTTCGCGCTTGGAATCGCCGCGATTCCGCGCCGCCCTCGTCGACGAAGAGAGCCACGCCAGGGATCCTGAGCGCCGCGTCGAAGAGCTCGGTCCGTTCCCATCCCGCGCCCGCGCCGGGAGGCTTCACGAAGAGGACCGTCGCCGCCACTTCGCGGCCGGCGTGCGCGAGGATCCGGTCGAATTCCTCGACGCTCGCGCTCGAGCACGGGCAGTGCGGGTGCAGGAACATGAGGAGGGCCGGGCGGTCCGGCGCGCGCTCGATCGCGCTCGCGGCCGGCCAGTCCGACGGCGCGGGCTCGGCGGCGCCCGGCGCAAACGAGTAGTTCAGGAGGAGGACGAATCCCGCCACGACGAGCGCGCTCCAGAGAGAGAGCCCGAGGATCGAAACGAGGGGGATCTTCCGAGTGCCAGCCATGGAAGGATCTCTATCTAGTCGGCCGAGGGATCCCGATCGTCGCCCGCGAAACGCATGGCGCGAATCATCGGCAACGCGATCCGCCGACTTGAGCGCGGGCCATTCCAAAGGCCGGCGCTCGCGCATGTTGCGCGCGACGGGGACGGCGACGCGGGCGTTCTTCTCCCGCGGGCCCGAGAGGCGCCGGAGCGTGACCTCGCTTCAGGGGCCGCCCACTCCCCCCTCTTTCTTCCCGAGTCCCGCGAATTCGGCGGGGGACCGCGCCGACCGACGATGGCCCGGCTCCGCGGCCGCGGCGCCGCACGATCGGCGCGCGGCCGGCGGGAATCCAACGCCAAAGGGCGGCTTCCTTCTCGAACGGGAACGCCCGCGCCTCTCTCGACGTACAACGATTCCGTCCGCGCGTTTTCCGACGCCGGGTGTCCGCGATCCTCGTTGAGCGGCGGAGGTGTCCCGTGAAACCGCATCCGATCGCCGTGTCCTGCTTCGCTCTCGCCGCGACAGCCGCCCTGGCCGCCGCGCGGCAGCCCGCCGACCTCGACGCGCTCGTCCGGCTCTCGCGCTCGGAGAAGCGGGACGAGTGGCGCGGCGCCGCCGCGGAGCTCGCCGACCGGGCGCGCGGCTCGGAAGAGACCCGCGATCGCGTGTGGCGTGAGGCGCGCGTCAACACGCTCGGGATGAAGTTCGCACTCGTCCCGGCCGGCTCGTTCGTCATGGGCCCCGACGTCCACCGGGTCTTCGACCGGCAGCCCGAGCACCCGGTCGAGATCACGCAGGGCTTTTTCATCTCGGTGACCGAGGTCACGAACGAGGAGATGAAGCGGATCTTCCCGGAGTTCTCGGCGCACGAGGAGTTCTCGCCCGACCCGGACTCGCCCGCCGTGAACGTCGACGCCGACATGGCGATCCGGTTCTGCGAGCAGCTCGGCGAACGCGAAGGCGCGCCCTATCGGCTTCCGACCGAGGCCGAGTGGGAGTACGCGTGCCGCGCCGGGACGACCACGCTCTTCTCCTTCGGGGGTTCGGAGAAGGACCTCCCCGCGCACGGATGGACGGCCGGCCGGTCCGGAGGCCGCGCGGCGCGCGTCGCGCTCCTGAAACCGAACGCGTGGGGACTCTTCGACATGCACGGCAACGCGGTCGAATGGGTTTCCGATTTCTACTCCCATGGCTACTACTCCGAGCAGGAATCGAAGGGAGTGTCGCGCGACCCGCGCGGGCCGGAGCGCGGCGCGAGCCGCGTGCTGCGCGGAGGCGGGTGGCCCGCCCGGGAGCCGCTCGCGTGCACGTCGACGGCGCGCATGCCGTTCCCTCTCCTCGGCGGACGCTCGGTGAAGCGGGGCGAACCTCCGCTTGCGTGCGTCGCCGGGTTCCGCGTCGTGCGCGAGGCCCGCTGACGCGGCGACGGAGCAGCGCGGGCCGGGCGACGGGCGACCTCTCGCCGGCGCGTGACGAGCGCGTTCACGGCTCGAACGGGCGCGAGTTTCCGGCCGGCGGCGGGTCCCGTCCGGGGAAGGATCGTCGAGAGCGGCGTCGCATCGGGCCGCTTTGGGATCTCCGGCCCACTTGCAGGCCGACGCAACCGCGGTAGGATCGCGCGACGGTCGACCTCGACTTGCTAGGGAACCGACCGCCGCCGGGCTGAGACGCCGGCGTGCCGACGAGGGATATCTCGGGAGAACACCATGCGACTCAAGGCGCCGCCCGCCGTCTTCGTCGTCGTCGCCGCCGCCGCCGTACTCGCCGCCGCCGCGCTCGGGGAAGAGGCCAGCGCCGGGACGTTCACGGTCGACAGCACCGCCGACGCGCCGGACTTGAACCCCGGCGACGGCGTCTGCAGCACCGCGTCCGGCGCCTGCACGCTCCGGGCGGCGATCGAGGAAGCCAACGCGATTCCGGGGATGGACTTGATCGAGGTCCCCGCCGGCGTCTACCCGCTCACGAGCCAGCTCGTGATCGAGGACAGCGTCTTTCTGACCGGCGCCGGCGCGGAGGCGACGATCCTCGACGGCCAGGCGGCGACCTCGATCCTGCGCGTGCGGACGATCGCGGCGTTCCGGGGAGGGGAGCCGGCCGGCGATCGCCTCGCGCGCTTCGTGTGCGAAGAATCGGATTCGGTCTTCTGCGTCGACTCGCCGGAAGCCGCGCTCGGCGGTCCGACGGTCAGCATCTCCGGCATCACCATCGCGAACGGGAAAGGCGAGGTCGCCGGCTTTTCCGGCGGGCTCGTCGTGGACGAGGGGGCGCACGTCACGCTCACTAACGCCACCGTTCGCGACAACGACTCGAACGTCTTCGGCGGCGGCATCCGGAACGAGGGGAACCTCACGCTCCGGCGCGTCGAGGTCACGGGGAACACGCTGCCCGAAGGGTTCGGCGGCCAGACGTCGCAGGGCGGCGGCATCTTCAACATCGGCATCCTCGACCTCGACCAGTGCCTCGTGCACGACAACTTCGCAGGCAAGGGAGGCGGGATCTCGAACACGAACGAGGGGCGCATCGACATCATCAACTCGACGATCAGCGGCAACCGGACGAACGGCGCCGGCGGCGGGATCCGCAACGTCGCGAACGGCCGCATCAACATCACGTTCTCGACCGTCACGCAGAACACCTGCAACGTGCCGGGCGGCGGCGAGACGGAGCACTTCGGAGGCGGCATCTTCAACAAAAACCCCGCGCGCATCTCGATGGGGAACACGATCGTCGCCGAGAACGAGGACAACCTCTTCGACGGCCATGCCGACTACGCGCCCGACTGCCATAGCCCGGTCCAGTTCGACGTCGTCTCCGAGCGCGACAACCTGATCGGCATCGTCACCGACAACTTCGACTTCGGCGACGTGATCTTCGGCGACGACCGGTTCATCCAGTTCGGGACGCCCGACGATCCGCTCGACCCGGGGCTCCTCCCCCTCGGAAACTACGGGGGGCCGACCCGCACGCACAAGCCCACGTCGTCGAGCCCCGCCGTCGACGCCGACATCGCGGTCACGTCGTCGACGTTCTTCGACTGCGACGTGCGCGACCAGCGGCAGGAGCCGCGTCCGATCGACGGCGACATCGACGGCTTTGCGCGGTGCGACATCGGCGCGCACGAGCTGCAGCCGCCGAACGACGGCGACGGGGTCGCGCCCGGCGTCGAGGACGGCGCGCCGAACGGCGGCGACGGGAACGGCGACGGCATCCCCGACCGGCTCCAGCCTTCGGTCGCGTCGCTGCCGAACGCGGTGGACGGCCAGTACGTGACCCTCGTCGCCTCCGAGGGCTCGGTTCTCTCGAACGTCGTGGCGATCGCCGACCCCTCCGGGGGGAACCTGCCGCCGAACGTCCTCTTCCCTCTCGGGAGCTTCGGCTTCACCGTCACCGCCGATCCCGACGCGACCGTGGATCTCATCTTCCCGGCCGGCGTCCCGGTCGACGCGTACTACAAGTTCGGGCCCGAGCCGGGGAACCTGGCCGACCACTGGTACCTCTTCGCGTTCAACGGGACGACGGGCGCGACGTTCCTCGCCGACCGCGTGGTGCTGCGCTTCCGGGACGGGCAGCGCGGGGACGACGACCTCGCGGTGAACGGCGTCGTGGTCGAGCCGGGAGGCCCCGCCGAGCCCGATTCCGACGGCGACGGTCTCGGAGACTTCGCCGAGGTCAACGTCTACGGCACGGACCCGTTCGACTCGGACACGGACGACGACGGCCTCGGCGACGGCGACGAGGTGCTCGTGCACCTCACCGATCCGCTCGATCCCGACAGCGACGACGACGGGCTCCTGGACGGGCTCGAGGTCGCGGCGGGCGTCGATCCGCTCGACCCGGACACGGACAATGACGGCGTGCCGGACGGCCTCGACGTCGACGTCCTCCGCGACGTGATCCTCGGGCTCGCCGCCGACGTCTTCCACGCGAACGGCCACGGGAAGGCGCTGAAGGCCCGGCTCGCCTCGGTCGAGGCGAAGATCGCGTCGGGGCGGATCGACCAGGCCATCGTCGAGCTCGTCTCGATCCGAAAGCGCGTCGACGGCTGCGGCGCGACGCCGGGCGCGGATGACTGGATCCTCGACTGCGACGCCCAGGTCCTCGTGCGCGCCCTGATCGACTCGCTCATCTCGAACCTCTCGGGCCCCTGACGCGATCCGGCCGCGATCGGCCGGCGCGCCGGTGAAACGCTCGGGCCGCGGAGTCGGGCAGGCCGGGGCCGTGGGTCGCCCCGGCCTACCCGGCGACGAAGCGAAGGGACCGCGGCGGACGATCCGCCCTCTAGTTTCCGCGCGTCGCGTCGCGGTTCCGCTCGCCCGTCATTCCTCGGTCTCGTAGCCCAGGACGTCGACCCGGAACGTCGCGGTGCCGGTCACCGGAAGAAGGTTCTGGCCGGTGAAGCCGATCGACCCGCCGGAATCGAAGGCGAGACCGCCGGTGAAGGCCGTGTGGAGCGACGGCGTCGCCGACGTGAAGCGCCCTCTGGATCCCAGAGCCGACGTGAGGTCGGCGATGATGCCGGGGAACTCCGGCACGCCGCCTTCGATCCGGACGTCGGTCACGACGAACACCCGGCCCGCCGGCACGACGTAGACGCCGCCGACGCTGCCGAGCCGGTCCTTCACGCGGAGCGAGCCCGTGAGAGTCGGGCTCGTCCCGGAGAGGGAGAGCGAAAGCTGGACGACCTTCGACTGGTGGACGATGAGATGCGTGCGGCCCGCGAGCCCGGCGACGGCGCGCACGATCGAGGGCCGGGACACGATGCCGGCCACCGTGATCGCGGCCAGCGCGATCCCCAACGTGACGACGAGACGTCGAAACGACTTCATGGCGCGCCTCCTTCTTTCGACGCGAGGGCGCCGATCGCGCGTGCGCCGAAGGGCGCCCTCGTCGACAAAGCGACGCGCTCGGTCGACCGGCGAGATCGGGCCGCGCTGGAACCACGATCGGCGGGCCGATTCGGGCTCTCCGCGGTCGCGACCCACGGATGCCCGAAGGCCTTGCCGGCTCGCGGTTTGCGCGCGGGTGGCGGCGCTTCGGGTTTTCGTGGCGTGCAATGCGCGCGAGCGTCCCCGTCACGATTCGATCCCGCGCTCCCGCGAAACGCAGTCGGGCGAGGCAAACTCTGGCCGGGCGGCCTCTTGCGAACGCGGCGCCCGCGTCACGGATCGTGACGCGGCAGGGGACTCGCAGGGGAGATCCGCGAGGGCGCCGAACGGTCGAGCCTCCGTATCGAACGCGGCCGCCCCGACCGGTCGTCTCGGCTCAGCGCAGTCCGGAGATCCGCCGCGCGACGCGCTCGTTTCCCGGGTCGCGGCGCAAGACCTCGCGGAAGGCGCGCTCCGCGGACGGGAAGTCGCGCTCCTCGATCGCGACGAGGCCCAAGCTCTCGCGGGCCAGGAGGTGGTCCGGGTCGAGCCTCAGGCACTCTTCGAGCGCGGAGCGCGCGCCCGTCCGGTCGGCGCGGAGCATGCGCGCGCGCCCGAGAAGGTAAAAGCCCTCCGCGTCGCGCGGGCGGAGCCTCAGGTAGGACGCGAACGTCGCCTCGGCGGCGTCGGCGCGGCCGAGACGGAGCTCCATGAGGCCGCGATTGAAACTGGCGGAGGGGTTCGCGCGGTCGATCGCCTGCGCCTCGGCGTACGCGGCGAGCGCGGCGTCGGGAGCGCCGAGGCGAGCGTGCACGTTGCCGATGTCGATCCAGACGGCCGGGTCCTCGGGCCACGCGGCCGCGGCGGCATCGAGATGCGCGCTCGCTTCCGCGGCGCGGCCCGGCACGGAGGCGAGCGCGGCCGCGAGGCGGCAGCGCACCTCGACGTTCCCCGGGTCGAGCGCCGCGGCTTCCGAAAAGAGGCCGATCGCGGCGTCCGTTCGCCCGGCCGATGCGAGCCGGATCCCTTCTTCGAGCTTGGCCGACGCCTCTTCGGCGCGGTTGACTCGCGAGCGCATGAGCGACGCACAGCCGCAGCCGAGGACAAAGGCGAGCGAGACGAGCGCGACCGCGGCGCCCGCGACAGGACGACGAGAGTTCGGATTTTCCATGGCGTCAGAATCCTCCCGCTTTCACCGGCTCGACGGAAAGCTCGTCTCCCACGGACGCGCGGGTGACGCCGACCGTGCCGGCCGGCAGCTCGACGACGCTCGTGGAGCGCGCAACGGGGCGCACGAGCCTCCACGGCGCGATTCGCTCGCGCACGGCGACGACGCGGAGCCGCGCGTCGAGGAAGAGCGCGTCGATCGGGAACCGCATCCCGAAGGTGTGAATGGCGCGGCAGGGGGAGAGCCAGAGCCCCGCGCCGGCCGGGAATTCGCTTCGCAGGAGGAGGCCCTTGAGTCGGCTCGCGAACGTATGCGCCCGCTCGAGGCGGGACGCGAGAACTCGGCCGCGACGCGCGTCGACGAGGAGCTGAACGTCGCGGGCCACGTTCGTCTAGCCTCCGAACTGGCTCATGGCGTCGCTCATCATCCCGAGGACGCGGAGGATCGCCGGCACGAGCGTGACGACGAAGATGGCCGGAAAGACGCAGACCACGAGGGGCAGGATCAACTGGACCGGGAGCTTCATGGCGCGCTCCTCGGCCGCGCTCTGGCGCCGCGAACGGATCGCCTCGGACTGGGTCCGGAGCACGGTCCCGATGCCGGTTCCGAGCTGCTCCGCCTGGACGAGGGCCACGACCAGGGACGCGACGCTCTCGACGCCGGTCCTCTCCGCCACGTCGCGGAGGGCCGCGGCCCGCTCCTTCCCGCTCCGGATCTCGCGGAGGGCGAGGTCGAGCTCGTCGCGGAGCGGCCCGCGACGGAGCCCGCGCCCCTCCAGGAGCTTTGCGAACGCGGCGTCGACGCCGAGGCCCGCTTCGGCGAGCGTGACGAGGAGGTCGAGCGCGAACGGCAGCTCGGCCTCGATGCGCTCGCGTCTCCGGCGCGCGCGCCGTCCGACCAAGATGTCGGGCAGGACGAACCCGATCGCGGCGCCGGCCGCGGCGATCCCGATGAGCGCGGCGAGAGGCGTCCCGGGCAGGAGGAGCGCGAAGGACGCGAATGCGGCCGCCGCGAGGCCGATCGTCGCCGCCGCCTTGGCGGCGAAAAACGTCGCCGCGGGGCCCGCGCCCCGCAGTCCGGCCCGGACGAGCCGCTCCCGGTAAAGCTCGAAGAGCCGGTGCGGCAGGACGCGCCGGACGGCTTCGAGCGCGCCCGTCCCGCTCTTCGCTCCTGCGGAGAGCGGCCGTGGGGGCGACGGCTCCGAAACCGCGAGGTCTCCGGCGCAGAGCTTGAGGCACCGGGCGTCGCTCGGCGACGCCGGCCGGAGAACGAGCCGGACGAGGACGAGCGCCGCGAGTCCGAGCAGGACGAGGAGCGCGAGCTCGAATCGGAGCGGGTCGCCGGCGATCTGGGCGAGCGTCATGGCGCTGAGTTCTCCCTTCGTCACCGCGCGCTCGGCTCAAGCCGGACCAGGCGCCGCACCCAGAGGAGGCCGATGACCTGGAACCCGATCGTCGCGATGAGGAGCGTCCGTCCGAAGGGATGCTCGATCAGGAGGGTCAGGCTCTCCCGCCCGAACGCGTAGAAGAAGGCGGCGAGGAGGTAGGGAATGGCGAGGAGGATCCAGCCGGAGAGGCGGGCCTGAGCCGTGAGCGAGCGGATCTTCTGCTCGAGCCGGAAGCGGCTCCGGAGCGTCATTCCGACGTTTCGCAGCACCTCGGTCAGCTCGCCTCCCAGCTCCCACTTGAGCGAGAGGGCCGTCGCGAAGAGGCGCACCCCCTCCCCGGGAACGACGACGTGCAAGGCCTCGAGGGCGTCGGCCGCCGGCTCGCCCATCCGGAGCCGGGTGAGGAGAACGCGGAACTCGGTCGCGATCGGGTCTTTCATCTCGGTCGCGACGAGCGTCATCGCCTCCGGCGTGTTGAATCCCGAGCGGAGCCCGCTCACGATCAAGTCAACGCCGTCGGCGAGCTGGCGCTCGAACCGTCGCACGCGCCGCATCCGCCTCGCCCGGAGCCAGAGGAGCGGGAGCGCCGCGGCGAGCGGCAGCGCGGCGAGCGCGATCGGGAGGCTCGTCGTGATGGAATATGCGAGAACCGAACCCGCGAGCCCGGCGGTGAAGAGGAGCGCGAGGACCGCCGCGCCGTTCCCCCCGTGGCCCGCCTGCCGCGCGAGGAGCGCAAGCCGCGGAAACGCCCCGCGGTAGTGCGCCGAGCCCGGAGTCGACTCCTTGAGGAGCGGCCGCGGGCCGTCCTCCCGCGCGCTCGCGCCGCCGGCGATGCGCTCGAGGCGCTCGTCCTCGATCGCCCGCGCGCGGGACGCGCGGAGAGAGCGCGCGGAGAGCAGGAGGAGGATCGCGAGCACCGCGACAAGCGCGAGGAGGAGGACGAGCGGATCCGCTTCCTCGATCGATCGGAGGGCGTCTCTGATGTCCATGGCGTCGTCGCCCCGTCACGCGGCCGGGCCGCTCCGCGGATCGAAAAGGTCCGGGGGCAGCGCGAGCCCCGTCAGCTCGAGCTTCGAGGAGAAAGCCGGCCGCACGCCGGTCGGCTCGAACGTCCCGAGAACGCGCCGGTCGGGCCCGATCCCGGTCTGGCGGAACCGGTAGATCTCCTGGAGGAGGATCGCCGACGCCTCCATCCCGACGACCTCGGAGAGGCTCGTGACCTTGCGCGAGCCGTCGGGGAACCGCGCGACGTGGACGATGACGTCGACCGCCGAGGCGATCTGCTCGCGGATCGCGCGCTGCGGCAGGTCGAAGCCCGCCATCAGGACCATCGTCTCGAGGCGCGAGAGCGCCTCGCGCGGGGCGTTGGCGTGGAGCGTCGACATGCCGCCGTCGTGGCCGGTGTTGAGCGCCTGGAGCATGTCGAGCGCCTCGGCGCCGCGAACCTCGCCGATGACGAGCCGGTCCGGCCTCATGCGGAGCGCATTCCGCACGAGATCTCGCGCGGTCACCTGGCCGCGACCCTCGATGTTCGGCGGGCGGGTCTCGAGGCTCACCCAGTGCTCCTGCTGGATGCGGAGCTCCGCCGCGTCCTCGATGGTGACGATGCGCTCGGAGTTCGGGATGAAGCTCGAGAGCACGTTGAGGAGCGTCGTCTTCCCCGAGCCGGTGCCGCCGGTGATGAGGAGCGAGAGACGGGCCATCACGCAGCGCTCGAGGATCGCGGAGAGCCCGTCGTCGAGCGTTCCGAGCTTTTTCAGATCGGCGAGGCGGAGCGGCTCGCGGGTGAATCGCCGGATCGACAGGATCGGTCCGGAGAGAGAAAGCGGCGGGATGATCGCGTTGACGCGGGAGCCGTCCGGCAGCCGCGCGTCGACCATCGGGTTCAGCTCGTCGATGTGCCGGCCGACCTTCGCGACGATCCGCTCGATGATCTGCAGGACGTGCGCCGCGTCGTTGAAGGCGACGGTCGTCCGCTCGAGGCGGCCGAACCGCTCGACGTAGACCTGGTCCGCCCCGTTGACGAGGATGTCGCTCACCGCGGGGTCGCACATGAGCGGCCCGAGCGGGCCGAGCCCGAACGTCTCGTACAGGAGGTCCTCAGCGAGCCTCGATCGCTCGGCGCGCGAGAGCGGCGCGGGATCCGACTCGAGCGCGACGCGCACGAACTCGGCGACCGAGTCGCGGATCTCGCTCCGCTCGGCTCCGTCCCAGAGGGCGGCCGGGTCGAACTCCTCGATGAGGCGGCGATGGAGCCGGTTCTTCACCTGGTTGTAGGTCGTCCGCGGGCCGTCGGGCCGCGGCTCGGCCTTGCGGCTCCCCGCGCTCGAGAGCGACGCCGGCAGCGGCGACTTCTCGTCGATCAGGCGGCGCCGCTCGATACGCTCCTCGATCGCCCGGACCGGGAGGTTTCGGCGGATCTTCAGGAACTGCTCGCGAAGGCTCATGGCTTCGACTCTCTCGTCGCCTTGGCCGCCGCGACCGTGGCGTCGAACGCCGTCCTCAGAGCGACGACGCGCGGCTCCGATTCGCGGTCCGGGCCGCTCTTCACGTACTCGACGAGGTTTCTCCGGCAGTCCGCGTACCGCTCGGCGTTGAAGTAGGCCTCCGCGAGCTCGAGGAGCGCGGCCGGGCTCGCCCCGTTTCCGGCCTCGGAGGCGTAGCGCTCGAGGGCGGCCGCCGCGTCGGCGTGGCGCTCGAGCTTCTTGAGGGCGACGCCCCGGTTGAAATGGACGTCGGGAAACGCGTCGATCTTCTCCTCGATGGCGCGGTCGTAGGCTTCGACCGCCTCCTCCGCGAGGCCCTTTCGGTAGAGCGAGTAGCCGAGGTAGGCGAAGGCCTGCGCCTTCACGGCGCCGGGTCCAAAGGACGCCGCCTCGCGGAGCGCTCGGATCGATCCGTCGAGATCGCCCTGCCGCTCGAGAGCGACACCGAGGTGGACGCGGGCCCGGGCCGACGCGTCGCCGCCTTTCTCGATGAGACCGCGGTACGCACCGGCCGCGCTTCGCGCGTCTCCCGCCGCAAGGAGCTCGTCCGCCGCGGCGAGCGCGCGGAAGTCGGAGCCGCCGTCCGCGATCACGAAGACCGCGGCGCCGATCGCCGCGACCGCCACGACGCTGGAAACGACCGTCAAGGTCTTCATCCGGAAGTTCTCCGATTTCTCGTTCTGGGACGGCGTCACGAAACGCACGTCGAGCGCTTCGATCTCGCCTCTACTGTTCTCTTTCACTCCCTCGCTGCGGCGAGCGCCCGGCCGTTCGGCCGGGAGCCGAAGAAGAGCCGCTTGAGGAGCGACCGCCTTCCGCCATCGGACTCGGGATCTCTCGTGAGATCCTCGACGATCGCCCGGAGGGCCGCGGCGAACGCGGACCGCCGGGACGACGTCACGTAGGGAACGCCGTCGTTCGCCGCGATCACGACCCGTCGGTCGTACGGGACCACGTAGTCGATGTCCCTCTCTAGCGCCTCGGCCACCGTTTCGGGCCGGCAGTTGCCTGCGAACGGCGCGTAGCGGTTGAGGACGAGCCGCACCTTGTCGCGGGCGTAGTCGAGTTGGTCGATCACCTCGAGGCACCGCCGCGTTCCCTTCACGATCGGGGAAACGGCCTCGGTGACGATGAGGATCGTGCTCGCGAGGTCCATCGTGGCGAGGTTGATCGAGTCGATCATCGGGAACGTGTCGACCACGACGTACGGGAACATCGAGCGGAGGAGGATGAGGACCTGGGAGACCTGGTCGTCGGTGATGGTGCCGGCCTCGGGCGCGCGGCGCGGCGCGTCGAGGAAGGAAAGGCCGCTCGAGTGCGGGATGAGGTACTCGCCGAGGAGGGCCTCGTCGAGCCGCGAGAGGCTCCTCACGGCGTCGAAGAGCGTGTACTCGGGTTCGAGGTCGAGGAACGTCGCCGCGTTGCCGAGTTGGAGGGCCGAGTCGACGAGCGCCACGCGTCCCGCCCCCTCCTTCCGGCTGAGAGCCGCCGCGAGGTTGACGGCCAGCGTGGTCTTCCCGACCCCGCCCTTGTGGCTGAAGACGGCGACGATCTTTCCCTCGCGCGCCGCGGAGCGCCTGGCGGACCCCGGCGCCCCGGGCTCTCCGAAGAGCTTCCGGACGATCGCCTCGGCCTCTTCCGCGACGGGCGGGAGGCGGAGGAAGTCCGAAACGCCGGCCCGGACGGCCTTGAGGAACGCGTCGGATTTCGCGGCCGGCGCGTCCGGGGGCAAGTAGGTCGCCACGACGTTCGCCGCCCGGCCGGCTCCGCGGGACGCCTCGAGGAGGCTCTGGACGCTCGTTTCCGCGGCCTTGAGCTCGACGAGCATGAGCGCCGGCCGCGCGGCCCGCGCCACCTCGCAGCCGCGCGCCAGCGTGGGCGCCTCGAACGTGACCATCGCGTAGCCGCGGGTCGAGAGCCCGGCGAAGGCCGAGCGGATCGCCTTCCGGACCGCCTCGTCCTCGTTCACCACCAGAACTCGAATCGCATCCATGGCTCGTCCCTCGTGCCTTTTTCTCTCTCTCAGTCAGTCGTTTCGCTCGAACTGGTCGGCCCAGTGGTCGATCAGCGCCGTGCCGAGGCAAGTGCCGTCGGGGAACGGCCTCCTCATGTGCCGCTTCACGCGGGCCGAGAACTCGGTCGTGTCGTCGTAGATCGCGAGCTTCCGCGCCACGGTCGCGGTCTCCCCGACCGCGGACGGGGCTTTCTCCCAGAAGAGCCGCTTCCGCTCCCCGCTGAACTCGACGCCCAGGATCCGGATGCGGGCGAATCCCACGATGAACATGCGGCGGAGGTTTCCGTCGCGGAATTTGAAGACCGGAGCGATCACCGTGCGCGGCCACCGGACGAGGCCGAGCGTTCGGAGGATCTCTTCCGTGTAAGGCATCCAGTCGATGCGGTGGCTCACCGTGAGCGGCGGGCCGCCGATCAGGTCGGGAGGCACCGAGAACGCCGTTCCGTCCGGAAAGCTGTCCGGAAAGTAGAGGCGGATGTAGCTGTCGATCAATTCGTCGTGCGAGACGCCCGGCACCGGGTCGAGGCTGAACCGCGCGAGCACGGCCTCCTTGAAGAGGCTGTCGTGGCGCGTTCCGGCCAGCTCGAGCTCGCCCTCGACGCCGTCCGGGCAGACCCCCAGGCGCCAGCACTCGTAGCGGATCGCGATCGGGAAGTAGCCCCGCAGGACGTCGAGGCGCTCGGTCCCGTCCGGCTCGCGGCGGAGCACGCGGCGCCCGACTCCGACGATTCCCGCCGGAAGGCCGAGCGCGGTGGCGCGCGCGCCGACGGCGAGCCCGCGGTCGCGGATCTCGCGCCCCGTTCTCGCGCCCGACGGGTCCGTGAAGAAGAGGGCGCGCGCAAACCGGAGCGGAACGGGGTTGCCGCCGAGCGCCACGCCGGGAATCCCGGGCGTCGCCGTTCGGCGGATCCGCACGCGGAGGGCGTGCGCCAGGTTCTCGGGGTCTTTGGGGTCCCCGGCCGCAAGGTCGATCGCGCGGAAGCCCGGCTCGGGATGGGTCGCGTCGCGCCAGAAGCGGCCGAGCACGAGGTCGCCGCGCGGATCGTTCGCGCGGTTCTCGGGGAGGAGCTCGAAGTCCGTGCCGTCGAGCCGGTACGGGACGGGCGGCGAGAGCTTCACGGGCGAGAACGGTCCGCCCGCGAGCTGCTCGGAGCCGTCGGGGCGGACGAGGCGCTGCGCATGGCCGATCGCGTAACGGGCGGCGATCTCGCGCGCGGCCGAGCGGGCCCGGTCGAGACGCGGCCCGTCGTTCGGAAGTCCGTCCAAGGTCGGCGGCTCGTACTCGCGCTCGTACAGGTGCGCGAGGGCGGCGAGCGCCGCCGCGTCGGCCGCGGCCTGGGCGCGGTTTCTGACCGTCACCGCCTCGCCGAGATCGAGCGCGAGCGCCGCCACCGCCATCGCGACGAGCAGCACGAGCACGGAGAGGACGAGCGCCGCGCCCTCTTCCCGGCTCCCGATCGGTCCGCTCGTCACCATGGCTCCGGAATCTCGTCGTTCTCGCGCGGCGGAGGCTCCGCGCCGATCCACTTCCCGGGCCGGATCGGGGCGTCGATCGGCGGCCAGTCCGCGAGCACCTCCATCGCCGGAGCGGGACGCACGATGCGCGGGGAGAGAATGAAGACGAGCTCGTTCTCGTCGCCGCTTCCCTGCTTGTTCGAAAAGAGCGCCCCGAGGATCGGGATGTCGCCGAGGAAGGGGGTCTTCGACTCGGCGTAGGTCTCCGTCTTGTCGATGAGTCCGCCGATCACGAGCGCCTCTCCCTCGCGGAGCTGGCTCACGGTGGAGATGCCGCGGACGCTGAACGACGGGGCGCCGAGGTCCTGCGCGAAGTCCGGAGTGCTGACCTGCGGCGTGACCTCCATGCTGATCGAGCCGTCCTCGCCGACCGCGGGGAGGATGTCGAGACGGATGCCGAACTCGCGGAACTCGAAGCCCTGGAGCGCGGCGGTCACGGTCGATGTCGTAGTGAGGATCGGGACCTCGCCGCCCACGATGAACGAGGCCCGCTCGCCGGAGAGCGTCACGAGATTCGGCTCGGCGAGCGAGCGCGCGATGCGGTTGTCCTCGAGCCATCGGATCGCGCCCGCAAAGCCGTGGCGGTCCGACGCGGTGACGAACGCCTGGGTGGCCCGTCCGGTCGAGCCCAGCGCGCGCGCGCCGGTGGAGAGCGGCCGGAGCGCGACCGGGAGCGTCGCGCCGGTCACGCCGGTCAGGTTGAGAAACGATCCGCCCGGCGCGTCCCACCGCCAGTCGATGCCCAGCTCCTTCGAGCGGCTGCGGTTGATCTCGAGGATCCTCACGGCGACCAGCACCTGCGGGACGTCGAGCACCTTGAGGAGGCTCACGAGCCGTCCCTTCGCGGCGGTGATGACGAGCCCCCGCGGCAGGTTTGCGCGCAGGTTCGAGCGGAAGGCGTTGAGCCGCGCGCCGCCGGCTTCGCCGACCGGCGTGCCGCCGCCGTTTCCGCCCTGCCCGCCGGCGCCGAGGCCGGCCGTCGTGTTCGCGAGAACGCCGGCGACGTCGGCCACGACCGTGAAGTCCTCGCCGCGGCCGCCGAGGAATCGGTCGGCCACCGCGAGCGCGCGAGTGAGCGCGGCGCCCGTGCGGACGGTGCCTTCGAGGAGGAACGAGTCCGACTCGTCGTCCGGAACGTCGCCCACTTGGAGGCGGCGGACGGCGATGCCGGGGTCGATGCGCATGAGCTCGCGCTCGAGGACGGCCGCCTTGTCGAGCGGCTCGGGGAGCTCCGGGAGCGACTCGAGCGTCATCATGTTGATGACCTTGGCGGCCCGGATGCGCGTGCCGGTTCTCGAGACGTCGGCGCCGGCCTCCGCCGCCTCTTCCGCGGCCGGCTCGTCCGCGGCGGCGGCGTCGTCGCCTTCGCCGGCGCCGGAATCGGGGACCGCGCCGGTGCGGCTCCCCGGCTCCGCCTTGATCACGGGGTTCGACTTGATCAGCATCTCGCCCGCGATGCCGCGGAGGTACTGGTCGGCGGCGTCCACGGCGAGCGCCATCACGACGCGGTTCGGGACGCGGCCGCGGAGGATCACGGCGTTCCCGAGCGGGCTCGATTCGACCGAGATGTTCGGGTGGATTTCGCGAACGTGCCGCCTCAGAGGCTCGATGTCGAAGTCGACTCGAAGCTCGATGAACGTCCGTCCGGACTCTTCCGAGCCGTCGGGCATCCCCCAGACGATCACGTTCGTCGATCCCGCTCGCCGCGCGTTGAGGAGGAACTCCCGCCCCGTGACGACCGCCACCTCGGCGATGCGGGGATCGCCGATCGCGATCCGGTCGACGGCCGAGTCGAAAACCAGGACGGCCGACCGTCCGAGGAGGATCGACACCCGGTGCGGGCCGGACCCCGCGATGCGGACGACCTGCGTCTCGGGGCTCCGCGGCGCCTCCTGGGCGGCGGGCGGGGCCTGCACGAGCGCCTTCAACCCGTGCGCGAACGAGAGCGCGCCGCCCGCGAGGACGGCGATGACGATCGCCGAGCGGCGGAGGCGAAAGCGCGGACGGATGGCGCGATGGAGGCTCATGGGTTCACCGCGTGGTCTGGCCCTGGAAATCCGTCCCCTTGATGATCTCCACCAGGCGGACGGGCGAGCGCTCCGAGCCGTCGGCGGCGGACGCGGCCTCGTGTCCGTCGGGAAGGGGCCGGGCGCTGTGCATCAGGAATCGGATCGTCGCGTTCTCGACCGCCTCGGCGATCGCCGCCGCCTCGGCGGGGTCGACCGCGAGAGTGATCTCCTCGACGCGCCGGGGCTCCGCAGAGGCGCCGTGCGAGTGCCCGCCGGACGCCGGCGCGGCGTTCAAGCCCGCGCGGAGCTGCGGCGGAACGATGACGATCGCGCCTCGCGCGATCACCTCGCTCTCGACCGGCTGCGACGCGGCCGAGTGCCGCGCCCCCTTCGAGGCGCGGGTCGACACCGAGCGGACCGCGAGGACGTCGAGGACGTCGCCCTTCGAGAGATAGCCCGTCGTCCCCTCGACCTTCGTGATGTCGATCGTGAGCGCGCGCCTCCCCGGCGGGATGGTCGCCGCGAGGCCGGGGCGGGTCCCCTCGGGCGCGAGGTTCGCCTTCGTGAACGCCTGCCCCGGCTGCTTGTCGACGAGGAGCACGCGACCCACGAGGTCGCGCGCGCTCGCGACCAGTTCGGGCGCGATCACCTCGGGCTTCCGGTAGATGACGTCCAGGTGCTGGCCCGTCACGAGGCATCCGGCCGGGATCGCGACGCGCGCCACCGGCACGGCGACCGCCCCTTCGGGCGGCGGGGCCGGCCGCGACTCGGTCTCCGCGCGCGCCCACTGGCGATAACCCAAGAACCCCATGGCGCCGACGACGGCGACGAGGAGGACGACGGTGGCGGTGCGGCCGCGCCGCCGCGGTCCTGAGTAGCGCACTGGCTTCATCACTGGATCTCCTGACGGACGACGCTTTGGCTCCGGAGCGTGACGCCGAAAGGCCGGTAGCCCTGACCGGGCGGATAGCCGAGATCGGCGCCGACGAAGACGCGGCCGAGCCCGTCGTCGCCGCTCGCGGCGGGGACGGGCGTCTCGTCGCGCAGTTCGCGCGAGCGGCTCGCGAGGAACGAGACGAAGTTGAGGCGGTACGAGACGTCGACCGAGGTGTTGCCCGTGTCGCGGTCGAAGGCCGCGACGACGGGCTCGCGGTAGAGGACGGTCTCGCGCCCGCTTTGGTCGCGGCCGGCGACGACCGGCACGGTGACGGTGAGCGCGCCGCCGGGGGACTCGACGAGGAGGCCCGGGAACCGGAGCACGCGCTTCTCGACGCCGCCGACCGAGACGGTGTCGAAGATCATGAGCGGGCGAAGCAGCCTGTTGAGGATGGGAAGGCGCCGGAAGAAAAGGTCGAGGTCTCCCGCCGCGTCCACGTCGACGACGGTCTGCGTCGGATCGAAGACGTCCGTCGTCCAGTCGTCGAGCGGAGTCGTCGCGAAGGCGCGCGCGCCCACGCGGCCGGCTTCCGAGACGATCTGCGACGCGTACCACGCCCGGCCGAACTCGACGATGCCGAAGAAGAGCATGAGGAGAAGGAAGAGGACGATCGCGAACTCGACGAGGATGGCGCCGCGCTCGCTCTGCGGGCGCGCGCCGCGAAGGGCGCAGCTCATGGAGCCGACTCCGGCGAGGGCAGGACGAGGTGGGCGAGGAGGACGGCCGCCGTCGCCGCGGCGAACGCCGGGGCCACGGGGATGGCGCGGCGGCGCTCGCCAATCCGTCGCGCCGCGGAGAGGGCGAGGCCGGCGACGATCGCTCCGAGCGCGGTGGCGAGGAGCGCTCGCCACGGGCCGAGAAGAGCGCCCGCGGCCGCGGCGTACTTCACGTCGCCGCCGCCGAGGACGCCGAAGAGCCCGGCCGGGAGGAGCAGCGCGAAGCCCACGGCCGCGCCCGCGAGCGCGCGCGCGACGCCGGGGAGGCCCGAGTCCGCCGCCCCGAGAAGGACGCCGGCGGCGAGGAAGATCCCGACGAGAAGATCGGGCACGCGGCCGGTCCGGACGTCGGACCACGACGCGGCGGCGGCGAGCGTCAAGCCGGCCCAGGTCACGGCATCCATCGCGATCTCCTCTCGCTCGTGGGTGTCGCCGCCGTCGCGTCCCCCCGCGTCCGCGTCATCACGATTCGCGCGGAGCGCGGGGAGAGCGACGACGACGGGCCGATTAGCCGCCGCCTCCGCCGGAGCCGTCGGCGTAGGTGAACTCGTGCCCGACGACGATCGGATCCGTCAACGAGTCGCCGAGCGGCGCGCCGTTGATGAGCGTGGCGAGATCCGAGCCGGTGTAGAGACCGGTCGACGGATCGACGCGCAGCACGATCTGGCCGGCCGAGTCGCGCTCGGTCGGAGCGAGCGGCTGCACGCGGATGAGCCCCAGCTCGTCGGCGTCCGACCCGGGCAAGAGCGCCGCTGCCGCGGCGAACATGTCGCCGGTCCGGTGACCGACGACGGTCGCCGCGAGGAACACGACGGCGGCCACGGCGGCGAGCACGATTCCGTACTCGACCATGCCCTGGCCCCTGCGGTCGCTCATCACGCGACGCAGGCGATTCACGAGGAACGACATGGCACGACCTCCTTTCTCGAGAGAGGCTCCGCTCCCGGAGCGGAATACCGCTCGGGACGGAGGGGAGAAGCAGAGCAGCCGGAGGGAGGGACGTGCCGGGACGGCGGGCGGGCTCCGCTCGACGCTCGAGCGGCTCGGATCGGCGTGCTAACGTGTGTCGCGTTCGCGTGACGACGTCGCGTCCGCCGATCGGACGAGCGTCGCGCCGCAGGACGAGACCTCGATGCGACAACATCGGGGTCTTTTTTCTTTTGCTTCTCGGATCGGCGCCGCGCTCGGTCGCCCGGTCTCGGAACTCGTCTCTCGAGCCGGACCCGTCAATGGGCTCGGTCTAGCGTGTCGACTTCAGGGGGTTTTCTTCCCTCTTTCCTTCGTTCCTTTGTTCCTTTGTTCCTTCGGACCCTCGCGCCGTGCCTCCCGCCCACTCCGCCTGTCGGGCCCAACGTCGAGCGGCACAGCCACGTGATGCCACGCGGCCCGCGCATGGACCCGAACGACGCCCTCGTGGCCCCGCGGTCCGCCGCAAACCGAACGGCTGCAGGGCCTTGATCCATCGACCACCAGTTATTGAGATGACATTCATGATCACCACAATTGCCAGAAAGAAGAATCTTTCTTTAAATCGCGACTCATGGTGAGGCCGCCGGCCGCGACGTGTCAAGCGGGAATTGTCCGGAGGGTCCGAAGGGCTAGCCCGCCAGCCGGAACTCGTTGAAGAGACTCGGGTTTACTTCAGCCGGATCGATCTTGCGCGAAGGTCGCCGTCCAAAAAGCCCGAAGGGAAACGAAGCCGGGTGCCGCTGCGAGAACTGCGTGCGGCTTGAGTAGATTGTTCACCTGGTCGAGCCGACGCTCGCGCCACCGACTCGAGCCGTCACTTCCCGCGGCGAGCGCAAGAGACTGCGAGACGGGTGGTTGGAGCGACGAACTTCATGGCGGATCGAAACGTGTCGATGCCGCCGCCGGTCGGGAGCGCGACTCCAACGGGCACAACCGCTCAAGGGGCAGAGGGTTCTGCTTTCGCGAGGCCGTCGAGGAGGGCGGGCCCGAGGCGTGCGCGTTCCGGAGCGTCGCCCCCGACCCTCTCGGAGAAGACGACCATGTTCCCTCGATTCCCCGCCCGTTCCCTCCTCGCGACGTTCGCAATGACCGCCTTCCTCGGCCTCGCCCCTGGCGCTCGAGCCCAAGGGATCGCCGACCAGTTCGACTCCGCTCTCTCGACGTGGAATCTCCACTTCTCGCCGGACGTCACCGCCCTCTCGTGGGCGACGATCGGAACGCTCGCCGACGAGACGCTCCGGCGCCGGGCGGTGAACTACTACGTCCGTCGTTCCTACTTCCCGACCGGCGACGCGGGCGATCCGATGGTCGTCGCCCGGATCGACTCGGTCCTCGTCCCGGCCGACGACATGGACGAGCACCGGGCGACCGCCGACTCGATCCTGGCCGTCGGCGACTCGGTGGCGCGCGTCCGACTCGCGCGCAGCGACGGGAGCCGGTTCAAGGTGTTCGTCGTGCACGACGACGAGCGCGTGAAGTTCGACACGCTCTTCATGAACACGGAGATCCCGTCGGGAGGCTCGGCCGAGACGGGCGCGGCCGACACGTTCCATCACGAGGTGAGCCACCTCTTCGGGCTGACGTCGACGACGTTCGACGCCTGGGTCCGGGCCGTCAACTGCCAGCAGCCGGGTCCTCCGTCGTGCGTCCACGACTGCCACGCCAGTCCTCCGATCCTGGTCAAGGCCGTGATCCGGTGCAAGGTGCGGGTGGAGGGACGATGCTGCGTGCTCGACATCAGCTACGCTTGGGCGACGGGGCTCAAGAAGATCGTGATCGGGATCGACCCATTGAGCCTCACGGTGACGGGCGTCCTTGGCCGCTCGTCGAAAGGCACGGCGTCTCGCGTGAGCTGCTGCCCGTAGCGCGAGGGTGGGGGGCCGCGGAGTCTCCGCACGTCGGAGATGCAGGGACTCCGCGGCCGCTTGTCGCCGCAGGCGCGAAGCCCTAGAATCCGTCCGCGTTCTTCTTCGGGGGTGTCCGCGCGCGGCGCTCGTCCGTGCGACCATCCGGCGTCCCTTCCGATCGAGGCGTCCTTTCCTCTCTCCCCCACCCGATGCCCCGCCCGCCGCCCGAACGAACGGAGGCTCCGCTCGACGAAACTTCCGGGCCGCCGGGCGACGCCAACCGTTCCGGGAAGAGCCCGGTTCACGAGAGCGACCGGGACCTCGCTCGCGAGGCCAAGCGCGGCCGGGAGGGCGCCGTGGAGCAATTCATCGAGCGGATGCGCTGCGTCCCTCGGATGCTCGCGGCGATGAATTCGCGATCGGGACGGCCGCTCGACGACCAGGAGCTCGGTGATCTCGTGCAGGAGACGCTCGCGGCGATCTGGAAGAAGCTCGACGAGTTCGCGGGTCACGCGTCGCTCGAGACGTGGGCGTATCGTTTCTGTGCCCACGAATGGGCGAACGGCGTCCGCCGAAAGGCGCGCCGGCCCACGCTCGCTTCCGAGTGCGAGGAGGGGGCTCTTCTCCGGCGCTCGTCCCACCCCGAGAAGGGACCGGGGCTCGCCGACGCCCTTGACTCCGGCCTCGAGCGGTTGAGGGAAAGCGAGGCGGCCGTCATACGCTGCCGCCACTTCGAGGACCTGACGTTCGAGGAGATCGCGCGGCGGCTCGCGCTGTCCGTCAACACGGTCAAGACGCGGTACTACCGCGGACTCGAGAAGCTCCGGGATCACCTCGCCGCGTTTGGGGACGGCGAGCGCGAGGCGCGCCCGTGAGCGCCGGCCACGCGGATTCCCACGAGGAGGTCCTGCGGAAGATCGTCATCGGCGAGATCGACGACGGCGCGGACGAGGCGCGGGCGGTTCTCTCGGAATGCGCCGAGTGCCGCGAGCGCCTGCGGGGCTTGCGACGGGTCGCGGCGCTCCTCGACTCGGGCGGCTCGGAGCGGAGAGCCGTCCTCAACGAGGCCGCCCGAGGGACGCGCGCTCCGGGAGACGATCGCGTCGAACCGACCGTCCGCGCCCTCGCGGCGAAATCGCACCCGCGCCGGTTCCGCCGCGTCCTCTTCGTCCTCGGCCTCGCCGCCTCGCTCGCGATCGTCGCGTACGCCGTCTCGCGTGTCGTCGCGCCGGAGGTCTCCGTACCGCCGAGCGAGGACTTGACGCTCGGGGCGGCCGTCGTGTGCGCGGCTCCCGTGGGCGAAGTCTCCGACTACGGCACGTTCACGTGGCGCACCGAACGGCCGTTCGACGGCTCGTTCGACCTCGTGGTGTACGATGACGCGGACGGCGGCACGCGCGCTCCGGTCGTCGACAAGCGTCGCCTCGAGGCCCCGACGTGGACACCTTCCCCCTCGGACCGAGATCTCCTACCCGCGTCCATCCGCTGGGAGATCACGGCGCGCGACAGGTCGTCCGCCGTGGTGGGCCGCGCGTTCGCGCGCGCCTCGCTCAAGCCGCGCTGATCGTCCTCCTCGCCGGGCCCGCGGTCCCGGCCCAGCCGGGAGCCTCGGGCGCTTCGGCCGAGGAAGTCCGGCGGCTCGTCGCCGCGTGCGAAAGCGGCGATCCGGAGGCGGGACGCCGGCTCCTCGAGATCCACCACGAGCTGGCCGCGCGCGTCGAGCCGTCCGGAGACGACGCGATCGTGGAAGAGGACGCGCTCGACGCCTACGCGCGCGTCGCGCGCGCGCTGGCGGGCCTCGACGACGGCCAGCGCCCCGCCGGAATCGTTGCCGCCAATCTCGTCTCGGCCGCCGAGCGCGCGGAGGCCCGCTCCCGCCGATCCGCGTCCGAGGCCTATTCCGCATGGACGAAGGGACGCCGACTCCTCGAAGACGGCCGCATCGCCGCGGCGGTCGCGGAGCTTGAGCGCGGCGCGCGGTTCGGCTCCCGGCGGTTCGGCGCCTGGGTCCTCCTCGATCTCGCCGTCGCGCTTCGCCTCGCCGGCGAATGGACGGAGGCGCTCGACGCGTTCGCCGGCGCGGAGCGGGCGCTCACCGGCGACACGGCCGAGGCCGAAGCGGCGCGGGTCGCCGTTCACGGCGAGAAGGGCCAGATGCTCGCCGACCTGGGTCTTCTCGATCTCGGCCATCGCGAGTTCGAGCGGGAGACCGAGGCCGCCGCCGGGCTCGGAGCGCCCGCGCGGCTCGGCGCCGTGCTCCATCGCGTCGCCTACGACCTCGCGGTCATGGACTTCTCGGGAGCCGCGGAGCGTGCGCGGGCGGCGCTCGAAGAGCCCGATCTTATCGCGGCGCACGCTTCCGCGCGCGGAAGCCTTCTCCTCCTGCGCGGCATCGCCGAGTCGCGCCTCGCGCGGGCGGATCGCGACGGCCTCCTCGCGGCGGCGTCGACGCTCGGGGCCGCTCTCGGCGAGGCGGCGATGGACGGGCCGACCCGGCTCCGCGCCGAGGTGTCCCTCGCGTGGGTCGAGACGGCGCTCGGGAGGCTCGAAGACTCCGAGCGCCTCCTCCGCGCCGCGAGCGAGAGGGCCGCGCGCCTGGAAAAGCCGCAGGAGACGGCCGAGATCCGGGCGCTCGAAGGCCGAGTCGCGCGCGAGCGCGCCCCGGGAGGCGGCCTCCGCCCCTTCCTCGACGCGTCTCGAGGCGCCTATCGGCGCGTCCTCGACGAGTGGGCCTCGGTGCCTCTCCGGCCCGGAGGAATCGGCTTTCTTCACTTCGCCGATCGCCGGCGCGTCCTGAGCGAATTGATCTTGCTCGCGATCGCGGCCGAGGGCGCCGAGATCGGCGCGCGCGCGGCCCTCGACGATCTCCTCGCCGCGCAGGCGCTCGGCTCGATCGCCCGATCGGCGGCGCTCGAGCCGGGCTCGCTCGAATCGGCCAGGAGCCGCCTGACTTCCGCGTCCACGGGGCTTCTCGTCTACCTCCCGGCTCCCGAGAGATCGCACCTTTTCGTCATCGACCCGGCGCTCTGCGTCCACGTCGCGCTCGCTCCCTCCTTCGAGATCGAGCGACGCGTCGACGACGTCTCCGCCGCGACCGAGCATCGACCGGCGCGGACTCGCGACGGATCGATCGATGGGGCGGACGTCGAACGCGCGGCCGCTGCGGCAAGAAAGCTCGCCGACCTCCTCATTCCCGCGGAGATCCGCGAGACCGTCGCGTCGTGGAGCGCGGTCCGGATCGTCGGGGCCGACCTTCTCGGGTGGCCCGCCTTCGAGTGCCTCCCGCTCGCGGGGGACCGTCCGCTCGGGTTCGACCTCGCCGTGAGCTACCTGCCGTCGATCCCGCTTGGAATCTCGATGACGGAAAAGGCCGGCGCGAGACGGCCTCGATCGGCGGAGGGTCTCGACCTCTGCGTCGTCGCCGCTCCGCTCGCCGGCGCCCCGGTTGCCGAGCGCTGGCCGTCGCTCGCCCCCGTCCGGCTCGACGAGATCGACGGCGAGCGGCTCCTCGAGCCGTTCGCGCCCGATCGCCGCCGATCGTGGACCGGCGCGGAGGCGACGAAGCTCGTTCTCGCCGACCAAGCGGTGGCTTCGGCCCGCGTCCTCAATATTCTCGCGCACGGCGTCCGCGTGGACGATCGCGAGCGCCCGGTCCATCTCGTCCTCTCTCCGAGCGGAGAAGACGACGACGGGCTTCTCGGGTGCGACGAGGTCGAGGCGCTCCGCGTGCCGCCGATCGTTCTCCTCTCGGCGTGCGGCGCCGCGCGCGGGCCGCTCCGGCGGGGCGACGAGGGGATCGGCCACCTCGGCGGCGCGTTCCTGAAAGCGGGCGCGAGCGCGGTCATCCTCTCGCGCGCGGACCTGGATCTCGAAGCGACGGTTTCCCTCGTCGCGGCGTTCAATCGAAGCCTCGCGGGGCTCGGACGCTCGCCCGCGGAGGCCCTCCGGGACGCCCGGCGCGAGGTGGCCGGCCGTCCGCGTTTCGCCCACCCCTACTATTTCGCGCTGCTGCACTTGGTCGGTCTCGGCGACGTCCGGCTCTTCCCCGAGGGCGGCGAGGAATCCCCGCTCGTTCCGGCGCTGCGCGCGATCGCGGCCGGCGCGGCGATCGCGGTCGGCGCGGCATGCGTCGTCGCGCTCCGCCGTCGCCGCAGCCGTGCGAAGACGACCGCCGCCGTCCGCTGACCTCTGGGCAGGGTCGTCACGGGGGCGGGCCGGGCGACGGGACGCCTCCCTCCGGCGGAGGTTCGAGCGAAGGTCGCGGGACGATGATCCCCGTGTAGGATCCGCCGTCCGGACGCTTCGAAAGATCGACCGAGATCGGGGGCCCGAGCGAATCGGGAAGATTGAGAAGGTGCGCCCGGGCGCTGTCGCTCGAAGCGTACGCGCCGAGAAACGGCGGGAAAGCGTGCGTCGTCGCCCCTCCGCTCCGCGCGACGAACCGGAGCTGGACCGCGTAGACGGCGGCGAACGGCTCGAGAGCCGCCTCGGGGATCGGAACGATGACGGCGATCTCCTCCTCGCTCGGATCGGCGGGGAGGGGAGAGAAGAAGCGCGTTAGGCTCGCGGGGTCGAGTGGCTCGCTCTCGTCCGCCTGCCGCCACAGCACGACCTCCACGTGCGTCGCGCCGGCAGGAGGCGGGGGATCTCCGAGCGCGACGCGGTTCAACTCGAGAAAGAAATCCCAGGATCCGCCGGAGCCCGGAACGGCGGCCGCGGCCACGCGGGGGCGCACTTCTCCCTCGCTCACGAGCGGGCTGTCGACCCTCAAAAGCGCCTTCTCCTCTTCCGCGGGGAAGAGAAGGTCGCCGTCGCCGTCCCCGTCGATGTCGGCGAGCGCGGGCCAGGCGGCGTTCGAGGCGGGCGGCGACTCGGGGCCGTAGCGGACGAACGCGAAAGCTCCCGGTGCGGAGCTGAAGGCGGGAGGCCCGGCCGGACGCAGGTTGAACAACAGGATGACGTCGTGCGAGGCCGTCTGGCTGAGCGCGAGGTCGTCGTCGCCGTCTCCGTCGACGTCTCCGGAGCCGCAGGCGACGACTCCGAGCTCGCCGAGATCGATCGGCTGGTCCTCGCCGCCGCACGAGAGCAGCCGGAGCCTCTGCCTCGCCGGATCCGACGGTTGCGGCGTGATCCAGGCGAGCCGATCGGCCGCGACTCCGTCCTCGCGGATCACGGCGAGCGAGTCGGCTCCCGGAGCGCCTCCGAACGAGGCGAGGGTGAGACCGTGGACGTCGACGATCTCCACGCCGAGCGCGGTCACGAGCGCGATTTCCTGCGCGCCGAGCCCGTCCCAGTCGAGGATCTCGATCGCCCGAATGCCTCCGGAGAAGACGACGCTCGGGCCGTGCGAGAGGACGCCGCCGGAGCTCGTCATCGTGAGGAGTGTCGTGCCGTCGGCGGAGATCGCGGCGACGTCGGGCGTTCCGGATCCGTCGATGTCGCCCACGCGAACGGCGCGCGCGCCCATCCACTCCAAGCCCGCGAGCGGCGAGACGACCGGCGATCGGGCGGCAAAGTCCCAAGCCCACGTGACGAGTCCCTCGGGGCCGACGGCGACGAGCGCGTCGGAGCCGCCGATGCCGCCGCCCGGGAGGCGGTCGACGTCGTTAGCGGCGAGACCGATCCCGACGACGGCGCGGTGAATCGCGGGCGCCACGGCGAGGAGGACGCTCGTGCCGTCGACGATTGCCGCATCCGGCGCGTCGTGGCCGGTCCATTTCCCGGTGACGACCCTGGTGAATGGCCCGGGGTAGCCGAGGACGAACGGCACGTCGATGCGGCGGATCGGGCCCGGGTAGACGAGCGGTTCCTGCGCCCGGACGGGGCTCGAGAGCGCGAGGAGGATCGCCGGGAGGGCGGAAAGGAGTCTCTTCACGGTGGACCTTTCGTGTCCCGCCGGGCCGCGTCTCAGGCTGCGTCGGACTCAAGGCGCGGGCGTCCGCGAAGCCAGCCCCACCCGCTATTAGAGCCCGGGTCCGCTGGGATCGGAAGAGGCCCGCGCGGCGCCTCGGTGAGAGCCGAGATTCCGCGCGTCCGGCGAACGGCCGACGTTCGATTCAATAACGACCGACGTTCGATTCAACAAAAACCGACGTTCGATCTAATAAGGAAGGATCTCCGTGAGCATCGCCCCCAGAGTCCCGCTGACGTAGGTGGCCGGGGCCGCGGACCCGGGGATCACGACGTCCATGACGCCGAGCGTCCCGGCGGAGTTTCCTCCGTAGATGACGAGCGGGGCCCCGGTCGAGCCGCTGGCGGCGTTGAAGCCCACGCGTCGAGGGCCGAGGTTCGGAACGGTCCCGGGCGCGGGCGGAACGAGCACGAGGCCTCCCGCGATCGCGGGGAATCCGAAGCTCGGCGCGGAGACGAAGGCCGCGGGCGCGCCGGCGAGCGGGGCCCCGATCACGAGGGCGTGAGCGCCGGCGAATCCCTGCCCGATGACCGGCTGGCTTCCGAAGAGCCCGCCGCGGAGCACGTTGGAAAGCGTGGTGGCGGGTCCGGGGAAGCCGAAGGCGAAGCTCGGGGACATGGAGATCCCCGCGACCGTGAATCCCTCCATCGCGCCCGCGGCGCCGATGACCGTGGCGACCGCGACCTCGTTCCCGCCGGGGAGGCTGAACGGCCTGTCCACGGCCGCCGGCGTGACGAGTCCGGCGAGAGGACGAAGCCCGACCGCTCCCTGCGGCGACGTGGCGCCGGTGCCCACGCTCACGAGGAAGTCGACCGCCGCCGAGCCGCAGAGAAACGTCACCGGGTCGCCGTTCGCGCCCGTCATCGGCTCGGGGTTGCCGAAGGGTGCGACCGGTAGCACCGTGCTCGTGACCGCGTTGCCCGGGGCGGCGGCGAGGTTGACGAGGAGGGAGACCTGGCCGAACCCGACGCCGAGCGTTCCGACGTCGTCGAGGAGGAAGGTCGCGACGGCGTCGCCGGACGCTCCGGCCGACGAGATTGCGATCTCGTGATAGCCGGCCGCGAGGACCCACGGAGTGCCCGTGACGGGGTTCGCGCCGAAGGCGTTCACGGGACCCGCGGTCGAGGCTCCCGTCGCCGGCGACACCGAGAGCCAGCCGTGACCCGCGGCGCCGCCGGCGGCGCGCAGCCCGCAGAGAACGTTCTGTCCGTTCGCGCCCGCGAATCCCGCGGCGAGATTGGTGCCGATCACGAGGCCGGCGGGGGCCTGGACGTTGAACACGGTCGTGAAAGCCGGCGTCATTCCCACGAGGCGGGTGAGAGAGCCGATGACGATGTTGCCGGTCGAGGGATCCCGCAGCATCCGGCTCACGAACGGGCTCGGCGGCTCGAGGAACGCGATCGCCGCCGCCAGCGTGGGGGCATTGACGGTCGCGTAGTCGATCACGTACACGACGAGGTTTCCGAAGGAGTCGATCGCAGACGCGTAGACCTGCGGCAGGCCCGGATCGACGAGGATGTCGTACGGCGTCGGGCCGGCGTCGAGGAGGATCGGGATCGGGGTGGGCGGCGGCGAGAGTCCGGGCCTGAAGTCGATCATCTCCGCGTACCCGAATCCCGTCGCCGGATCCGTCGTGGGAACGAAGAGGACCGGGGCCGAGGTCGCGGGATCCGTCGCCAGCGCGACCGCGGTCTCCATGCCGGCCTGGAACGATCTCCGATTGAGCGAGCGCGAGACTCCGAACGCGAGCGGGCTCGAGTAGACGATCGGGAGAGCGGCGCCGGGAGCCGCGGCGTTCGCGTTGACGACCGTCAGGGTGTCCGGCGGGCCTTGCTCGCAGACGACGCAGTACCCGAAGTTCCCGCTCGGGAGCGCCTCTTGAGCCCTGGAAACCGGCGCGCCGAGAGCGATCGTGAGCGCGCCCCAGAATCCGACGATGATGCGACGCATGGGGTATGTCTCCTCGATGACGAAAGCCGATGCTCCCGCCTGACGACAGGCGGCGAGGCGCGCGCTCGATCGAGTTGGCGTCGTGTCACTCTCGGAAAGTTTCATCTTCCCCGGGCCACTGCATGCGAAAAGAGGAGGACGATCGGCGGCGCGGGGGCGGAGGGCGTGGGGACCGCGACCCGGATCGCCGAGCTTGGTTCAGCGCTCGGGCCGGGCGAGACGGCCGTGCTCACGGTCGCGCGGAAGAAGCGCGGGGCGTCGGTGCCCGCGGGCGACCCGTGGGAGGCGCTCGAAATCGAGATCCGAATGGAACCCGAGATCCGGCTCGCGAGGTGAGGGCGCGCCGGAGGTCGACTCACTCCGCGTCGGCCGCGGTGCGGAACCCGGCGAAGACGTCGCGGCGATCCGGCCTGTAGAAGTTCCTCCACGTGTTGCGGAGCAGCCGGCCGCGCGTCGCGAAGCAGCCGCCGCGCAGAACGCGGTGATCGCCGAACCACGGCGCGGAGTACTCCTTGTAAGGATCCGGCGTGAAGCCGGGATAGGGGCCGAAGGCGCTCGAGGTCCACTCCCAGACGTTTCCGGTCATCTGCCGGCAGCCGCACGCGCTGTCGCCGGCGGGAAAGGCGCCGACGTCGGCCCGAGCGAGTGAATCGAGATCGAGGCGCGCGCGGTCCGGCCCGGGAGGGCCATCCCCCCAGGGGTGCGGCCGCTTTCGTCGCGGGATCGCGCGCGGGTCGTCCCCGGCCGCCGCCGCTTCCCACTCGGCCTCGGTCGGAAGGCGCCGGCCCGCCCACCGGCAGAACGCGTCCGCCTCGTGGGCGCAGACGTGCACGACGGGAAGGGCGGAGTCGATCGGCACGAGTCGATCGAAGTCGCGCCGGAACCAGCGGCCGCCGGTTCCCCGGCTCCAGTAGACCGGCCGCTCCGCGCGGGCGGACTCCCGCCAGCGCCACCCCTCGTCCGTCCAGAGCTCGCGCCGCGAGTAGCCGCGGTCGTCGGCGAACGCGGCGAACTCGTCCTCGGTCACGGCCGCCCGCGCGATCCGGAACGGAGCGAGAGTGACGTCGTGGGCCCATTTCTCGTTGTCGAAGACGAACGCTCCGCCGGAGGCGCTCTCTTCCGCGCCGAGGCGGAACGTGCCGCCAGAGATCTCCGCGTCGCCCGGGAGCGTGCCGCCGCTCGCCGGCGAGGAAGCGAATCCGCGCGGCGGAAGGAGAGAGAGCGTCTGCCGCGTGTAGAGGAACGCCTCGCCGTGCATGTCCTCGTGGAAGAGCGAGAGCAAGACGAAGGAGCGCGTCTCCGGCTCGAGAGTCCGGCCGGCGAGGCGCTCGCACACCGCGTCGAGGACTTCACGGGCGTAGCGCCAGGTTTCGGCGCGCGAGGGGAGAACGATGTCCCATCGCGTGTCGTGCGCCACGGCGGCGGAATCGTAGAGAGCGTCGGCCTCGCGCAGGACCGACGGCCCACCCTCGCGGCGCAGGCACCATTTCTCCTGGAACCACGCGACGTGGCCGATCTCCCACAGGATCGGATTCACGATGCCGATGCGAGGCACCTCGAGCTCGTCGTCGCCGAGATCGTCGACGAGGGCGTGCGTCCGGCTCCTCGCGTCCTCGAGCGCCGCGACGAGATCGTCCACGGTCGCGAGCGTCACGTCGCTCTGCTCCCGTTCTGGATCTCGGCGATGAGAGACTCCCAGCTCCGGATCTCGCGTTCGGGCGAGAAGAGCGGAGCCGAGCGCTCGACGCCGTCGCGGAGCGCGCGAAGGAACACGGGATCGGACTCCGCCCGGAGAAGGAGGTTCGAGAGGGCGCGCGTGTCGCCGACCGGGAAGTACCCCGGGTAGTCCTCGCCCAAAAGCCCGACCGTTCCGTCGATTCTGGACGCGAGGAGCGGCACCGACGCCGCGGCCGCCTCCGAGACCACGTTGGCGCCGCCTTCGGCGAGGGACGAGATCACCGCGAGCCGTGACACGGCGAGCGTGCGCAGCGCTTCCCGCCGGGGGACGTCGCCGCGCCAGACGTAACGGGGGTTCGCCGCCATTTCCTTCGCCGCCTCCCGGGAGAGGTCCGGCTCGAGCGCCGCGCCCGCGTGGACGATCCGCACGCGGGACGACTCCGGCAACAGGCGCGCGGCGTGGGCCGCGCGGAACGGGTCTTTCACCCGGCGCAGGTGAGCGAGGACGGCGACGTCGAAGAACGCCGTCGCGGGCTCCGGAGGTTCAGCCGGTCTCGGCGCCGACTGGTAGATGACGCGCGTCTTCGGGCGCAGCTCCTCCGGCAGGCGGGTGCGCGCGAGCGGCTGCAGGACGACGAGACGGTCGGCGAGAGCCGCGGACGCCTCGGTCGCCGGATCGTCGCCGTAGACGTCGGTGCCCGTGAGCGCGAGGACGATCGGCGCATCGGGCCGCTCCGCGCGGAAGCGCGCGACCGAGTCCGCGCTCTTCACGGCGTGCAGCGCGACGAGCGCGTCCCCGCCGCCGCCGTCGTAC
>Ga0187892_10000807_pt1 | contig 78375 bp, 61 predicted proteins | sample MA1701073metaG_FD_139345 | JGI IMG/M metagenome (GOLD analysis project Ga0187892, IMG submission 139345) | Bio-ooze microbial communities from a basaltic lava cave in the Kipuka Kanohina Cave System on the Island of Hawaii, USA - MA170107-3 metaG ... | reverse complement strand
TTGTCGTCGTCCGGGTCGCCCGCGTTGCACGCGCCGTCCGCGTCCGTGTCCAGGCCGTCGTTGGCCACGTTGGCCAGGCCGCTCGTGCAGTCGTCGCAGCTGTCGGCATCCAGGTCCCGGCAGGCGAATGGATTCAGCGGCGCAGAGTCGGCGCCGTCGTTCACTCCGTCGTTGTCGTCGTCGTCGTCGCCGATGTCGCACAGCCCGTCGTTGTCGGAATCGAGGCCGTCGGTGCGTGGGTCGGCCATGCCGCCCTGGCAGTCCTCGCATCCGTCCAGATCGAAGTCGCCGCAGACGTTCGGGTTGGAATCATTCGAATCGCAGGGGACCGCGACGCCGTCTCCATCCAGGTCGACCGCCTGGGGATCGCAGACGTCGCCGTCGAGGTCGAGGTCGCAGTCGGACTGGCCCGGATTGGTCTTGAGCGGGCAGTTGTCCACCGCGCACATCTCCCCAGGCTCGCCGAACCCGTCGAGGTCGCCGTCGGTGCACAGGGAGTATTCGTCGAAGCCCATGTCGACCACGAACAGCTCGTCGCCGTTGCCGTCGACGACACGCGGCGCACCCTCGAAGTCCGTGAGAGGCAGAGGCCCGGGTACGCGCTGGCCCAGGTCGATCATCGGCGACGTCGGCGCCAGACGATAGTTCAGGTTGATCGGGTCGACGAAATCCGGGAACAGCGCCACGTTGCCGTTCAAACCGGCCTGGTTGCCAATCCACCCTATGTAGTTCGTCGACGTGCTGCCGATGACGTTCGTGTACAAGATGTCGACATCGTAGTTCCCTGAGGGCAGGGGGCCACCGATGCCGACGCCCTGGTTGTTCGATACGATCGTATGACTGATTTCGGCGGCGCCGAGCCCACCGTTGACAGAAAAGTAGCCCAGCTCGATACCTCCCGAACCGATGTTGGTCTGGTTGTTGGCGATGGTGTTCAACAACAGGCGCACCCGCGAGCTGGAATTGGGCGAGGTGCAGGCCTGGTTCAGCACGGCCACCCCTCCGCCGAACGCCGGGGGGGAGGCATTGCTCGCGGCGTTGTGAGCGATGAGGTTGTTTTCCACGTCGATGCGAGTGGTCGCGTCGAGCTGCGTGGGGTTGCAGCCGGCGGGCCCGCCGGGGTCGATGTTGGCTTCGGCGGAGAGCGACAGCCCGCCCCCGACCTGGTTCGTCGTGTTCTGGGTGATGATGTTGCCGGAGATCAGGAACTGGGCCGACGCCGCGTCGATCATGCGAGAGGCCCAAGAGTCGAAACGGGCCAGCATGCCGCCCCCGCCGAAACCGTTGCCGACAGCCAGATTGCCGTTCACCAAGTTGTTGGTCACGAACATGTCGTACCGCTGACCGGGTTGCAGGAAGCTGATGCTTTTCCGAACGTTCAGACCCCCACCGTCGCCCGCTGCCGTGTTGTTCGTCACTGTGTTGCCGTCGACGATGATCGTGTGGTTGGCCATGGTCACGGCCTCGAGCCGAGCCAGGAGCCCCCCGCCATCCCCGAGGGTCTCGTTGAGCGTGATGAGGTTGTCGAGGACTCTGACCGTTTCCGTGCCCACTCCCGCCGTGCGCACGCGGATGCCACCGCCCGAGGTGCAGCACCCGGTGATGGCGTCGTTGTTTCGCACGGTATTCTGGGCGATCGTGACGTCGGCCGACAGGTTCTGGAGCGTCGCCGTCTCGATCTGGATCCCACCACCGTCGTCGCTGGCGACGTTCCCCTCGATCGTGTTGCCCTGGATCGTCACCACGACGGGGTGAGCCTGGCAGCTGACGCCGTCGATCCCGGCCAGCATCTCGATGCCGCCGCCGTCGTCGGTGGCCGTGTTGTTCGTGATCGTGTTGTCGATGATCTGGACGTTGCCAGCTCCGTGCTGGCAGGTTGCCGACGAGATTCGGACACCGGCTCCGTCGAAACCCGCGTTCTGTGTGATCAGGTTCCTCTTGATCGTGACCGAGCCGATGCCGTGCACGCCCGAGGCCCCGCCGCCTTTGATCGTGAACCCCTCCAGGCCCCCGTTCAGCCCGCCCACGGTCACGGTCGTGCACGTGCCGTTGCCCATGATCGTGGTCAGCGTGTTGTTCGAGTTGTTGGCCTTGATCGTGACCCACTTGGCCTGGAACACGCCCGGACTGACCTGGACCTGCTGGCCGTAGGCCAGGACGCATTCGCTGTAGAGGCCCGGCGCGACCAGGATCGTCTCGCCTTGCACCAGCGCCTGGTTGTAGGCCTTCTGGATCGTCGCGAACGGCTTCAGCGCCGTGCCGGTGCCGGACGAGTCGCTACCGATCGGTGGCTTGGCGACGAAGATCGTGGCGCGGGCAGAACCCGCGCTGAACAACAGCAGGGCCGCCAGGACGACCAGGTACTGCTTGGACCTCAAGATTTCAAACCCCTGCGCGAGCATGGGCGGATGGCTACCCGACGGCCGAGCCCGGCCTGAACCCTCTGGATTCCCTCCTTCTATACGAAGCAACCCCCTGAATGTCAAGAAATCGGGGCCGGCCCCACAGCCTGAGATCGGGGAGGCCCGAACGGGCGCGGAGCCCCGAAGGTCCCTGATGACGGCGGGACGACCGGCGGTCGCCGGACTGGCCAGCGCGGCTGCTCGGATTCCAGGGCCTCCCGCGCAGGCCGACCCCTTGGGGCCCCGGAGACCGCGCCGCCCGTCGGCCTCAGCGCGCTCCGGCCCAGCGCAAGAGCGTCTCCCGGTCCGTGGCGCTGAGCCGCGCCCGCGGGTGCAGCAACGTGTAGCTCGTGAGCGGCATCTCGCCCTCCGAGACCTGTTCGCGGATATCCTCGAAGGCGTGCTGCTGGGCCTCGAGATCGAATGCCGGCCAGGCCGAGAAGTTCAGGTCCTCCCGGGCCTCGGCCACGTGGTCGGCGAGCCACCACGAGACCGGAGCGACGCGGCTGTACCACGGCCAGCGCGTCTCGTGGGAGTGACAATCGTAACAGGACCGGCGCAGCACCGCCTCGACGTCGGCGGGTGCCACGAGGGGCGATTCGACCGGCGGGTTCGCACGCTCGACCGGGATCCACTGGATCAGGACGAAGGCCGCGAGACCTGCCAGTGCGGTCCAGCGCAAGAGCGCTCTCCAACCGGGGAGCTTCATTCGGGGGCTCGTAGCTGCTCCAGCAGCTGCTTGGCCCAGCGATTGTCCGGCTCGAGCGCGAGCACCCGTTCGACGCTGGCGAGGGCCGTGGCCCTGTCGCCTTTGGCCGAGTAGAGCTGGGCCAGCATCAGGTGGACGTCGGGAGACTCGGGGTGGTGTCGGAGGTTCAACCGCATCAGCTCCAGCGCACCGTCCAGGTCTTTCTTTTGGGTCAGCCCCTCGGCGAGCGCGGTCAGCGTCCCCGGGCCGAAATCGTAGGCCGCCGTCCCGTAATACTCGGCCCGTAGCTCGCCGTAGCGCTCGATCGCCGCGGTCAACCCCTCTTTCTCGATCACGACGCTCAAGAGGCTCTCGAGACTCTGTGGCTCGGTGATGCCGCGGTGGCAGGTGACACAGCGGACCCGCGTGAGCGAACGACGGCCCGTCGCAGGTAGCAGGCGCTCGTTGATCTCCCGGGTCATGTTCCACATGGCGCGGGCGACCTTCTTCGGCTCTGGCTCGTCGGAAGCGAAGTCCATCCCCTCCAGAGAATCCGCGCTGCCTCCCGCATGGCAATGGTTACAACGCACGCCCAGGGCTTCGGAGAACTCGCGCATCAGGCCCACCAGCTCCCGCTTGCCGATCTCGTCGGACAGGACCTGCAGGTTCTTGAACTCGTCGGGGATCTGCGCCAGCGCCGACCCCGCCACCGCTAGCATGGCGGCCAGTGCAGATCCGCATGCCGCGAACGCTCGCACCTGTACCATCTTCGTCCTCCGTGGGTTCGACGCCGCGAGCGCCATTGTAGCCGAAGCCCGACCCGATCTCGGCGTCTCGATTCTATGGGTCAGCCTCGCCGGCGCTAGCCCTACCAGGTGTATCGCACACGATAGGTCAGCCGGGTCTCCCCGTTGGCCGGAATCCGGATCGGAACGTGGACGGTGCGCGCATCGACCTTGCTCCACTCGTGGCTCGATTCGAGTATCTCCCAGTTGAACCAGCGGAACAGGTTCTCCTTGACCAGCACGTCTACCGGCTCCTCCTTGTGGTTGCGCACGGCGATCTCGATCGACTCTTCCATCCAGTTGCGAGCGTTGTCGACGCGAAAGTCGGTCTGCTTGCGCTCCCCCACCACGTCGAACGCGTTACCCAGACGGATCAGCACCTCTTCGTTCCTGGGCGTGTGATCGATGACATCCTCGCCGATGAACTCGAGCGAGGCGTCCGCGCGGTCGACCTGATTGACGCGGATGCGGCCGGAAGGCAGGGGTACTCCGAGACCGCCGGCCTCGTCGTTGTCGAACCGCAGGTACACGTCGACCTTGCGATTCGATTCGAGGCCCAGGTTGCGGTCGGTCATGGGATTGGGGAAGACGCCCCAATCACCGGCGAGACCATAGTAGACCAGGATCTTGCGCGCGGGCACGTTGCGCGCCGCCTCGAACAGCTCCAGCTGCTTGGCCGAGTTGTCGGGAAGCGTGGTGGGGCGCCCCAGCGTGTACAGGTGGTACTCGAAGAACGCCTGCTCTTCGAAGCCCGGAACGGACTCCAGGGCCGCCATCTTCTGGACCATGCGGTCGGTGTAGCCCGCTCCGCGCTGGGAGGCGCGCTGGACGTCGCCGGCGATGAGCTTCAAGCGCGCGTCGGTGTAGCCGGCGCCGGACTGGTTCAAGATGCTGACCCAGGCGCCGACGTCGAGCGTGCCACGGTTGGGGTCGTCGCCCGGGGTGAACACCAGGTTGTAATCGGCCCACCAGGTCAGCCCCTGGGTCTCGTAGCTCACGCGGGCGCGGTGCTTGCCGCCACGCTCGGCGACGAGATCCCACACGAGCGTGGGCCGGGTGATCAATCCTCCCGGCAGCTCGGGGAAGCGAATGCCGGACCAGCCGGACAGCGTGCGGATCCCGCCGTCGGCCCCGGCCAGGATCAGCCCGCCGGCGGCGCTGAGCAGGCGCCCGTCGAAGATTTCGACCTTTTCGCCGCGGACTTGCTCGACGGTGATCTCGCGGTCGAGGTAGCGCTCGACGAGCTTCTGCTGGCTGACCAGATCGAACTCGAAGTTCTGCTCGAGCACGCGGGTGCCGTCCGGGTCGGTCAGGGACTCGAAGCGGACGGTGGTCGGATCGATCAGCGCGGCGACGTCGACGAAGCGTAGCTGGCCGCGCCCGCGTTCCAGCTCCAGCTCGCGCTCCTCCTTGACCACGGCATAGCCGGGAATATTGCCGTGCTGTGGACCGCCGTAGCCGGTGCCGGATACCGGCCGGTACAGGTCTGCGGGCACCGCTCCGGGACGGGCCGTGCTGTAGATGGTCAGGGCCGTGGATCCCTGCGCTGCGGGGCGAGCAGGGTTCCACGGGACGAGCAGCGCTAGCGCAAGGACCCCGAACGACGCAAATCGGCTGGACATGTGCGAGACTCCTTTTGGGATCGAGGCGACCCTCGCGGACCGGTCCAGTCATACCAGACACCGCTGGGTCAACGAAAGTTCCGGGCGCGATTCACCGCCCGACGCCTTGCGCCTCACGGGTTTTCGCGGTACTTATCGGACTCGTCGACTCCCGGTCCGGCCGGGGCCAAACCACGATTCCAGTTGGGGGTTCCATGTCCACGTCGCGCTCGGTCTTCCTGCTCTGCCTGGCGACCGGCGGAAGCTGGACCCTCGGGCTGGAGGGCGCGAGCGCCTCGATCGCCCCGATTCCCGTGAGCGAGCTGGCCTCGGCGCCCGCGCCGCTGGCGGCCTGGGATCCGGCCTCCCCGCAACAGCTGGTGCGCATCGGCCCCGACCTGTATCAAGAAGATGCCGGTTTTTATTATCGGGTGATCGAGGATCACGTGACGGTCCGTCTGGCCGAGGGAGTTCCGAGTTGGTCCGAGCTGCTCCAGCGCGTGCTTGCGGGCTCGCCACGGCTGCACGCGCGGCTGCTGAGGCTCGAGCCGGTGCGGCACAACCGGCTCGGCATCGTGGACCTCGCCATCCCGGACGGGTCGCCCGCCGACTGGGCCGAACTCCTGTTCCATACCGGCTGGGTGCGCTACGCCGAGGTAGCGACCTACGGCACGTACACGATCACGGTCAACGATCCGCTCTACCCCCAGCAATGGGCCCTGAACAACACGGGTCAGACCGGCGGCACGCCGGGGGCCGACGTGGACGCGGAAAAAGCGTGGGAGATCACGACCGGCAACCCCGCCGTCATCGTGGGCATCCTCGACTCCGGTACCGATGTCGACCACGTCGACCTCGCCGCGAACGTCTGGCTCAACGAGGACGAACTGCCGGGCAACGGGATCGACGACGACGGGAACGGCTTCATCGACGACTGGATCGGTTGGGACTTCGAGAACAACAACAACGACCCGAACGGCACGTTCTTCCACGGAACCCACGTGACCGGCATCGTCAATGCCGTGGGCCACAACGGCCTCGGCGTTGCCGGGCTGGCGGGGGGCCGGGGCACTCCCGGGGTGCGCGGGATGGCCATCGGCGTCGGCTCGAACTCTCCGGTCGGTTCGATCATCGACGACTCCCTGATCTACGCCACGGACAACGGCGCCCGCGTCATCACCCTGAGCCTCACCGTGGGATCCTCGAGCGCGATCAACAACGCCCTGAGCTACGCCTACAGCCAGAACGACGTGTTCATCGACTGCGCCTCGGGCAACAACGGGTCGGCGGTGGGCTATCCGGCCAACCGTCCCGAAGTCATGGCGGTGGCCTCGACGACCCACAACGACGCCAAGAGCAGCTTCTCGAACCCCGGCCCCGAAGTGGAAGTCGCGGCGCCTGGATCCGACATCTGGTCGACGCAGTTGAACAACACCTACGGGACGAGCAGCGGCACCTCGTTCGCGGCGCCCTACGTCGGGGCGCTGGCCGCGTTGATCCGCGGCGTGAACCCGAGCTTGACCGCCCCGCAGGTCCGGCAGCTGATCATCGACACCGCCGATGACGTCGGCGCGCCGGGTTTCGACGTCGGCACCGGCTGGGGCCGCATCGACGCTTTTGAGGCCGTGTCGGAGGCGGGCACCTCGGACGGCACGATCGATCTCGATGCCGGAACCTACTCTTGCTCCTCCACGCTCACCGTCAGCGTGACCGACTTCGACCTCGCCGGTTTGGGCGCCTTCGCCGTCAAGGTCAGGAGCGGCGTGGAGAGCGCTGGCGAGAGCGTGCTCGTGACAGAGAACGAAACCGGCTTGTTCTCCGGAACCCTGCCCCTGGCCGCGGGCTCGGCCGCCCCCGACGGAGTGCTGCAGGTCGGCCACGCCGACCTCGTGACGGCTGAATACGTCGACGACGACGACGGACAGGGTGGGGTCGACGTCCTCAAGACCGACACGGCCACGACGGACTGTGCCGGCCCGCAGATCTTCGGCGTCGGCGCGGTCAATGTGGACAACGCCTTTGCCACGATCCTGTGGACCACGGACGAGCCGGGAACGAGCGTGGTGCGCTACGGCAGCGCCGTACCTCCCGACCAGCAGGCCGCGTCCGCCACACTGACCACGGATCACGTGCTCGTCCTGAGCGGGCTCGCGCCCTGCACGAGTTACAAGTTCGAGATCGAATCCACCGACGCTCTGGGCAACACCGGATCGAACGACAACGGCGGCGCGTACTTCTCCTTCCAAACGTTGGGGAACTTCCCCGGGGTGGGGGTCGTCCCCTGCCAGCAGGGCCAGGCCCAACTCGACCGGTTCGTCTACGGCTGCAGCGATATGGCGCTGGCCTCGGTCATCGACATCGGTCCCAACACGAACCCCGGCGCGGCGGAGGAGATCGAGGCGCTGTTGACCTCGACGACGGAGCCGGCCGGCGAGTGGATCGTGTTGACGGAAACCGGCTCCGACACGGGCAGGTTCGAAGGTGAGATCGCTCTCGGCGCCGTGAATCCCGCGGCGGACGGGACGCTGGCGGTCTCCGCGGGCGACGCGATCACGGTGACCTACTTCGACGGAGACGGCGGGCAGGGCACGACCCATATCGCCACGGCCACTTCGACAACCGACTGCACCCCGCCGGTGATCCAGGGAATCCAGGTTACCGCGATCAGCGCGACGCGGGCGGTGATCGAGTGGACGACGAGCGAGCCGGCGACGTCGCGCGTCGAGTTTGGCGCCGATTCCGGGCTGGGCTGGCTGGCCGAGGATCTTGCGCTCGAGACCACGCATGCCGTGGCCATCTCGGCGTTCGACGCCTGCGACCGGGCGTACTTCCGCGTGTCCGGCGCCGACGCGTACGGCGAACTGGCGCTCGCGGATGCCGAGGGCCAGCCCTTCGCCTTCAATCTGAACGAGATAGGCGGTCTGGTGTTTCACGACAATTTCGAGGGGGATTCCGGCTGGGAGCTGGCGGGCGAATGGCAGATCGGCGCACCCGAGGGACAGGGCTCCTCGTCCGGCGATCCGCAGGTCCCCTACAGCGGGTCCGGCGTGCTCGGCATCGATCTCACGGGGACCGGCGCCTTCCCCGGCGACTACGAGCCGAGCACGGCGCACTGGGCCTTCTCGCCCCAGGCCAGCTCTCTCGGCGCCACGGCTCTCGAGCTGATCATGCGGCGCAAGCTCGGCGTCGTCGCCGGAGACTCGGCGCAGATCGTGGTCGAGAAGGGGTTGGGGCAGTTCGTGTGGAAGTTCGAGAGCGGGGCCGATGACCAGGACTGGGTCGAGCTGCGTCAGGCCATTCCGATCGCCGACAATGCGGCCTCGTTCCGCATCGGCTTCGGACTGAACGCGGGCCCGGCGGGGCAGTCCTACGGCTGGAACGTCGACGAGCTGATCGTGAAGGAGTCGAGCGCGCCAGACTATCTCGCTTGCGGCAACTGCGGTGGCGCGCCGTCTTTCGGCGGCCTGGCGACCGCTTACGATCCGGCGCCGTGCGCGGCTTCCGGCGTCGCGCTCGACTGGCCGGCGGCTCCCGCGTGGGGTACGGGGACCTCCGGCACGTACGAGGTCCACCGCGCCACGACGTCGGATTTCCTGCCGGACGCCAAGAACCTGCTCGCCTCGGGCTTGACGGCGACGACCTGGCTCGATGAGTCGGCGCCGCTGGACGTGCCCGTGTGGTACGTCGTGCGCGCGCGGAACGACGAGGACTGCTCGGCCGGCGGCGGGCTCACCGACGATAACCTGATCCGCCGGGCCGCGACCGAAACGGTGAGCCAGCCGATCCCTGCGGACCTCGGCTGGTCGCTGCGCGTGACCGGTGTCGGCGCCGCCCACGTGCGCCTGAGCTGGGACCCCGTTCCGCAGGCGCACCATTACGTCGTGCTCCGGGCCTCGTTGCCGAATTTCGCCGCGACGGAGGTGATCGGGACGACCGCGGGCACTTTTTACGAGGACCTCGGGGCGGCGAACGACGGGAACACCCACTACTACCGGGTGTTCCCGGCGAACTCCTGCGGTCAGGCGGCACCCTGACACGCGCGGCGTGACCGGCGGCCAGCGGCGCCAGTCGGGGGCCGCCGGGCGCTCTCGCCGCTCCGGGCCCGGCCCGCGAGCCGACGGTCCACGTAGGTATACTGCCGGGCTCCCGGGTGACGAGACCCGTGGCGGGTTGCCGATTGGACTCGCTCGATGACCCGTAAACTGTGGGCCTCCTGCGGCGCGTGCGCATCGCTCGCGCTGGGCGAGGTCGCGCTACTTTCCAGCTTCGCCCGGCAGGCCGTCCCGGGGCTGCAGAGCATGGCGATGCTGTTCCTGCTGCTCCTGGCGAACCTCCTGCCCTACGCGCTCTTGGTCGGCGCCACGTTCGGCGCCCTGGAGGCGATCCGGGTTCGTTCGATCCGATCCTGGCGCCGGCCGGCCCCGGCGCTCGCGGCCCTGACGGGGCTGGCGGCCCTGCCCTACGGCCTGTGGCTGTCGCTCTACACCTTCAGCGGCGCCCACGCCTCGCAGATTCGCGGCCGGACGGCACTCGTGGGGCTCGAGACGCTGCTCGTAGCCGGCAGCTTCGCGCTCGCCGCAGGTTTCTGGTGTTGGCGGCGCGCGGGCCGCGGACGCCCGACGCTTGCCATCGCCGTTCCGGCGGGGCTGGCCTGCGCCTTCTTGTGGGCCAGCAGCAACTTCCACGACGACCGCTACGAGCCGCTGCATGCGTTCCTGGGGATCTGGAGCCTGGTCGGCGCCTGGCTCGCCGTGCACGAGGCGCTGCCGGCGCGCGAGGTCGTCCCACGCCGCAGCAAAGTGCCCGCCCTGGCCAGCGCCGTCCTGTTGATCGCGGCCGTCGCGGCGCAGCTGGGCTACACCCGCGAGGATCTGGCCTGGATCGTGTGGAGCGAAACGCCGGTCTCGAGCTACATGACCCATCGCCTGCGGTGGCCGGCCTCGCACTCGACCGAGCGGGACGTGGTGGACAGTCTGCCCCCGGTGAAGCCGGAGGTCGACGACGAACGGACGCTCGCCTGGCGCGCCGAGCGCCGCGCCGGTCCGGCTCCGAATATCGTGCTGTTCTTCATCGATAACGTGCAGGCCGACCACACCGGCGCCTACGGCTACGATCGCAACCCGACCACGCCGAACTTCGACGCGCTGGCCCGCCGCGGAGTGCTGTTCGAGCGCGCCTACGCCAGCTATCCCCAGACTCGCAGCTTCACTTCGGCCCTGCTCTTGGGACGCTTCGTGCCCGCGATGAGCGCCCACGCTCCCCCGCCCTCCTTCGCCGCGCGGGCCGTGACCCGCGTTCTGGCGGAGGAGCGCGACTATCACATTTTCGTCCAGGGCTGGTTCGAGGCCAGCCGCACGAACACGTTCGACCCGGAGTTCTACCGGATCGACAGCTTCAGCCGGGCTCCCGGCGAAGACGACCTGCGCCGCCAGGGCCCCTGGCCCATCGCGCCGATGGAGGCCGAGTTCGAGAAGGTCCTCGTGCACCTGGCGGAAGCCGCGGCCCTCCGCAAGCCGGCGTTCGTATGGGTGCACCTGATCCACCCACACTGGACGCCGGATGGCACCATGGCGGGCAGCGACGCCTTCCCCTTCGGCGACAGCTTGGTGGATCGCTACGACAGCGCGATCGCGGACTGCGACGCCTGGATCCCGCGGTTGGCCGAGGCGATCCGCCGCGCCTTGCCCGAGCGGGAAACGGTGTGGATCCTGGGCTCGGACCACGGGGCCGGGCTGGGCCGTTACGACAAGATGGCGGGCAAGACGATCTACGACGTGCACGCGAAGGTTCCGTTCCTGATCGTCGCGCCGGGCGTCGAACCGGCGCGGATCGGCGTTCCGGTGGATGTGGCCCTGGACGCGGCGGCGACGCTCGTCGATCTCGCGGGGATCGCACCGGCGGCGGAGTACGACGGCATATCGCTCGTCCCGATGATGCGGGGGCTGCCGCCGGTCGAGCGCCCGATCCTGCTCAACCATCGCGACGACCGTTATCGTGGCGTCGTCTTCCGCGAATGGAAGCTGATCAGGACCCTGGACGCCACGATCCTGTTCGACCTCGTTGCGGACCCGCAGGAGCGCCGGAACCTCGCCGGCCACTACCCTGAAGTGGTCGAGCTATTGGGTCGAGCCATCGACGTCGACTTGACCGAGCGCATTCGCGCCTACAACAACCCCTGATCCGGGCAGGCCGTGGGTCCATCTGCACCGAATCTCCCGGGCCCTGCGGCACGGGCCGCCGACGCCGAAGAGGCGGGCTCGGTGCTGCGCGGCGGGGCACTGCTCATCGCCGCCAAGGTCGTCCACGTCCTCGCCGGCTTCGGGCTGTACTTCCTGGTTGCGCTGGCCTTCACGCGCTCGCGGGGCGAGATCGCGGGCACGGCCGCGTTCGGCGTCTGGGGCGCGACGTTCGGGGTGATGAACCCGATCAACCAGATGGCGGCTACCGCGACGCTGCAGATGATATCGCGCGCGGTGGCCTGCCGCAGCAGCTGCAGCGCTGCCGTGTTCCGTACCTGCGCGCGCCTGCAGCTGCCCTTGGTTACCGGCGTGTTCCTGGTTCTCGTGCTGGGGGCCCGGCCGATCGCCCGCATCGTGCTGAACGACGAGACGTACGCGCCCTACCTGCGCCTTGCGTCGATCGTGCCCGTATTCTACGCCGTGCGCGCCCTGTACCAGGGCTACCTCAACGGAACCCGGCGCTTCAGGGAGCAGGCCTGGCTCGACATCGGTGGCTCGCTCTCCCGCATGCTGCTGGTCGTGGCCGGTGCGGCCCTCGGATTCGGCGCCATGGGAGCCATCGCGGGCTTCGTGACGGCGGCGGCGGCGATCGCCGTCGTGGCGCTCGTCTGGATCCGACTGGACTCCAGCGGCCCGCCCGCCGCGGATGGCGGCGGGTTCCGCGAACTCCTGTCTTTCCAGGCCCTGGTCGTCGCCGTCACGCTGGCGACCCAGTACCTGATCAACGTCGACGTGCTGGCCGTCAAGGCCCTGGGAGCCGCGGATCCCGTCGTCGCCGATCGCTACGCCGGTTACTACACCGCGGCGCAACGGCTGGCCCAGATCCCGATGAGCGTCGTCGTCGCGCTGGCCTACCTGATGTTCCCGTTCGTGGCCGCCGGCTCGGCCGAGCGGGGCGGGGCGCGCGAGCGCGAAGTCGTCCGCGGGGGCCTGCGAACCCTGCTGTTGCTGATCGTGCCCTGCACCGCGGTCCTGGCCTCGACGACCCGGGAGAGCCTGCCGCTGGTGTTTCCGACGATCGTGCGCACCGCCGTGGACACGGGAGACTCGCTGGCCATGCTCTCCCGACCGCTCGCCGTGCTCACGGTCGGCTATCTGCTGTTTGCCTTGTTCCAGACGGCCTCGATTCTGATCACCGCGGCGGGCAGACCCGGGCTTTCGGCAGCGATAGCCGGTGCGGCCCTGGCGCTGGCCTGGTTTCTCACGCGCGCGCTCACACCTCCGTTCGGACTCCTGGGTGCCGCGCTGGGCGTGACGCTGGCCTGGGCGCTGGGGCTGGCCGCGTGCGCCGTCGTCATGCGGGCGCGTTTCGGCGCGTTCGTTCCGCTGGCCAGCGCGGCGCGGATCTTGGCCTCGGGCGCCGCGATCTACGGATTGTCGCTCGCCGTTCCCGTCGCGGGCCTGAGCTTGCTCTTGAAGGACGCGCTCCTGATGCTGGGTTTCGTCGGACTGTTGCTGGCGACGCGCGAAACCTCGGTGAGCGAGCTCCGCGGCGTCCTGCATCAGCTTCTCGGCCGCCGGCATCCCGCGCCCCGGCCCGCGGGGGACGACGGCCCGTGAGCGCGCCCGCTGCCGGCCGCTGGGTGCTGGTGTCCAAGCCGCTGCGCGAGCCCTTCCGCGACGGGTCCACGGTGCTCGCGCGCACGCTCGTCGAACGCTTGCCCGAGCGCTTTCGCCTGACCTACTTCGGTGACCCGGCCCGCCCGCTGCGCCCGGGCGCCGGCGACGAGATCCTGCCCGCGCGCCCCATGCCGCTGTCGCCGGGATTGTGGGACAAGGCTCGGGTGCTCAGATCCGTGGCCGATCCGCGGCGACGGCGCCTGCCGTTGCACTTTTTCTTCACGCCGAACCGCGTCAGTTCCGTGGTGCTGGCGGCCCTGCAGCGGCTCCCGCCCCGGAGAACGGTCGTGCAGGATCTGACTTCGTCCCATGGCGCGACCCGATTCGTGCCCCTCTTGCGTTCGCTCGATGCGATCGTCGTGCACTCGGAGTTCGCGCGGCGGAACCTGGCCGGTGCGGGCGTCGCGGCCGAGCGCCTGTCCTGCATCCTGCCCGGAGTTGCCTCGGACCGGCCGGCCGCCGAGCCGCAGCGCCACCGGCGGCTGTTGTACGCGGGAGATCTCGAGCAGCCCGTGATCGATCGGCTGCTGGCCCTGCGACCGCTGCTGCGGCACGGAGCGCTCGCGGAATGGTCGCTGTGCATCGCCTCGCGCCCCAAGTCCGGCGCGGACCTCGACCTTCGCGCGCAGCTGCGTTTGGCCTTCGCCGAAGAGCTGGCGGCTGACCGGGTCGAGATCCTGGGGCAGGTGGAGGAGATGGGCGCCTTGTTCCGGCGCACGGCCCTGCAGATCTTTCTGGCCGAGCATGTCGCGCGCAAGGTCGACCTGCCCCTGGTCCTGCTCGAAGGCCTGGCGCTCGGCGTCCCGCTGATCGCGCTCGATGTGCCGCCGGTCTCGGAGATTTTCGAGTTGGGGCGCAAGCATGGACTGTGCCCCGGCCTCGCGGTCGCGGCCGGCGAGTTCGAGGGCGCGATCGTCTCGGCCGCAAGGCGCGCCGGTGTTCTGGCAGAATGGGGTCGAGGAGCGCGCGAGCTCGCCCGTCGCGAGTTCTCCGCGGAGCGCATGGTCGCCGAGTACGCTCGGCTTTACGACGGGTTGGAGCGCCAGCAAGGTGGCGGTCGCTAACCGGGATTACTACGACGCGTTCGCCCAGCGCTACGATGAACGGCGCGGGCGCGGCTACCACAAGCTGATCGACGACCAGGCGGCCGAGCTGGTGCGTCGCGTCGGTGCGGGGCGGGAGGTGCTCGAGGTGGGCTGCGGCACCGGCCTGATCCTCGAACGCGTGCAACGCTTCGCCGCCCGCGCGCGCGGAGTCGATCTCTCGCCGGGCATGCTCGCGCGGGCTCGCGCGCGCGGCCTGAGCGTCGACGAGGCCGACGCCGCGGCGCTACCCTTCGCGGACGCCGCGTTCGACGTTGCCTGCTCGTTCAAGGTGCTGTCGCACGTGGCCGACCCCGGCGCTTGCCTGCGCGAGATGGCGCGCGTCGTGCGGCCCGGCGGCTACCTGGTCTTCGACCTCTACAACCGCCATTCGATGCGCTACCTGATCAAGCGCATCGGGCAACCGGGGCGCACCTCGGGGCGCTTCCGCGAAGACGCGATCGTGACGCGTTTCTTCTCCGCGGGCGAGGCCGCCGCTCACTTCCCGCAGGACAGCCGTCTGGTCGCGCGCGCGGGCATCCGCATCGTCACGCCGCACCCGGGGCTGTTGCGCCTCCCCGGCCTGGGGCGGATCTGCGGGTGGCTCGAATGGCGCCTGATGGACTCGCCCCTCGCGCGCTTCGCCGGCTTCGCAATCTTCACGCTGCGCAAGAGCCTCTGATCCGTCGAGGATCGCCCGCCAGCGCGCCGCCACGCCATCGAGCGCGAACGGCTCCACGCGGCGCCGTGCCGCCTGGCCCAAGCGGGCGCAGCGCCCCCGATCCGCGACGAGTTCCTCCAACGCGCCGGCGAACGCCGCGAAGTCTCCGTCGGCCACGAGCAGTCCGTGCACGCCGGGCTCGATCAAGTCGCGCGGCACCGCCGAGCGAAAGGCGACGATCGCGCAGCCGGCGGCCATGGCCTCGAGCACGGCCACCGACGTGCCCTCCCCCTGGCCCCAGGCGCTGGCGCCGTACGGCGCCGCGAACAGCTCCAGGGACGCCAGCCAGCTCTGCTTGGCCCGGCCCGACAGCGGACCGTGGAACACCGCGCGATCCGAGCGCCGGCAACGCTCCGCCAGCTCCGCGCGCTGGGGACCGTCGCCGGCCACGTGGACCTCGGCCTCGATCGAGGAGGTGCACTCCAACAGCCGGCTCACTCCTTTCGAGGGCACGAGCCGCGACATCAGGCCGATCCGCGGCGTCGGTCCGACCCGCCGCGGTTCGGTGTTGCGCGCCACGCCGCAGCCCAGCACGTCGCCGCGCCTGCCGGACAGCGCCGCGAAACGCTCGACGACCTCCTGGTTGACGCCGAACAGCCGGTCCGAGTGCGCGGCGACGAAGCGCGCCACGGCGCGACCCCACGACCGCTGCTCGAGAAACCATACGTCTCCTGAATGGAGCAGGCAGACGTGCGGTGCACCGGTCAGTAGCTTGCACAAGGCTCCCACGCACCCCCCCGGAACCGCCCAGTGCGACCAGACGATCCGCGCGCGGCGGGCCTCGTAGAGCGCCGTGGCCAGCATGGCCGACAGGCTGGCCACGACGGCTGCGGGCCCGACGCCCCCGCCGGCCAGCCGCGCCGCCGCGCCGCCCGGCGCGTGGAACAACCCGCGGCCCCGGAACGGAACGCGCTCCACGCCGGGCAGCCACAGCGGACCCCAGTCGGACCCCCGCGGGCAGACGACGCGGAAGCGCCGGCCCACGTGCCCGACGAGGTCGGCCAGGAAGCGTCCGTGGATGTCCTGGCTGTGTTGCGGAAAGGTCGATGTGACCACGAGGACCGGCCTCTCCTCGAGGGAACGACGCAAAGGTCCTGGCCTCCGTGTCAGCGCTTGCCGCCGTTGAGATCGCGGTTGGCTTCCATGTCGAAGAGCATGGCGAACAAGATCGATTGAAAGCTCATCAGGGTACAGAACACGATCGCCAGCGCGTTGATCGGCGGGATCGATCCGCGCGCGGACCACACGACGAAGAGCCGGACGATCAGGGCCAGGTCCACCAGCAGCAAGCCGCTGCCGAAGGCGTAGAACAGGACCAGCGGATGGAAGTCGCGAATCACGTACTTGTGCACCATCCTCTTGACGAACAGACGCATCATCAGGAACGAGAGCGAGAACAGGATGCGACCGATCCTGATGCCGCTCCGCTCGCCGATGCCGTAGATCGGCTTGACCGGCACGTCGACGACGCGCATGCCGTAGATGTTGAGCGTGACCAAGAGATCGTTGGGCATCCCGTACCTGGGGTAGATCTCTGCGAGCGGCAGCAGGTAGAGCGCGCTCCTGCCGATGGCCGTGTAGCCCGATTGAGAGTCCGTGACGTGCCAGTAGCCGCTGGCGATCTTGGTCATGAAAGTCAGGACGGTGTTCCCCAGGTAGCGCACGTGGGGCATCTTCTGCCAGGCTTCGCCGCTCACGAGACGGTTGCCCTTGGCGTAGTCCGCGCGCCGCTCCACGACCGGGTCGAGCAGGGCCGGCAGGTCGGCCGGGTCCATCTGCGCGTCGCCCCCCATGACCACCGCAACGTCCAGACCCTGACTGCGGCACCAGGCGTATCCGCTGGCGACGGCCGCACCGACGCCCCGGTTCTCCGCGTGCCGCACCAGTCGGATCCGCGGGTCCGCGGCAGCGGCCTGGCGCACGACGTCGGCGGTCGCGTCCAAGCATCCGTCGTCGACGACGACGACTCGATCGACGAACTCGGGGATCGACGCCAAGCTGCGGGCGATCAGCGCTTCCTCGTTGTAGGCCGGGATCACCACGCCGACCGTGCGATCCTTGTACATCCCCGGTGGTTCGCTCCGTTGCGTTTCGGCGCTCAGCGGCTGCCAGGTCCGAGTTGCGCGAAGGCGCCTTCGAGCCTGCGCCGGACCGCGGCGGAGCGCGGGCTGTCCCGAGCGGCCAGGACGGGGCGCTTCTCGCGGGCGTCGAGTCGCATGTCGAACAGCTTGCCGTCCCCGTAGAGTTTCCACTCCCGGTCACGGACCCAGCTGCGGCCCCGCCACAGCGTGTAGGCCCACTCGCGCGGCAGGGTCGGGCCGCCCACCAGCAGCGGCGCAAAGCTGCGGCCGTCGACGATGCGATCCCGCGGAGGCTCGGCGCCGGCCAGCTCGGCCAGCGTGGGCAGGAAATCCGACAGGTCGATCAGGTCGTCGTGGACCGCGCCGGGAGCGATCACGCCGGGCCAGCTCGCGATCAAGGGAACCCGCGTGCCGGCGTCGGTCAGCAGGTCCTTGCCGCCCCTGACGGTGCCATCGACGAGTTGCGAGATGACCCCGGCCGGCGATCCGTTGTCGCTCGTAAACAGCACGAGCGTCGTCTCGCGCAGGCCCAGCCGATCCAGGGCCTCGATCAGCTGGCCGACGCCGGAATCCATGTTCGCGACCATTTCCGCAAACGTCTCGCGGCGTCCGCGCGGACCCGGCGGCTCGTCCTTCCCCGGCAGGTGCGTGAGCGTCATCGCGTAGTAGGCCAGGAAGGGACGGTCCCGCTGGCGCCCGATGAAATCGATCAGGTACTCGCCGTGGACGTCGGGGCCGTAGCGGTCCTGCACGTCGCCGCGAATCTCTCCGTCCTGCCAGATCAGTGGCCGCCAGTAGCGCGGTCCTTCTTCCCACCCCCAACAGCAGTAACGCTCGAAGCCGAAGCGGTTGACGAGCTGCGGGTCGTCCCGGTGGCGGCCCAGTTGCCACTTGCCGGCCAGCGCGGTGGCGTACCCTGCGTCACGCAGCAGCTGGCCGAAGGTGATTTCTTCCGGGGGCAGATGGCCCCACTCGTTCGTCGAGCGAAACGTGTAGCGCCCGGTCAGGAGCGTCACGCGCGATGGACTGCAACGCGGGGTGGAGAAGACCTCGGTGAAGCGCGCGCCGCTGCGGGCCAGCCGGTCGAGGTTCGGCGTATCGTAGGACGTGCCCCCGTAAGCCCCGAGACACTCGCGACCGAAGTCGTCGGCCACGATCAGCACGATGTTCGGCCGCTGGGGAGCCGCGAGGGCGGGCGTGGCCAGCGCCAGCGCCGCCAGGAGCCGGACCAAGCCCCTCATCGAGGTTCCGTGGATCTTTCGGCGAGAACCAGGTAGACCAGGCCGGCCAGCAGGAACGCGGCGCTCAGCAACGGCAGTTCGGGACCGATGTAGGCCAGCATCGCGCCGTAGAGGTCCTCGTCCCAGGAGCGCACCTGGGACCCCAGGATGGCGGCGGCCAAGTAGTGCGCGGCGAAGAGGAACGCCGCGATGGCGATGAACGCGACACCGGTGGCCCGCCGACTCATGCACGACACCCGACCCGCGACTCGCGCGGGGGCGCTGGGATCATAGCCGATCCGCGGCGGGGTCGCGCTCGAGAGCTCGGTCCGCGGCGTCCTCCGAGCGTAGCGCCGGCAGGCCGAGATCCGTCCCGGCCACCCGCCACGAGATCCGCGCTTCTAGAAGATCAGCCGATAGACCAGGCCGATGTCGACGCCGGGGAGCGGCACGAGGTCCTTGAGGCGCGAGGCGTGGTTGCGGGCGTCCTCGTCGGCCAGGTTCGTGCCGCGCAGCATGAGATCGTGGACCACGCCGTGGCCGATCATTCGATAGCCGACGGAGGCGTTCACCATGGTGTAGCCGTCGGTCTCGCTCTCTCCCCGAGCGACGCGGTCCTGCTTGAAGCAACGCTGCACCTCCGCCGCGCCGTGCCAGCGATCCCCGCGGTACTGTAGGCCCAGGCCGGCCCGCTGCGGCGGGATCCGCGGCAGCGGCTGGTCCGTGTCGGTCAGGTCGGCCCGAACGCCATCGGCGCTCAGGCTGAGATCGAGATCGTGCTCGTCGCTGTGGAACAGCTCGACGAGCGCATTCACTTCCGCACCGTAGAACCGGGCGTCGGCCTGTGCGAACTGGTACACCGGCAGCCCGTCGGGATCCATCGAGGGCTCGCTGGCGCCGGTCAGGAGTTCGAGAATGTAGTCGTCGTAGCGCTGGGCGAACAGGTTGATGTCGCCCGTCACACGCCCGGTCCTCTTGCGCAGGCTGACGTCGACGCCGAGGCTGTTCTCCTCGCCGAGGTCCGGGTCACCGACCTCGAACGACAGCGTGGCCAGATGCTCGCCGCAGGAGAGCAACTCCTCGGCGTTGGGCGGTCGGACCGTGCGCGAGGCGGACCCGCCGAGAGCGTAGCGTTCGTTCGCCGACCAGACGACGCCGAACGAGCCCGAAACGCCGGCGAACTCCCGATCGCGGGGGTCGGCGCAAAGAGGTTGGGGAGCCACGGTCGCCGACGTGCGGAGGTCGGTGGTCTCGACGCGCGCGCCCAGCTCGTACCGCACGGAGCCGCTCTTGAACTCCTCCAAGACGAAGGCGGCAAGACTTTCGCTGTCCGAGGGCGGCAGGAAAGCCTCGGCGCCGACCGCCTCGATGCTCCGGGCGGCGTACTGGATCCCCAGGACACCCTTCACTCTCGCCGTCCGGCCGTGGGTCAGCTCGAGGCGAACCTCGTCGGAGTCGTTGAAGAACGTGGTGCCGACCTCGCCGCCCTCGAGTTCTCGGTGCCGGTAGTCGGTGACTCCCCCACTGAAGCGCAGGCCGCTGAACGGACCGAACTGCCTGTCCAGGCCGCCGCGAACATCGTAGCGCCGCTGCTCGAGGTCGATCCGTGGCGCCGCTCCTTCTTCCAGCTCGGCCGGGATCCCGTAGTTGGTGTCGAAGCCCTTGGCCGAGACTCCGACGAATCCGTGGGCGCCGACCCAGGACGCGCCGAGGGCGCCCCCCCGAGACTCGAGGGAGCTGTTGGGCAGCGTCCCGCTCGGGCTGGCGGGATCCCCCGTGACGGCGTGATCCGGGATGTCGTAGTCCTCGGTGTCGCGATCGAGAGCGTCCACGTGCCAGGCAAAATGGCCGGCTCCTCCGTGAAGATCGAAAGCCAGCGAGCGTTCCTCCGCGGCGCTGCCGTAACGCGCGCTCAGCGCGCCGCTGAGCCGCTCGGGGGGCGCATGTTCGGGCACTCGCTGGTCCAGGATGCTGACCACGCCGCCGAGGGCCGAGCTGCCGTAGAGCAGCGTGGCCGGGCCACGCAGGATCTCGATGCGCTCGGCGCTCACGGCATCGGTGCCAACGGCGTGATCCGGGCTCGTCGTCGACGCGTCGCCCACGCCCAGGCCTCCCTCCAGCACGCGGACTCTGCCGCCGCCCTGCCCACGGATGATCGGCCGGCTCGCCCCCGGACCGAAGTAGCTCGAGCTGACCCCGGGCTCGTGGGCCAGCGTCTCGCCGATCGTCGGCTGCATTCTCTGGGTCAGAAGCGTCCGGTCCAGCACCTGGACCGGCGTCACGACCTCCGCGCTGCCGCGGCCCGTGCGGGTCGCCGTCACCACGATCCTCTCGCTGTGCTCCGAGTAGCCGAGAACCAAGGTCGGCGCGGCAGACCCGTCCGCCGCCAGCGTCACTTCGCGCACCGCCTCGCCAAAGCGCGGGCTCGCGGCCTGCAGGTGGTACTCGCCCGGCGCAACGTTCTCGAAGAGCACCGTCCCTCGTTCGTCGCTGAAAGCGCTGCGGCGCAGTTCGACCAAGGTCACCCGCACTCCTGCCGCCGGCTTGCCATCGGCGCGCTCGACGGTCACCGAGATCGAACCCTCTCCCTCGGCGCGCGCGCCGGTTGCGAGCAGCACGAGTGCGAGCGCCGACGCCGACCACGCTCCGGCATTCGAAGAAACTGTGCGGAGAGATCTCCTAGAACTAGATGGATGCATGTCTTAGCTCCCAGACTCCGGAGGTGAGCCGATTCGAGCCGTTGGCCCATGCGGCCTCGCGCCGTCGAGGCGACCGGCGGGCTACCCGGCGAGTGGGTGCCGCCCTCGAGTCAGCCCGAGCGCAGGACCGAGCTCAGACCGGGAGCGGCGGACCGCGAGGAGCGGACGGACCGTCGCAGCGCGGCTCCGGGACACGGGGCGAGCTCCTGTCCACTCGCGTGGGGCCGGCATCCGCCGGCGCGGGGTCAGGATCCACGCTCGGCTGGACCGCTGCCGAGTGGACCAAGGCGCACACCGGGCAGACCGTGCTGCAGGAGGTGGGCTGGGCGTGGGCGTGCAGGCCGGCCAGGGCGAACCCGAGCGCGAGCAACAGGACCACGATTGCAGTCGAAGTGCGCGGAAGGAACGGCCGGTGCTGGCCCGCTCGCTCGCTGCCCGTCGTCGACGCCATCGCTCTCGACTCCTCGGCCACATCCAAGCGATGCAGGCGATGCTAGCCCGCTCGTCTCGGGCCGTCAAGCAGCGCGGTGCCTGGGTCGGTGGGCCGGTTCCTGGCGCGGTTGCCGGGAAGGACCGCGGCGTCTAGCTTGACGGGGATGGACGAAGCGATGACCCTTGGCCGCGCGGGGGGGACCGGGAACAGCCGGCGATGAGCGGCTTTCTGGGCGGCAGCGCCTACGCGATGAGCCGGGACATCGCCGAGGGCTACGTCCTCGTGACCGAACGGACCTTCCGCGGCATGCAAGCCGGCGACCTGAGCAAGCTGTCGCACGAGATCGAGCGCTACATGCGCGAGCTGCGCGGCGCCCAGGTCTCCACCGACGAGATCGCCGTCATCCAGGCGCGCGCCCGCAAGGTCCAGCGGCTCAACGGGGCCATGGTCGTCTTGCGCGCCTACGCGCTGAAGACACAGCGCTAACCCGAATCGCGCCGAACGATCCGGGGCCCGTTCCTGGGCGCCGTCGATCGAGAAGTCCTCATCGCCCGGGACGCCAGAGGCCGTCCCGCCGGAGTTGTCCGAAGGGTCAAGGATCAGGCGCCGATCAGCGGGCCAGGTTGAACAGCGTCGAGGGCACCCAGCCTTCGTTGCCCAGTTCGTCGGAGACCTGCCACCATATCTGCTGCTTTTCACCCGTCGGATACAGCATCATTCCGGGGTCGAGGTCGCGCACCACCTCGGCCTTCTCGTCGGGCTCCGCGTACATCCGGCCCGGCTTGGCCATGGTCACGGATTGGGTGACGTTGTCCGCCTTGGCGTCGGGCGCGACGCTCTGGACCTCGACCACCAGCTTGGCGAACGCGTCGAGGTAGGCCATGGTGACCACCTGGCCGATCTCGGTATTGGAGTAGCTGCTGGCCCCCCCGGCGGCGAAGCCTCCGCCGGTGAACAGCGCCCCGCCGGCACCCCAGCCCAGGTCGGTCTTCTTGGCGTGACCCTGGGCCAGCGCGACCTGCTCGGTCGAGCGCACGTCGGTCAGGGTCAGCACGACGTCCGCGGTCTTGCTCTTCAAGCTGATGCCGCCGAGAGCCGCGCCTGCCTTGCCTCCCATCAATCCTCCGAGCATGCCCCCGATCTTCTTGCCCCCGGAGTTGGCGTTGCGGTTGACAATGTCCGGCACGAGCACGTAGTCGGCGGCTTTCATCTGGCCCTTGCCCACGTTCGAGCCGCCGCGCATCTCGCCGCTGGCGGCCAGGGCCCGCTCTTGCTGCGCCGCCGCCAGACCCTTGCCGCGATCGAGGAGCGTGAAGCACTTGGACTCCGACACGAAAATCTTGATCAGGGCTTCGGGCGACTCCAGCTCGTACGCGGTCCACCAGTTGTTTTCCGGCTCGAGCACGGAGAGCGTGCCGATCTTCTTCTCGCACACCGGGATCTCGACTTGGGGCTCCTCTTTCTTCGCGAACGCGGCGTTCGCCCCGACCATGCTGACCAGGACCGCGATCGTCCAAACGCGACGTTTCGTGCCGGTGCTGAACATCCCTTGCTCCCTCCCGAGTTTGACTGACATTTCTGATCGCTCGCCGGGGCGCCCGCCGAGGCGGCCATCTCCGCCCGCGAGCGCTCCGCTCCCGAGAAGACGGCTGCGACCGGGAACCGTCAGGGTCGGGGGTGGGGACCCTGCGCGCTCAGCGCTCGGCCTTCAGGGATGGGAGCAGCGGCACCCGCAGCGTGCCGGCCAGGGCGGCGATGCTGGACAGCATGCCGATCGCGAACACGAGCCCGAGCGTGCTGCCCAGCGTCAGCCAGGCCGGCGAGCGGCCGGACAGGCCCGGAGCCACGGCCGCTAGAGCGGCCAGGCTGCCCAGGAGGACGCCGAGCCCGAGCAGGAAGGCGTTCTCGGCGAGCACGATCCACGCCAGCCGCGAGCGGCGGAAGCCGAAGGCCCGCAGCGTCGCCAGCTCGCGCCGCCGCTCGATCACGTTGCGCGCGAGCACGAGGCCGAGGCCGGCCGTGCCCAGGAGGAGGCCCAGGCCGCCGAGCAGCTGGAACGTCGAGAGGTAGGTGTTCTGGACGGCTTCGTAGCCTGCGATCCGGTCGCGCGCGGTGGTGACGTCGAAGCCGAAGGCCTCGAGCGCGCTCTCCAACACCCGTGAGACCGCGGGCGCATCCTCGGCCGCCGCGTCGATCAGGAAGTACGAATAGCCGGTCGTGCCGGGAAAGTGTTCGAGCAACCGCTCTTCCGCGATCAGCAGCTCGCTGCGGAAGATGCTGCGCTCGAGCATCCCGGCGAGCCGCAGCCGCAGCGGCCGCCCCAGCTCGTCGTCCATGACCAGCTCGTCCCCCAGCTTCATGTGCAGGATCCACTGCGCCGAGTTGGCGTCGGTGAACGCGGGAACCACGCCGTCCTCGAACCGTCGATCGAGCAGTTCCCACGGGTCGTCGCGGTCCGCGGCACCGAGCAGGCCGCGGAAGCGGAATCCGCCGCGGGCCGTGAACTCCCGCGGCAACCCCAAGAGCGCGGGCCGCTCGGGCCGGTAGAGGTTGCGGCAGCTCGCGTCGTCACCGGGCAGCAGGCGCGCGGGGAACACGGCCGCGTTCCGCAACTCGGCCGCGGCCTCGGGGGAGAAACCGAGCTCGAGCAGCTGCTCGGGACGATTCAAGTCCTGCAGCAGCGGTACGTCGGAGCGGGCGACGAGGCTGAATCCTCCCGCCCCCGAATCTCGCGACTCGAGCGGCTGCCCGGGCTCGACGCGGAAGACCTCGACGACGACGATCATGAAGCACGCGCTGCCGACGAGCGCGACGCTCAGCATGCTGCGGCCAGGACTCCAGGAGCTGTTGCGAGCGGCCATCCCCGCGAGGGAGCGGGCCAGGTGCCGGTGGCGCGAGCCGCGGCACCAGCGGGAGAAGCCGGCCAGCCCGGCCACCAACAGCAGCGAGCCCGCCCCGAACGTCGAACCGGGCGACTCCACGCTCCCCTGGGCCACCGCCGCCCCCAGCAGTCCCGCCGCCCCGGCGAGCCCGCCCCAGGCCACCCACAGGCTGGCCCGCCCTGCCGCGCGTCCGTCCTGTCGAGCCGTGGTCCCGGCGAGCAGCGTCGGCGGCGGCAGCCGGACCAGCTTGCGCACCGCGAGCGCCACGGAGACCAGCACCACGGCCAGCGTGCCGGTCCAGCCGATCGCCAGGCTGGCGGGCGCGAGGTGGAGGTACAGCTCCGAGGAGCCGACCGCGGGCCGCCAAACCGTGCGCAGCCCGGCCATCATCAGGCCGGCGAAGCCGACGGCACCCGCTAGGCCCAGGCTGCCGCCGAGCGCCGTGAGCCAGGCGGCCTCGGCCAAGAGCCTGCCGCGCACGCTCGCGACGGGGTGGCCGACCGCCAGGAGCAGGCCGATCTCCTTGGCCCGCCGCTCGACGCCGAGCCGGAACAATAGGCCGATCAGCAGGGCCGCCGACGCGATCAGGAACAGGCTGAAGCTCAGGAACAGCATGCCGAAATCGGTCGCGCCCGCGGCCGCGCGCAGCCCCCGCCGCTTGACCGGCTCGAAGCTCAGTCCTGAGGACGCGGGCCCCAGGCGCTGGACCAGGCCGGCGCGGAACCGCTCTTCGATTTGTTCCAGGCGCTGGCCCGGGGCCGCGCCGATCCGGAGCGCGGTCGCGCTGCCGAAGCGCGTCGTCCACAGCTTCCGGCCCGTGGCCTCCGCGACGAAGGCCTTGGGCGCCGGCCCGTACTGGTCCCAGTACAGCTCGTCCTCGCTGCGGATGCGGCCGAGATCGATGGGGAACGGCGGATCCCAGGCGGAGATGTCCTCGGCATCCTGGATCCCCGGGACCGCGGGAGTCAGCCGGCGGTCGGTCCCGAGGTCGGCCATCGCCGCGATCCCCTCGACGCGGAAGGTCGCCTGACTCTCGCTGAACTCCTCGCGGGAACCCACGACGTAGTACGTGACGGTCAGCGGGTCGCCGACGGCGGCGCCGAGCTCGCCCGCCGCCCATTCGCCCAGGATGATGCCGTCTGCGCCCGGCACCGGAGCGGGCCTGCCGTCCGCGAGCGCCAGCCCGGCCCAGCCCGATGCTCCGAGCGGGTCGAGCGCCGCGACCATTGAATACGGGATGGCGCGCTGTCCCAGCCGGATCTCGTTGGCCAGGTAGGCCTGGGTCACGAGGAACGGGGCGCCGAGTTCGGCGGCCAGCTCGACCGCCACGCGCTCGACCTCCGGTCGCAGCACGTACTCGCGGCTTTCGAGCGCGAGGTGATCCGGGTGGCGCAGCAGCACCAGGCCGAGATCCTCGATCTCGATGGCACGGGCGAGCGCCGCGGCCAGACCCTCCCCGGCCGTCGGCTGCCCGACGAGGATGCCGTTGATGCGGCCGCGCAGGTCGAGCGCGCGCTGCAGCCGCGCCAGCGACAGGAAGGCGTTGGCCGGCGTCTGCTGGGATGGCGTGAGCCCGAAGCGGCCCAGGCCGCGGTCGGGGACGACCGCGGCGATCGTCAGCCGGAGGCTGCCCAGCACGTCCTCGGGGTCCTTGTCGCCCAGGAGCGTCTCGCGCGGGACCTCGCTCCAGCGGCCGAACCGCAGCAGGACGTCGTCGCCGACCGCCGCCCCCAGCTCGCGGCGCAAGGACTCGTTGACGATCACCGGCGGCAACGCCTGGCCCGCGGCGCGCTCCAGGTCGAGCCGCGTGTCGAAGAGCGCGGCAAAGGAGTCGTCCACGCCGTGGATCCCGACTCCCGACGCCCGCGCTCCGGAGTCCGCGTGCGTGGCGGAACCCCGCAACACGATGAGCGGAACGGGCGCCTGAAGCGCGCCCGCGAAACCGGACTCGGCCGCCAGATCCGCGGCCAGGGCCTCGCGAAAGAAGTGCGGCGCGACGAGCGCGTGATCGATGCGGCCCAGTCGCTCGAGCGTCAGGTCGCGCAGGCTGCCGCGCACGGAATCGCCGACGAGCAGCGCCCCGGCGAGCACGGCGCAGGCCACGGCAGCGCCCGAGGCGACGGCCAGGTTGATGCGCCAGTAGTACGCTAGCGTTCGGCGCAACGGCCCTCCCGCAGCTCGAAGCGGCGGCCGAAGCGGCGGGCCAAGGAGTCGCTGTGGGTCACGACGATCAGCAGGGCGCCGGCCTCGCGCTGCAACTCGAACAGCAGATCGGCCACCTCGGCGGCGGAGGCGCCATCGAGGCTGCCGGTCGGTTCGTCGCCGAGCAGGATCCTCGGCCGGTTGATCAGGGCCCGCGCCACGGCGACGCGTTGGCGCTCGCCGCCGGACAGCTCGGCGGGACGATGGTCGAGACGGTCCCCGAGCCCCACGCGGTCGAGCAGCGCCCGCGCCCGCTCCGTCGTGCCTCCGCTTTTCCCGGCGAAGGCCAGCGTGGGGATCAACACGTTCTCGAGCACGCTGTACTGCGGCAGGAGATGGTGCTCCTGGAAGACGAAACCCAGGGTCCGATTGCGGAAGCGCGCGAGGTCGCGCTCGGGCAGACGGAACGGCTCTTCCCCATCGATCTCGATCCGGCCCCGGGTGGGCGAGTCGAGCGCGCCGATCAAGTGCAACAGCGTGCTCTTGCCCGAGCCTGATGGACCGCTGATGGCCAGGGCCTCGCCCGGCGCCATCTCGAAGGAGATGCCGCGCAAGACTTGGACCGGGCGGGGAGCGCCGGTCTCGAAGCTCTTGTGGACGTCGGAGACGCGGAGCGCTGACACGACCTAAACCGCGGGAGGCTCGTCCAGCCGGGCGGCGAGAAAGCCCGGGATGGGTATCGAGCGTGGGCCCGCGGCGGGATCGAGCTCGCAGCAGACCGAGGTCATGCGGCCCGTGGCGATCTCCTGTCCGGCGCGAGCGAACGAGAACTCGTAGGTCATCGATTTCTGCCCCTTGCGCCGCACCCGCACGCGGATCTCCAGGACATCGCCGAAGCGGGCGGGCTGTTTGTACTCGCAGCTCGCCGCCACGCGGGGCCAGCCGAGCTGCCGCCCCTCGTGCTGCAGCATCACGCTGCTGCCGATGGCCTCGAACAACTGGTGCTCGGCCGTTTCCATGAACACGAAGTAACGGGAGAAGTGCATGATCCCACCCATGTCCGTGTCGGCGAACTCGACCCTGCGCGTGCTGCTGAACTCGTACATCGAACCCTCCGGGGCTTCAGCTCCCCATGTACCGCTCGTAGACGGCGAGCGTTCGCCGCGCCATGGCCTCGTCGCTGTAGTCGCGACGGACCGCCGCCTGGCCGGCGCGTCCTAGCTCGGCGCGCCGCCCGGGATCGTCCAGGAGCTCGCGCAGCCCGTTGGCCAGCGCCCGCGGCGACTCCGGCTCGACCAACAGACCTCCGCCCGTGGCCTCGATGATCTCGGGGAAGGCCCCGTGACGCGGCTCGACGACCGGCACTCCGCTGGCCAGCGCCTCGAGCACGAAACGGCCCTTGGGCTCTTTGTAGGTCGTGGGCACCGATAGCACGTGCAGGGACGACAGGAACTCGATCTTCCCGGCACGATCGATCTCTCCCCGGTGCTCCACCGCCTCCGCCAGCCCCCACTCCCGGACCTGGTCCATGATACCGTCGAAGTAGGCTTGGTCCCGGGGGCCGAGCCAGCCCGCGACGCGCAGCCGTATCCGCCCGGGCCCCGTGTCGTCGACGAGGTGCTTGAGCGCCTGCACCAGCAAGTGCAGCCCCTTCTCGGGGCAGATGCGCGCCAGATAGCCGATGACGAACGGCCGCTCCGACTGCGGCCGCTCGCCCGTCCCGAAACCGGCCGGGTTCACGCCGAGCGCCACGCAGTGCATGCGCTCCCGTGGAACGCCCAGGTAGGGCGCCATGTGCTCGACGTAGAAGCGGCTGGTCGAGATGAACCCGTCGGCGTCGGGCGCCCGCTCGCGCAGCGTCTCGGCCACGCGGGAACGGTAGGGCTCCTCCAGCTCGTCCAGAAAGATGTCCTCCCCCTGGACCGAGCACAGCACCGGCACGCCCAGCTCCTGGCGCATCCGGCGCGCCATGCCGACGAGCAGCGAGTTCGACAGGTGCACCAGGTCGGGCCGGTATTCGTCGCGCAGCCAGGCCACGAGGCGCGCCAACTCCTTGCCTTGGTGGCCGTGCTCGCCCTGCAGCACGGAGAGCGTGAGGTCGCCCAGCTCCTTGGCCTCGATCGACGTCCCGCGCCCCGCGGCCCAGCTCAGGACCCGCGGGCTCGACAGCAGGCGGTCGACGAGCCAGGGCGTGTGGCGAAACAGCGCCGAGCGCTGCTCCAGGTAGACGCTGATCGCCCCGTAGAACACGCGGTCCAGGCTGACGTCCTCTTCATCGGTGCGGATCGGCGTGTAGATCGGCACCAGCGCCACGTCGTGGCCTAGCCGGATCAGAGCCGAGGCCAGCGCGTTATCGTTGAGACAGCTTCCGCAAAGCATGCCGGCGGCGCCCGGTGTGATGTAGGCCAACCTCACGCGGGACTCAACCCGGCTCCGACACCGGCAGCAGGCTACGTGGCGCGGGCAGCGCGATTTCCCGGCCCATGGCCTCGAACAGCGCGTCCACGGGCACGCGGAAGACGTTGCCGGTCAGTAGGTTCACGACGTGGTCGCGGAACTGCGGGTGGCGCTTGAGGAAGCGGGCCACGCTGAAGGACTCGTCGTAGTAGGCGTAGACCAGCTTGCGCAATGCCTCCATCCCCGCGACGTAGCGCGGGCCGTGCCGGCCCAGGACCGCGGCGGAGAAGTCCTGCGTGCGGAAGGCCTCGGCCACGGCGTCGGCGGCGAACTCGGCCGACGTGAAGGCCAGCAGCACGCCCGTGGAGTAGAGCGGATCGAGGAAGCCGAAGGCGTCGCCCGCCATGACCCAGCCGTGGCCGGCGATGCGCCGGGAGATGTAGGAAAAATCGCGCAGGACGCGCATCTCGGCGACCTGCGGCGCGCCGGCGATGCGCTCGCGCAGCGGGGGGCAGCGCTCGACTTCCTCGGCGAAGATCGCCTGTGGGTCGTTCGAGCGGTCCCGCAGCAGATAGCCCAGCGGGCCGACGACTCCGATGCTGACGACGTCGTCCGGGAGCGGGATGAACCAGAACCAGGCCACCGAGTTCCGCACGCGCAGGACCAGCGTGGCGCCCCCGTCGATGCCGGGGTCACGCCGCGCGCCGCGGAACCGCGTGAAGACGGCCGCGTGCCGCAGCAGGGGGTCGAGCTGCTTCAACCCGAACTTGCGGCCCAACAGCGCGGTTTGGCCGCTGGCGTCCACGATGACGCGGGCCGGGATCCGCTCTCGCCCACCGGTCGCGTATTCCACGAGCGCGCCCGTCGCGCGGTCCCCTTCGAACAGCACCTCCTTGACGTTGGCCTCCTGGCGCACGTCCACCCCGTTCTCGCAGGCGTGGTCCAGGAGCATGCGGTCGAACGGACCGCGGTCGACCTGCCAGGTCACCGAGCATTCGTGGGGGTCGACTTCGGAGAAGTAGAAGGGCGCGCTGGCCCGGCCGTCGCGCGAAAAGAACTGAACGCTGTGCTTGCGGGGATAGGCGCTGGCTTTCATCGGGTCCAGCAGGCCCAGACGCTCGAACGACCAGTAGGTCGCCGGCATCAGCGACTCGCCGATGTGGAAGCGCGGGAACCGCTCGCGCTCCAAGAGCAGCACGCGCCGACCTTGGCGGGCGATCAGCGTTGCTGCGGTCGATCCCGCTGGCCCTCCGCCGATGACCAAGACGTCCGGGGGGCTCCCGCTCATCGCAGGCGGAACTCGATGGCGGCATAGGCCGCGAACGGATCGGCGGGGATGATCGAGGCCGCTCCCGCGATCCCGCGGGCTTCGTATTCCTCGTCGGTGACGTTCTTCAGGTTGACCTTGAACCGCCAGCTCTCGGTGTCGAAGAACAGGCCGGCGTCAAGGACGAGCGAGTCATCGATGGCGAAGATGTTGTTCTCCCCGACGAACTGCTCGTCCACGTAACGCGCGCCCCCGGACAGACCGAAGCCGTTCGAGAACGACTTGCTGACCCACAGATCGGCGATCTGCTCGGGGGCCATGATCGGCGCGTTGCCGGAGTAGTCGACGACGGCCATCGCGAACGGGTCGAAGGGGGCGAACTCGGTCAGCTCCGCATCGATGAACGCGTAGGAGAAGAAGGTCCTCAAACCTGGCCGCGGCTCGGCGGCCACCTCGATCTCGAGGCCCTGCGAGCGCTGGTCGCCGCTCTGCTGGGTGAAGCCCGTGCCGTCGGCGATCGCGATGTGGTCGCGTTCCAGCCGGAACAACGCCAGGTTGGTGCGGACCTTGCCGTTCAAGAACTGTTTCTTCGCGCCGACTTCGAGCTGCCGGCCGCGTTCGGGCTCGCGGTCGCCGGGGTCCAGGTCGTCCACGAGGCGGGTCGACGGCGGTGCGTAGGACTGGGCCGCGTGGACGTACAACGACAGCGTGGGGTCCGGCGCGACGACGATACCGACCAACGGGCTCAGCTCGCTGTCGTCGCGGGAGACAGACAGGGCCGCCGGGAAGCCCAGTGGAGTGACGTCGCCGTCGACGTCGATGGAGTCGTAGCGCAGGCCGACGAGCAGCTCGACCTTGGCCGACAGCTTCATCTGATCGATGGCGTACGGCGCGACGATGGTGTTCGTGACGTCGCCGTCCGACTGGAGACCGAGAAACGGAGTGACGATCCCCAGGTCCTCGAGCAAGTTCCGCTCCTCCATGCTGTACAGCTCGATGTCGTCGAGTGGCTCCACGTCGAAGGAGAAATCGTCCGACTCGCGCGCGACCTCGAGACCGACGAGCAACTGGTGCTCCACCGACCCGGCCGCGAGATCGAGGATCACCTCGAACTGGTTGCCGATGAACGTCTGTCGATCGTCGAGCAGCGCCAGATTGCGAATGACCTCGACCTCTCCAGGAAAGATCTCGGCCGTTCCGTTGATCAGCGCACCCTCGCTCTGCCAGTCGAGACCTCGGAAATAGCTCTTGTTCCGCAGGCGGATCTTGTCGTCGACCCGCCGTTCGTAGTCGATCTGAAAGCGGTCTAGCGTCTGGTCCGAGAAATCCGTCGGCCCTTGATACGAGCGGCGCCGGGGAACGTCCGGGATCTCGTTGTCGACGAGAGGCAGGCCCGCGTCCGGGACGTACTCGGCGTCGACGTGCTCGAAGTTGAAGTTCAGCGTGCTCTTCTCGTCGAGCTTCAGGCGCAGACTGGGGTTGGCCGCAAGGTGGTCGCTCTCCATGCCGTCGCGGTAATGGTCCGACGTCTGCGACAAACCGTTCAGCCGGAAGCTCACGGCGCCGTCGCGGTTCGATTGGTTCCAGTCGATCGTTGCGGCCTGCGTGGAAAAGCTGCCGAACGACCCGTGGAACACGGCGAAGTCGCCGTCGGCCGGCTGCTTGCGCGCGATGTTCACGGCGCCGGCCAGGGGGTTCTTGCCGTAGAGGAATCCGGCCGGGCCCTTGAAGACCTCGACACCCCTCACGTTGTAGGTCTGGTAGAAGCTGACCTCGGGCTCGGCGGCGCCGTCGATCATGATCAGGCCGCTCGAGACGGAGTCGAAGCCGCGGATCGAGAAGAACTCGTGCACGCCCGATCCACGCTGGACGTTCAGCCCGCTGACATTCTCCAGCGCGTCGCTGAGGAAGTCGGCGTCCTGCTCGTAGATCAGCGCTTGCCCGACCGTGCCCACCAAGGCCGGCGTGTGCTGGAGCGGGACGGGCAGCTTGGTCGCGATGCTGTTCGACGACGGGAGCGAGCCGGCAGGCACCTCGACGTACTCCACGAGCGCCGTCGGGGGCACCGGCGCCGGCGCCGACTGTTCGGCCCCCGACGCTGGGCCGGCAAGCGGAGCGACCAGGAGCGTTGCGGTCGACGCGATGCGCCTCGAGCTGTTGGTCAACACGGTTCCCCCCCGCCGGCTCCCGGTCTTGCGCCGCGCCGCGGTTTGCGTGAGTCGTCGATCAGCGGGCCACGCCCAACGACAGCAGTTCCTTCTCGTTCCGGAGATAGAGCTTACCATCGGCGAGCGTGGGGACGGTCCAGGTCTTGCCCGAGAAGATCTTGGCCCGCGCCTTTTCCAGGTACTCGCCGGCCGTGGCCTCGATCATCGCCAGCGTGCCCTCGTCGCCGAGCACCAAGAGGTGGCCATCGGCCAGGATGAGCGAGCCGTGCCCGAAGCCGCGTGCCCGCCACTTGGTCTCGCCGCTCTCGGCCGAGATGCACTTGAGCGTTCCTTCGTCGAATCCGTACAGGTGGCGGTCGCGCAGCACCGAGCTCGAGAACTTGTTCTTCATCTCGCGGTTGCGCCAGAGCTGCTCGACGCCGCTGCCGGTTACGCGGTACAGGGCGGCCCCCACGTCGTAGCCGCTGGACACGAACAGCTTGTCCGGCGGGATGAAGACGGGCGTGGATGCGTTGACGTCGTACGACGTGGTCCAGGGCTGCTTCCACAGCAGCGCGCCGTCCCCTGGCGCGAGGCCGACGAGGTGTCTCGAGGTGAAGAACACCGCCTGGCGGCTGCTGCCGATCGTCACGGCGATCGGCGCCGCGTAGGCGGCCTGGTCGCTGCCGGAGCGCCAGGCCTCTTTGCCGGTCCGCTTGTCGAAGGCGACGATCCCGCTGCCGTCCGCGCCACCCACTTCGACGAGCAGCAGGTCACCCTCGACGAGGGGCGACGTCGAGAAGCCCCAGCGCGGGACCGTGGAGCCAAACTCGGCGACGAAGTCCCGGAGCCAGACACGCTCGCCGCTCGCGGTCGCGAGCGCGTGGAGCTTGCCCCGGGCGCCGAGCACGAACACCCGCTCGCCATCGACCGTCGGCGTCGAACGCGGGCCGTCGCCGAACGAGTCCTTGTACTGGGAATCGGTGCGAACGCGCCAGATCTCCTGACCCGTCGCGGCATCGAAGCAGGCCGCGAATTCGTCCGCCTCCACGCCGAACATCGTGTAGGCGCGGCCGGCGACGACCGAGATCCCCGAAAATCCCGGGCCCAGCTGCGCGCGCCACAGGGCCTTCGGCCCTTCCGCGGGCCATTCCCGGGCCAGCCCCTGCTCGCTCGAAACTCCGTCGCGCTGGGGCCCCCGGAACTGCGGCCAGTCCCCCGCCGCCGCGGCCGTGGATGCCGCCAGGAACGCGATCCCCGCCAGGCTGCGCCGCACTCCCTGCTTGCTCGCGCTGTGCATGCCGTCGACTCCCTCGGATCGGCCACGCTCGGACCGCCCGATCCCTGCGGTCGGTCTAGGTGTAGCGGGAACCCTGGTAACGCGGATCGTAGAACTCCGGCAGCAGGGTGTCCACGCGCAGCAGGCCCTGCCGCGTGAGGCGGACCGTCCCGTTGTCGAGCTGCAACAGGCCCTGGCTCTGCAAGCGCGCGAGCGCGGGCCCGAAGCGCTCGGCGAGATCGACCCCGAACTTGTCGCGAAAATAACCCGCGTCCAGCCGCCCCAGCTTGAGTTGCAGGATCGTCTCGCGGGTCAGTCGCTCGGCGGCGGAGGTCTCGAAGGCCCGCGCCAGAGGTGGCTCGCCGGATTCGACGCGGGTCAGGTAGGGTTCCCAACCCGCTTCGTTCTGGAAGTGGACGCCGCTCACGTGCGAAAACGACGCGACGCCCGCGCCCAGGAGATCGCAGCCGTGCCAGACCGAGTCGCGGTAGACGAAACGCACGGGCGCGCCGCGCTTGACCATGGTGTAGGCGCTCGAGATCTCGAACCCCCCGCGCGAAAGCTCCTCGATCGCGTGGTCCTGCCAGGAGCGCTTCGTGGCCCAGTCGGCGACGGCCAACGCCTGATCGCCGCCGAGCAGCCGGCGTGAATAGACGGTGTTGAAGGGCAACTCCATCTGGTAGATGGTTACGCTGTCGGGATCGAGCTCCAGGGTCCTGCGCACCGAGTCCTGCCACGTAGCCTCGGTTTCTCCCACCATCCCGGCGATCAGATCGATGTTGAGCTGGTCGAAGCCCTCTTCGCGGATCCACGGTGCGACGCGGTAGATCTCCTTCGAAACGTGCGCCCGGCCATTCTCCTCGAGGATCCGATCGTCGAAGCTCTCCACGCCCAGGCTGAGCCGCGTGACGCCGATCTGGCGGATCGCCGCCACCTTCCGCCGCGTCAACGTTCCCGGCTCGCACTCGAAGGTCACCTCTTCGACATCGTCCCACGGGATGGCCTGCGTGAGCCGCGCGATCAGCTCCCGCAACTGAGCGGCGCTGATGAACGAGGGAGTCCCGCCGCCCACGTAGACGAACTTCAGCGGTCGCCCGGCGATGGCAGGCTGGCGCGAGTGCAGCTCGACCTCGCGGGCCAGCGCGTCGAGGTAGCGCTTGACCTCGTGGCCCTGTTTTTCCGTGTAGACCTTGAAGTAGCAGAACTTGCAGCGCTTGCGGCAGAACGGGATGTGCAGATACAGGCCGAGCGGCGTCGCCGGACGCGGCGGCGCCGCGAGTGTCTGGAGCGCGCGCGGAACCTGGTCCATGCTCCAGAAGGAATAGGGCGGGTAGTTCGAGACGAAGACGCTGCCGACGTCGGTCTTCTGCGGATCGCCGCCGCTCGTGGCGGGCTCGCTGCGGCTCATGGCTCGTTCGCTCCGGCGGGCTCGGGTGCGCCAAAACAGTACAGTTGCCCCTCGGTGGTGCCGATGACCAGCCGTCCTCCGGCGACGGCCGGGGAGGCCGCGATCGCGGCGCCGGTGTCGAATTTCCAGACGGCCTTTCCGGTCGCGAGCGCGAGCGCGACGACTTCGCCCCCCTCCGTGCCGAAGTAGACCCGATCCCCCGCGATCACCGGCGAGGAATCGACCCGCGATCCGGCCGGGTACGTCCAGCGCGCCTGGCCCGTCGCGGCATCGACCCCGTGCACGACCTTGTCCCGGCCGCCGACGACGACCAGCTTGCCGTCGGTCGCCGCCGAGGAGAGGAACGGGAACTTGCGCTCGGGATGCTCGTAGGTCCAGACGATCCGCCCCTGCTCCAGATCCACGGCCACGACCTGGTTCTCGAAGTTTCCGACGAAGGCGCGGCCGGAGTGCAAGGCCGGGCTCGCTCCGGCGTAGCCGCCGAGTGGAACCTGCCGCACGACGGCGCCATCCGCGATGCGCACGACGCGCAGCAAGCCGTCGCAGCCCGCCGACACCGCGCTCCCGGACCAGACGGCCGGCGTGCCGTACACGAGCCCGTCCGTCTCGACTTTCCAGCGCAACGAGCCATCGGCGGCCGCCAGGCAATACAACGACTGGTCGTGCGAGCCGAAGAGCACGTTGCCCTCCGAGACGTTGGCCGAAGAGACGATCTCCGCTCCCGCCTTGAACGTCCATTTGCGCTGCCCGCCGACCCCGTCCACGGCGTGGAACGTGCCCTGCGCGTCGCCGAAGAAGACGACGCCGGCCGACAGCGCGGGGGCCGATGCGATCGCCGCGCCGGCGGCGTATTTCCACGTCGGCGCTCCGGAAGCGAAATCGAGAGCGTAGAGCTGGCCGTCGGTCGAGCCGGCGTAGACCCGCGCGCCCACGATCGCCGCCCCGGACTGGAATCCGTCCTCGATCTCGAAGACCCAGCGCGGCTCGAGCCGTTCGGGCAGCGCCTCGTCCGCCACGCCGGACGACCCGGCGTCACCCCGGAACGTCGGCCAGTCGCCGGCCCCGGCGGGAGCGGCGGCCACGAGCGCCAGGACCAGGGAGGCACGGACGGCTGCAGCCGATCGGCTCCGGTCACCCGTCATGGGCGGCCTCGTACAGCTCGAGAAACTCCGCCCGAGTCAGGGGGCGGGGATTGAACGCCGCGGTCCATTGCCGCTCGGCCTCGACCGCCAGCTCGGAAAGACAATCGCGGGGTACCGCGCAGTCCCGCAGGCTTCCCGGCAGGCCGGCCCCCGAGCGCAGCGCTCGCACCCGCTCTTCGAGCGTACCCGCCGGGTCATCGGTCACGGTCGCCCGCCCCAGTTCTTCGTACAGCGATCCTACGTGAGTGGCGTTGAAGCGGACGACGTGCGGCAGCATCACCCCCACGGCGACACCGTGAGCGATCGGAAAGCGCGCCGTCAGCGGATTGGCGCAAGCGTGGGCCGCCCCCAGCATCGACTGCTCGATCGCCGCGCCGGCCAGATGCGCCCCGAGCAGCATGTCGCCCCAGGCCCCGATGTTCCCGGGGTCGCGCAGCACCAGCGGGAGCGTGGAGGCGACGAGGCGCCAGGCTTCGCGCGCGAAGAGCCGGGACACCGGGTTCGAAGGCTTCGAGACGTAGCTCTCCACCGCGTGGGACAAGGCATCGATCCCGGCGATGCCGGCCACTTCCCGCGGCACGGTCGTCGCCAGCGCGGGATCGAGCACGACCCTGCGGAACATCGCCTGCTTGGCGCCGCAAGCCATCTTGCTCCCCGATGCCTCGCGGCGGATCAGCGCGTAGGACTGCGCCTCGCTCCCGGTGCCCGCGGTCGTGGGCACGCCCAGCGACGGCAACATCGGCTTCGTGGCCCGGCCCGTGCCCTGGTAGTCTTCCATGCGCCCGCCGTTCGAAACCAGGAAGTTGATCCCCTTGGCGCAGTCCATCGCGCTTCCGCCGCCGAGCCCGACGATGCAATCGACGGCGTGTTCGAGGGCCACGCGGGTCCCCTCGTCGACGTGGCGGGTCGTCGGGCTCTCCTCGACCCCGTCGTAGACGAACGGGGCGATTCCCGCCCCCTGCAAGGATTCCACGGCTCGACTCAGGTGGCCGGCCTCGCGCAGGCCGCGGTCGGTGACGACCAGCGCTCGCCTGCCCGGCAACTCGCCCACCAGCTCGCCGATGCGATCGATCGAGCCGGCGCCGAACACCAGGCGGTAGCCGCCCAGCTCGGCCTCCCAAGAGCGTGGCAGAGAGCGGCTCATCGCCTGGCCGGTCCGCGCTGGCACGGCTTCCCACCCATGGCTCGACGCGTCCCCCTTCACGCGCTCGCGGCCTGCAGGGCGCGCTGGCGGTAGAGGTGTTCGAACAGGTTGCCCTCGTGAGGCTGATCCCAGGAGACGCGGCTGGTCGGAAACGGGCCGAGGTTCAGCCGGTCGATGTTGCGGGCCTCGAGCAGAGTCGCCTGGAACGCCTCGTCGCTCGTGATGGCCGTGGCCACCAACGTCGAACCCATGCGCGAGACGAGTTCGGCCTGCGGGACCTCGACGACGGCCGCGAACGGGAACAGGAACTCGGCCTGGGCCAGCGGATGCTCGGGATCCTCGCACCAGATCAGCGTCGGACGCAGGAAGGTGCAGCCCCCGACTTCGACCACCCGCCCGCCGGAGCGCAGCCGGGCCGTCAAGTCCACGGCACCGGGCTGTTGGAGCTGCCGGTCGATCAGCGCCGAGATGCCCCGGGCCACGGCGGGGTTCGAAAACGCGGCGACCCGCGCGCCGGGGTGCTCGAGCGGCAGGGGCTCGATCGCGGCCAGCCGCTCGGCCAGCGCTTCGGCGACCTCGCGCCCGTGCGCGGGCAGCCAGACGCCGGAGGCGTTCAGACAGGACCGCCCCCCGTTCTCGGCGATGGACGTCACCAAGAGGTCCAGATGGCGGCGCCAGTCGCTTGCGGCGTCCGCGCCCAGCAGCACCTTGCTCCAGCCCGGTCCATGCAGTTGCACGCGCGCGTCGTTCCGCCAGGGGCGGACCGTCGCCTCGTCGCCGAACAGCAGGGCGCGGCAGGAGCGGAGCAGGATCTGGGTCGCGCCGGCATGGTCCGTGGGATAGAAGCCGCAGGCCTCGCCCGGACAGCCCGCGGCGAGCAGGGCCTGGATCACCCGCATCGGCGTCCAGGGCTCCTGGCTGCCCGGCTTCAGCGCCAGCGGCACCTTCAGCGGGATCGAGGGGAGCCACAGCGAGTGTACGCCGGGCGAGTTGCCGGGCAGGACCACGCCGAGTACCTGCGCCTCGGCGCGATAGCTCACGGTCCGTCCGCCGCTTCGACTGAAGCCACGGTCGAGCACGGCCAGGTCCAGACCGCGGGTCAGTCCACCGATCACGGTCCGCATCTCGGCCAGCACGTAGCGGATCTTCTCCATGTTCCCGCGCACCAGCGTGTGCGGCATGCCCGTCGTCGCCGACAGCGCGGAGACGTAATCTTCCGGCGATTGCCGCACGCCGTCCAGCGGGTCGACGGGCAGCTCGTCGTGCATGAAGGCCTCGGCGGCCGCGGCGCAGATCTCCACGAGGTCCGCGGCGCCGAGGCGCTGCAAGGCCCGGCGCCCGGCCCCGGCCTGCAGCAGGTCCCGCGCGATCAACCCGCCGTTGGCCTGGCTGACGCGGGCCACCGGCTCGCCCGTGGCCACGTGCCGCAGCTCGTTCGTGGACAAGCTGCGGTAGGCGGCCCCGGCTCGCAAGATCGGCACGTGCAGCATCAATAGACACCTACGGCCACGGATTGCTGAAGTTCGGTGAGGAGACCCAGGTCGCGCACGCCGTCCCAGGCGTAGGCCTCGCAGGGCTCGGCCCGCTGCCCTTCGTCCCGCTCGGGGAAACGCGGCATGAAGAACTCGCGCGTCAGGGTGGTCAACAGGACTCGGCCGCGCTCGCCGTACTCCACGCGCCGCCCGAAGTCCCGCGGGTCCACGATCTCGAACACCGCCCGCGGCAGCGGCGGATAGTAGGTGATGGAGTAACCGTCGGCGATGTCGAACGGCTTGGGCGCGGCGAGCCCCATCAGCGTATTCCCGTAGGTGGGCACGAAGTCGATGTCGGGCACCAGCTCCTCCCGGGCGAAGCGATGGAACTGGGCGTTCATCTCCGTCCCCCCGCAGAAGATCCCGCTGATGCCGGCCTTGGCCAGCGAGACCCTGTCGCACAGCGCTTCGAGCAGCTTGGGGGTCGTGAACAGGCAGCGGATGCCGTCGTGGGCGCGCAGGATCGTAAGGGCCTGGTCGATGACGTGGCGCTTGTACTCCTCCATCTCCTGCCAGCGCTGGGCCCGGACCAGCTTCGTGACCCAGCGGGGATCCAGGTCGACGAAGAAGCAGATCCCGCCGCGGTACTGGGCCAGGTGCTCGATGGCCAGGCGCAGGCGGCGCGGTCCCGTCGGCCCGAGCATCAGCCAGTCCGCTCCGCGGGGGAACGTGGCCTCCGACAGGTTGTCGCCGAAGATCTCGTAGTCGCGCTGGAAATCCTCGACGTTGAGGCGCGACTTGGGCACGCCGGTCGACCCGCCCGTCTCGAACACGAAGGCCGGGCGATCGGCCAGCCCCCGCGGTAGCCAGCGGCGCACCGGCCCGCCGCGCAGCCATTCGTCCTGGAACGGGCCGAACAGCGCCAGGTCGGCGAAGCCCTGCACGTCTTTGCGAGGGTCGAAACCGAGGCTCGCGGCCCGCTCGAGCCAGAACGGACAACCCGTGCGCGGATCGAAGTGCCAGCGCACGACCTCGCGCACCTGCTCGTCCAGCCGCCGTGCGGCGGCCTCGATCCGGGCGTTCAGGGGCATCGGCAAAACGTCCATGGTCCCCGCGGCGCGGGAGCCACCCGCGACCCGTAGCTTAACCGCCGGGAGCGCCTGCCGCTAACGCCCGCCACCCGACTCGGCCTCGGTCACCTCGATCTCGCGATCCGGCGGCGGCGGCTCGACCGACTGCTTCGACCCGTCGGGCCACACGACCGTCAGGCGCTCGACCCGCTCCGCGCTGCCCAAGCCGAAGGTCAAGGGCAGCTCGACCTGACTCATGTACGAGCGCGACGGCATGACCTGCCGCCGCTGCCGCGCCCCGGCCGCCTCGACCTCGACCCAGGCGCCGACGCCGTCGCGGTTGGAGCGGGTGCCCACGAGTCGGACGCGAAGCCAGTGCTGCCCGGAGCGTCGTTCGTTCCGCAACAGCGCCGGGGGTCCGCCGGTCTGGGTCAGCAGGACATCCGGGTCCCCGTCGGCGTCGATGTCGGCGTAGGCCGCGCCTCGCCCGACGAGCGGTCGCGCCAGGTCGCCCAGGCTGTCCCGGGGAACCTCGGCGAAGCAGGACCGGGAGGTTGGCCCGGCGTTCCAGAACAACTGCGCCGGCTGCCGGTAGGTTTGGCTGGCCTGCACCTCGTGGATCTCGTCCTCGAGGTGGCCGTTGGCCTGCAACAGGTCGAGCCGGCCGTCCAGGTCGTAGTCGAAGAAGAACAGGCCGAAGCTCAAGAAGGCGCGACTGGGCGAGCCCACACCCTCGCCGGCGGCCTCGTCCGTGAACAGCAGGCGCCGGCGATCGCGCGAGACGTACAACGAGGTCATCTCGTTGGCGAAGTTGGCCACAGCCACGGCGATCTGCTCGTCCCCGCGATGGTGGCCCGCGTCGATGCCCATGGCACCGGTCGCGTTGCCCGTGCTGTCGAAGCCGATCCCCGAGGCGGCGCCGATCTCCGCGAACGCTCCGTCGCCGCGATTGTGGAACAGGAAGTTCTGAACCTGATCGTTGGCCACCAGGATGTCGATCCGGCCGTCCAGGTCGACGTCGACGAAGGTCTGGGCCAGCGCCTTGCCCATCGGGCGCCCGTTGAGCGGGCTGACGACCTGGATGCCGGCGGCCTGGGAGACGTCGGTGAACCTCGAGTCGCCGTCGTTGCGCAGGAGCTGGCAGAACGTGCCCTCGTAGTTCGTCGGGGGGCCGTAGGCCCGGTCCACGCCGTTCAGAGTGAAGTTCAGCTCGAGATCGATCTCTTCCGACCACTTCACGTAGTTGCTCACGAACAGGTCCAGGTCGCCATCGTTGTCGTAGTCCAGAAAGCCGGCGCTCGAACTCCACCCGTCCGGCGCGCCGGCCACGCCTGCCCGCGCGGTCACGTCGCGGAATCGACCGCCCTCGTTCTCGTAGAGCCGGTTGGGGCCGAGGGCCGCGAGGAACAGATCCGCGTCGCCGTCGTTGTCGTAGTCGCCGGTCGCCACGCCGGTGCCGTAGAGCACGGCGTCCAGACCGGCGGCGGCCGTGACATTCTCGAAGCGGCCGGTACCGTCGTTGCGATACAGCGCCTGGGTCGGCGGCGCGCCGGCACCGGCTTCGCCCGGCCAGTGCATGGCATTGGCCAGGAACAGGTCCTGGTCGCCGTCCCCGTCGTAGTCGAAGAACGCCGCGCCGCTGCCCATGGTCTCCGGCAGCAGCTTCTGGCCTCTCGCGCCGTTTTCGTGGACGAAGTCGATGCCGGCGGAGGCGGTCACGTCCTTGAACGTCACCGCGGGCAGCGCCTCGAGTCCCTGCTCGAGATTCTCGACCTGGCCAACCACCTTGTGCAACACGGCCTGCTCCGCCGCCGGGCGTCGCGCCAAGAACAGCAGCGCGGCGACGATGGCCGACAGCGCGAGGGCGACCAACAGCGACCGGCGCACCGCGCGGCCGATGACGGCGTCATCCGCGGGTACGAGATCGTCGTCGGGAGCCGGTCCGCGCGGCTCAACGGGCATCCGCGTGCTCCTGGGCCAGGAGCCCGTAGGCTCCCCTGCGCGCGAGGTCGTAGATCACGACCGCTTCCGTGGCCTGATTGGCTGCCGGGTAGCGCATGCGGGCCGCCGCCACGGCCTGGTCCCTGGCGTTGTCGTCGATCTTGTAGCGCGCGTGCTGCGCGGCATGCTCCGCCGCCCGCTCCGGCTGGCCCAGATCCTCGTGGATCAATTTGAGGTTGTAGTGCGCGGTCACGTTCTCGGGGTCCGCCGCGAGGACTCTCTCGAAGGCGCGGGCTGCGCGTTGCAGCAGTTCCCCGCGCGCGACCTGCCGGCCTGCTCCGCGCTCCTGCTTGGCCCGCTCGAAGAGCGTCTGACCCAGTTCGTTCAGCACGCGGTAGTCCCGCGAGAAATCGAAGCCGCGTCCGACCGCCTGCTCGAATCCGCCCTCCAGGATCTGCTCGAAGTCCCGGATGGCGGCGTCGAACTGCGCGTTCTGCTTGTTGACCAAGCCACTGAACCAGAGCACCGACCATTCGCGGGCCGGCGGATCGAACTCGGCCGCGCGGCGCAAGGCCTCCGGCGCATCTTGGGTGACGCGGCCCTCCTGGAGGTAGACGCGCGCCAGGTTGAGCGGCCCGTCCGGCCGGCCGAGGCGCTCGACCTGCCGGAACGCCTGCTCCGCCTGTCGCAACTGGCCGCTGCCGGGCTTGCGCAACAGTCCGATGCCGTAGTCGTTCCAGCGCTGCCATTCCTCGATCGGCGACGGCTGGTTGACGACACGCTCCGCTCCGCCCTGGACTGGAAAGGTGAGCTGGTCGGCGGCGAGGGTCACGACCGGCAGCTCGTTCACGTAGTCCGCGCCGAAAACGTGCCGCATGTAGGTGGCGTCGAACTTGCGGAACTGCAGCTTGACCGTGACGGTCAGCGGCTCGTGCGCGTCCGGCGGGACACGGAGTCGGTAGTGCACGGAATCGGCGGCCCCCGGCGGGATCTGGTGATCGTACAGCGGCACGAAGATGTCCTGAGCGTTGCGCCGATCGATGCGACGGCCCTCGCGATCCAGCACGAACGCGTTGACGAAGTGCGACCAGGGATCGATCGTTCCGTCGCTCAGCCGCCCGCCGCTCTGCCCGATCAGGCGATCCCCGCTGGTCGCGGTCACCTCGAGCCACAGCTCGTTCGAGTCGGCGGTACCCTGCGTCAGGTGGTGGCCGAGCTTCAGCGTGCGCACGACGGTCTCGATCAGATAGTCCCTTCCCGGACGGAGCGTCGGCAGCTCCGGGCGCAGCGGAGCGATCAGCCGGCCGGTCAGCTCGCCTCCCTCGACGACGCCGAACAAGTCGAGGCGCACCGAACCCTCGAGCAGGCGCCGATGGGCGGCGATGGCCAGATCGGCGTCGGGCAACTCCGCCAAGAGCGGCACCGCCGTGTTGGCCCCGGGGAAGGTGTGGTCGTGGACCTTGAGCTGGCCGGAATCGTCGCGGAGCCGGGCCCCGAAGTCGTCCGATTCGAGCAACGGCATGTGGCAGCCGTTGCAGTTCGGCTCGGCTCGCTCCGGGTAGTAGAAGCTCGACACGCCCGCACCCGAAACGCCGCTGAGCAGAAAGGAGTCGTAGTGGTTCTGCCCGCGCAGCCACTTGTAGTCGTTCAACTCGGGCGGCAAGTGCACCTTGTGGCAACTGCCGCAGAACTCCGCGGTCCGGTGCAGCGGTTTCAAGAAAGTCTTCTTGTGAAAGGCGGGCTTCGACTTCACGAGCTGCCGGTTGATCCAGCGCAGCGCGCGGCGATCGCTGAAAGCGAAAGGATAGTGCTGGGGTGCCTCGATCGTGTAGTCCCCGTTGCCCCGGACGGAGTTGACGTGGGTGATCCCGTGGCAAACGGAGCAGGTGATGCCGGCGTGGGCCGTGGGATCGTTGACGAGATCGTAGTCCGGATCGTTGAAGGCTCCGCTGAAGAACGGCACGGGATCGTGGCAACCCGCGCAGAAGCGCGAGCGCGTGACCGTGCCGTCCCGCTGCATGGCCACCTGGCGCGTCTCCTTGACGCTGAACAGGTACGCGGGGTTGTTGAACGAGCTGAGGCGGTGGACGCTGCGCGACCAGTTGGCGTGGATGTCGGCATGGCACTGCCGGCAGTAGTCGTCGTACATCAGGATTTCGGACGGGATGAACTCCCCCGTGGCCGTTCGCGACAGGGAGGGGAAGAAGTACTTCTCGCCCTGCGGATTGCCCACCGTACCCCAGCTGCGGGCGTGCCGGGCCTGGATCGCGACCATGACCAGCGTGAACGCGACGGCCGCGGCCGCCCAGCCGAACCCGACCTTCCAGCGGATGCGCTTGCCGGCCAGCCGGTGCAGCACGAACAGCCAGATCGCGGCAACGGGAGTCACGACGTGCGCCCAGTAGGCGATCGAGCGCAGGGCCGGGCTCTTGACCTCGATCAGGCCCTCGAGGCGCGTCAGCACGACCCCCGAGGCCAGGAGCACGAGCGCGACCGTGAACAGGGCGTAGCCCACGCGGACGGCCCGCCGGTTGCGCCGCTGGCGAGCGTTGCGCATGTGCGCCAGGCCGAACACCACGACGGGCAGCAGGATGGCGAAGCCGAGCACCAGGTGCACCAGGAACATCGAGAGATAGAAGCCATCCTGGAACACGCGATCGGTGAGCCACTCCGCCAGCGTGACGCCGACCAGGTAGGCGGAGTTCACGGCGAGGACCGCGAACAGCCCGAAGACCACGAACAGCAGCTTGCGCAGCCGTGGCCCGACGGCCGGAACGTACTTCTGCCGCTCGGTCGTCGCCCCGGCACTGCTGGGCGTGTCGCTCATGGGCCGTGCTCCCCGATCAGTCCGGCGCACCGGGCACGCCGGGGGGGACGGATTCGCTGGCCCCCACGGCCTGCGTCGCCGCACGGGCGGGCGCGAGCGGGGCCGGCTTGTACAGCGTCACCAGGCAGCCGCCCGCCGCGGCGAGCACGATCCCGGCGAAGAACTGCCAGCGCAAACCGGCCAGGCCCCCCGCCGGAGGATGGAGCGCCAGCGCGCAGGCGGCGTTCACGATCGGCGCGCCGGCGAAGACGATCGACATGACGACCGCCGGCGAACCCTGCGCTCCGAAGGCGAGCAGCACGCAAAACGCCCCGATGGCTCCCGCGATGCCGGCGATCAACGACCAGGCCATCCCCCGGACCGGGTACTGCCAGCTCGCGCCGTTCAGCGCGAGAACCGCAAGGGGGGCGAGCACGGCGGTCAGGAAGTAGGCGATGCCGACGAACAGGAACGCCTTGTAACGGCCGTTGACCGGGTCGGCCATCGACGTCTGCCCCGTGTGCAGCAGCACGCCATAGATGCCCCACGAACCCACGGTCATGAGCGCGAACACCAGCCACATCATTCCCGGTCCCGAGCCTCGAGCACTCGCCATGGCCCCCTCTCCCTGGGCATGCCCGCGAAAGCAGATTCTAGAGGACGCGCCGGGTATCGGGCAGCGAGCGCGCCGAATGCGCCTCCCGCCCGGAGGGCCGGCCATGGCTGTTCCGCCAGTAGGTTACGCCCGGGCGCCCGCCGCTGCCGACCCGGGGAGCCGAAATCGAACAAAACGCCGACCGCGTGTAGCGAAAAGAACGACGCGCGGGCCCGGGGGCCGGCCGGCCGGCGATCGGAGCGATCCGGAGGACCGCCGTGCCGGCCGTGGGCGCAAGGCGACGCCGCCCCGATCGAGTCCGGGGGTGTAGACTCCGCCCGCATTCCGCTGGAGTCGAGCCGTGGGCGAGAAGAGCTACCTGGCGCTCAAAGCGCTACACGTGATCGGCGTCATCCTGTTCGTCGGTAATCTGCTGGTGACCGCCCTCGTCAAGACGCTCGCCGACAGGACCCGCGAGCCTGCGGTCGTGGCCTTCGCGCAGCGTCTCGTGGCGGTGACCGACGTGGCCTTCACGGGGTGCGGAGCGGCGCTCGTCGCGCTCACGGGGATCCTCATGATCGTGCCCTACGAGGTCGAGTTCTGGAAGCTGGGCTGGCTGATGTCGGGGATCGGGCTGTTCCTGGTTTCCGGGCTCGTCTGGGTTTTTCTGCTGCTCCCGCTGCAACTGAAGCAGTCGCGCCTGGCCCGCCAGTTCGTGCGGAGCGGGGAGATTCCCGCGGAGTACTGGCGGCTGGGCCGGCTGTGGATGGCCTACGGGACGATCGCCACGATCCTGCCGCTGATCAACGTGTTCCTGATGGTGCTCAAGCCGCGTTGAGCGGCGGGTGCCGCCCTTAAGCCCCTCGGTAGTGGTCGACCATGCGGTAGCGCGCGGCGTAGAGGCCGAACGCCAGCGCGGCCACGAGCGCGAATGCGGCGAAGAAGAACATCTGGAACGCGGTGGCGCTGAGGCCGGTGGATCGAATGGAGGCCAGCGTCGCTTCGTTCCTGACGCCCGCGTTGACCAACAGCACCCACAGGTTGCCGACGGTGACCGACAGGTTCCAGAAGCTCATCAGCGTGCCCTTCATCGTCGGTGGCGCCTGGCTGTAGGCGAACTCCAGGCCCGTCGCCGACACCAGCACCTCGCCGAAGGTCAACAGCGCGTAGGGCAAGCCCTGCCAGACGATCGACAAAGGCTCGCCGCCGTCGAGGGCCAGCTGCATCAGCCCCACGACGATCCAGGCCAGGCCGGAGAAGGCGATCCCCGCCGTCATGCGCCGCAGCGCCGTGGGCTCGTAGCCCCGCCTCCGCAGCGCGGGATAGAGCACGAGATTGTTGAACGGTATCAGGATCATGACCAGCGCGGGGTTCAGCGCCTGCATCTGCGCCGGCTGGAACCAGGACGGCTTGGCCATGTCGCCGGCCTGCAGCACCCAGGTCGACGCCTTCTGATCGAACAACGACCAGAACGGCGTGACGAGCGCAAAGATGACGAGCAGCCGCAGAACGGTGCGCGCGCCCTCGACCGCGTCTTGCGGATGCGGGCCGCGGGCGCGCTCGAGCTGCAGCCACGTTCCGCTGCCGGCCAGGGCCAGCAGCACGACGAACGCCGTGCATGCCGCTGCCACGAAGCCCAATGCGGGCAGCAGCAGGAAAGAGGCCACCGACAGCGCGACCCCGGCGTAGGCCAGCGCCAGACCCGGCCGCCGCTTCCCGGCCAGCGTCGCGGTGAGCGCGGTGCGAGCGACTCTCAGGAACGAGTGCGGGTCCGCCGGAGCCGGGGGCACGAACACGTAGCGCTTGCGCCCCAGCCAGAACACCAGCGTGGCCACGAACATCAGGGCGCCTGGGATGCCGAAGGCCACGCTGCCGCCGTAGCGGTGCAGGAAGATGGGCATCAGCAGCGAGGCGAAGAACGAGCCGAAGTTGATGATCCAGTAGAAGGCGTCGAACACGACCTTGGCCAGGTGCTTGTTCGACTGGTCGAACTGATCCCCGACGAACGAGGCCACGCAAGGCTTGATCCCGCCGGACCCCAGCGCGATCAAGCCCAGCCCGGCCAAGAAACCCGTGCGGTTGTCGTCGAACAGCGCCAGAAACAGGTGGCCCAAGCAGTAGACGAGGCTCAGCCACAGGACCGTCCGGTACTTCCCGAGCCAGCGATCGGCGAGCCAGCCGCCCAGGAGCGGGAAGAAGTAGACGCCGATGACGAAGATGTGGAACACGTCCTTGGCCGCTCCCGGACGCTCGGCCTCGGGCAGGTACAGCAAGAGCGAGCTGACGAGGAACGGGGTCAGGATGTTACGCATCCCGTAGAAGCTGAAGCGCTCGCAGCCTTCGTTGCCGATGATGAACGGGATCTGCCGCGGCATCCGTGCCGGATCGGTGGCCTGCGGCGCCGCGACGGTCATCGGCAGTGCTTTGCGGCGCCGGGAGCCGCTCGGCGCACCCGCCAGCTCGCCAACAGCATCGTCGCCAACCCGAGCAGGATCTCGTCGGCGAATGGCAGGAGGTCGGGGATCACGAGATCGAGCGCGAACAGCAAGGCGGTGAACCAGAACAACTGGGGGAAGCGCATGCCTCCCGCGAAGCGCCTGAGCAGCGCGACCAGGGTGCGGCCGCCCGCGCTCAAGGCACTTCCAGCAAGTCCACGGGACCCCCACAGTTGACGTTGAAGGCGATCGCGGTTTCGACCGCAGCGCGCGCCAGGCTCGCGGCGTCCTCGTCGCGATCGTAGGAGCGGTGGATGGCCCCCAGGCTGTAGTGCGCTCCGCTGCCGATGGCGTAGTACTTCTCGAAGCGGGTGACGCCGAGATTCGGCGCGACGTAGTGGATGCCTCCCGGGCCGGCCACGAGGAACGAGCCGCCGAGATCGCCGAACGGGCTGTCCTTGCGCTTGGCCTGGTTGTTCACGAAAGCGTAGCGCGAGTGCAGCACCTTCCACAGCTCGTTGAAGAACCGGAACACCTGGGGAGCACTGTCCAGCTCGGGAGGTTCGCGCTGTTCCAGGAGGTCGCCGAGGATGTTGTCGTACACTCCCCAGCCGCTGCGTCCGAGCAGCGCTCCGCCGACCCGGCGAATCTTGCGCGTGGTCTGATTGTCCGGCGGCAGGATCTCGGCGCCGAAGTTGCTACGGGTGTCCGCGGCCATCGCGGTCCGCCCCGCCTTGAACACCGCGACGACGATCGACATCCGTGCTCCCTCCCGGCGCCGGCGGGATCATAGCAGCCGAAAGAGCGACGAGCGCGCGCCCCGGCGCCGGGATTCCGGCCGGCCAGGCCGCTCGGGCGGGACCGCGGGGCGGGGCCGCTGGCGGAGGGAACCGGGAACCGCCGGGTGACGCGGGGGGTTGTCGTGCGTATTCTACGGGCGGACCGACAGTCGAAGGAAACGCTTGCATGAGCTTCCAGTCCCTGACCATCATCCGTATCCTGCTGGCCCTGACCGGAATGGGCTTGGCCTTCGGCTATTACCTGTACCGCCAGCGAGACGGTGGCCGGGCGACCCCCGGGAGGATCTACACCGCCGCCCTGGTCTGCTGCGCGGGGCTCGGGCTCTACACCTATCTGGGGCTGGGACCGCAGTTCCGCAACACCACGGCCGTGAACGTCATGAACCCGCACGATTTCTTCCATTACTACGTGGGGGCCAAGTACCACCGCGAGCTGGGTTACTTCGATCTCTACGAGTGCTCGCTGATCGCGGACCACGAGACCACGAAGTCCATCGATCCGACTTGGAGAATCCGCGACCTGCGCACCTACGGTTACCGGACGGCCGCACAGGTCACGGCCCACCCCCAGCATTGCCGGTCGCTGTTCTCGAACGCCCGCTGGGCCGAGTTCAAGGACGACGTCCGCTTCATCTCGCGGCTGATGGCGCCGAGCCGCTGGAACGAGGTACTGAGGGATAAGGGCTACAACGCGACGCCGATCTGGACGAGATTCATCGCGACGCTGACGGACTGGGCGCCTTTGACCAGCGCCGTGGGCCTGTGGGGCTTGCTCGGCCTGGACTATTTCTACACCGCGATCGCTTTTGTAGTGGTCGGACTGACCTTCGGCTGGCGCAACGGCCTGCTCGTGATTCTTTTCTGGGGCGTCAACTACATGACGTCCACCGATTTCGTCAAGGGCAGCGTTTCTCGCGTCGACTGGGTGTTGTGCATGTTGCTGGCGTTGTGCCTGCTCCAGCGGGGCCGTCACGCCTGGGCCGGCCTCGCCGCCGGGTTGGCCACGGCGCTGCGCATCTTCCCGGTGCTGTTCTTCGTCGGCCTGGCCTGCAAGGCGCTCCACACCGTGCTGCGAACGCGCAGGCTTCCGCGCGAGTACCTGCGCTTCCTCGCCGGGTTCGTGGCCAGCCTGGGCCTGCTGGCCGGCCTGACCTCGCTGACCGGTCACGATCGCGAGCGCTGGCGCGATTTCTCGGTCAAGATCGCCAGCCACGACCAGCAGATTGCCGGCTTCCGCGTGGGCCTCAAGTACGCCCTGATCGAGCCGGGCCCCGGGGCCGGCTCCGCGCGGAAGCAGTTGGAATCCAAGCAACACATCTGGTGGATCGCGCAGACGTTGATGCTGGCCGCCGTGTTCCTGGCCTCCCGGCGGCTGGCGGATCACGAGACGCTCGGGGTTTCCTTCCTGTGCGTGTTCTTCTTGACCGCCCCCACGTTCTACTACTATCAGATGCTGGTCATCCCCTTCATGCTCTTCCTGCCCGACTTGCGACGCAGGGCTCACGCGGTGGGCCTGGCGGCGTTCTTTGGCTGGTGCGTCCTGGGCTACGTGCTGCGGCTCAACTGGCAGCTCGGCCTCACGCTGAGTCACTGGTTGTCATGGTCGCTCCTCGGCCTGTGCGCCGTGATCGTGCTCGTCGTCCTGGCTGCCCAGCACGAGGGCCAGCCGGACGCACCTCGTCCGCTGGCGCTGCCGCAGTGAGGCCCGGGCCCGCGGCGCGCCCTTCGACCTCGCCCTCCTGGCCCAGGTCGCGGGCTTCGTCGGGCGGGCGACGTCAGGGTTCCGCCTGGGAGGTCAGGCTGGCCGCGATCAGCACGATCACGTTCAACGTCGCGTGGCCCACGATCGGGGCCACGAGCCGGCCGGTGCGGTGGTAGGCCCAGCCCAGCAGGCAGCCGATCCCGAGATAGATCAGCAGCCCCGTGAGATTCATGTGGATCAGCGCGAACATCAGCGAGGACGCGACGAGCCCCGCCGGAAAACCCGCGTGGAGCGTGATGAAACGGAACACGTAGAAGCGGAAGAACACCTCCTCGGACACCGGCGCGATCAATACGACCCAGGGCGCGACGCGCGCCAGGGCTGCCGGATCGGCGAGAAGCTCGACGAGCCAGGCTTGCTCCTCGACGGGGAACCCCAGGTACTCGAGCCCCGCGCCTAGCCCCGCGCTCAGAATCACGGCCCCCACTCCAGCCCCGAGCCCGATGGCGACGGCCCGGCCGCGTGAAGTGACGCAGGGCGAGACCGAGTCCCCGAGCCGCCCGCGCGCCAGCCACATGCCGCCCAGGAGGAAGACCGCGGCCTGGATCGACATCACGATGGGCAGCCGGCCGGCCTCGGCCTGCAGCAGCCCCTCCATGTGGGTCACCTCGGTCCGCACGAAGTCGTCGCGCTGGTACCCGGAACGCTCCAGCACGTCGCGCACCGCGACCTCGGCGGCGTCGGGTCGCGCCACTCCGCTCAGCACCAGGCGGCTGGATCCTCCGACCAAGAGCACCCGGACCTCGTCGGCCAGCGCCAGCTCCGCCACCCGTCGCTCGAGTTCCTCGTGGCCCACGGACCGGCCGGCGGGCAGGGGCCGCAGCGGGTGATCGAGCTGCAGCCGCGTCGGCACGAAGGGCACGGTCAGGATCAGCACCACCGCCGTCGCGCCGACCAGGGCCAGCGCCGGTTCGGCGATCCCGCGCAGGAACGCCGGAAGTCGCGGGGGGTCGGCCGGGTGCATGCGGCAGGCTGCACTCCACGGCCGGGTGTGTCAAGCCGGCCCCGGCTCCGTTCCATGGTGGTGCGGAGATTGTGAAAGAAGGAGCAGCGGCCGGCGTCCGGTCGTGTCCGCCGGCGGACAGTGCCGCCTCGGACCCCTGTGAAAGTCCCGGTTTCTCGGTCTCGAGCCGAGGTGCGCAACCTGCTTTCCGCGTGGCCTGGACCGACCTTTCTGGCCCGCTCGAATTCCAGACCGTTTCGTGCCGCGCTCTTGCCCGTCGGGCGGGCGCTGTCCCGCTCCCGCCCGCCCAAAAAGCAACACTCTCCGCACCACCATGCAGGCGACACCCGCCGCTGGCCTGCCCGGGTTGCCAGCCCGGCCTTGCGGCCTATATTCGATCGAGACGGCAGGGTACCGAGGTACCCGCGAGGATTGGGCTCGGCATCGTGTTCCCCCATGGATGTCGCAGCCGTTCCGGCGCCCGCTGGTTCGTTCCCCCGGCCAGCGGGCGTTTTTTTGCCCTCGTCCCGCGAGCCGGCCGGATTGCGTGGATCGGCGCGTTCGGGCTACATTGCCCTGAGGGCCCCGAGGGAGACGCCGCGTGCACGGAATCGACAGCAGCCCCGAATACGTGGCTCGCGCCTACGCGAATGTCCGACGAAACCTCGAGACCGTCCGGCGGCGACTGGCCCGACCCCTGACGCTCGCCGAGAAGCTGCTGTACGGCCACCTCGACGATCCGGGGCAGGCCGTCCTGGCTCCCGGCGAGAGCTACCTCGCGCTCCGCCCCGACCGGGTGGCGATGCAGGACGCGACGGCCCAGATGGCGCTCTTGCAGTTCGCGCAGGCCGACATCCCGCGCGTCGCGGTGCCGACGACCGTGCACTGCGACCATCTGATCCGCGCCTACCAGGGGGCCAACCAGGACACGCGGGTGGCCATCGACGAGAACGGCGAGGTCTACGCCTTCCTGCAGAGCGCCGCGTCGCGCTACGGGATCGGTTTCTGGAAGCCCGGGGCAGGCATCATCCATCAGGTCGTGCTCGAGAACTACGCCTTCCCCGGCGGCCTGATGATCGGGACCGATTCGCACACGCCCAACGCCGGCGGTCTGGGGATGTTCGCCTCCGGCGTCGGCGGCGCCGATGCGGTCGACGTGATGGCCGGCTTCCCCTGGGAGGTGGGCTGCCCGACGACGATCGGCGTTCACCTGAGCGGGCGCCTGGCCGGCTGGACCGCCCCCAAGGACGTGATCCTGAAGCTGGCCGGCATCCTGACGGTCAAGGGCGGGACGAACGCGGTGATCGAGTACTTCGGGCCCGGTGCCAGCTCGATCTCCTGCACGGGCAAGGGGACGATCGCGAACATGGGCGCCGAGGTCGGCGCGACGACGTCGATCTTCCCCTTCGACGGATCGATGGATCGCTACCTGCGCGGCACGGCACGCGCGGCCCTCGCCGACCTGGCCGCCGCCAACCGCGACCTGCTCGTGGCGGACGACGAGGTTCTCGCCGACCCGCACAGGTATTTCTCGCGCGTGATCGAGATCGACCTGTCGACGCTCGAGCCGCACCTCGTCGGGCCGCACACGCCGGACCTGGCCCGCCCCGTGTCGGACATGGCTCGGGCCGTGCGCGAGCACGACTACCCCGACGGAATCTCCGTCGCGCTGATCGGCTCGTGCACGAACTCTTCTTACGAGGACATCGCGCGTGTCGTCGACGTGGTCCGGCAGGCCCGCGCCCACGGCCTGACTCGGACGTCCGTTCCGTTCATGGTCACGCCGGGTTCGGAGCAGGTGCGGGCGACGATCGAGCGCGATGGCTTGATGGCCGATCTCGAGTCCGCAGGCGCCACCGTGCTGGCGAACGCCTGCGGGCCGTGCATCGGCCAGTGGCAGCGTGACGAGATCAAGTCGGGGCAGCGCAATACCATCGTGACTTCCTTCAACCGCAACTTCCCGCGCCGCAACGACGGCAACGCGGAGACGCTGGCCTTCATCGGTAGCCCGGAGATCGTCGCCGCCTACGCCTTGGCCGGCCGGCTCTCCTTCGATCCGCAGCGCGACGCGCTGCGCGCCTCGTCGGGCGAGTCGTTCAAGCTCGAGCCGCCGCGACCCGCGCCCGACTTGCCGCGGGGCGGATTCGTGCGTGACCTCCAGGGCTACGTCGCGCCTCCTGCCGACGGCCGCTCGGTCACGCTGCACATCGATCCCCGCAGCGAGCGGCTGCAGAAACTCGACCCCTTCCCGCCTTGGAACGGCCGGGATTACGAGCAGCTCCCGCTGCTGATCAAGGTTCAAGGCAAGTGCACGACCGACCACATCTCGCCCGCCGGCCCCTGGCTGCGCTTCCGCGGCCACCTGGACAACATCTCGGACAACATGTTCACGGGCGCGGTCAACGCGTTCGGCGGCCGGAGCGGAACGACGAGGAACCAGCTCGACGATCGAGGCGAGCAGCCCGTGCCGCAGGTGGCCCGCGATTACAAGGCCCGCGGTTGCATGTGGGTCGTCGTCGGCGACGAGAACTACGGCGAGGGATCGAGCCGCGAGCACGCGGCGATGTCGCCCCGCCTGCTGGGGGCCGCGGCCGTGATCGTCCGCTCGTTCGCCCGGATCCACGAATCCAACCTGAAGAAACAGGGGGTGCTGCCGCTGGTCTTCGCCGACCCCGGCGACTTCGACAGGGTCCGCGAAGGCGACCGCATCAGCATCATGGGGCTGAAGCGCCTGGCGCCCGACCGATCCGTGGAGGTCGTGTTGCACCACGCCGACGGCGGCCAGGAACGGATCGAGACGCGACACTCGCTGAGCGCCGAGCAGATCGAGTGGTTCAAGGCCGGCTCGGCCCTGAACATCTTGCGCAAGCAGAAGACCTGAGGTCCGCTCGACGAAGTCCGTCGCGCGTTCCGCGATGTCGGTCAGGAGACGATCGTGCGCGTTCTGGTCGTCGAAGACGAGCCGCTGCTGCGTGAAGGGCTCTTCGATCTCTTGTCCGGTTCCGGCCACTCCGTCGAGGCGGTGGCTGACGGCGAGGCGGCCCTCGCGCGGGGATCCGACCCGGCCGTCCAATTCGTGCTCTTGGACCTGATGCTGCCGGGCCTCGGCGGCATCGAGGTCTGCCGCCGGCTGCGCGAGCTGCGGCCCGACGTGCCGATCCTGATTCTGACCGCACTGGGCTCGGAGGAAGAGAAAGTGGCCGGACTGCGCTCGGGGGCGGACGACTACGTCACGAAGCCCTTCGGCACGCGCGAGCTGCTGGCCCGGATCGAGTCCCTCGCCCGGCGGGCGAGCGCGGCCCGCGACCCGGCCCAGCGCATCTCCGCCGACGGCCTGACCGTCGACCTCGGCCGGTGCGAGGCCCGGCGCGACGGGCGGCCCATCGTGCTGACCCCGCGCGAAGCCGGCATCCTGCGCTGGCTTTACCAGCACCGTGCGCGAGCCGTGCAACGATCCGAACTCTTGCAACACGTGTGGGGCGGCGCGGCCGACCTCCAGACGCGCACCGTGGACATGACCATCGCCAATCTGCGCCAGAAGATCGAGCGCGACCCCTCGCGCCCCCGTGTCGTCGTCACGGTGAAAGGATTGGGTTACGCCTGGGGCGGGACGTGCGACCCGCATTGAGTCGCACCGCCTGGGCGGCGCTGGTCACGGCGGCGGCCGTGGGACTGCCCAGCGTGGCCTGGTTCGTCGCCGGCTCGCGAGAAGCGGCCCAGGAGGCTACGCGCATCGAACAGGAGCCGCTGGTCGAAGCCCGCGCGGAGGCCGAGCGCATCGCCCGGCGGCTCGCCGTGCGACTGGAAGCGCTGCGTCAAAGCGAGACGCGGCGTTCGTTCCTGGACTACGAGCCGCACATCCACGACCTGGCCGAGCCCTGCCTGTGCGAACGCCGTTTGCCTTCGCCGCTGGCCCAGGGACCCGCCGACCCGCTGATCTGGACGCATTTCCAGATCGACGAAGTCGGCCAGCTGACCCTGCCGACGCTCGCCGACGAACCGGCCGACAGCGCCTCCCGGGACAGCGCGCGACGCGTCCTTTCCGACGAGCGCGCAATCCTGGAAGTGCTGGAGTGCGTGGCGGCGACGGAGCCCGCCGGGCTGCCGCTGCCGCCCGCGGCGCAGGCGGGCGAGCAGGTGCGCGACGCGGCGACCGATTGGGTCGTCACCGTCGGGCCGTTCCAGTGGCACCGGGTCTCGCTGGACCAGCAGCCCGCCCTGGTCGCCCTGCGCCAGGTGGCCCTGCCGCAGGCGGCGCTGACCCAGGGCTTCGCGATCCGCCGCGAGGCCCTGGAACGTCTGCTCGACGACGCGACTCAGCCCGCCCGGCTGCGCCCGGGACCGCCCTCCGGGGACACCGAGGCGGCGCTGCCGATCGAGGGCGACGCGTGGTCGGTGGCGCTCGACGCGGCCGGCTCCCGCGCCGAGGCGGCGCTCCGCGCGAGCGGCGTGCGCACGCGATTCCGGGTGAACTTCGCCGCCGGGTTGGTCGCCGCGGCGCTGGGCGGCGTTCTGGTCGTGGGCCTCGTGTGGCAGTCCGAGAGACTCGCGCGCCAGCGCGCGCGTTTCGCGGCGGCGGCGGCTCACGAGCTACGCACGCCGCTCGCCGGACTGAGGATGTACGGTGAGATGCTGGCCGACGAGTCGGGCGACCCCGCGCGGGGCCGCAGCTACGCCCGGCGGATCGCGGGCGAGGCGGAGCGGCTGGGGCGCGTCGTCTCGAACCTCCTGGCCTTCGCCAAGCTCGAGCAAGGCGCGCTGCGGCTGGCCACGACCGCCGGAGACCTGCCGGCGGCGGTGCGCGATTCCTTGGAGCAGCTTCGACCGGTGGTCGAGGAGGGTGGTGCGCGAATCGAGATGTCGATCGCCGCACCGCTGCCGCCGGTCCGGTTCGATCGGGACGCCTTGCATCAGATCCTGCAGAACCTCGTGGACAACGCCGCGCGCTACAGCCAGGCCGCCAGGGATCGCACGATCCACGTCGTGCTCGATCGCGGCCCACGCGGCCCGAGCCTGTCCGTGATCGACCACGGTCCGGGCGTGGACCCCGCGCTGCGCGACAGGCTGTTCGACGCGTTCGTGCGCCACGCCGCTCCGAACGTGTCCGACGGCCTGGGACTCGGGCTGGCCCTGGTCCGCGCGCTGGCTCGGGCCCAGGACGCCAGCGTGGCCTACGCCGACGAGCGCGGAGGCGGTTCGCGCTTCACCGTGACCTTCCCGGCAGCCGCCTGACCGGCGACAGCGGTTGAAGACCCGAGGCGAGCGCCGCTACAATCGCGACTCCTTCCGCACGTCGACCGGGGCGCTCATGTCGAACGAAGCATCGTCCAGCGTGCTGATCTCCGACAGCCTCTCGCCGGCGGGAGTCGAGCTGTTGCGAGGCACGGCCGGGATCCGGGTGACGGTCGAAACCGGCATGAGCCCCGAGCGGCTGGCCGCCATCCTGGCCGACCACGACGCCCTGATCGTGCGCTCGGCGACGAAAGTCACCGCCGATCTTCTGTCGCGTCCCGGCCGTTTGCGAGTCGTCGGTCGCGCCGGCACCGGGGTGGACAACATCGATCTCGACGCGGCGACCCGCGCGGGCGTCGTCGTGCTCAACACGCCTGGCGGAAACTCCGTGGCGGCGGCTGAGCACACCTTCTCGCTGCTGCTGGCGCTCGCGCGGAACGTTCCGCAGGCCAACCGCGACCTGCACGAGGGCCGCTGGGAGCGCAAGAAATACATGGGGGTCGAGGTCGCCGGCAAGACGCTGGGCATCGTCGGCCTGGGTCGGATCGGGCGCGAAGTCGCCCGGCGGGCCCAGGGCTTCCGCATGGAATTGCTGGGCTACGACCCGTTCGTGTCACGCGAGGCGGCGGCCGCCTTCGGCGTGCGCGCGACGGGCCTCGAAGAACTCGTCGCGCAGTCGGACTTCGTCACCCTGCACCTGCCGGTTTCGGCGGAAACCCGCCATCTCATCGACGCGCCGATGCTGGCACGGTTCAAGCAGGACGCCCGGCTGATCAACTGTGCCCGCGGCGGCCTCGTCGACGAGGCGGCGTTGTACGCGGCGCTGGAGCGCGGCCGGCTCGGCGGCGCGGCGCTGGACGTGTTCGAGACCGAGCCCCCGCAGGATCGCCGCCTCGTCGAGCATCCGCGGGTCGTGGCCACCCCCCACCTCGGAGCCTCGACGCTCGAAGCCCAGGAGCGGGTCGGGACCGAGATCGCCGCGAAGATTCGCGACTTCCTGGAAAGCGGCGTGATCCTGGACGCCGTCAACTTTCCCACGATCGGCCGCGAAGAGTACGCGACCCTGGGCCCCGTGATGGATCTCGCCGCGGCGCTCGGCAGCTTCGTGGGCCAGATCGCCGAGGGCGGGTTCCAGGGTCTCGAGGTGCGTACGTTCGGCACGTTCTCCGAGCACCCGGTGCATCCGCTGGCGATGGCCGCCGCCAAGGGTCTGCTGGCGCCCGTTCTGTCGGGCGGCGTGTCCTACGTCAACTCCCTGTCCCTGGCCCGCGAGCGCGGCATCAAGATCGAGGAGCGCAGGAGCGACGAGTCGTCGCCCTATGCCGGCCTGCTGCGCCTGACCCTCGAGACCGACCGCGGCGCGGTCTCCGTGGCGGGCACGGTCTTCGAGCCGCGCCGGCCCCGGCTCGTGGAGGTGGACGGGGTCTCGATCGAGTCCGACCCCAGCGGCCACCTGCTGTTCCTGCGCAATCGCGACGTCCCCGGGGTGGTGGGCCGGCTGGGCACGATCCTGGGCCGCGCAGACGTCAACATCGCGGGCATCCACCTGGGTCGGACGAAGAGCCGCGGCGACGCGGTGTCGATCATCCGCCTCGACTCCGAAATGCCGGCGGGCGCGCTGGCCGAGATCCGCGGGCTGGCCGATATCGTGGTCGTCCGCGCGATCACGGTGTGAACGCGCCCCTGCGCACCACTCCCGTCGTCACCCGTCGCCACACCGCCGCCAACGTCGCGTGACGCCCGCCCCGCGGGCTGACTGCAGCACGATCTCGGCCGCCGGCCTTCGCCGCCGGCGGTCTCGCACTACAACCAGCGCGTTCGTGCTGAGGCGTTCCCGCCCCAAGGGCGCCGGCCGATCTTGCTAGCCCCCGACGGCGTGAAGGGCGGGAGCGCCCGGCTTGTGTCGACGCCAGCCCCTCAGTGCTCGGCGAAGGCGCGCTCGCCGGCCTCGACGCGCAGGTCGAGCTGATTCTGCCGCGGTGGCAGGGGGCAGGTGGCGTGCGGGCTGAAGGCGCAGGGCGGATTGTACGCGCGGTTGAAGTCGAGATCGACGCGCCCGCCTTCGGCGAGATCGGCCGTCAGGTAGCGGAAGCCGTAGCTCTCCTTGCCGCTCGTGGCATCTTTGAAGATGAACCACAGCTCGGCATCACCCGGCTCCGTGACGAGAGGCTGGAGTGTCAATTCACGGCCGGCGAGAGAGAACCGCACCACGCCGGGCACCAGCATCGTGCTCGTCGTGCCCACGACGTTCCCGATCTCGATCTCCCGCGGGGCCTCGAACGGCTCGAGCGTGGCGGCCACGCGGAAGGCGGGGTTCAGCGGGAAATGGTCGAGGCCCCGGAAACTCGCGAGCCGTGGGTGCTCCGGATCCTTGACGCGCACGCCGACTCGCTCACCGCGCCTGATCACCTGGAAACGCAGCCGGCCTGCGACCAGCACGTCCGGACCTTCCTCGGCCGAGTCGTCGCGCAGCACGCGTTCCGTGACGGGCTCCCCGTCCAGCTCGACGCGACTGCCCGCCGCGACCCGCAGCGTCACTTGTTCGCCCTCCAGCACGAGCGTCCCGACATCCGCCGGCAGCCCCTCGGCCAGCAACGGAACGGCGGCGTCGGGATCGTTGCCGATGGCGTTCTCGCCCGGGCGGAGCCAGTGCAGCCCGCTCAGGGTCAGCCAGCCGTCGGGCGAGCGCAGACGCTGCTCGCGCTCGGCGCGGAACTCCGCGATGGCGGCGACGTACTGGGGATCGATGTTCGGTACCTCCGAGGGCGGCGCGCTGCAGGCGGCGAGCGCCAGCGCCAGGACGAGCCGGCCACGGCTCAAGCTCGACCCCCGATGCGGCGCACTCCGAGTCGATGCACGTGGCCCCCTTGGCGCTGACGGTCGCCCCCCCTCGGTCCGCCAGTCTAATCGATCCTGTCCGCCACGAGCCGGGCCAGCGGAACTTCCGGCCGGGCGCCGAAGTGGCCGATGATCTCGGCCGCCGCGATGCTGCCGATGCGGCCGCAGGCCGCCAGATCCCGCCCCTCTGCCAGTCCGAAGAGGAAGCCGCCGGCGTAGAGGTCCCCCGCGCCCGTGGTGTCGACGACGGCGGAGACCGGCTCGGCGGCGACTTCGACCACCCGGGCCCCCGCCAGGACGATCGAGCCCTGTGCGCCGCGGGTGACGACGGCGACCTCGCATTTTCGGCGCAGGTAGGCCAGCGCCTGGTCCAGTCGGGGGGTCTCGTACAGCGCGGTGAGTTCCAGCTCATTGGCGAACAGGATGTCGACGTGATGCTCGACGAGATCGCTGAACTCGGCGCGATGCCGCTCGACGCAGGAAGGGTCCGAAAGGGTCAAGGCCACCTTGCGCCCGGCGGCGTGGGCGATGCCCGCCGCGCGCAAGAAGGCGCGCTTGGCCGGCTCGGGGTCCCACAGATAGCCCTCGAGGAACGTGATCGCGGCCCGGCGCACCGCCTCCTCGTCGATGTCGTCCGGCCCAGCGTGGCGCTCGCGCCGAGCAGGGTTTGCATGGTGCGTTGGGCGTCGGGCGTGACGAAGATCAAGCAGCGCCCGGTGGGTGGGCCCGTCGGCGCGGCGGGGGTGTCAAAGACGACGCCGGCGCCGCGCAGGTCGCTGCGGAAGAGCTGGCCCAGCGCGTCGTCCCGGACCTTGCCGATGTAGCTGGCGCGGCCGCCGAGAGAGGCCAGGCCGACCATGCTGTTGGCCGCCGAGCCGCCGGAGCATTCGACGACGGTCGAGCCCATCGCGGCGTGCAGCTCGAGCGCGCGCTCTGCGTCGATGAGCGTCATCCTGCCCTGGCACAAGCCGTGCCGCTCGAGGAACGGGAGGTCGGTGTGGCCGAGCACGTCCACGATCGCGTTGCCGATCCCCAGGACGCCCCCGCCGTCGCTCACGCCAGACCTTCCCGCGCCCCAGCCCGCCCTGCCGCGCGCGGCGGCGCCGGCGCGACGAGGGACGCGCTCATTTCCTGCGGGGCGCGAGCACCATGCTCATGTCGCGGTTGATGATGGCCCCTGGGGCGGACTCGATCACCGAATCCTCGGCGAGCAACTCGATCACCCGATCGAGCAGCTTGCGTCCATTCTCCGGGCGGCGCATGTCGCGCCCGCGGAACATGATCACGACCTTGACCTTGTCCCCCTCGCCGAGGAACCGCTTCGCATGGTTCAGCTTGGTATCGAGATCGTGGACGTCGATGTTGGGACGCAGCTTGACCTGCTTGATCGTGATGCGGGTTTCTTTCTTGCGCGCGTCGCGGGCCTTCTTGGCCGCCTCGAAACGGTGTTTGCCGTAGTCCATGATGCGGACCACGATCGGGCGCGACGCGGAGGACACTTCGACCAGGTCTAGACCTGCTTCACTTGCCGCTTTTCGGGCTTGGTCGAGAGTGACGATGCCGACCTGCTCTCCGTCGGCACTGATGAGACGAACGGGGCTGAGGTGGATCTGTTCGTTGACACGAGCTTTCTCGTCGATGCGCTTTACCTCCTCGGTCCTGGGAGCCTGACCGGCTAGCTTGCGAAAACCAGGGGGAATATAACACCGTCCCGGCGGCGGGCCAAGTGCGGGGCAAGCTCCTTGCCGAACTCGGCTCGGTCCGCCCTGGCCGGCGCGGGTCGCCCGCGAGCGGCCGGGGCCGCCCGGCGACGGGAGCCGCCGTTCCACCGACGCCGGATGGATGGCCCCACCAGGCCGCGCCGCTGACGGGGCCGCGGGGCCAGCGCGAGGTCAGCGGCCGCGCCGGCCCGGCGCGCGGCGTGGCTTCCCGTCGTGACGGACCCGCACGACCGTGTGGATCCCGCCGCGGACGTTGAAATCGCCCTCCACCTCCATCCAGCGCGGGCGCGTCGCCCGCACCAGGTCGTCGAGAATGCGGTTGGTCACCGCCTCGTGGAACTGGCCCTGGTCGCGATACGACCAGAGGTAGAGCTTGAGCGACTTCAGCTCCACGCAGGTCTTGGCCGGGGCGTAGGCGATGCGGATCGTGGCGAAATCGGGCTGGCCCGTGCGGGGGCAGAGGCAGGTGAATTCGGGACAGCTGAAGCGGATCTCGTACTCGCGCCGCGGCTCGGGATTGGGGAACGTCTCCAGCTCGTGCCGCTTCGAACTCATTTCTGGAGGATCTCGACATCGTAGCCGTCGGGGTCCTCGACGAAGATGTACTTGGACTGCAGCTCCGGGCGAGCGCCCCAGTAGCGCCAGCCGCGCCGCTCGACGTCCTCGATGACCCGCGCCAGATCGTCGGTATAGAAGGCCAGGTGCCCGAACTGGTCACCCAGCGTGTACTCGCTCGGCTCGTGGTTGTACGTCAGCTCGATGACGTAGTTCCGGTCGGCGTCGGACAGGAACACGAGCGTCGCCCCGTCGCCGATGGACTTGCGCCGCAGCTCTTCGAGACCGATGAAGTTCCGGTAGAAATCGAGGGATGCGTCCAGGTCCTTCACTCGGATCATGGTGTGCGCCAGCTTCATGCCCGCCTCCGGCCGTGGGTCGGCTCGAAACCGCGATCCGCGGGACCCCGACTGCGACCCGGAACCCCGTCTTCCCCGCTGTCCCTGGAGATTCTAGCCCACGCGCACCAGCTCGACCTCGATCTCGAACGTCTCGCGCCCTCGCTCGACGGTCAGCCGGACGCGCCCGCCGACCCCCACGCCCTCGAAGCGATCGCGCAGGTCATCGACCGTGCGCACGGGCTGTCCGTCCACGCCCACGATGACGTCCCCCACGAAGTACCGCCGCCCTCTCTGGCCCACGCGAATGCCCTGGAGGCCCAGCCGCTCGGCCTGACTGCGGGGCTCGACGGAGTGGATCACCGCCCCCTTCACCCCGGCTCGGGCCGCCAGGTAGGCGCTCAGCCATTGCAACCCCTCGACGCCCGGCTCGATGGGCTTGCCGAACTGGATCAGTTGGGGCACCAGCCGCTTGACCGTGTCCACCGGCACGGCGAAGCCGATGCCGGCGGAGGCTCCGCTGGGGCTGTAGATCGCCGTGTTGACGCCGATCAGCCGGCCGCTGGAATCGAGCAGCGGACCGCCGGAGTTGCCGGGGTTGATCGCCGCGTCGGTCTGGATCACGTCGCGGATGATGCGCCCGGCGGGGGAGGTCAGCTCGCGGCCGAGCGCGCTGACCACGCCGACCGTCAACGTCTGGTCCAGGCCGAAGGGGTTGCCGACGGCCAGCACCGTGCGGCCGACGAGCAGGTCGGCGGAGCGGCCGAGCCGCATCGGCACCAGCGAAGCCGGGGGTGCGTCGATGCGCAGCACCGCCAGGTCCTTCTCCGGAGCGACGCCGACCAGGCCGGCCTCGTGGGTCGACTGGTCGGCCAGCGTCACCGCGAACCGGTTGGCGCCCTCGATCACGTGGTAGTTGGTGACGACGTGGCCGTCGCGGTCCCAGAAGAAACCGGTCCCCGATCCCTGGATCTGGGTCTCGTCGAAGAAGAAGGTGCGATACTTGACCACGCTCGTGATGTAGACCACCGAGTCCGAGGCCCGGCGGAAGATCTCGATGTTGCGTGTCTCTTCGGCGGTGAGATCGTCCGGCAACTCGAGCGGCTCGGAGAGGGTCCCGCGTCGCTCCTTGGCCTCGGCGCCGGCCGGCGGCGATTCCTGCAAGTGTCCGTAGAGTAGCTGCCCGGCGGCCAGGCCCAGCCCGAAGACCAAGAGGAAGCTGAAGGCGAGTTGGCGCTTCACCGGCAAGCCCTCCAGGACGGCCGACCTTGACCGGCCGCGACGGCTTCGACACCATGAGGTTGCCTCATCCATGAACCGCACCGCAAGCCGCGAACGCCCGTTCTCGATCGAGAATCCGCGGTCCCTGTCGCCGCTGCTGCTGACCTGCGAGCACGCCGGCCGGCGGCTGCCTTTCTCGAGGAAGCTGGCCGCCCGCCACCGGGCGCTGCTGAACACGCACTGGGGCTGGGACATCGGCGCTTGGGAGCTGACCGTCGACCTGGCGCGGCGCCTGGACGCGACCGCCGTCGGCGGGCGCTGGTCACGCCTGCTGATCGACCTCAACCGGCGGGCCGCCGACCCGACGCTGGTCCGGCGCAGGGCAGGCCGACTGCTCGTGCCGTGGAACGCGGATCTCGACGCCGCGGAAACCGAGCGGCGGATGCTGGCCTACCACGTCCCCTACCACCAGGAAGTCGACCGCCTGATCCTGCGCCGGACGGTGCGGGGCGTGCGGCCGTTGCTCCTGGCCGTGCACAGCTTCACGCCGCGGCTCGACGGCCGTTCGCGCCCGTTCCAGATCGGCATCCTCTACGAGCGCCACGGCGCGTTGGCCCGGCGCGTCGGTCGGCTGCTGCGGGCCAGCGGGCTGTCGGTGCGCTACAACCAGCCCTACTCGGGGATGAAGGGCATGATGTACTCCGTCGACCGGCACGCATCCCATCATGGGCTGCCCTGCCTCGAGCTCGAGGTCAACCAGGGTTTGTTCGCCCGGCCCGGGACGGTGGCGCGGCTCGGGCCGGCGATCGCCCGGGCCATCCGGGCGATCCTGCCGGTCTCCCGGAGATGACCGGCGCCCTCCGCTCGGTGATACCGTAGGAGGCCATGGAGCGCTGGACGTACGACGGGTTGCGCTACCGCAGGCGGCCCACGCGCACGGTCCACGTCGGCGATGTGGCCGTCGGCTCGCGACATCCGATCCGCGTGCAGTCGATGACCACGCCGGCCACGACCGACACCGCGGCCACGGTGCGGCAGATCGAGCGGCTCGTCGCCGCCGGTTGCGAGATCGTGCGCCTCACGGTGCCCACGTCGGCCGACGCCGACAACCTCCCCGAAATCCGCCGCGAGCTGGCGCGGCGCACGATCCGTGTCCCGCTCGTCGCCGACATCCACTTCACGCCCGCGGCGGCCATCAAGGCCGTGGAGCACGTGGAGAAGATCCGGATCAACCCGGGCAACTACGCCGACAAGAAGAAGTTCAACGTTCGCGAGTACACGGACGAGCAGTACGGAGCCGAGCTGGCGCGGATCGAGCGCGTCTTCTCGCCGCTGGTCCTGCGGGCCAAGGAACTGGGCGTGAGCATGCGCATCGGGACCAACCACGGCTCGCTCTCGGACCGGATCATGAATCGCTACGGCGACACGCCGCAGGGCATGGTCGAGTCCGCGCTGGAGTTCGTCCGGATCTGCGAGGCCCGTGACTATCGCGAGCTGATCCTTTCCATGAAGGCCTCGAATCCGGTGGTCGTCCTGCACGCCTACCGCCTGCTGGCCGAGCGGATGGCCGCGGAAGGCATGGACTACCCCTTGCATCTCGGCGTGACCGAGGCCGGGGACGGGGAGGACGGCCGGGTCAAGTCGGCGCTGGGGATCGGCGCCCTGCTCGACGACGGGCTGGGCGACACCGTGCGGGTCTCGCTCACCGAAGATCCGGTGCGGGAGATCCCGGTCGCGCTGGCCCTGGTCGCGCCGTACAACGCCGCGCTCGCCCCCCCCGACCCGGCGGCCGAGTCTCGCAAGCCGGTCTACGAAGTGCGCGACCCCTTCGCCTACCGCCGGCGGGCGAGCCACGAACTGCAGATCGGGCCGCACCGGATCGGCGGCTCCTCGACCGTCCTCGTCGAAGTTCCCCTCCTGGGCGCCCTCTCCGACCTCGATGGGCTGCGGGTCGAGCTGGACCGGCAGGCCGGCCTGCGCGTCCCGGAGGAAACGCGCGCCGAGCTGGTCTCGGTCGACGTCCGATCCGCGGCGGAGTTGGCGGCGCTTTCCCGACTGCACGGCTCGATGGCCCTCGTCGCGCCGAAGGTGGCGCTGTCGGCACGGATCGAGGCCACGCTCCTGGCCGGCGTCGGCGAGCGAGGGCTGGGCGATTGGGTCGCGGCGGCCCACCGGCTGCACCTCCGGTCGAGCACAGCCGACGACGCCGGGGTCGCGACCACGGTCGGACGGCTGCTCGCGCTCGTGCGCTCTGCGGCCAAGGCGCTGCTGCTCGAGGTCGGCGGCGACCTGGCGCTCGCGGTGGAGATCGCTCGGCAGGAGCCGCGCGACGGCCGGCGGACGTTGCTGCTCGCCGTCGCGCCGCAGCCCGGGGTGTCCCCGCTGCATGCCACGCGCCGGCTGGCCGCGCGCCTGGCCGCCGCGGAGCTGACGACGCCGATCGTCCTCATCGACGACCCGGCGCGCCGCGGGACCGACGAGCTGTTGTCGCCTGCGGCCGCGCTCGGAGGGTTGCTCTGCGACGGAATCGGCGACGCGATCCAGCTCGAGGCGAAGGACCCCACCGATGCTCGACGGCTGGCTTTCGGCATCCTGCAGGCCGCGCGCGTGCGGACGACCCGCACGGAGTTCATCTCCTGCCCGTCCTGCGGGCGGACGCTGTTCGACCTCGAGGATACGACCGCGCGCATCAAACAACGCACGGCCCACCTCAAGGGGCTGAAGATCGCGGTCATGGGCTGCGTGGTCAACGGACCGGGCGAGATGGCCGACGCCGACTTCGGCTACGTCGGCTGGGGCGAGGACAAGATCGCCCTGTTCGTGGGCAAGGAGCTGGTGGCGCGGGACATCCCCACCGCGGAAGCGGATCAGCGCCTCGTCGACCTGATCAAGGCCCATGGACGCTGGGTCGACCCGCCCGTCCCGGTCGCCGAGAAAGTTTGAGCCGGCGGCGCCGCGTTCAGTCGAAGCTCAGCTCGGTCCACTCGCGGAGCATCCAGGTTCCCAGCCCGAGGGCGACGAGCGGGCTGGCCTCGCCCACGCCGCGGGCTTCCACGAGGTCCGTGGCCTCGAAGATCTCCAGGAAGCCGTCGCCGTTCTTGAACTCGCCCGCCGCGCGCAGCTTGCCTCGCGCGCTCAACTCGCGCAGGTGCTCGCGGTGGCCGCTCGCGGCGACCTCGACCTCGTCGGGCGGCCCGGTGACCAGCAGGGTCCTCACGTAAAGCGGCATGTTGCACTCCCCCGGCGCCGGGACGACGCCGTCATGCGCGAGACAGTCGGCGCGCGGAGACTCGAGAGATCATCGGCTCCCGGACTGCGCGAGCGCCTTTTGCAGCAGTTGCCGGGCCTCCGCCGAGTCGGGCTCCAGCGCCAGCGCCTGGCGGAAGGCCGTGGCGGCGCGGTCGGGCCGGCCCTGCTGGAGCCAGGCCGTGCCGAGCTTCAATGGGATGCGGGGGTCGGCCGGCAGCAACGCGGCCAGTTCGCCGTAGGTTTCGATCAGCGCCGCGAGATCGCCCCGCGCGGCGTGCAGCCGGATCAGCTCCCCCAGAACGGACGTGTTGTGCGGATCGATCTCCCGCGCGCGCCGCAGCCGGGCCAGGGCGTCCTCCGGCTGGCCACGCTGCTCCTCGAGGCGGGCCAGATCGATGTGCACGAGGACGTAATCCGGCGCGAGCTCGAGCGCCCGCTCGAGCAACTGCCCGGCCTGATCGGCCTGTCCGAGCGCCGCCTGGGCCTTGGCCTTCAGCCGCAGGACGTCGGGATGGGCGGGCAGGCGTCGTTCGACCTGGGCCAGCTCCGCGAGTGCCGGCGCGTACTCACCGCGGGCGAGCCGCGCCTGGGCTCGGGCAAAGCGGTTGCGGGTGCCCACGCCGAGGGGCTCGATGTAGGTCGAAAGCTCCGGATCTTCGAAGCCGGTGCGCGGATGCAGGCGGCTCGCGGTCGCCGCCGCGGCCCGCGAAGGGCCCTGCTGTTCCGCGCGGGACAGCGCTCGCGCGAGCGACGACCAGGCGGCTGCGTCCTGGGCGTCCAGCGCGGTCGAACGTTTCAACGCTTCGATGGCGCGCCCCGCGTCTCCCAGCTCGAGCCAGCACTGGCCCAGCCCGCGCCAGGCCATCGCGGACTGCGGGGCCAGCTGGGCGGCGCGGCTGAACGCCTCCCGCGCCTCGGCCAACGATCCCCGCTCGAGACCGAGCGCTCCGAGGCGGAGATGTAGCGGCGCGTAGTCCGGTCTCAGCGCGGCCGCCTCGCGCAACAGTGCCGCGCTCTCGGTCGGGCCCGCTCCGGCCTTTTCCCGCGCGATGGCCAGGAAGTAGGCCCAGCGGAACTCCCGCGGTGCCATCGATCGCGCGCGTTCGTAACAGGACGCGGCGGCGGCGAACAACTCGTGGGCTTGATACGTCTGGCCCAACCGCCCCCAGGACTCCGCCGAGCGTGGCGCGCTCTGTACCCCGCGCCGCGCCTCTTCGAGATGCTGCACGACCTCGACGTCCATCCCGGAGGTGTCCGCGGGCCAGGGCGGATCGCTGTCCCGCGCTGGCCCACAGCGGCTCGCGCTCAACGCGGCCGCCAGACACCCGAGCGCGATCCCGGCTCCCACTCGCCGCGGGAGGGGTCGCCGACTCGACCGCGTCGCTTCCGGAGCGCCACCGCGCCTCATGCGCCCCTCCTGCCGGCGCCACGCACCACGGTCATGCTGCGATCGAGACCGTCGACGCCGAACCACTCGAGCGAGCCGTCGGGCCAGCGGACTTCGAGTTCCTGTGGGACGACGCCGGCGGCCACGCCGAAGTGGGCCACCGCCGGACTGCTGGACAGGTAGCTGAAGCCCGAGCTGATCGAGCGGCTCCGGCGCTGGGTCCCGGCCACGAGGGTCACCCGCGCGCCGATCGCGTCTCGGCGCTGGCGCGGGTCGACCGCGCGCACGCTCAACCACGCGCCGGCCCGCGGCGCGTCGTTGCGAAACAGGCGCGCCCCCGATCCGGCGCTGTTCACCAGCAGGTCGATGTCCCCGTCGTTGTCGACGTCGCCCACGGCGAGACCCCGCGACACTTCCACCCGCTGCGCGAACGGGGCGACCTCCGCGCCCGCGATCGAGAACCTCCCTCCGCCCCCGTTGACCAGCATGTGCTTGGGCTGCGCGAACAGCTCCCACGGCGGGCCCACGGAGCTGCGCGGATGGGGCTGGCCCTTGGTCACCTTGCCGTTGACCACCGCGAGATCGAGGTCGCCGTCCAATTCGAGGTCGAACGCCGCGACGCCGAAGCCCGTGGCCGCGGCCCCGGGCGGCGCGACTCCGCTCACCGCCGTCGCGTCGTCGAAGCCGCGGGCGGCGCCGCCGTTCAGATAGAGCGTGTTCGTCTCGGTGTCGAGGTGCGTCAGGAACAGATCGTACCGGCCGTTGTCGTCGAAGTCGGCGCAGGCGACGCCCATGCCCGCTTCCGCTCGGCCGCCGACGTTGTAGGCGACTCCGCGGACCACCGCCTCCTCCCGGAACGTGCCGTCCCCCCCGTTGATCCAGAGGTAATTGGCCGCTCCGTCGTTGGCTACGAACACGTCCGGCCACCCGTCGTCGTCGAAGTCCTCGGCCACGACGCCGAGGCCGGGCCCCGCCACGGCCAGGATGCCCGCCGCGGCGCTGACGTCCTCGAACGTGCCGTCGCCCTCGTTGTGCAGCAACACGTCGGTCGCCTTGGAAAAGGTCTGGGGCGTGCAATAGTCGAGGCGCCCCGCGGCGTCCTGACAGGTCTTGCTCGGCTCGTAGCGGACGTAGCGGGTGACGTAGATGTCGAGGTGGCCGTCCCGGTCGTAGTCGAAGAACACGGCCGACGCCGACCAGCCGTCCACCTGCACGCCGGCCGATTGCGTGACGTCCTCGAACGTGCCGTCGCCCCGATTGCGATAGAGCCGGTCGAGCCCGTAGTTCGAGACGTAGACGTCAGGCGCTCCGTCGTTGTCGACGTCCCCGACGGCGACGCCCATCCCGTAGCCGGGATCGCCCAGCCCGGACTCCGGCGTACGGTCCACGAAACGTCCGTCCGCCTCCTGCCGGTACAGCCGGTTCGTGACAGCGCGGTCGGAAACGTCGAGGTCGGGCCGGCCGTTCACCAGATAGGCGTCGAGGTCGCCGTCCCCATCCGCGTCGAACAACGCGGCGCCGGAACCCATGATCTCGGGCAGCAGGAACTCTCCGCGAGCGCCGGCTTCGTGGCGGAAGTCGATGCCGCACTCCTCCGTGACGTCCACGAGCCAGGGGCGGGCGCCGGTCGGCTGGGCCGCCGCCTCGAGCCGCGGCGCGGCGTCCTGGGGTTGCGAGCAGGCGGTGACACAGGCACTGGCCAACAGCAACGGCCCGACTTTCATGGGCCCCATTGTGCTGCCGGACGGCCCCGGAGTCCATCCCCCGCGCGGCGGTGAAGCCCGCCGTCGTTCTTGGTAGGATGACCGCGTGAGGTGCCCGGCGATGCGGATCCAGATCGAATACTGCGCCGAGTGAAACTACAAGCCGCGGGCCGCCAGTCTGGCGGCCGAACTCCGGCAGGCGTTCGGAGCCGAGAGCGAGCTCGTCGCCTCGGGGGGCGGGGTGTTCGAGGTCGCCGCGGACGGCAAGACGATTTTTTCCAAACGCAAGCTGGGCCGCTTCCCCGAACCCGGGGAGATCGTCGACCTCGTTCGCGCGCGATGATTTCGCTGCGTGCCCAGCGCGGGGACTCGATCGCATGAGCTGGTTCGACCGCATGCTGAGCCTGGCGCTCCCCGCCGTGCCCAAGCCCGTCGTGCGCTTCTTCTCCCGGCGCTACATCGCGGGGCCCACCATGGAGGATGCGTTCAGCACGGTGCGCGAACTCGCGCGCCAGGGGGCGATGTCCACGCTCGACATCCTGGGCGAGTTCATCTCGAGCGCCGCCGAGGCGGCGAGGAACGCCAAGGCGCACGAAGCGCTGATCGATCGCCTGGCGGAGGAGCGACTGGAAAACACCTACGTTTCGATCAAGCTGACGGCCCTCGGCCTGGCCGTCGACCGCAACCTGTGCCTGGAGCACGTTCGCCGGCTGCTGGAACGTGCGGCGCAGGCGGACAACTTCGTGCGCATCGACATGGAAGATTCGAACTGCACGACGGAGACCTTGCGCATCTACGAGACGCTGCGCGCCGAATTCCCCGGGCGAGTGGGGGCCGTGCTCCAGGCCCGGCTGCGCCGCACGCTGGATGACGTCGAACGCTTGACCGCGGAGGCGTGCAACATCCGCCTGTGCAAGGGCATCTACGTCGAGCCGCGCGCCGTGGCGTACACCGATCCCGAGGTCATTCGCCGGAACTTCGTCGCGGCGCTCGATCGCTTGTTCGAGCGGCGGGCCTATGTCGGCATCGCCACGCACGACGAGCGGCTGGTCTGGGAGGCCCTGCGGTTGGTCCGCAAGTACGCGCTGCGCCCGCACCAGTACGAGTTCCAGATGCTCTTGGGGGACGACGAGACACTGCGCCGCATCCTGATCGACGCAGGCCACAGGCTGCGCGTCTACGTGCCGTACGGCGAGCACTGGTACCAGTACTCGGTGCGACGCTTGCGCGAGAACCCGCAGATCGCCGGCTACGCCTTCAAGGCCATCTTCCGGGGCCATTCCTCGGCCTAGGCGCCGGCCCGCCCGCTCTAGCCGACGCCGAGACCCGCGCCGTAGACCATGCGCCCTCCCAGCCAGGCGCCGTAGGCGGCGAGCCCGACGGCAGACGCCATCAGGGCCGCATAGAGCCAGCGCGAGCCGTCGGGAACCCGCCCGCCGCACCACGCTTTCCAGAACTGCGCACCGCACAGCACGCCGAGCAAGATCCATCCGTTGCGTTCATGCGAGTCGAGGAGCGGCTGGACCGCAGCGGGCACGTCGAGGGTATTGGCGGCGAGATACCCGCTCGCCAGCGTCGGCACCAGACTGGCGAGGCCGGCGAGGGTCAGTGTCGTGCCCCAGCGGATCGATCGCTCCTGACGGTAGGCCAGGCCCCACAGCTCGGCGCAGCCTCCGGTGACGATGAACGCGACCGAGAAGTGAACCAGCGCCGGGTGGAACAGGTGCAGCATGCGCTGGGTCAGGGCGTCGGGTTGCGCCGGGCGAACTCTTCCATCAGCTCGCGGGAGCGCGCGTCGAGCGCCCGGGGCGGCTGGATCTGCACGACGACGTAGAGATCTCCGGCGGGCTGGCCGTTCGAAACGGGAACGCCGCGCCCGCGCAGACGCAGCTTCTGCCCGCTGCGCGTTCCCGGCGGCACGCTGATCGTGGCCTTGCCGTCCAGCGTGTCGACCTCCACGTTGCCGCCCAAAGTCGCCTGGGCCACTCCGATCGAGACCTCGCACTGCAGGTCGCGCCCCTCGCGCCGGAACACGGCGTGCGCGTCCACCCGAACGGTGAGGTAGGCGTCGCCGGCGCCGGGGCCCTTGCCGGCCAGCCGCAACGTGTCGCCGTCGGCGATGCCGGGCGGGATGCGCACCTTGACCCGTTCGCTCCTGCCCGCCTGCGGAATGTCGATCTCGACGGTTTGGCCCTTGATCGCGGCGACGAAGGGTACGCGCAGCTCGAGACGCACGTCGGGGCCGCGACGGGCCCGGGCCCGTTTCGGCCGCCGCCCGGCCCCGCCGAAACCCAGCATCTCGAGCAGGCTCGACAGGTCGCCGAACTCGGTGCCGAACTGGGAAGCGTCGGCCCCGGCGAAGGGGTCGAAACCCGCGCCGAACGCAGCGTGGCCGCCGCTGTCGTAGCGCGCTCGCTTGTCCTTGTCGGACAAGACGGCAAAGGCCTCGGCCACTTCCTTGAAACGTTCTTCGGCCTGCTTGCCACCCTTGTTCAGGTCGGGGTGGAACTTGCGCGCCAGCCGGCGGTAGGCGGCCTTGATCTCCTTGTCGTCCGCCGTCCGCGGGACGCCCAGGATCTCGTAGTAGTCCTTTTTCATCGTGCGCCCGGATCGCCGTCTATGAGTTAGGACGATGGCCGATCGGTGTCAAGCCCGGGGCCGCGGAGTGGTCTCGGCTCGAGCCCGCGGACCCCGTCCCGCACCGGATGAGCGCCTACGGCCGATGAGCGGATCGAGGGGCGGCCCGAGACCCTCCTTGAGGATAGAATACCCCAATGCCTTTGACGAGGACGGCAGGCCGGCTGGTCTTGTGGGTCTTGGCCACGGCCGTGGCCTGGCCCGCTTTCGCTCAGTCGGGCAACCGCCAGGACAACCTGCCCGAACCGATCCCGCCTCCGCTGCCCCAGCAGGCGCCCCCCGAGGACGCGCCGAAGTACCGCTCGATCATCGAGGACGCCCCCGATGCGCAGTGGAAGCTGCCGGAAGCGACGCTCGTGGGCGTGCGCCGGACGGCGGCGGTCTACGCGGACTACGCGCGCCGGTTCCTGTGCGACGAGGAGGCCCGCGAGGCAGACTACGACGACAGCGGCACGGCCACCAAGGAAAAGACGCGCAAGTACGGCTACCTGCTGCTGCGGGGCTCGGTGGGCGACCCGGTCCGGGAGTTCCGCCAGAACATCACCAAGTACGGCGAGTACAAGGGCGAGGTCGACGACGCCGAGCAGTTCCCTCCCGCCTATGCCTGGGTCTTCCTGTTCAGCGAATTCTTCGAGCCCTACTTCGACTTCCGCCTGGTCGACACGCGGTTCGAGGGCTTCGATCTGGTCCACGAAATCCACTTTCGGGGCAGCCTGCCCTACTCGGACGGCAAGGACATCCGGCAGTGGGAAGGCAAGGTCCTGCTCGACGCCTTCTACCTCACGCCGCTCGAGCTCGAGGCGGAGCCGATCGGCCAGAAAGAGCGGCTCGACGGCCTGTTTCGGCTGTGGTCGCAGTCGTTCAACCTGCTCGGCTTCCGTACCGGACAGAAACCACTGGGGTACAACGCGCACCTCGAGTTCGGGCTGAAGAAGGGTGACCTGCGACTGCCCACGCTGCTGCGCTACGACACGCGCCAGGCCGTGGGCCCCGAGCAAATCGTGATCGTGCGGGCCTCGACGCGGACCTACTCCAACTACAAGTTCACGGACGTGCTGGCACAGGATCCTCGAATCGAAGCCTTGCGTCCGGAGACTCCGCCCGGCTCTCGCCCCTAGCCGGTGTCGAGCCAGGAACGATGGGAGATGCCCGGGAACTCGAGGGCCGCTGTGGTGTCTGTCCGGGCGAGACCGACCGGGAGACCCCGGAGGTCCTCGCCGCGATCCGACGCGGGGACGCCGACGCTCTCGACGCGCTGGCCCGCCGGCACGCCCCGGGGCTGTTCCGCGTGGCGCTACGGCTGACCGGCCGGCGCGAGGACGCCGAGGATCTGGTCCAGGAGACCCTGGTGCGCGCATTGCCCAAGCTGGCCGCGTTCGAAGGTCGGGCGAGCGTCGCGACCTATCTGTTCCGGGTGCTCGCCAACCTGTGGAAGAACCGGCTGCGATCGAGGAAGCGATCGCGGATCGTGGAGTGGCTCCGCTCGAGGGAGCAGCGGGACGAGCACGCGCCGCCAGAGGTCGACCCCGCCGACCCCCGGCCGCTCGCGCTGGAGCAGCTGGAGCGGGAGGAGCGGGCCGCGAGGGTCCGGGACGCCTTGGCCGCGATCGAACCGGCCCGCAGGCTGACGCTGCTGTTGCGGGAAGTTCAAGAGCTGCCTTACGAGCAGATCGCAGAGATCACGGCCGTTCCGGTCGGCACGGTGCGCTCGCGCCTGGCCCGCGCTCGGGAGGATCTCCGTCTCTTGCTGAGGTCGCGGTCGTGAGACGAGGCCCCGAAGGGAGACTGCACGACTACCTCGATGGACGCCTGTCGGCCGAGGAGCGGGAAGCGGTCGAAAGGCTGCTGGCCGAGGACCCGGCTCTGGCGCGACGCGTCGAGGATTGGCGCGAGCTGGGACGCGCGCTGCGCGAGGGACAACAGGAGCTGTCTCCCGACTTCCATGCGCGCCTGCGCCGGCGATTCGAGCGATCGGCGCCCGAAAAAGCGCCGCGCGGATGGCGCATCCTGTCCTGGGAAGCGGCAGGGCTGGCCGCAGCGGTGGTCCTCGCCGGCGTGCTGTTCGCCCCCGACGTGCTGCGCCGGCGCGAGCCGCAGCCGCCCGCCGCGCCGGCGGACGATAGGGTGAGCGCCCGATCGGCCGGGGCGACCGAGCCGGCGAGCCCGTCGCCGGAGTCCCGGGGCCAGCTCGAAGAAACCCTGGCTCGCGACCACGCACCGCCCGCACCCGACCCACCACGAACGGCCGAAGAGTCGAAGAAGGTGGCGGACCGCCGGGACCCCGAGCGCGACTCGCCGGTTTCCGCCCCGGCGCCGAGACGGGACGCTGCGGAGCCGGCGGAACCCGGGCCGTCCTCCGCGGTCGAGAAGGAATCGAAGCCCCTGTCCCCCGCGGCTGGGCCGAGCGGCGGCCGGGAGCGAGAGCCTGCAGAGCAGCGCGCCGCTTCCGCGGAAGCGGCGGCCGACACACTCGCCAGCCTCCGCACGAGCGCGCCGGCGGGGGTGGAAGCGGTGGAGCTTCCGCCGGGAGTTCCCGACGGAGTGCAGGTCGTGGAGGACCGCGCGATCTGGGAAGGCTGGCTTGCGGGTCCCGCCGGACCCCAGATCGAGCCCCTGGGCGGATACGACGCGGATCAGCGGCTGGTGCTCGTGGGAATGCCCGGGGGGGCGGATTGCGCCGGGTTGTCGCTGCAGGCCGAGAACGGTAGCTATCGAGTCAGGATCGGCCGGGGCGCGGCGGCGGGCTGTGCGTTCTTGGTCCCCCGCGACGGTCGCGGGGTGCGGCTCGAAGTCCGGACGAAGGATTGACGGGCGTCATGGCGGACCAACCCGACGGACCGGACGAGCGAGACCTCCAGGCAGAGGTCCGCGTGCCGATCGAGGACGCTCTCGACCTGCACGCCTTCCGGCCACGGGACGTGGCCTCCGTCGTCGAAGCCTACCTCGAAGCAGCGCTGGCGGCGGGCCACCGCGAAGTGCGCCTGATCCACGGCCGCGGCATCGGCGTTCAGCGCGAGGTCGTGCGCTCGCTGCTCGGCCGGCATCCCGCGGTGGAAGCGTTCGTGGACGCCCCGCCGGAACGGGGCGGCTGGGGCGCCACCGTCGTGCGCCTGATCGGCCCCCCGCCACCGAAATCCCGTCCATGACCCGCCTCGGCCCCGTCCGGGACCACGTTGACGGCGGTTTCCGCAGGTCCCACAATGGGTGCCGAGGACCCCATGTCCGAGCCGGTCGAAGTCACGTGCCCGTGCTGCGCCACGAAGCTCGTCGTGGACCGATCGAGCGGCGAGGTGCTCGCGGAAGAGCGCCCCAGGGTCGATCACGTCAAGTCCTTCGAAACGGCGCTCGATCAGGTGCGCGGCGGGGAAAGGCGCCGGGAGGACGCCTTCTCCAAGGCCTTCGACAAGACGCAGCGCCTGGACGAGCTGTTGAGCAAGAAGTTCGAGGAGGCCAAGAAGAAGGCGGAGAAAGACGGCGCCCAGCCGCTCAAGCCCTTCGACCTCGATTAGCCGCCTCGCTCGACGTGCCCGTGGAAGGTCCGCCATCCTGCGGGTAGAATCCGCGGTGATGGCGGCTGAAAGCGGCGGGAAGCTTCTCGCGAGACCTCGGGCTTCGTCGGGACGGGTCGCGCTCCTCGTCGCCGTCCTGCTGTGCGCCCGCCCCACGGCCGCCCAGGTTTTCACGGACCGGACCAGCGCCGCCGGCCTCGCCTTCACGACCAGCCTGTTGGCGGACATCCTGGTCGAGCAGCACTACCCCGGGGGAGCGGTCGGCGACTTCAACCGGGATGGCTGGCCCGATCTGTTCTTCCTCGGCGGGGGGGGCGTCGCCGACGGGCTGTTCATCAACCAGGGCGACGGCACGTTCGAGAATCGGGCTGCGAGCTGGGGCCTGGCTCTGCTGCATCGCGGGCGCGCGGCCTCGGTCGGGGACTACAACCGGGACGGCTGGCCCGACATCTACATCACGAGCGGCGGGGACCTGAGCGGGCCGGATCGAGCGGGACAGCACATCCTGTACCGGAACAACGGCGACGGGACGTTCAGCAACGTGGCGGTCGCGGCGGGCGTGAACTCCACCGGGACCAAGCTGGCCACGACATCGTCGGCCTGGGGCGACTACGACTTGGACGGCGATCTGGACCTGATGGTCATGACCTGGGACATCACGAACCAGGGCAACCGCCTGTTCCGCAACAACGGCAACGGGACCTTCACGGACGTGACCCCCTCGACGGGCATCGTGATGAAGCTGGGCTTCTCGCCGCGCTTCGTGGACACCGACGGGGACCGCTACCCCGAGTTGCTGCTCGTGGCCGACTTCGGCAGCAGCCGCTACTGGTCCAACAACGGGAACGGCACCTTCTCCCACAAGACCCCGACGTCCGGCACCGGCCTCGAGACCAACGGCATGGGGACCGCGATCGCGGACTTCAACCGTGACGGCATGCAGGATTGGTTCGTGACCTCCATCTACCGCGACGATCCTCAGGAAAACAAGGACGGCAACTACCTGTACGTCAACCAGGGCAACCACCTGTTCGTGCCGCTGCCCCACGCCAACGGAGTGCAGGACGGCGGCTGGGGCTGGGGTACCGAGACGCTCGACTTCGATCACGACGGTTTCGTCGACATCGCCGAGACGAACGGATGGGACGACCCTGAGTACGCGAACGAGCCCTCCTACCTGTACCGCAACAACGGCGACCTGACCTTCACGCGTTCGACGCTGCCGAAGAACCACGAGGGGCGATCGCTCATGACGCTGGACTACGACCGGGACGGCGATCTGGACATCGTCATCACCTGTCACAACGGGCCGGCGATGTTGTGGCGCAACGACGTGGCCGGACCCAACCGGAACTGGATCGAGATCTTTCTCGACACGAGCGCCGTCGGCTCGCTCGCCCCCGACGGCGTCGGCGCGCGCGTCACGGCCCAGACCGGGGTCGTGACCCAATCCTTTTACATGAGCCGCGGAGCCACCTACCTCGGCCAGAGCCAGCTCGTGGCGCATTTCGGGTTGGGCAGCGCATCCGAAGTGGAGCTGCTCACGATCGCCTGGCCCAACGGCGCGACCGACGTCTGGAACGACTTGCCGGCGAACCAGATCGTGACGCTCAGCCCCGCGACTCCCGGGGCGCCCGGACAGAGTTCGGCCCCGGAGACTCCGAGCCAACAGTTGCGCGCCAGCCACAACGATACGACCGGGCTGATCGATGTCTCCTATTCCCCGGCCTGCGCCGCGTCGAATCACACGATCTACTACGGCGAGCTGGCCCAGGTCGGGAGCTACGGCTACACCGGCGCCGCCTGCGGGCGGGGCGCATCGGGCGCGACTTCGTTCGATCCGGGAGGTCTCGCCAACGCCTTTTTCCTGATCGTCGGCAACACCGGGCTCGTCGAGGGCTCCTACGGACGGCGCAGCTCCGCTCTGGAGCGCCCGGAAGATAGCGCCACCCCCGGCTGCGACCTACCCCAGGACTTGTCGGCGGCCTGCGACTGAGCCTCCCGTCCCCGCCAGGCGTGGCAGCGCGAGGCCACGGCCGGGTCGCGAGTAACTCATGACCTCGGAGCGGATCCGCTCGGGGTCGAAGGGCAGCGGCGTCACGGCAGCGCGGCGTCACGGCCCGGCTCGGCCCCCAGCTCGGACTGCCAGCTCCCGGCCGCGCAGTCCGGCTTGACCAGGTACCAGAAACCCCCCGCGGCCGCCGGGACTCTCGCGTCCGTGAAGCCCGTCGCGAACGGCAACGTCTGGATCTCGTCGATCGCGTAGCTCCCCACGCCGGAAAGGTCGCCCCGCACGTACACCACCGGGGCCGGCGCGGACCAGGCGAAGCCCTCCGCAGCGCTCGCGACCAGCGTCTGACCGAACACGACCGGACCCTGCGCCGGATTGGGCTCGTAGGCGCAGGTGTCGCAGGCGTCCCCGACGGCATCGCCGTCGACGTCCTCCTGCCCCGCGTTCGCCGTCGCGGGGCAATTGTCGATGGCGTCCACCTTGCCGTCGGCATCCCCATCCGCGGCGTAGGCCGGGGAGATCTCCCAGACCCCCGTGAAACCGGCCGTGGCGCCCCCCTCGCGAAAGATGATCTCGTCCTTGCCGTCTTGGTCGTGGTCCCCCGCGCCGATCGACTCGATCGTCCAACCCGTGCCGACCCAGATCCTATGCCAAACATTGTCACCCGTGTTCTCGTAGATCGAGACCACCGACGTCGTCGCGAACACGATCTCCCGCCGCCCGTCCCCGTCGACATCCGCCAAAGCCGCGGACGTGTAGACCGAGCCGTTC